>Ga0210393_10002282_pt1 | contig 15852 bp, 10 predicted proteins | sample IncBWC27OmetaG_FD_160068 | JGI IMG/M metagenome (GOLD analysis project Ga0210393, IMG submission 160068) | Forest soil microbial communities from Barre Woods Harvard Forest LTER site, Petersham, Massachusetts, United States - Inc-BW-C-27-O ... | reverse complement strand
GACCACGGCTTCCGCATCGACGCCGAGCTCTTTGGCCAAGGTGCCAATTTCATTCGCAAAAGAGACTTTTACGGCATGCCACGCGTTACAAACGTACTTAACCATTTCAGCGGAGCGGAAGGAGGTTTCAAATATCCGTCCCGGTACCCACTTGTAGACGTCGCGCAAAATGCGGCTGTGTTTCGACTCGGCGGCGCCAATAACTGTCATGGCAGGTTCCAGGAAATCCGCGACCGCCGTCCCTTCCCGCATGAATTCAGGATTCACACAGACGCCAAAATCCTGGCCCAGCTTTTTTCCACTGGATTTTTCCAGAGCGGGGACCACTAAGGTCTCTGCGGTTCCGGGCAGAACAGTGCTGCGCAGAACGACTAAATGAAATCCATTCTTTTTTTTCAGAACCTGTCCGATGTCGCGGCAAACTGGCTCAATATGACCGAGATCGAGTTTCCCATTCCGCAGACTCGGCGTGCCCACGCAGAGGAAGGAAATCTCGCTGTTTAGGACGGCATATGAAGAATCCGAGGTCGCGTGCAGGTGTCTGGCGGCATGGCTCTCGGCGATGAGATCGCTCACCTTGGGCTCGACGATAGGACTGCGGCCCGCTTGCATGGCTTCGACCTTGGCCGGGCTGAGGTCGACGCCAATTACGTTATGCCCCTGGTGCGCGAGGCAGGCCGCCGTCACTGTGCCCACGTAACCTAAACCGAAAACGCTAATCGATGGATTCATGCTGAGACGCTATTCTTTTTTATGCACCGACCGAGGATAAACTTACATAATGGTTTACGGCAAACTTCCGAGGAGCTCTGGGACGGTCAAAACGTAGGGCGGTTCAAAGATCAAATGTCGGCAACACCGTTTTCATATCCAGCAGATCAAACCACAGATAGTATTTAAGCACGGCGATGGGTTTTGCACCGACCGAGGGAAACACTGAGGTAACTAAAGTTCGATTCTCCAATTCGATAGGATGACTCTAAAGTGGGCGTGACTGCAAACAACACAACTTCGGCCGATGCCTTGGCAGAACCTGGTGCCGCGGGCAGTCGAGCTTCCTTGCGTCCAAGGCGCAAGGTTTTTTATCTGCTCGACTCCCTCGACGTCGGCGGAACCGAAACCCAGGCCGTGGAGTTGGCTCTCCGTATTCCGGAATCTGGGTACGACGTGACCCTGGGCTGCCTGCGCGCCCGTGGTCCATTGTTAGAACGACTTCAGGGAAGCCAGGTCGCCGTGCGTGAATTCCACCCTCAGGGCGGTATCGATAGTCCCGCTGGATTCTACCAGTTGCTGCGGCTGAGCTGGTTCTTGAGGCAAGCGAAATTCGACATCGTGCACACCCATGATCTGTGGTCGAACCTGCTCGGGGTTCCGGCCGCGCGCTTGGCGGGAGTGCGGGCGATTGTTTCCAGCCGGCGGGATCTGGCAAACTTTGACTGGTACCAGAGTAAGCGCCGAGGATGGCTGCGGCGCATTCAAAATTTGGGGGGCGCTGTACTGGTCAACGCCACACCGATCCGTGACGCGCTGATTGCTGAGGATGGATTTAAGCCGGGAAAGTTGCGCGTAATCCATAATGGAGTCGACATTGAGAAATTCCATACGAGTGGAGAAGAACGCGACCAACTGTTCCCAGGAGTTGGCAAGGGTAAACTTATCGTGCTCGTCGGCAACATGCATACGGATGTTAAAGGGCATCCGTGGCTGATTGCCTGCGCGCCCGCGGTCGTTCACGAGTTTCCATCCGCCCGATTCGTTCTTGCGGGAGACGGGGAGCAGCGGCCCAGATTCGAGGAACAAGTTGCAAAGCTGGCTCTGAAGCAAAACTTCCTGTTCCTGGGCCGCCGTACCGATATTCCTAAGATTCTTGCTTGCTGTGATATCGCCGTACTGCCTTCGCGGGCGGAAGGTCTGCCAAATGCAGTGCTGGAATACATGGCCGCCGGACTGCCAACCGTCGCCAGCCGAGTGGGGGGGAATGGCGAATTGATCGAGGACGGTGTGACCGGCTTGCTGGTGCCCTCAGAGGATTCGGCAGCGCTATCAGATGCGTTGCTGGCGCTCCTGCGTGATCCGGAGTTAGCGCGTCGGATGGCGCAAAGCGGACAGCAGTTCACGATTCGAAATTTCAGCTTCGAGAGGCTGGTGCGCGAGGTGGATGAGCTATACAGCGAGCTACTGAGAGGCGGAGGAAGTCAATAGCCGATGACCAAGGCCTCGCAGTGGAATCATCGCGTCAATCGCCTGTTATCCATGGATCGCCATGAGCTGTTGGACCGGCTGAGGCAGCGTCTAACGGCTCGCGCAGATGTAGTGCGCTATCGCGGCGCTCCGGGCTTTGCCAGCAGCCCCCACCTGGGGCCGGTGGGACTCGGGGGAAGCTTTTTCTTTGCACCCACAGATGTTCCCGCGCTCTGCGCTGAACTGAAACGAATTTTTCCCCTACAAGCGAATGACATCATCCTGCAGGCGGAAAAGATCTGCCATCACCGTTTCGATCTTCTGGGCTATGAAAACCTGGATTACGGTGCGCAGATTGATTGGCACTGCGACGTCGTACACGGCAAGCGCGGTCCGCGCAAACCGTGGTTCAAGGTGAAGTATCTCGACATCAGGGAAGTGGGGGACTCAAAGATCACCTGGGAACTGAATCGCCATCAGCACTTTGTGACCCTCGCCAAGGCTTACTGGCTTACCGGCGGGGATAGGTTTGCGCACGAAATTTTTTCCCAGTGGGCGCATTGGCACGACGAGAATCCTTATCCCATAGGATTGAATTGGGCGAGTAGTCTGGAGGTCGCTTTCCGGACCCTGGCATGGATTTGGACCTTCTTCCTGCTGCAGGATTGTCCGCTTTACACAAGCGAACTGCGCAAACAATGGCTGGATGCGCTGAACCTGAACGGCCGCCATATTGAAACTTACCTGTCTACCTATTTTTCTCCGAATACTCACCTGCTGGGCGAAGCCATGGCCTTATTTTTCCTGGGAACTCTTTTTCCCGGGCTACGCCGAGCCGCGCGGTGGCAGCGACGCGGCTGGGAGATCCTGGAACGTGAAGCCCGGAAGCAGGTAAGAAAAGATGGATTTTACTTTGAGCAGTCCACGTACTATCACGTTTACGCCCTGGACATCTTTTTGCATGCCAGGATTCTGGCCGGGCTCAATGAAGTCCCAATTTCTGTGGAGTTTGATCAGATTCTGCAAAGCATGCTGGATGCTCTGGCGTTGATGGGTCGAGCCGGGATTGTACCCAGTATCGGGGACGACGATGGGGGAAGGATATTCGATCCTCGGCGTAATCGGGCTGAACACATGTTCGATCCTCTTGCCACGGGCGCAGTTCTGTATCGGCGCGGAGATTTTAAGTCCGTCGCGAGTGGACCGCGAGAAGAAACTCTGTGGCTGTTGGGAATCAAGGGCCTCGCAGAGTTCAGTTCTCTGGCCAACGCGAAACCGTTTGGAAGTTCGACGGCTTTACGCGAGAGCGGCTTTTACCTGATGGCCTACGAAAAGTGCGGCCAGCAGTTGCAGATCGATGCCGGGCCATTGGGGGCAGGGAATGGAGGGCACGGTCACGCGGATGCGCTCAGCGTTTGCCTGGTTCGCAATGGACGAAGTCTGCTGATTGATCCGGGCACCTTCGAATATGTGGGCCAAAGTGGTGAGCGGTCCCGCTTGCGCAGCACGGGTGCTCATAACACCATGCAAGTCGATGGACTGGACCAGGCAGAAGGCATGGGACCCTTCTCTTGGAAGAATTCTCCGCAGGTCAATGTCGAACAATGGATTAACGGCCAGCAGTTCGATCTGTTTCAGGGCAGTCACGACGGATATTCCCGACTGCCATCACCCGTAATTCATCACAGATGGGTGTTTCATAGAAAGGGACAATTTTGGTTGGTACGCGATCTGGCTGAAGGCCACGGCACCCACCAGCTTGATATCACCTGGCACATGGCTCCCACTCTCTCGCCTGTCGCCTCCAAACACTGCGCATTCGCCGATGATCAAGGCAGTGTGACCTTGCTGACCGCCGAGGGCCACGGCTGGTCGGAAAGCGTGCGCCGCGACTACGGGTCGCGGGCTTACGGGCACAGGCAAGAAGCAAGCGTGGTTCACTTCGGGGGAAGGATCGAACTGCCCACGGATTTTGTAACCCTGCTGATTGCAGACCAGGACTCGCACGCTCGCCCCGGAAGGTTGGTAAGACTCGATGAATCGAAGGGGGGAATAGTTCGGGGATATCGCTATTCCAATCTCGGCCAGGAACACAGTTTTTTCTTTGCTCTTCAGCCGGGCCCATGGGTGTTCGGAGCATGGGCCAGCGATGCGAATTTTCTATATTGGTCAGTGGACCGCGAAAGGGAACAATACGTCCTGGTTTTTTGCGGCGCTTCCTACGCGAACGCCGCAGGCCAACGGGTGCTCACCTGTAGCACGCGGGTGCGCTATGCTGAAGTATTGAGCTCCGCGATGAAAGTTGACCTTTTTTCGTCAGATCCGGAACACGTTATAGTGCAGGCGCCACTGGATCAGGTATTGGCCGATGGGAACTTGATTTTGCCGGACAATGATCCCAAAAGAATGGGCGTGTAGCCATGTGTGGAATCTGCGGTGTCTTCCATTCCGAGCGGGCCCGGCAAGTGAACCGCGACATGCTGGTGAGAATGAATCAGCAAATTGTCCATCGTGGGCCGGACGACGACGGCTTCTTAGTCGAAGAAAACGTCGGACTGGCCATGCGCCGCCTCAGCATCATCGACATCCAAACCGGTCACCAGCCCCTCAGTAACGAAGACGGGAGTGTTTGGATCGTTTTCAATGGTGAAATTTACAATCACCTGGATCTGCGGAAGGATCTTGAGTCTCGAGGCCATCATTATCGCTCGAAGAGCGACACCGAAACCATCGTCCATTTGTACGAGGAATATGGAAGGGAATGCGTTGCGCATTTGCGCGGCATGTTTGCGTTTGCGATCTGGGACCGCAGGAAGAGGTGCTTGTTTATCGCCCGTGATCGCCTGGGGATCAAGCCTCTCTACTATCGCTTCGTTGGCGGTACGTTGCTGTTCGGCTCGGAAATAAAGACCATCCTCGCCTATCCGGGAGTGAAGCCACAGTTCAACCTGGGCGGTTTGGCGGAGTATCTAGCATTCGGTTATCTCGCTGGCGAAGCCAGCATGTATGCCGGCATTCGAAAATTAATGCCCGGCCATACCCTTACGGTGGACGAGCACGGCAATCTGGAGACTTCACAATATTGGGAGCTGGATGTCAGAGTCGATGAAGGAAGCCAGTCGCGCGAGTACTACGTTCAGCGCTACCGGGAACAACTGGAAGAGTGTGTTGCCAGCCATTTGATGAGCGATGTCCCGTTAGGAGTCTTCTTGAGCGGCGGCCTGGATTCGAGTGCGATTGCAGCATTGACCACAAAAATCCGCAAGCAACCGATTGAGACTTTTTCGGTGGGCTATGGGGAGGAGGCCTATAGCGAACTTCCCTATGCCCGCACAATCGCAAAACATTTGAAATCCGAACACCACGAAGTCCATCTTAGCCGCGACGAGTTCTTTCAGACTCTGCCTCGATTGATCTGGCATGAGGACGAGCCGATCGTGTGGCCGTCCAGCGTAGCACTATATTTTGTGGCGCGGCTCGCCCGAGAACGCGTGACGGTCGTGCTCACCGGCGAAGGCAGCGATGAGACATTAGGCGGCTACACGCGATATCCGTGGACTCTGCTGAATTCACGCATGGACACCGTTTACCGAACGCTTACGCCGTCTGCTCTGCGTCACCTGCTGCGGAAGGGAATTCAGTCTTTTCCGCTGGCCGCTGCTTCGAAGAGAAAACTGGAGCATACATTTTTAGTGCGCGACGGCGCTTCCTGGCCTTCTTTCTATTTTGATAACTTCTATTCTGCATTTTCCGCTGCCGAGCAAGATGACTTGTTAACTCCCGAAACCAGACAAAGGGCGGGCGACGCCTATGCCGGTTCGATGAAGTACTGGAATCATTCTTCGGCTGACCTTCTGCACCGGCTGCTGTACACCGATATCAAGACCTACCTGGTAGAACTATTGATGAAGCAGGATCAGATGAGCATGGCCGCTTCGGTGGAAAGCCGTGTGCCCTTTCTTGATCATGCCTTGGTCGAGTTCACCGCCAGCATTCCTGCCAAATACGCGACCCGGGGTATGGCTGGGAAGTGCATCCTGAAGTTGGCGGTGAAGGATCTGTTACCCGACTCAATTGTGCACCGGCAGAAACTGGGATTTCCCACGCCTTGGGCATACTGGCTTGCTGGGCCGGCCTTGAATAACCTGCGTAGCCTGTTAACAGAACCACGAACGCTAGAACGAGGACTCTTTCGCGCTGAGGCCGTTGGTCGGTTGTTCGATGAACACATGGCTGGGCATCGCGATCATGGCAATCGTATCTGGCGTTTGCTGAATCTGGAGCTATGGCAGAGGATCTTTCTCGATGGCGAACCGGTCTCCGCCGTCAGTGTTTTCCAAGACACCTCTATGGCGCGATAAAAGATGGATTCATCCTCGACTTGCATTGCCTTACCCGAGTTGCCAAGTAAAAAAGTCAAGTAAACAAGTACTAGTATGCGAAGAAAGATAAAGCTCACCGCGCTCGCTCTGCTTAGAAGTGCCGGAGTTTTCCGCCTCGTGGCCAACAGCCGTTGGCGCCGGCAGCGGCTGCTGATTCTCTGCTACCACGGAGTCTCTCTCGAAGATGAGCATCTATGGAGACCTCAACTCTACATGCAGGCGGAATTGCTGCAGAAGCGGCTCGAGATGCTGCGAACTATGGATTGCTCGGTGTTGCCGCTGCAGGAGGGGTTGGCGCGGCTGCATTCCCGTGATCTGCCGCCCCGCAGCGTCGCAATCACCTTCGACGATGGTATGTATGATTTCTACAAGCAGGCCTATCCGCTGCTCAAAAAATACGACCTTCCCGTCACGGTTTACCAAACCACCTATTACACGTCTCACGAGACGCCGATTTTCAACCTCATCTGCTCTTACCTGCTATGGAAAAGGCGCGGGCAGCAGTTGACTGCGCCGCCGGACCTGGGAATCTCCGAAGCCATGGATCTGCGCACCGAACTACGTCGTCACCGGGTGGTGCGCAGTCTGATTGAACTTTCCGAACGCGAGAACCTGACCGGATTGCAGAAGAATGAGCTCGCCGGACGGTTGGCCGCGAACCTGGGACTTGATTATGCGGGGCTCGCCGCCAAACGTATTCTGCAACTTATGAATGCGCGAGAAGTGGCGGAAGTTGGAGCCAATGGAGTCGACGTCCAACTCCACACCCACCGTCACTGCACGCCGAAGGACGAAACAGCTTTCAGGAGGGAAATTACTGAGAACCGGGAAAAAATCCAAGCCTTAACCGGACGCGACGCGAGACATTTCTGCTACCCAGGCGGAGTCTACCAGCAGGAATTCGTCGGCTGGTTAGAAAAGGAAGATGTCGTCTCCGCCACGACTTGTGACGTCGGGCTGGCCGATCGGCACGACAATCCATATCTGCTGCCGAGATTGCTCGATACTTCCGGTCGCAGCCAACTGGAGTTCGAAAGCTGGCTCGGTGGAGTGGGCTCTCTTCTCGCGGTGCATCGGGCCGCATTGCAGCGTTACGTCGTGCGCGACGAATAGACGGGTTAGACTGAAGTTCAAAGAGAAATTCTCGGCATAGCGTTCCAATGAGAGACTGGGCAAAAAGAGCGATTCTTGGCAGCGGAGCACTACGGCTGGCGGAAAGTTTTCGTGGTTCCAGCGGAGCGATTCTGATGTACCACTCGGTTCTGGAGAACCCGTCACTGCGGATCGACTCATTTGGCGGAATCGCCCACTCCGAGTCCGTCTTCCGCGGACAGATCGAGTTATTGGCACGGGATTTTCATCCCATTAGTCTGGACGAAGCGGTCAAGTATCTCCGCAGCGGCAACCTTCCCAAGCGTTCGGTCGTTGTCACGTTTGACGATGGGTACGCCGACAACTATGAAGTCGCGATGCCTATATTGAACCAGGCCGCGGTGCCAGCGACGTTTTACGTCACTGTCGACTGTGTAGAAAACAAAAGGCAGCCATGGCCGAGCCGGCTGCGGTTTGCCTTCCGAACCACAAAGCTCACTGACTGGAAAGATTCCGCCGGCACATGCTGGACGCTTGATCGTCCCGTGGAAAGGGAAGCAGCCTTCCTGAGCAGTTGTGATGTTTGCTGCCAGCTCAGCGGTACTGCTCAAGACGTTTTTGTGGGACGCGTCGAGCAAGAGCTTGAGGCAAAGATGCCGTGCGAGTCTTCTGTGATGATGAGTTACGAACAGATGCAAGCACTTCAGCGGAACGGACACACGGTTGGTTCGCATACCATGACGCATCCGAATATGGCCTACCTCAAGGAAGATGAAGCCAGTCACGAACTCAGGGAATCGAAGCGGAGACTTGAGCTCCATCTCGAAGCACCGATCAGGCATTTCTCCTATCCTTGTCCGGCACTTTCTCCGCATTGGAGCACTCAGACCCTGGAGCAGAGCCGTGTTGCGGGCTACGAGACAGCGGTGACCACGGATAACGGGTTAATGCGCAGCGGTGACAATCCACTTTGTTTGAAGCGCATTCGTCCCAGCAAGACGTTTGAAGGCCTGCGGTGGAACCTGGAAAGCGCTTTCGCCGGAAGAGCAGTTTAATTCACCACTAAGCGAGTCGCAGATTGGCGAGAATACTGGTTCTCGACGGGCACAGCGCAGCGGCGCTCGCGGTGACGCGGTCGGCCGGGCAGTGCGGGCATTGGGTGGCGGTGGGTGGAAACCGGGGCCTGTTTGCCGCGACAAAACTCTCCCGCTATTGCAACCTTGGGTTCGACTATCCGATCTCAACTGACGATCCGGGCGCTTTTGTGGACGCGCTCGTCGAGTTTGTCCGCGCGCATTCGATTGATCTCATCATTCCGATCACGGATTGGACTCTGGGGCCGATTTCCGTGCAGCGAGAACGTTTCGCGGGCCTATGCCATATCGCCATGCCCTCCCCACGCGCACTCGACACAGTCTCGGATAAATATCGGACGATACAGTTGGCCGAATCTTTTGGGATCGGCATACCCAGAACCCATCTTGTCGAATCCGTGGGCGATCTGTCGCAACGGGAGGAGATCCAATTTCCGGTGGTTGTGAAGGATCGCTTTTCGGTGCGATGGTCCAACGACGCATTTACAAAGAAGAAAGCAGTATTTGGGTCAGTAGCCTATGCTTACTCCGCTCCGGAACTGGCAAACCAAGTGGGCGAGCGCTTGCGGGTGGCCAGCGACGTATTGATTCAGGCGTTTGTTTCCGGAACTGGCATCGGATTTTCCTGTTTTGTGGCCGGCGGAAAAACGTTCTTGCCTTTTCAGTGGGAAAGAATCAGGGAAGTCGATCCGCGAGGATCGGCGAGCAGCGCCAGAAAATCCATCCCTCTGGATCAATCTCTCGTTTCGCTCAGCGTGCGGCTGATAACGGAGATCGGTTTCGAGGGCGTCGCAATGGTGGAGTACAAGAAGGCAGCTGATGGGCGCCTCATTTTAATGGAAATCAATGGGCGGCCCTGGGGATCGGTGGGACTGCCGATAGCATGCGGCATCGATTACCCGCGTCATCTCATCGAATGGTGCTTGCATGGAACGCTCCCACCTCAAAACATTTGTTACGCGGAGAACATTGTTTGTCGCCGGGTAGTTGGCGAGCTAACGCATCTGGCCAATCTCCGGGCTGGACCCCCGCCCCACTGGCCGAGCCCGTATCCAAGTTTCTGGACGAGCCTCCTCACCATGGCAGTGCCTTGGCTTCCGGGCATGTGCTATGACGATGTGTGGCTGTCGGATCTGCGGCCGGGAATTGCAGGGATTGGCAATTGGTTCAGATCGAGGCGGTTCAGATCTCGAACGGAAGGGAAGTCCCGAAGATAGGCCGCGCCGACCGAACAAGTTCGAGGCGGTCGAGAAAAAACCAATCGAAGATCAGCGCTTCTGAAGTTCCGTTTCCGCCGAGTAAGCGGAAGATGGAAAGATCGCCAGCATCAGATTGCCAATGCACACCTGCAATTGCCGGGCGCAGAACCGGGTCGTCTCGAGATCGCCCAAGTATGGATCTGGAATCTCACGGTATTGCCAGGGACCGTCCGCATAGGCGCTTAACATGCAGATCTTGCGCTGCGACTCGGGATAGAGCGCAAGCAACTCGGCTTTGTTTTGAAAATCCATGGCGAAGATGCAGTCTGCTTCGTTCACCATTTCCTGAGCCAAAGGTTTGGCGCGGTGCTCAGCCAGTGCAACGCCCAGCTCCGCGGACGCCTCCTGTGCCCAGGGATGAGCTTCGCGTCCGGCGCTGGCGTGCAGACCTGCAGACATGATCCGGACTTGCGTCTCCAGTCCCGCCTCCCTCAACGCTTGCCTCATGAGGAATTCCGCCATGGCACTTCGCATGATGTTGCCGAAGCATACAAAAAGAAATGACCGTGCGGACGGGGGAGCGAGTCGTCGATTTGAGGTTCGGACTCCAAGCGCATCCAGCACACGCAATCGTGCGTAGATGCGGCCCGGCGTGGGGCCGAGACGGAGAACGATGTCGCGTTGTTTCAGCAGAAAATCAGGCGCGCACTTTCGCAGCACGTTCTTCGAAGCCAAGGTGATGGTTCGCCGGCCGAGGGAAATCACGAAGGCAGCCCTGGCTGGGAAACCGTGTCTGCTGCTGCCGTGGTCGCAGCCAGCTCGTATCCCAGGCTCTGCATAAGGTCGCCCCAGGCCGACTCGATCGCGGCAACTGATTCCCGATCCAGTTGCGATTTCCATCCTCCGGCAGTGGCTGAGCGTACAAAGGGCTTATCGCTCCGCGTTCCCTTGGTAAGAACCCAGAGTCCAGCGTCCTGTTTTTCAAGTTTGCGCATTCTTTCCGCCGAGCTAAGTTCGATGGCGCGCTGCAGCGCCGCTGCGCTCGAATCGATCTTGCGAAATGAGCACCTTTCGAGGAAATCAACCACGCTGGTGAGTGAGACGACTGGATCACGCTTCATGTCCTCATACCGAAGCAGAAGAAATCCGGGATCGTCCTTCCGCAGGACCGTCCAACTAAGCACATTGTCCCGCCAGGAGCCGAACTTGCGATCAAACTCTCCGGCGATGAAGCGAGGCACAAAACTGGCGATGGGATAATCATCGGAAATATTTCGCGCCTTAACATTGTGGTGATAAAAAGAAACCGCCACATCCCTCGGGTCGCGCACGATGTAGATTACCCGCGGGTACTCCGGCTGAAAGGACTCATGACTCTTGAGCATGCGCGGCCGCTGAAGCTGCCGCAGGAATCGGTCACGATTGAAATAGATTTCCGGAATCCTGGACTCGACGTTGGAAAACCTAACCGGATCACTCTGGTTGATCAGATTCCCCAAAAGAAAGCGGGTCCACGTGTTGCCCGACCGGGGATAAGAAACAAGAAAGATGTCATCGGGAAAAACCGTCAGGCCGCGGCCCGCGATCTGCCGTCCGGTGAGCACGCGCCCCGCTTGTGCGAGGGCGGCGAACAGTCTTTGCAAGGAACTATGGCGTGATTGCATATTGCCGAGAAATATTCGCCGTCATCGTAAGACCACTGGAAGCTCGTCCCGTTCGGGCGGCGCAGCAGAAAGCTCGTATCTCAGAGTCCGCATCAGCGGCCCCCATGCTGCTTCGATGTCGGCCACGGTCTGCGGGGGCAGTTCTGACTTCCATGTCCCCGCCCGGGCCTTGCGCACGAACGCCATATCTGGCCGGGTGTTCTTCGTGAGCGACCATTCCGCCGCTTGCGTTTTTTCCAGTTCGCGCATGTGATCGGCGGAACTCAGCCTGACGGCGCGTGCCAGTCGCTCCGGGGTCGCCTCAAGGCCGAGGAAATCAGCCACCTTTACCAGTTCGCGCTCGGGGTCGACCAGCATGTCCTCATAGCGAAGCAGCAGAAACTTGCGGTTATCCTTCATGGCGAGCCAACTGGCTACGTTGTCGTGCCATGATCCCCAGCGGGGGTTAACCAGGACTCCGGACTCAAAGCTTCCGTCAAGCAGAGCTGGAACAAACTTCTCGACTCCCCAGTCCTCCGGAACAATACCCAGCTTGACAGCATAATGGTAAGCCGACACAAGGACGTCTCGCGGATCGCGAACGATGTAGATAACCGTCCGGTATCGCGGGTCAAAACAGTCATGGCTCTTCAGAATGCGAGGAAGCTTCCGCAGTTTTCGATCGGGATGAACGTACAGCGATGGCAAGCGGCTTTCAACATTGGCGAAGGTAATTGGCTCATCCTGGTAAATAAGATTTCCCACCAGAAAGCGGGTCCAGGTGTTTCCAGATTTCGGATAAGAAACGATGAAAACATCTCCCGGAAGAACCGTCACGCTACGGCCCGCAGGGTTACGGTCCAGGGCGGTATCCGTGATTTTTCCCAAGTGGTTGATCAAACCGCGTATTCGTCGGACGACAATGTTCGAAGGCATGGCAGAATTTAGGTACCGATACACTCCACTATCGAGTCTTACAAGCTCTTACCGCGAATGCGACAGGGACTCTCTCATTTCACGCGCAGAACCAATCTTGCGCGCCAGATTGTCGATGCACGCTCTTAACACAGAGTAGCATCGACGTGTGGTCTCGATATCCCCAAAATAGGGGTCTGGTATCTCGCGGTTCCGTTGTCTTCCTTCCGCGTAACGGCTCAGCAGGAAAATCTTATTTCTCGCTGCCGGGTAGAGCGTCTCCAACTCAGCGAGGTTTTCAAAGTCCATGGCGAAAATGAGGTCCGAGCCAGAAACCAGTTCAGATGTCAAAGGCTGCGCCCTGTGTTGATCCAGCGGAATGCCAAGCTCCCTCGAAACGGCGAGCGCACAAGTGTGAGCTTCGCGGCCGGCTACAGCGTGCAAGCCCGCAGAGCGTACGACAGGACCATCGATTCCGCGAGCGGCGAGTACATGCTTTAGCATGGCCTCCGCCATCGGGCTGCGCATTATGTTTCCGAAGCACACAAATAGAAACGAGTTGGCATCCTCGGGTGTTACTTCCCGCGGCCGGCGTTCATTTGGCTCTTTATCCCTAAAGCACCGCGGATGCGAAGACTGGCGTAAGCCGGGCGCGACTGAGGGTCGAGTCTGGAATAGATTTGCAAATAAACCATCAGTTTGCGTGGAGCTATCCTCCGGAAAGCGGACTTTAAAACCGAACCCAGGACGGAGCGCAGCATGCTGCTGACCTCCGCGAAAAAAGGAAAAGGGTCCGACCATGACCACAACGCTTCTTTAATCAATGGAGAAAAGTCGGGTATAGCCCGCAGCAACTCCCGCGAAACCGAGGGCCGAGGGCCGAGGGAGCCAGCAGTGCGGAAAACAATACTTTGCATGCGATCCAGATAGCCGGGGCTCCATCGCCAGCGCATGCCCACCGAATACCGAACCGGGACGGCGGGCTGCTCTCCGTGAAACAGTTGCCAATAGTAGAACGGAAAATCGACTCCGGCCGCGATGGGAAACGAAACTGAGCCCCAGAAACGACCATTTACCTCCATCAGGGCCGAGCTTCCCGTTTTCCGGTCAACCCGGAACTCGACCATAGCAACGCCCTCCCATTCGAGAGCACGAAGCAACTCCATGGAGGAGCGAACCAGCTCCGGGTCCGGTTCTTCGGCAATGGCGAGGACCGCGACGCCGCCAGTAGCGGGTGCTTCCTTCAGGCGGCGGTGCTGAAATTTTGCGACACATTCACCATTGTGGATCAGGATTTCAACGCCCACGCCCACTCCCGGACAGTACTCCTGCAAAAGAACGCTGCCCCATTTGTTTCTGGCGAGAGCGGCAGAGAGTTCTGGCAGCGTATTGAAATAGAAGACCCGAAAGGCGGCAGAACCTCTTTTTTCAGGCTTAACTACAACCGGAAAGCGAAGTTGCCCCGCGATCGAGTCGAGGTCGGCAACATTGGTGATCGTACGCGTGAAAGGCACTCGAATACCGCAGCGTTCTGCCGTTTCCAAGGTCAGCGATTTGTTCAGCACTCGCTCTACGCAGAGAGGTGGAGGGCAGCCGACATGCAGCAGTGGACTCAACTCGTCATAGAGGTCTGCGAGAGCCGCCAACTGCGGATCACCGGCGGGTAATATGAGATCGAATCGTCCTTCGCGCACCAAAGCTAGTAAAGCGGCGGTGAACGCCTCGGGATTTTTTCGCCGCTCGGGCAACCGATGAAACGCACGGACCGCGCGGGAACGGAGGGAAGGGTCTTCCGGCTGAAATGAAGCAATCTCCACGGGGATACCGCGACGGTTCAGCGTGCGTGCAATCGCCAAGCTGACACGCGGCGACGCGCCCAAAATCAGCACTGCCTGGGATCGGGTGTTCTTGATCATCTTTCCGATAGATCAACATGGCCCAAGGGATTCACTTGCTGCTTTCTTCCAATATGACCCTGAGCCACTTCAACTCACTCTTGCCCCGGAGTTGGCACCACGCCTTATGCTTCCTCCTGATAGGTTTCCACGAGGGCAAGGGTTACTTCATCCTCCGGATTCGCTCCCAACACTCCAACATCCCAAGCACGATCGGTCCAGAATGCCCACGCAAGTCCGATACCGTAAACCAAGCTGGCTATCACCAGTTGTATCAGAAGCGGGCCCAATCGATGGGGGATGTACCAACGCTGCATAAGCAAAAGAACCGCCACAACAGGAACGCACAAAACTACCGGTAGCACAAATGCGCGGTAGAGATAGGTGGTGAGTTTGATCCCCAGCAAACGACACAGATGACGGGGAAGAAAAAAAATCATGGAACAAGTGAGAGGGATGGCGGTGCCGATAGCGTCTCCCAAAATGCCGTAGCGGCGCACCAGAAGTATGCTCAGGATGAGATTCGAAGTGCCCTCAACCAGCACCACCCAGCCCCAGGTGCGATGTTTTGCCATACCCCAGAGAGTGCGCCCGGAAGCGGCCTGAGCCAGCATCAAGGTGGTCGGAAAAAGCAGAACCAGGAGTACGGGATAGCTGGTGGCGATATATTTGGGGCCAACCCACGCTTCAATCACTGACTTGCCCAGGATGCTAAGGATGGCGGTGATGGGGAAGATAATGAAAGCGCAGGCGCGGTTGCCGACGACGAAAATTTTTCGCAGCGCGTCCAGGTCTCCTTTGGCCTGGGACTGGCTCGACATGGGCACGAAGATCTGAGCCAGGCTGCTCACGACTTCCTGAGCATAATCAACCAACCGCGCGCCGATGGTGAAGTAGGTGACGGCTGCCGCCGAAACAAATGTTCCAATGACCAGAGCGTCCGTCTTAAAACGCAAGCGCCCGGCAACGATTATGACGAACGTCGTCCCGCTATAGCTCGCGATGCGGCGCAAGGTGGAGCGGCTTACATATTGCAGCCCGAGCCGCAGGTTCAAGTGGCGAAACACCGCGGCGGCATTGATTAGTCCATTGAGCAACGGCATGCCGACCGTGATTAAGGCGATGGTCAACAATCCGCGTCCGTGTTGCAGAGCGATGACGATAAGCACCGCGCGTATTAGAGTCGAACTGATACTGGTGAAGTTCAGGAGATAGAAGCGCTGTAAGCCCTCCAGAATTCCGCTGAAAACTCCGAGAGGAAAACCCACGGAAACCGACGCGCCTACCATGAGGAGCAGCCAGCGCGCCGTGGGTACGAATTCGGGTTGGATGCGGAAAATCGAGTTTACATAGTAAGCGGCAATCAGAGTTATGGCCATGGACACAACCCCAATGCCGGTGTAACTGAACATGGCCGTATTGATCAACCGGTTCAGCTCATCGTGTTCTTC
>Ga0210393_10002276_pt1 | contig 15872 bp, 16 predicted proteins | sample IncBWC27OmetaG_FD_160068 | JGI IMG/M metagenome (GOLD analysis project Ga0210393, IMG submission 160068) | Forest soil microbial communities from Barre Woods Harvard Forest LTER site, Petersham, Massachusetts, United States - Inc-BW-C-27-O ... | reverse complement strand
GCTGTTAAGAGGGAAACCGATCCGACGGATTCTTGGACATCATCTTGAGGCAAGCCGCCTCGATTCGTGGATCGAGGCCGGGCCGAAGCTGGCTGGGCGGAGTCGGGTTCTTCGTCACGATCTGCCCCAGCACGGCCATCATCGAACCGCGGAACGGCAATTGACCCGTGAGCAATTCGTACAAGATCACGCCCAGACTGTATTCGTCGGTCAGCGGCCCGATTTTGGCCGAGTCGGCATCGACTTGCTCGGGAGCCATGTAGGCGGGCGTGCCGACCAACGTTCCGCTGTGTGTCAGTCGCACGTCTTCGTCGGGGCGTGTGTGTCGCGCGAGACCAAAATCCATAATCAGCGGTTCGCCCCGCTTGTCGACCATGATGTTGGCCGGCTTCAAGTCACGGTGCACGATCTTCTGCTCATGCGCTTCCTGCAGCGCTTGCGCGAGCTTGCGGACGACGATCAAAGTCTGCCGCTCCGGCTGCGGCTTGCTCGAACGCACAAACGCCGAGAGCGGATGACCTTCGATGTAGGCCATCGAAATGTAGTGCGTCCCGTCGATCTCGCCGACGTCATGGACGGGGCAGATATTCGGGTGTCTCAGCGTCGCGGCGGCCCGTGCCTCGCGATACAGGCGTTCGAGGAGTTCGCCGCTCGGATCCGTGTCGAAGTGCGGCGTCTTGAGCGCGACCTGGCGCTTGAGCTGCGTGTCTTCGGCCAGGTAGACCGTGCCCATTGCCCCCTGCCCGAGCACCTTTACGATTCGGTAGCGACCGAATTGCTCTTTGAGCCCGCCTCTTGTGCTGCCGTCAGCCTGCTTCAACTGAGCTTGCGGCGCGATCGTCTCCTGTCCCTGCAGCGCAAACGAGCGCGTCGACGTGTCGGCTCGCGCCCCTTGGGCATCGCCGGACGCCAACTCTCTCAGCTCGACTTCCGCTTCGATCAGAGAACGCAGTTCGTCGGCGATGTCGGTGTGCTGTGCGATAAAGCTCTGGGGATCGAGCATCTCACCGCGGTCGACCCGCTCGAGATATTCGTGCAGCGCGGCGTCGATCCGTGGATCGTGCGATTCGGCAGGTCGTGATTGATCGTCCACGGGACGAGCCTTGTCGCCAGGGAGAAAGTGCGTTCGCGCTTAACCGTCATCACGCAGATGTCGTTTCGCGTTTTTCATGGCTCGCTTGAACAGGCGGGCCAGGGCGTCCTTGGACAGACCCATCGCGTCGGCAATCGCGGCGACAGATTGTCCTTCGAGATAGCGCCGACGCAGGGCCTCTCGTTCGTCTTCGACCAGTTGGGCGATCGCTTGGGCCAATCGAACCGACTCTTCGCGGCGAACGACATGCTGGCTGGGACTCGTCTGACGGATGGCGTGAACTTCGACATCGGCCAGACGCTCCTCGCGGTCGATCGCGCGTTTCTCGGTATGCAACTGGTCGCGTACGGCGTTGCGGATGTTGCGCTCGTGGATCTGGCGGAGCCAGGCGGCAAACTGGGCCGCATCCTGCCCCACGAATTCGCCGATCTGCTTGTGGACAGACAAGCAGGTTTGCTGCACCAGGTCGGACGCATCGATCCGCCTTCCCACGCGATCGTCGAGCAGTCGATCGGCCAGGTGGCGGAGGTAGTCGCGGTTGTTCTCGAGCAGGTTTCCCAACGCTTCTCGGTCCCCGGCACAGGCGCGCGCCAACAGGTCGCGGTTGACGGCGTCGGAATCGGCGTCGGAATCCATCGCACTCGGGCCACGGCAGAAAGATGCTCGACGTGATCGGCTCGATGTTTCTGATTCTGTGGCAATGCGGGCTCGGACGCCAGCAATTTCGTCAGGGGTCTTTTGAAGATGTGCGGCATGTAATCTCAGTCGTATCGGTGCGTGGTGAGGGGTGAAGCGGAAAACGGGCGCCTTATTTCAACTCCTTGCCAACCGCCGCATCCAAACGGCTGCGGATCCACTCGGCGCGACTCATTCCGGCTGCTTGGGCCGCCGCGTCGTAGGAGTCGAGTTGTGAGGAGTCGACACTGAAATGGACCTGCGGTCGGCCCGCTACCGATCCCCCCGCGGGGCCGTCCCCCACAGAACCGATCGGCGCTGGGCCCGTCGCTCCGCCGTCGGATCCCACTGCGGCAACGCCCGCATCAGCCGCGACGACAGGCAGTCCAGTCGTCGCGTCGACCCAATAGCCTTCTGTGGACCAAACGTGGTGGTGGCCGTGCCACCATCGATCATGGTGCCATTCGTGATGATGGTGCTCCTCGTGGTGGGTCGTCTTCCCGTCGTTGGTGGTCTGCTGGTGTGTTTTCGAGCCGGAACCGACAGCGTTGGGCCGGTTGAGATGCGCGGTCGATTTGCCAGGGTCCGGCTTATGGGACTTGGCGTTGTTGTCTTTGGGTTTGATCTGCGGCTTAGGGAGCGGCTTCTGTGACGGTTTCGCTTGGGGCTTCGCGGGCGGTTTGGGCACGGAATGTGGGGCCGATTTGCCGGCGGAATGCTTCGGCGCTGGATGACTCTCCTTAACCGCATGCGCGCCGCCCGCATGCCCCCCGTGACTGCCGAAGCTTCGGGGTTGATCGAGCAAAAGGACTCCCACCAACCCGACAACTGCCGACAGCCAAGCCCTTTTCATCGCGATCGCCCTCCCCGCTCGAGTCGAACTGCCCGGATGTCGAATCGACTACTGCGATTCGACCGCTCCGAAAGACCAAGCCCGAGCCGCGGGAATTAATGCGCGGATTTTTATGAATTTTCCGCAACTTTGAGCGGAAGGCGCGTCCGACGCAGCCCGCAGAGGTCGGCCCGATCGTGCACAGCATGCCCAAGGACCAACTGGAGCGGCAGCCGCTTAGGCGGCCCGGCCCATCGCGTGAGAGGCGTCACTGGGCGGCGCGCAACCAAGTCGGGCATTCAATTCGAGGCCGCCGATTTCGATGAAGCGCCTCTCGGCTTCGTCGCTCCAGTAGTCGGCGAGTCGCGTCAGGCCGTCTGATTTCGTGAGGGTTTCGCTGGCGAGGCTCGTCCGGAGGACGGCTCTTGCATCGCAGTTCGCAACCCCCAGAAATGCCGCGACCGACTCGATTGCGTCTGTGGCTTGCGCGCCACCATTCGTTAAGTCCTCGAACCGCACAGGCAGCGTGCCGTCGAGCATCGACCAGCCGACCATCCCTTCATAAAACCGCTTGAGCATGTACGAGGCGCTCGTTTGCAGAAAGACCTGGCACTGCTGACGCGGGTTGGGGATCGAATACCACGCCAAATGCCGGGCCCCCAGCCGCCCCGTCGTTTGCATGAAGCGCATGTAAGAAATCAGGGCCGAGCGCAAGTCCCGAGTGACAAACAGCCGACGGAACGGTCTCGTCGCTTCGATGACGTCTGGTTTGAACGGGAGATGACCGACCGCGAATTCGCCGGCGTGAATTCGAGTGAGCGACGTGCTCAGTGGTTCGCTCCGCGCGAATCGACCGGGGTCTTCGCGGGCTTCCTGAAGAAGGCTGCCGCTGTAATCGGTGTAGGCGGTTTCCGCCAGATGCATGCCGGTCCAGCGATGACCCAACGTCTTGAGCAGCTCGGCCACGAGATACGTGCCCGACTTGGGAATGCTCACCACGACGACTCGATGATTGGGCATGACGAACCCTTCCGATCAGAGGCAGGCGTGCGGCGGCGGGATGATATCGCAGACGGCGCACCGCTGCAAAATCAACTTGCGACCGGCTTGCCGATCCGATTTGGGCCGCTGAGTCTGGTAAACCTCGCGGAAACCGGGTTAACTCAAACGAGCCGATCAAAAAAGTAATGTTCGAGGGTTAAAGGGCGACGATGAGCCAGTTGAGCGATCTGGAAATTGTCAGATTGCGTCGCGATCAATTTGTCGCGGCGCGGCAGATGTTGACGCGGGCGTTCCTCGATTATCCGCTCATGGTTTACGCGAACTCCGAACTCGAGCGCCGACGACGGGGAGTGGCCACCTTATATGGTGCCATTGTCCGCGACACGCTGCGTCATGGCGAAGTGCACGTGAGCGCAGGGCTCGAAGGGGCCTGCTGTTGGTTACCACCAGGTGTTGGCCTGCCTTCGTTTGCGCGCGAGGTGAGATCGGGGATGCTCGGGTTACCGTTGGGATTCGGCTGGGCCGGGTTTCAGCGACTGGTCGATTTCGATCACGTGCAACGTCGACTGCATGAAAAATATGCGATTGGTCCGCATTGGTTTCTGGCGACGATCGGCGTCGACCCGGCTCATCAAGGACGGGGCATCGGCAGCGCGCTGATAGCACCCGTGCTCGCTCGCGCCGACGAGCAACGGATTCCCTGCTACCTCGAAACCCACACGACGGGCAACGTGCGTCTCTACGAGCGGCACGGGTTTCGAGTGGTGGAGCACATCGAGAATCCGACCAGCGTTCCCCTCTGGGCCATGCTGCGTGCGCCCGCTGGTACGTAAGAAAAAAATGAAATCGCCACTCAGCAGGAGCGTCGACCTCCCGCGGGCTCGTACGCCCCGGCGTGCCACGGGTATTCCATGTACCGGGCCGTCTTGAGCGTGGCGTCCGGACCGAGCAGCCGTTCGATGACGTGCAGACTCATATCAATCCCGGCGGCAATTCCGGCCGAGCAAATGACGTGGCCGTTGTCGACAAAGCGGCGGTCGGTGTAGACCGTCGATTTCGGAGCCAGTTCCCGCAACAGATCGATCGCCCCCCAATGCGTGGTCGTCCCCAAGCCGTCGAGCAGACCGGCTTTCGCCAGCACCAACGAGCCGGTGCAGACCGAGAGCGTTAACTCGGCGCTCTTAGATTTCGTCCGAATCCATTCGAGTAGCGGTTGGTTGTTGAGCAACGGCCGAGTTCCCAGGCCGCCCGGAATCAACAACACATGCGGCTGCGGAGCATCGTCCAGTCGGTAGTGCGGGTTGACGCTCAAACCGTTGCGCGTGTGCACTGGTCCGGGCTGCTCGGCAACGGTGAAGACGTTGAAGGCGCCGGGCGCGGAAACTTCGCTCGTGACCGAGAAGGCTTCGAAGGGTCCGCAGAAATCGAGGACTTCGACTTCGGGGAAGATCAGGATGGCAACGTTTCGCATTGGCGGAAGTCTCCTGGACCAGTCACAACTGGAAGGGCACGGACTTGGAAACAATCTCTCCCGGACTAAGAATGCTTCTGGCGGGAAACGAATGTGACGCTGATTTAAAGGATCGCACATGTTGTCCGAAATCCGCGCTGAGTTTCGACGTTATCGCAAAATGGCCGAAGAGGCGCTGGCCGATCTCGACGATAAGTCGTTTTTCCACAAGCCGGGGACCGCCGTCAATCCGATCGCGCTCGTGGTGAAGCACGTTGGCGGCAATCTGCGCTCGCGATGGACCGACTTTCTCACGACTGATGGTGAAAAACCCGACCGACAGCGCGACACGGAGTTTGAACTTGCTGCGGGCGAGTCTCGCGATGCCATCATGCAGCGTTGGGATTCCGGCTGGAGTGTGCTCGAGAACACGCTCGGCAGCCTCTCCAATCTCGATCTCGACCGGACGATCACCATCCGCGGCGAGGCAATGAGCGCCCGCGAGGCCAGCCTGCGATCGGTGACTCACACCGCGTATCACGTGGGGCAGATCCTCTATCTCGCTCGCCTGTTGCAACCCGACCGGAAGTGGCTGACTATCCCTCCCGGACAAAGCCACAAAATCTCACAGCCCTATCTGGACCGCACCGCCGAGAAAAAGGACCGACCATGAAGCGACGCGAGTTTTTGTCGGCGGCTGGCGTGGTCTTGGCGACGGCTGCCCCAGCGGCCACCCCGAACGTCTCGGCCGGGCCAAGCGATCTCCCGCGCGCGCCGCTCAAGATGCACCTTGGCACGCAACAGGGGCCAACAACTGCGGCCATGTTGCAATATTTCAAGCGGCACGGCTGCGATCACATTTGCGGTTACCCGTCCAAGCCCGAATCGCGCGGCTATTGGACGCTGGAAGAACTCGAGCGGACCCGCGATCTGTGTGAAAAGCAGGGCGTGCGGATGGAGATGGTCGCGCTGCCATTTCTCACATCGAGTCACATCGATCGCGAAAAACGGGGCGCGATCATGTTGGGCGAAAGCCCCGCGCGCGATCGCGATATTGCCGACATTCACAAGATGATCGAAGCCTGCGCCAAAGCGGGCGTTGGGTCGTTTAAGTACAACATGAGCCTGCTGGGCGTGTTACGGACTGGGTCGACCGCGGGCCGGGGCGGATCGACCTACAGCACGTGGCGTATGGCCGAAGCCCACGCGAATCCACCGCTCACGCGTGCCGGGCATGTCACCCAGGAACAGGCTTGGGAACGCATCGAGTATTTTCTCGATCGAGTGATTCCCGTTTGCAACGAGCACAAGGTGCGAGCAGCGTGCCATCCGCACGATCCGGGCGTTCGGCCGGAGGGATTTCAGGGTGTCTGTCGCGTGTTGGGCACGGTCGACGGCTTGCGAAAATTCGTTTCGATCCGAGAAAGCCCTTGGCACGGCCTCAATTTTTGCCTGGGAACAATTGCCGAGATGCTGGCCGACCCGGCTCGCGAGCTGGGACCCGTCGTGCGAGAGTTCGGCGAGAAAGAGAAGATCTTCAACATCCACTTTCGCAACATTCGTGGACATCGCGACGACTTTCGCGAAGTCTATCCGGACGAGGGAGATGTCAACCTGGTCGACATCGCTCGCGTCCTACGGGATGTTGGCTATGAAGGCATGCTGATGCCCGATCACGTGCCGTCTCACCCCGACGACCCGCATGGCCTGCAAGCGTTCGCATTTGCCTTCGGGTACATCAAGGCCATTCTGCAGGCTTTGAGCTGAGCTCAGTTCCTTCTGCGAGGCTGTGTTCAACGACTCAATAGCCGGCTGCGTTGCCGTTCTCTCGTTTGTCGGCCGCGCCGGTCAGATCGCCGGTGCGGGGGTCGACGAAGATCGAGTGCGCGTCTCCCTGCGTGTCCGATGCGACCCGCACGGTGTGCCCCATCGCTTGGAGCTTCGTGACGAGGTCCGGATGTTGGCTGAGGAACAACGGCTCGACTCTGGCTCGATCGGGCAGCCACTGGTGATGGAGGCGCGGCGCGTCGATGGCCGCACGCAGGTCCATGCCAAAGTCGAGCACGTTGACAACCACGCACAGCACCGTGTTGATAATCGTTCTCCCGCCCGGACTGCCCGTTATCAAATACGGCTTTCCCTCTTTCAGCACGACCGTCGGGCACATCGAGCTGAGCATCCGCTTGCCTGGCGAGATCTGGTTCGGCGGCGTCCCGATGTTGCCGGTGGTGTCGGTGACGCCCGGATGCCAGGCGAAGTCGTTCATTTCATCGTTCAAGAGGAACCCGGCGCCGGGCACGACCACTCGGCTGCCATACATGTTCTCGAGCGTGTACGTGCAACTGACCGCCGTCCGCTCGCGATCGATGACTGAAAAATGCGTGGTGTGTGTAGCCTCCTGCGCAATCGAAATGTCGCCCGCCAGTTGCGCACTGGGCGTGGCCCGCTGCCGATCGATGCCGCGAGCAAGTGCGTGCGCGTAATCCTTCCGCGTCAGCTTCTCGGGGATTGTGACGTTGGCGGGATCGCCCAAATATCCGGCCCGGTCGCGGAAGGCGCGTTTCGCGGCTTCGATCAACAGGTGCACCGTCTCAGGCGACCAGCGACCCTGCGCGTGCAGATCAAAGTTCTCGAGGATGTTGAGTTCCTCGATCAATGTCGTGCCGCCCGAGGAGGACGGGGGAACCGAAAGAATCTCGAAGCCGCGATAGGTGCCCCGCACAGGCTCGCGAAACTTCGGTTGATAAGCGGCCAGATCCTCCCGCGTGATCAGCCCGCCGCCGCGCCGCATCTCGGCGGCGAGCTTGTCGGCCGTCGTCCCGAGATAAAACCCGTCCGGCCCGCGCTCGGCGATTTCTTGCAGCGTCGCGGCGAGCTCGGGTTGCACGAGGCGATCGCCCGGTTGCCATGGTTTTCCACCCGGCTTGCCGAAGACCCGATTCAGCTCGGGGAATTGACGGCTATCGGGTTTGGCAAGAATCTCGTTCAAAGAGGAAGCGGTTGCCGCGTCCAGCTCGAAGCCGTCGCGCGCGAGTCGGACCGAGGGCAGGACCAACTCTTTCCAGGCCAGCCGACCGAAGCGTCCGTGCGCCAGCGCGAGTCCACGGACTGTGCCGGGCACTCCGACGCGCCGATGGGCCGATCGACCTTCGGGCTTCACGAACATGTCTTTGGTGGCCGCGGCCGGCGCTACTTCTCGAAAGTCGACGGCGACCGGCTTCGCTTCGCCCGACGTCGGCACAATCATCATGTAACCACCGCCGCCAATGTTCCCGGCCCCGGGCCAGGTCACCGCCAGCGCGAACGCGGTGGCGACAGCCGCATCGACGGATGTTCCGCCTTGTATTAAAGTCTCGACGCCGATTCGCGATGCGAGCGGTTGCACGCTGACGACGACACCGTGCTGACACTGGACGAGATCGCCGGTGCTGGGCGTAGGTTTCGGTGGTTCCGCCGCGGGGCAGACATGCGCGGACAGACAGAGAAGGATCGCAGCCAGCACGATTGCAAGGCGGCCGGGTGGCTGGGGTCGAACCGTTTCGGTTCGCCCCCAGAACGCAAAGATCTGGGGGCTCGCTGCGCTCGACCCCAGCCACCCTGACGTTCGAATCCTTTGCCTGTTGTGAATTTTCATTTCGAATGAAGGCCCCCGTCTTGGGCCTGGCCGACGGACGTCGCGCTTCGAGACTGAACTAGGATCACAATCCCTGCCGCTACGGCCAGAACCTCAGTAATCGCCGACACGACCGCGGTCACGCGGAAGATCTCACCCCAGGTGCCCGCAGGAACTTGAGAGACATGGTCGGGGCTCATCACGAGAAAGTGATTGTAGCCCTCGAAGATCAATGACCCGACCATCGACGCGACGAGCAACCAGGCTCCACTGCGAATGCGTCCGGCCCAGAGCAGCCCGGCCGCCACAACTGGCGCTAGGTACAAAACCACGAGGACGTAGGCGTTGGCCAGCACGGACGGTAGAAAAATCTCCAACTTGGCGTGGGCCATCCCATGCAGCACGAGCGGAATTCCGTGCACGACGACGGCCGCGGTGCCGAGCCAGGCAGCGAATCGCGAGCCGTTTGCTTGCATCGAGTGACTCACTTCGGTGAGGCTGGTCGTTCGCTCAATGAGCTGAGGAGGCGGGCGGGTCGATGGTTGCTGCCAGTGTCGGCACTCCGTGTTTCATTTCCAGAATCACCGCCGGCTTGACCGCGTTGCGATCGCCATCGATCGAGATGCGGCCCGTCACGCCGTCGAAATTCTTCGCCGCGGCCAAGGCGGCAGCGATGTCGCTGCCCGATTGCGACGGGGCTTTCTGAATCGCTGCAAAGAGGATATTGGCCGCGTCGAAGCCCAGGGCGGCCATCGCGTCGGGGGCTGTTGCGAACTGCTTTTGGTAGGTGCGCAGGAACTCTTGCACACGCGGGCGCGGATCTTGTTGGCAGTAATGGGTGCAGAAGTAACAGCCGTCGATGGCTTCCCCGCCGATTTCCGCCAGCTTGGCCGAGTCCCAGCCGTCGCCGCCGACCAGTGGCACCCGCAGACCCAGCTTGCGGGCTTGCACGGCGATGTTCGCCACGTCGGTGTAATAACCGGGCACGAACACAATCTCCGGCTTGCTGCTACGAATCGAGGTCAGCTGGGCCGAATAGTCCTGGTCGCCTTCTTGATAGGACGAACGTGTCGTGATGCGTCCGCCCATGGCCGTGAACTGCTTTTCGAATTCGTCGGCCAGTCCGACCGAATACGGGAGCTTCTGATCGCAAAGGATCGCGGCGGTTTGCGCCTTGAGCTGCTCGCGAGCGAACTTCGCACAGGCGTACGCCTGAAAGCCGCTCATGAAACAGACGCGGAAGATGCGATTCCCGACGGTGGTGATTTCAGGTGCCGTCGACGACGGTGTCACCATCGGGACGCCGTTCTCTTGGCACACCGGCGCGCCAGCGAGAGACAGTCCTGAGGCGACTTCTCCCAGCACGGCCGCGACCTGGTCCCGGCTAATCAGTCGCGTGACGGCCGTCCCGGCTTCCTTCGCGTCGCCCCGATCGTCGTAGGTGATCAGGCGAATCTTCTTGCCGTGCAGGCCGCCGGATTGATTCACCGCGTCAACCGCCAAGCGAATGCCGTTGTCGGTCGACTGGCCGAACGTCGCTTGAGATCCCGTGAGCGAGGCATAGTGGCCGATGCGAATCTCGTCGGCAGACTCCGCGCCCGAATGGCTGCAACCCGCGATAGCGAGCGCGAGCAATGCGATCGCGAAGGTCGTCGCTGGCAGTTGGCAAGTTCGGAGGTGATGGTCGCGGCGTGGCATGTCCGCGTCGAGTATAAAGGGCGTGATGCGGCGGTGCAGCGCCGCAATCGCGCGTTTTTGCCGGACGCTTGCGGGCCGCAGAATCGGTAGCTACGGATCACGGCCTGCCTGAGACCCAACGGGGCGAGACAAAGTCCATCGGCGATGCTAACGCAAGGTTTCCGCGCACAACGCGAACCGATTGTCTCGGCCCTTCAGGCCTTTCGTGCACGATCGCTTGCTTGAACCCGGGCCTCCGCTGCGCTTCGACCCGGGCTTTAGAATCTCGCCCCCTTGGGGCTCAAAGCGTCACGCTTAACCCGTGAGCAATTGCTGCTCGAGCGAGGCGAGCAGGTCGCCCAGCTTCCATTCTTGCGTGCCGGCCCGGACCGTGGCGTCGGCCTCGAGCATGTCGCGCACGCGCTTCTCCGCGGACATCACGGTGCTGTGATTGCGGCCGCCGAAGTGTTCGCCGATCTCGGTGTAGGCGGCTTGCGTCATTTTGCGAGCCAGATACATGGCCAGCATCCGCGGCTGGCTGACCGTGCGCGTGCGGCGGGGTGAACGCAGATCGTCCACGCCGACCGAGAATAGTCGGCAGACGGCCTGCTCGACTTCCGCCACGCGGACAATCCGCACGCAGTCGCGATCGATATCGGCCAACACGTTGCGCGCGACGGTCAGGTTGATTGTCTTGCCGGTGGTTTGTCCGTAGTTCTCCAGAAAGTTAAGCGCCCCTTCCAGCTCCCGGACGCTGAGGGCAAACCGTTGCACGACGAACTCGATCGCCTCGTCGGTGATCCGGGCAGTCATTCGGGCCGCCTTCCGGGCGACGATCGTTCGCCGTGTGTTGAGATCGGGCGATTCCAGGCGGCAGACGATCCCCGACATGAAACGCGTCACCAATTCTTCGCTCAATCGGGTCAACAGTCGCGGATGCCGGTCGGCCGTGAGGGCCACCTGTCGGCCATAGGACTCGAGCTGCCTGACCGTATGCAGAAACTCCTCCTGAATCACCCGCTTGCCGTCGAGAAAATCGACGTCGTCGATCATCAGCACGTCGACGCCGCGGAACCGCTGACGGAAGCTGGCCAGCGTCCGGTCGCGCAGGGCTTGCGTGAAATAGTTCGCGAACGACTCGGCCGAGAGAAACAATACGCGAGACGACGGGCGCAGCACTCGCATGCGACGATAGACGCCCTCGAGCAGATGCGTCTTACCGATGCCGACCCCGCCATGCAGCACGAGCGGGTTGTAGCTGCCCGGTTGTTCGCAGATTTGCAACGCCGCACTGAACGCCAACTGGTTCCCCGGCCCGGTGACGAAATCGTTGAGGTCGGCAAACCGTCGGCCGGATTGGGCTCGGGTCGGCGGTGAATTGTTCGGTTGGGAGCTGTGGGGCTGCGAATCGGACGCCGATGCAGACGGGATCTTCGCGGGAGCAAGTGCACCGGTAACGTTGCCGACTGGTGCGACGGTATTTCCAGTCAGGGTCTGCTTTGCACCCGAGAGCGCAATCGCAGTGGGAATGGCGGCAAGCGCACTCAGGCTGCCGGCGGCTGGGCGCGCTTCAGATTGGTTCACGTGCGGAGCCGGATCGGTTGGAGTCGCCGAGCATTGCGGCGACTCACTGGGAGTCTCGCGAGTTTGCGTCGCACAGATTGGTTGGGCAGACGTTGCGGGCAACTCGCGGAATCGCACCGCAACTGCGTCGCCGAGCACCAACTCGACGGACTGCATAATGGCGAGGCGATACCGCTGCTGCAGCCAGCTCAGCAGGAACTTGTTATGTGCATTGACCGTGACCTGCTCCTGCGCGATCTCGATCGACGCATTGTTGCGAACCCAGAGATTGAAGGAGCGCGAACCGATCCGCTGCTCCAACTCACGCAAAATCTCGCCTTCTCGTGTGACGGGATCTGCAACCGCCGTGTCGCCGGGCTGCATCATGCCACCCTCCAATGAGCGCACCTCTTCTGTGCCGGCCTATACCGGTTGCGGGAAGGAAGTCCCTAGAAGGTTCGAACATGCGTCGAGAAATCTCGCCGTTCCCTGCGCAGACTCTCGCTGTTCGAAAGAGGGCCCCCCGGCAAGACGACAGCACTCCGTTGCCGCATAGCGCGCGGCCGACGGTGAAGAGACGCGATCGGTCCGTTGCGGAAAAAGCAAATCGAGTCGGCGAACTGTTGGCACCACCCGCCGCTCGAAACTCACTCACCTCACAGGAAGTCCGATCCTATCGGCCGGTAGCTTCCTGTCAAACCAAAAGCAATTCGAAATCTTCATGCGCGACCGTGGAACACATCGGTCACCCCACCAATCTTCCGAGGACTGACCAAGTTGGGTCCTCACGAATTTTTTTTGATCGACGGCGACCGACTGTGAACCGACTGTCGATTAACGTGGCGCGCCGGAGGAACTGGCGGCGTCCGGAAAATAGATGTGCACTCCCTTGCGATCTGTCTCGACGAAACCGAGTTCGTCATAAACCTTGCTCGCATAGTCGTTTCGACTATCGACCGCCAACAGGAGTGCCGATTGTCCCGCGCGCTGCGCTGCGGACAGCGCGTCGGCTACCATGCGACGACCGAGCCCCAAACCGCGGGAATCGTGGGACACGCCGACGTAAACGACCTCCCACGCCGCGTGTTCCGGATGAGCATTCAGCAGCAACACACCGGCGTCTTTGCCGCTAGCGCGATACAGTTTCCATCGCGCGGGATCGAAATCTCCCGACATGCGGTGGCTGACCAGCGCGTCGGCTCCAGAACGACGCCCCCCGACCTCGGGACAATCCCGCGTGCCGACGTAGGTTTGCTCGAGCAGGCGGGCGAACCGATCGTCATGGATGCCGGGCAGATAGGTGATGATCTCCACCTCTCCGGCGGGAGAACCGCCGACTTGGGGGTTCTCTGGTAGGTCACCCAGCATCTGAACCAGAAACCGCAGATCGGTGAGATACTGGAAGCCGTTCCGGTCCAAGGCCTCGGCATCGTCGTGAGCGGCTGGATCGAGGAGGGCTTGGACGATCCACGCACCGGCCGAATCGACGCCGGTACGCAAACCGCTGACAAGGGCGTCGGCCACCACCCCGTCGGTCGCTCCCTCGCGAATCCGCGGCGGCCAGACAAATGCCGTGTGATCACGCTGGATGGCATACAAGACCGATCCGACGAGTTTCTCGTCGTTCCAGGCGACCAGCAAACCATGACGGATAATTCGGCCGCCGGTCAACGATCGCAGCACATCCTTCACGCTGATGCGGCGTTCGTCGGGTGAGAGGCGATCAAACAGCAGATCGAGCGCCGCTTCGTAGTCTCGCGGCGCAGCGGGAGCGATGCGAATCATTGCAGCCGGCAGCAGCCGGGTCCGCAAGGTGGCGCATCGGACGGTGGGCAGGCCGCGGAGATGGGAAGCGATCGCGACCCCGAAACCCGGGTTGCCGCCGCGCTGAGCAACTTGTCAGGCTTGGCAGCACCACAGGCGGGACATTCGGGCCACGCCGCGTCGCGGACCAGCGCTTCAAACTCGTGTTCGCAGCTGGTGCATCGATACTCGAAGAGGGGCATCGCACAGACTCCCGTTATCTTCCGCAAAACGTGCGGATGGAAAACGGCCTGTCGCCCCCGCCATCGACCGGACTCATCAGTCGGTCCGGCTGATCAATCGATCCAGCGAACCACAGGGGGGCCGTCTTCGTGTAACGGCATTGTACCGGACGGTTGCTCATCCGGGCGAGCCGGGTTGGTCGCGCCCTTGCTCGGTTGCCCTTGGGGCGGCCGATACAGGTGCGGCGGCCCATCAACCGGCTGGTCGACGGGCTGAAGCATCTCAATGGGCCCGGAAGAGCTGCTCGACGAAGTCCCCGAGAATTGCCACGAGGCGGCCCAAAACATGGCCAGGCACGCGGCGGCCACAGCCAGGGTAGGGGCCCAGCCGCTCAAGCGGTGCGGCTTCTGGCCGGCTGAGGGGGAGGCCAATCGCACGGAGATTCGAGGCCACAGGCTCTCGCCGTCTGCACGAAAGGCACCGGCTGCCGGTACCTGCAAAACCTCCAAGCACGATGACAATTGCTGCAGGTGTTCGCGGCAGCCAGCGCATTGGCCCAAATGCTTCTGAATTTCCCCGACGGACGACCCATCGAGGTCGTTACCAATCAAGAGAGCAAGTTGTCCTTTAGCCTGCTTACAGTTCATAGCGCAACCCTGTCTCCATCTTCGCTCGGCTTGTCGTCGTTCGGGCGGTTTGGTTTATCACTGGTCGGCTTGTCTTCATTCGCCGGAGCGATCCCCTGGCGTTTCGTCCAGAGTCGCTGAAACATGTTTCGAGCCTCGGCCAACCGCCACCGAATCGTGGCTTCTTTGCGGTTGAGGATGGCGGCGATTTCCGAGGTCGAGAAGTTCTCCATATCGCGGAGAATGAGAACGGTCCGGTATTTTTCGGGAACCTGGGTCAGGACCAGTTCGACCTCTTGTCGGGTGTCGAGGTCCCCTCGCGGATCGGCGACCTGCGGATCCGCGTTGCCCGAGCTCCAGTAATCGGTAAACAAAGCCAACTTGCCCCGACGGCGGCGCCGGCGGAGGTGGTCGAACGTCAAATTCACGCCGATGCGAAAAAGCCACGGCCCGAATCGACGAGATGGGTCAAATTGGTCGAATCGGACATAGGCCCGCAGAAACGTTTCTTGCGCAAGATCTTTGGCAAGTTCGAGATCCGACACAAACCGAAGGATCACACGGACCAGACGGCGTTCGTACCGCTGCACCAAAGTCCCGAAGGCGTCTTGGTTTCCGCGACGCGCTTCCTCAACGAGGCGGGCATCGCTGATTCCAGCCGCATCTTGCTGCGGACTGCTCGTGAAAAGTTCAGAGTCCGACATGAGTTTCCTGTCGGACCGGCTCGCTTGGATTGTTCGCATTCCATAAGGAGCTACGAACGCGCCAGGGCCGGTGTTGGAGTTATCTGGGCCGGATATCCGAATCTTAAGAAGCGAAGCCCGCAGACTTTGGTAATTCTACGCATTCCCTGGCCGCACTCGCCACTTGATTTCCAGCGGCTGGTAGCGACCCTCCACGAGACGGGCGTCGTGCAGCGGAGCTTGCGAGCGGAAAGGACCTCCAACCCACTCGCTGCAGGCTCAGTTGCCTCGCGCGAACGCTTGAATCCCCACGCCTTGTCCCACAAGATACCGCTTGGCATGAGCGTGTGCGGGCACGTGCCGGATGCTCGTTGGGGAAACGCGAACTGCGCGGGGTCATTGTCATGCAGAGGCTGCGTTCGTGCGTCGCCCTTGGGGTTGTGGCCGCTTTGGTCGGCTGCGAGACCGGAAGTCCCACGCCTCCGCCCACGGCCGCCAAGAAAACTACGGATTCAAAAGCGCCTGTGACAGTCCCTCTCGTGCGGATTCAATCCGAGCCGTTCGGCGACTCGAAAGACGGTCTGCCGATCACGCGGTACATGCTCGAGAACGACAAGGGCATGGCCGTCTCGATCATCGACTACGGGGCGACCGTCACCGAGATCGATTTTC
>Ga0210393_10002272_pt1 | contig 15877 bp, 17 predicted proteins | sample IncBWC27OmetaG_FD_160068 | JGI IMG/M metagenome (GOLD analysis project Ga0210393, IMG submission 160068) | Forest soil microbial communities from Barre Woods Harvard Forest LTER site, Petersham, Massachusetts, United States - Inc-BW-C-27-O ... | reverse complement strand
CGCTCGCGATTTGAGTGGGAAGATGCGGAAGGCTTGGGACCGAGAGGTGCAGGCTGTGCGATTGTCGAAAAGCTCGATGACCAGCCCGAAGAGGACTTTCCGTTGAGATTTGGAGCAGCAAGCGGGGTCGGGCGTGCCGCGTTGGAGGACGGAGGAGAGTCACCGAGTGAGTTGCGCGACTTGAGAAAAGGACAGGAGGTGGTGAATAAGAGTAGACCAAGAAACGACGGGACGGTTGCTCACGGTACTAGCGATGGCCTGGTCGCTCCATTTGATCTCCACTTGCTTGCCTTTGTGAGGCAGTTTCTGCTGCATGGCACTGGGGCCGGTGGGAAGCTGCCTCGACTGACCCGTAAGGGGGTTGGTGTGGCCATTGAGTCCAGTAGACTTTGTGGTCCTACTTTGCGTGTTGCCATTGAGCAAACTGCGTGGGCCGGTGGGCGGAGGTGCGCCTATGCGATTGATGAGGGAAGTCGGGGAGGACGAGGAGGGAGAGGAAGCAGAAGAAGAAGGTGGCGGGTGAGAGGAGGACAGTTCAGATTGGGGAGGATGACGCTTTGGAGGACAACCGTTTAGTGAGTTTAATAGAGCTCGTGGACCAGTGGGAGGGGCCTTGCCAGCCTTGCCTGACATTGTCGAGCCAAGAGTGGCCGACGACGTCGAGGAGAGCGAATACCGTCAAAGGTGTTGTGGATCGACCCCAGCCAACCTAACCTTGTCCTTGTTGTGTTGACACTCGTTTTGGGTCTCTCATCCTCTCTCTCTCTCTCGCACTCTCGCACACACACACATACACACACACCCTCTCTCTTTCTTTCTTCGTCAAATGTTTTGAAGGAGTAAGAGGACAACAACACTGGTCCGATCTCGTGTCCTTTCTTCTGAGTGAAATCCCCACGATGACTCCTCAACGCCTCATTGTTGCTGCATGCGTGATTCATTTAGCTGTGCTGCACCCCTTATCTTCTGAACCAGATGGCACAAGGCCATCGTCGACATCGTACCCATCCTCTAACACGCTCGTGCACACACCATACCTTGCATTTTTTTTCTTCCCTTTTTTCATCTTCAAATGCAGACAAGTATTTAGTGATACTAAAAATATAATTATATTCAATGACAGTAGGGTTAGGGTTAGGACATTGAACCAGCAAAAAAGGGGGCCCGCCCAGCCCGAGGGCCGGAGCGGGACAGGAAAATATTGAGACGGTGCATGAGCCGAAGCCCATACAAACCGCAAATTCCCCCTGGGGACAGGGTCGCCGTGCTATGGGAGGCCCTCACGGCCCATAGACCCTGGTACATGAAGGGACCTATGCCATCAAGGTAAGTATGAAGATTTGCTATACTTTCGCGGGGGCTTATAAACAACAACCAGCCGCGCACGGACCATGGATCACGTCATCAGCAGATGCGGGTGCGCCGTGCGACTAAATGCCAGCCAATGCGTCAGGCATAAGTCTTATTATTTGTTGTCTATTGTCTATTGTCTATTGTCTCTTGCCCACTTCTCTACAAGCAAGTAGCATCATGCATCATGCATCATAACTCGTGACTTGTGTCATGTTCTCCAATGACATGTTCCCAGCTAAGATTTTAACCATGCACTTGTTCGAGTTCCCATGAGGTAGAACGAGGGTACAGCCGGAGTTGTCAAAAAACTCACTTGGCTGCTTGGTCCTTTTGTTGTCAACTTCACCATCTCAAGGGCTCAACGTAGACCGTGTAATGTACTAGATGAGAGGACACGATCAAGCATTCTTTAGTCCTGACATATACCCATCGAGGAGAGATAATCATGCTTGGACTTGTCGATCGGCATCTTCCCAATACAATACAACGAGTTAACCATAAGTAGCTCCCTGGAGGAAAGGTGGTAGGAAAACACGCGGACCCCCTTTCTTATACGTCAGCTTCGACCTACCCTCCTTCCACGTTCACCCTCGTCGACCGAGACACCCGTTCCCAGACGTCGAGGTCATGGTATCGACTCAAGTGGTGGTTCTCCTCGCTACATCTGGCATCGCGGTTGTCAGATTGACTAGCCCAGTCTGCAAGTCGAGGTCGGTAGACCACTGGCGCAGCCAGACAGGAACCCAAAGCCCATGGCCCCAAGTCCGTGTCAACGTCTCAAGCTCTCCAAGGTCTCAAGATCCACATAAAATTCAGATATACATTTAAACCTGCTCTACGGACCAGCCATAAGTGCACATTTGCCTGTGTGGCCGCGGCCAAGAACGCAGCCCTCGATACATCTTCCTCTCTTCATTTCCCATCGCACGACCTGGACAATGATGCGCAAGTCCGTGGGACCTCACAGCAGAACTAAAAAGTAGGATACCAAACACAACCAACCCCATGCCCCGAGGGTATCGAGGAGATGCGCGAGATTGCCCATACACAGGCACGCATACAACCCGGGCTACGACACAACACAATGAAGCGAGAGCAGGATCGGTAGTTCTTATCCCAGGTTCATCATGTGTAACCAACATATTTTTGAAAGTGCCCCATTCAAACGTGTTGTGACGGGCGGCACATCTACGCTCGCATGTCGAATCCCTATTGTTGTGCAGAGGCACGCTCAGAGTGACTCTGACCTCGTGCTGTGCGCCCGCGCCGTCGGGACGCACGCTCAAGGAGTGCCAAGAACGAAGAGGGATGTTTGGGAATGCGTCGGAGCAGCGTGCGGTATCATGGCGTCCGCTGCACGACTTGGACTCGGACCTGGACTCAAAGATGTTCCAAGGCGGACTCGGAGGCTCCCTTGTTTGCGCGTTTTTAAAGGCGATGCTCCTTTAGCCCGAGGCCAGCCTCCGGATCCTTTCTTGACGCTGACAGCCCTGAACACGACCCTCCCTGCAAGATGCCTTAGCTCTAGGATCATATGCCTCGTTGTCGCATGCAAGCCCAAGGTCATTGAACTTGAAGTGATAGCTCTCTGCGTTTCGCCAGGGATGTCTGAGGTCCTTGATTCATTCTGCAACGGACGCTGAAGAGTATAACACTTTGGAAATTTGCTCTTCAAACCTCATGAATAGGGACACTTTCAAACTGGACTTCCCATCTCGATGCTCATTGGACAGCCTGACACCGAACGATTGTAGTGGTGTACTTTGCTACGACCTAACTCACAAGAGTGGTATCCTTGTCCTCCTGGAAAAGTTGTTGCTCTCTGGTATTTCCGTCAGCAAGCCCTCAAAAATGGATCAGATCATGACACTGACACGTATAACCATGTTTTATATGGATGGTCGTACGTGTGGTGCGTGTAGTTGAGGCGGACTACGCGCAAAAAAAGTGTCAGTATAAACACGATTATACAAGCGCGGAACCGGGCACACACTCCATGATGGATCTGATTCAAAAACGATCGGTGTCTCAAGATTGCGCCAGCTATAAGCTGTGAGGCCATCTTTGTTGAGAAACTTTCAAATTTTAATTTCACAGATCGACTTACCAGTCCTCCAATTAATATACATGTTCGCATTGACGATGCTGTATGAAGACGATCAGCTGAATCCTCTACAACAAGTACAGGTCATACAACTCCTGAGGGAAATCCTATGGTAGGCAATTAGCAAGCAAAGCGTTGCAAAAGAAGAACCACTTCCACGCACGTTCTTGAGGTCTGCGGTTTTGATTTCACTGTCCAAGTCGGCCCAACCGAGGATCTCATTTCCTGCCACACCTGCGCGAGAACGGCTGTGAACACTCGCAATCCCTATAGTATCGCAGAGAGTAAAGTACCCTGATATTCGATTGGGCGGTTTGGATCGCCACCGAACGTGGCTATCAAGATATTCTGTGTTTGCCGCATACTGGTAACGAAGAGGGCACAGGTAGATGCGCAGTTTCCGTTGCCAACTGGAGAAAGAGGATCGGTTGTGGCCCAAAGTAGCGGTGTGGGAAACCTCTTACTGATCACTATGCGCCTAGAGGGTAGAGGGACAATATAAACTCATGAAGATCAGAGACGATAATTAATATTTACCTGAGATCGAAGGGAGGCGTTTCGGGCATGGTCACAATCGGAGGTGGGCACGAATCCTAGTCAATGCGTCAGACCGGAGCTAGGATGGACAAAAGCCGCTCCTACCTCGAATCGTTGAGAGGTGGGTTGTGAGTGGTGGTTAATAGAAAAAGGGATAGGCGGGTCGTTGTAGTTGAAATTATCAGGGAACGGTGTGCCGTTCACGAATTGATCTGCGACGGGGGTCACTTCATTGGAAATGATGCGAAGAGGGGCTTACAATTCTGGGGCGAATAATTCCCGCGATAATCAATGGCGATCTCTCTCTCCACTAATTTTTGGGCCAGTGGGTTGACGCGAGATGTCGTCTGGAACCCTCTAGACGAGGCAATTAGATACTATCCAATGCTGCGCTTACGTGCGGGGCTCGTACGGGAATCCAGAATTTGTACCGACAAGGTACTGTTGGAGGAACATTCCTGTGAAAACAAATCCACCTGTGGGCGCTGGCGTTAGATCTCTTGCTACTTGAACACAAACGCGCCCTTACCTCTGTTATTGGTCACGTCGATCACGATATTCTTAACCCCCCTTTCCTGAAACATTTCGACCGAGTTGTGAATGTAGCGTTGGAAATCACCGGGATCGCTGCTGAAAGAGCCAATAAACAGCTAAAATGGCCCGAAATGAATGGTTTATTATATGCGGAACTAGGCAGTAGCAGGAGGCACGCACCACACCAGTCTCATCTCCGGGCAAGATGTGGGACTCGACGCCGCTAGGAGGACTTGGGAAATTTTCTGAGAGATTTAGTTCGAGGGGTTGGGGGATGTCAGCTGCCATCTTTGGGTGAATAGGGTGGGCCACATGCGCCGTACGAGCGCGACCAGTTGCGTTTCCGGAGGGTTCCAGTTTGGCACCGTTTGTTGTATTAATTGCGAGGCAGTTATTTGCCCAACTAGAACAATATTTGTTAAATCGCGAGTACGTATGGGAAGGAAAGGACGGACTAGGATTCCTCATCTTCGAACGACGCACCGGCGTAAGAGGCGATAAAAGGAACTTTGAGACTTTCAGATTTCTCTGAGGTCGAATTTACAGGAACGACGGAGAATTCTAGACTGGTCTCCATCAGGAAGTTCCGGGCAGCAACGAAACCAAGGCGTTGAGTGTGGCCAGATTCAAGCATCATATAGCTGCTGAAGGCGCTATTCACTCTGACGTTGTGGTCAAGGTAAACCCCGGCCACCTTGTCAGCAATGTAGTCGATATACTCCCAAGCAGGGAGTCCACCAATTCTGTGCACCTTGGCGCCGGCAAGGCGCTTCCAGTCGAAACCCTTCTTCTCATAGAATGCGGTGAAATTAGCTCCATATTGACCGAAGAGGTCAGCAATATCCGGGGCGATGTGGATTCCCGTGTCCAAGAGGACAATGGGGGTGGGTATAAAGTATAGATAAGTAAGGTAACAATTTGGTTGGTAATCTGATGGCGGAAAGTGTTTATGAGCAAGGCCACTTGGTGATAAAAAAAAACGCACAAGTATGTCCGTCATACAACCGATTCACCGCATCATACAAATCCCGATTGAATTGATAGTCGGTCTTGGCGGAGACACCATCTATCAGCAAGATGTCCCCAGGCGCAGGAGACGTACTCACATCGTAACGTGTTTGGTTGATCCACTCGATTTTGGCGCGTATGTCCCATGACGCCTCGTGGAACGGCGGGGGGAGATCCAAATATTGAGCCTCCCACGTGTAGAAGTCCAAGGAACCCGATACGATGGAGAGGACGTTATCCTTTAGGGTATCATTGAATGGGAACGACGCGAGGCAGGCCTCTGCGTCCAGGGGATCAACAAAATCTTTGCCAGCGACCTTGGAGCAATGATCTGAGGTATCCTGGGCCTTACTGAGGAGGACAGGCAGAAGCCCGAAAAGAAGGAGACGAGCGAGCAGCATGCCAGCCAAAAAAACCCAGAGACCGAGAAGGGAAGACTTCACAGTAGGGACAGACAACGAGGGATGTTTTGCATCACAATGCCGATCTGGTGCCGATCTGGATAGCAACGGAGCAGAGAGCGACTGGGCGAGCGCGGGCTCGAAGCTGTGTCCATGAAAGGACGGGAATCGAGGTCCACGGTCACACATGGTAATGGAGATATTGTACCAATATCCCAGCATAGCGACCTGGTGGGAGCCGCGGATGGAATTCCAGTCAAAGGAGTAATGGTTGCCGATCCAATATCCCTTGCAGTGCTCGTTGAAACCGTCCTGGTCAAGCGATATCCGGTTACGTGGCGCATTACACTTACTGTAGTGTATCAGTGTGAAGGTATGCGGCGTGGGGGAGCGGGCGCCGGTAAGCGCAAGAACTGAGGTACATGTGCTGGCAACTACTGGTACTGTCTATAAACGAGCCTGAAGTGTCTACTACAAGCCAGGTCATGAGATTCAACAAGGTGAGGAAGAGGAAGAACACGCATACGCATGCCAAACGCATGCCAAACGCCGAAATTATTAGCTAATTTGTGCACTTTCGCCAAGGTTTTGGGGTTTGTGGGTCCGGTCCGCTGATCTGCACGCTCCCGGCCGTGCGCTCCACCACTGGCACTGGTATTTAATTAAGCACAGCGGGTGGTGGATATGGTGATGCACCACCGAGCACCAGGGTTCAACGTTCAACGTTCAAGTTCGATGCTCCGACCACCGGCCAAGTTCACATACATAACAATCTTCTCGTAGGCTTAATTTCGGGCGCTACAAGCGGCTTGTAATCTTGATCTCTCCAGAATTAGTTGGGTGGTCCGTGGTGGTCCTTGCATATTAACAAAGGGTCTGTCCAAGAATACGCTTCACCCGCAAACCGGTACTTGGGGCGCCCGCGCCCCCGCTGTTCCTCGTAAACCGCTTGTCTTATTCTCCCGTAATCGCTTTCTCGTTCCACTCCACTGGCAGTGACGCCGGTCCTCCAAAGATTAGGTCAGTTCTGTGGTTGTGCAATGTCTCGTTGCCAACTTGAAACTGGACGCAGGCACGGTGTCCAAGGCTCCCGATCCCTGCATTCTTGCAGGGACATACCCTCACGGATAAGAGCACTCCAAACAAACATTCTCATATCGGTTCACTGGGCATCGCGTTGCTTACATGATCTCATGATGCTACACGTCCCAATTGACTGAATACCGACGAATGAGGAAGTTTTTCGGTCTACTTGTGGCAGAATATTTCCCCTTCGCTGATGGAGGCATCAGCGAGTCTTTCCAGTATGTCACAGATGGAGATACTGACGCGAAGATCCACACGTTTTGAGGATTATTGTATGTCTTCTCTGTGTACGGGAAACGATCTACAGACAAAAAAATAGGGTTAGGACATGTAAACCGGATGTTCGCGTACATACATCGTGGCGTTTCAGAGACGTAAGCAATCGGTGTAGTCTCATCGAAGAAGCTGTAAGCTGTAAAGCAAGCTCATTCTCAAAGTCCGAGGCGGTGTTTCAATGGATCGGCTTACCCGTCCTCCAATTGTGGCGCATGTTTCCGCTAACAAGTCTATGGTCATAATTAGATGAGCCCCTTCTATGACAAGTACAGGACTCACAAGTCCGGAGGGGCAAGAGCATCCTATGTACGACAGTCAGCGAACGGAACGGTGAAACAAGCGCCTCCACTTCTTTACGTCTTACCTGCTTGAGACCCGCAGTCTTGATTTCGCTGTCCAAGTCGACCCATTCGAGCACCTGGTTTCCGGCCATACCTGCGAGAACAGACATAAGCGTCCACACTCCCCGCTGTGTCACATAAAAATATATACCCTTAAATTCCATTGGCCGGTCCAGATGGCCGCCGAACGTGGCCATCTTGGTATGGTGATGTTCGAACATGATTGTCGTGAAGAGGGCGCAAGTGGACGCGCAATTTCCATTACCGACTGGAACAACGGACTCGGTAGATGTCAACAAATTGATCCGTGACGCTCTTACTGATGGCAACGTTACTGGAGGGACAGAATTGAGAAGACCAGAAGGAAGAAGATATCAGCACATACTTGAGATCAAAGGGCGGCGTCGCGGGCATGGTCACATTCGGAATTGGGCACCCATCCTAGTCAATGCATCAGACAGGATCCTCGATGGACAGAAGCCATGTCAACCTCGAACCGCCGTGAGGTGGGTCGGTTATGGTAATCAATATAAAAAGGAACGGACGGATCGTTGTAGTCGTAGTTCTTAGGCATTTTTGTGCCGTTCAAGAATCGCCCTGCGAGGAAGTTTATCACTCGCGTCAATGCCCCCTGGCCCCTGGCAGAGCTTACAATTGTCGCCAGTATAGAAGGAGAGTGACATATTGAGGTTTTGTGCGATTTCCGCTTTCAGTATTTTCTTAGCGAGTGGACTGGCGCGCGAAGTCGACTGGAACCATCTAAACGAAGCAATCAGATGTCCAACCCTGCCTTTACATTCGGAGCTCGTACGAGATTCCAGGATTTTTACCGGCAAGGTACTGATGGAGGAACAATCCTAAACAAGTGTATCCACCTGCGAGAGGCGGTGTCAGATTTTTTGGTATTTGATTAAAAATGTGAACGAACCCCCGTTATTGGTCACGTCGATCAAGAGATTCTCGACTCTGCGTGCCTTTAACTCGTTGACTGCAGCCTCGACATCGAATTGGAACTGATAAAAATCTCCGGCGAAGGAGCCAATAAACATCTAACATGGGCAAGAAGTTAATGGGCTGTTATATACGGAACTGGTGAGGTGGTACGCACTACCCCAGTCTTATTTCCAGGAAGAACAAAGGACTTTATCACACCAGTACTACCATTTGTGGGTTTCAAAGTAGGCAGGAATGGACCAGGAAGGACGACAGTCGTCTTTGGGTGAACCGCGGGATCCAGAAGCGCTGCCCGGGCGAGACGGGGTGGGCTTCCAGAAAAGTCGCTGGTCGCGGACTCGGATCTCATGTCTATTCCGTTTGTTGTATTGGTCGCGGCGCAATTGTTGGTCCAGCTAAACAAATCTGTGTAAAAGTCGCAAGCAGTTATGGGAAGAAATGGACGAACTATGATCGCCCATCGGTGAAATTTTTACCAATAAAAGTGGCGACAAAAGGAACGTCGACCAGCTCAGGTGTGTCTGAGGATGAGTTTGCGGGAATAAGCAAGAATTCTAGGCTGGTCTGTTTCAGGAATAGCGGCCCAGCAAGGTCGCCAATACGTTGAGAGAAGGAGGTGTTGGAAATCCAATAACTGCTGACGACGCTGTTCACTCTGACGTTGTGGTCGAGGAAGTTGCCAGACACGGTGCGGGCGATTTCGTCAATATACTGGAGAGCGGGCCGTCCTCCGATGTTGATCACCTTGGCACCGGCAAAACGTTTCCAGTCGAAACCCTTCTCAGCCACCAAATCGGTGAAGTTCTGGCCGAGCTGGCTGAGAAGCTCGACAGAATCCGGGGCGATGAAAACGCCTTTGTCCAGAAGAACAACAGGGGTAGGCAGAATGTTTTGGTAGGCATTGTAGCAGCGCGTGAACCAACCTGATGACGGACGGAATGAATGATGTCTACGAGCAAGGCCATATGCGGGTAGACGGACGTACGCGTATGTCCATCATTCAACCGCGTCGTGAAGTCCCAGAGGTCTAGATTAAAATCGTAGTCGGTCTAGGTGACAACACACCATAAGCGGGTTCGCTTTTGAGGGAGTACGAATAGTGCTCACTGTATATCGAGTAGAATTGATCCGCTCGATCTCTGCGCGTATGTCCGTGGCCGAGTCTTGAAACGGCGCAGGGGGGTCCAAGTAAAAGTCCTCGAACGTGTAGAAGTCGAAAACGCGCGAAACGACCGACAAAACATTCTGCCGAAGGGTCTCGTTGAACGGGAATGATTTCTGACAAGCTATCGCGTCCACGGGATCGACGAAGTCCCGCCCGGCAACTTTGGCGCAAGGGTCGGGGGCGCACGTCTCGGTGGCGAACGACGCTCTACTCAGCAGGAGTGCGGGCAGAAGGGCAAAACGAGTGAAAAGGGAACGGGCGAATATCATGGTGGCCGAATGGCCTGGTAAAGAGCGTGGTGGAAAGAAGAGATATGGGGCATTTTCCACTGCGCGGCTAGGCTAAATACCAACGATGACAGAAGGGAGGATCGATGCATTGTGCCGTGTGTGTATCGGACGGAAACAAGGCGGATCCTCGCGGAAACTGAAGACGACGCAAATCGGTTGGTCAAGTTCTGAGGCCACCAGAGCGGTGCAATGCACACACACAGCTGCACATACGTTACCAGGAGACTCGGAGACAACTAACCTTGTCCGGGAACCGGGAAACCTCATCGTGGCGGAAAAGTATGGAAGCAGCCATGACAGCAATTACGGCCTCTACAGTGCGCTTCGTAGCGCCGTCGTCGACGGCGCGCTCCTGAAACGCTCGATAGCTCTGGAAAAACCAGCCCTCCATGTCAGCGCCCGCCATCTCGATTTTTACCACTGCAGCAAGCACAGAGATTCGCTTTTAGGGAAATCACAGAGAAAGGTCAATAGTCCATGTGCCCAGGATGTTGGGTTGGCCTTCTTGAGTCCGCATGGACGAGAAGGAATTGGTCGGAGTTATTGGCCCGAGACGAAGCTTGGTTCAGCATCTTACCGTCGTACGTACAGGGTCCCGTGAACGTGAAAACAAAGTTGATACAAAAGCTAAGCCGAATCGCTGTCCGAGGATAAACCAAATCAATTGACTGACCGCCCAAATGTCCCATCATACAATCCCAAGACCGCGGGTAGCCCTACCACGCGCCGACGAGCAAGTCCCACGAATCCCACTTCTTCCACTCCAGGCACCTCCAGAACCTCTCAGGTATCCCCCCCTGCCGTGCCCGTCTCGCGACCATCGTTTCGCCAGCGAGTATACTGTCACAACGCATCTCATCCCCGCCGCATTCCCGCGTTCCTCACCGTTCGTTCCCCTGCCTGCCTTGCCCGATCATAATGAGAGCCGAGCTGAACGCGGTGCGCGCGTTCAGCGGCAGACAGACGAGTTTCTCTCGCTGCAAGCCCAGTATGGGCCAGACCATTCCGGCACGCAGCCAAGCGTGCTGTGGAGCGTGTTGAATCGTTATGTTCGCAAGGGTAACGGGGGTGGCTTGACACTTGTACTGTTACACGCGAATGGTCTGCATAAGGAGGTAGGTGGCTACTATACCCCGTTGCGGTGGTGACGGCAACAGCCCCTCATGCTGACTATTCTAGACATTTGAGCCCACACTCCGACATTTATTGGAAGCCGCCGATGAAGACCCGCAATACCGCATTGATGAAGTTTGGGCCCTTGACGCCGTACAACATGGCGACGCCGGACTCATCAACGCACAGGACCTCGGAGCTCTATGTGGGTCACCTGTTTTTACAACACCGCTCTGATTGAGGCCAATTATATCCAGTCATTTGGAGCGATCACGCCCGTGATATCCTGAACTTCATATTGCATTTCCTTCCCGAAACCGTGACGCCTGCTGCACTTCCGACTTACCTTCCGAGAGTCCCTCTGGAAGTCAGCGACGCACGCGAGAAGCATGGCTTCGGTAATCGCCAACTCGTTATCGTCGGTCACTCATTCGGTGGATGTGCTGCGTGTGTACTACTATCCCCCAGAGCAGTTGTCCCGTCTGACGTGTGAATTTGCTTAGGACACTTGCCGCCCATTCTATTCCGGCGCCGTTCTCAGGGCTGGTACTCATTGACCCTGTAATGGTACCCCCGTCTCACCCTCAGGATGAGCCCATACGACAACTTGTTGTCGGTGCGCTCGCCCGGCGCAGCGTCTGGCCAAGCCGGTAAGCCGTACACTTTGCATGTACGGGTCGTCTTTCCCACATATCTATGCTTCAGGGAAGAGGCGTACTCCTTGTTGAGCAAGTCTCCGTTCTTCGGCACTTGGGATCCGGATGTGCTCAGAAACTACGTCGACTATGCCCTTATCGAGGATTCCAGCGGGCAGGTCAGCCTCAAATGCACAAATTTCCAGGTACGGACACGTGCCCCGGCACAGGGGTGACACCTGCTGAAAACTAGGCACAGGAAGCGGCGGTATTTGCAGACGGGATCCGTAGAGTCGAGGCGTGGTTGATTATCCCGCAGATTGATAACCGGATAGCAATGAAGTGGTTTATTCCGTCCTGTGAAGCAAGCATTCTCCAAAGCTACGAACTCGCACAAGAGGCTGTGTGGCGAAGACCCGAGAACGTCACCAATACTCTACTCTCGAAGGCGGGGCACCTCGTAAGTCTGATTTTGTATAAACCTTCTAATCTTGGATTCCTGCACTCACGCCTTCACGTCATACGAAGGTGATCCAAGATAGTCCGCGGGAAGTTGGTAAGCTACTTTTGAGCGTACTGACACCAGTTGGGAGACTCAATGCATCGGTGTACGTTAGCACAAGGACTGCACGAATTTTTACTGAAGAATTCCAACTCTCTGAGAAGTAATCTGTGATACCTGGGAGCTCATGGGCGCTATTGGGAGGGCGCTGTTGTATCTAAGGTTTTGATCCAGAATTGATGTTTCACGCCGAATGTTTCGGGGCGTGTGAAGCGCCTCTTGTTCCCAAGGACGACTAAAAGTAGTTGTTAGTTGCAAACAGAAAATATATTTGACATTGTACCACTGGGTGTGTGACGGCAGAATCGAAGGGGCTCGACGGCAACGGCCAACAAGGTTCGGCGTGTCGCACCGCTTTCAATTACTAACACCTTTCTTCCCTTTTCTCCTTACTGCGGGTAGGCAGCCCCTCCGCGAGCGCCCGCACTTCTTTCTCATCATTACCCCCTCTATCGTATCTGCGCAGCCCCTCTTCATATTCGCTATCTCTCACGTCTTATCCATGTCATGTCAACATAGCCGTTCAATACAGCCTCGAGCGATCCATGTCACCTTCGCTGCACTTCCTTTTCTTTTTGCCACACAGGCATGGGCGGCTCCGCATTCTCACCTGGCTCGGAGGGCTAGTGATGGCGGTGGTGGCAAAGTAGTGGTATGCCCCTCAATCACTGATTTGTTCAGTCCTGGCTCATTGAACCCCTAGGCCCCCATTATCGCTGCTCTCGTTTTCCTTGTCGCCGTTCCAATGGTGTTTTATAGGAATACACTTATGTCGAAGTTCCGGCACGTCGCTCTCCACTCCATGCTCGTGCGACAACGTCCGTCCTCGACGACGGTTGTTCGGGATCTTACCGCGGAGGAGATCGCTGGGCCAACTGCGACAAACCAGGCTACTGCTGCGACAGCCACTCGCACAGAACGACGGGCCAGACGCAACAGGCGCACCCCCAGTCAAATCTCGACTCGCTCGCTTCCCGCGTATATGAAAGAGCCAGGCGAGCACGAGCTTGTAATCATTCAGTGAGAGATAGCTCGGTCTTGGCACTTCGGTTGGAATCTTATATCTTGTTCGCACAGAGGCTCGCAGGACATGGAAGATGCTCCTTTGACGGCACAGGTCGTCATGCCGTCTGTCACGGAAGATGAGGACGAAAGCGCGAATTCACATTCTCGCAACCCATCGCAGGCGTCATCTTATGTCATAGTCAACGTCAATGACGATCCTCATGTCCAAACGCCTCTACTCCAAACTGACGAATCTAACGAATCTACTGACCAACACCAAAACTCCAACCCTCGTGTTCCTCCCGGGACTGTGGATATTTCTGACCTCCTGTACAACGACCCATCCTCCCCGCTTCCGGACGATCCTGGATTCGTGGACCCTCGAGGTGAAGCGCCACCGTATTTCGAAGTTGTCGGTTTGTCAGATGTTAGGGCTGCATCTGGGGACCTTGCCCGTATTGACACTACAGACACGTTGCCCATTGCCCCGGATACGTTGCCTGAAAGTAGCGCCGAAACGCCGCCAGTGCGCAGGCGATCCATGTTTCGCGGTCTGATTGATGCTGCCTCCCGCGCTCTTTCATCCCCTCATTCTTCGGCCCCACATGTGTCTGCTTCTCGGCCTTCTCGGAATGTCGCCGTTTCCTCTCCACCGCGTCCATCAAATTTGTCCAACCGACCGGTCGGTAGTCGTTCTCCACTTGTAGGCCATCATACGACACCATCGAATTCCGGATCCATTCTCAGCGTCACATCCTCCGCAATTGGCGCGCGTTCCCGTTCGGTGTCTCATGTCGCTGGCGGGCTCACTTCTCCATCAGCTCTCTCGATCACCTCAATCTCTGCCCCACTGAGACATACAGTCGTGCGAACCGACTTTGTGTACCCGCGTACGGGGCCGACTCCTGAGCAGCTCAAGCTCATCTCATCAGTGGAGTCAGTGAGCAAGTTCGGCGTGCCTTATGGTCCCGATGCGGTCGCATATGCCTCGGCATCACTTGTCAATCTCCACGGGCCACCCCCCGAATTCGAGGAGCGTCCATCCGTTGACGGTTTGCCTGGTCCAAGTGCCGCGGCAACGCGTGTACACCCCACATCCACGCTCAGCAGAGTGTCTCAGGACGACAATACGCCTGAGTCGCGGTTATCCTTCTCTTCGTTGGCGTCCGCTTCTAGGGGGACCACTGTCGCCTCGGCATCTGCAGCTGATGAGCCAGAAGCTGGAGCATCCCACCCCGAACTCGATGTCCGTTCTCATGTCCCTATTCCTAGCGACGTTGCACCAGCGCCCGAGCTTGAACCCTCTGAGGAGAAAAAGGAACAAGAGGACCATCCCGTCGAGACGATTCCTCCACGAGCACCATCGCCGTCTCCTACAGTGGAAACGACTTGTACCGCAGCGACGGTGACTAAAGCAACTGCATCCGAGCTCGGCGGCGTCGCTGAGTCACTAGGTCATAGCGCAACATCGGGCAGCCGTCGACCTGCCCTACCATCCTTCGGCTCAGAGTCGATGACGACGATAACCACGACACGTAACATTGGTCCATCATCCTTCCGCATGCCATCCGCCCCGAGCGGCCATACACACGCCGCCTCGCGGACGAGTTCCATCGACACATTCCGCACGGCTGCATCTGAACCAGGTCGGGGGTCAGAACGCGAGACTTCAGACACGGAGCACGAGACGGACGTGTTTACGGATGCGGAGAGTGGCGCAGAGACGGAGACGGAGACGCCGACCGCGACTCCACATGCCATCTCTGTAGGAAGCACGGTCCTCGGCCCTGAACCGCCTTCCCTGAGTGTCTGAGGTTAGCTTGCACGCCATCAAATTAAAAAATGCAAGTAATATAGGACAATTTTCTGCGTATCTTGGTTTCTTTGTAAATGTGCATTTTCCCTCAGGTGAACCGTCTGTTACTCGGAATCCGGTTCTTGTCTTGCTCTATCTATTTTTGCATTCAACTTGTTCTTTTGGTTCATTGTACACTTTCTACATATGCTTTATCTATGATACGGAAGGGGTTAAATAGAATGTACACAATTTATCGCAGCCTGGCTCATGGCCTATGCATTTCTCATCACGTGTTTGAACGAGCGTCTCTAGCGTCTCCGTCTCTAGAACAGCCTTTGTCCATCCCTCCACCAAAACCAAAATGGCTAGCGGCAAAATAATCATCCGACCACGCAAGATTCACGAAAGCACCACTGCTGCGGCTCCCTCCCGCCTCGAGGTGCGCAACCCGAGCACGCCAGCAGAGGACCGCGACACGCCAACGAACGACAATGACCCTGACGGCCACGACGAGGACGAGGACGCGCCGACGACGAACGCCGCTACGCCCGCACACGACGAGGGCGACGACGATGGCAGTGCCGCAGACGAGCCTGTGGAAGAGGTTGTGCCCATGCCGCGGCCCCGCGGCCGCCCGCGCGGACGAGGACGCGGCGCGCTGATGGGGAGCGAGCGTGCCGGACGCGGACGCGGGCGCGGGCGGGGCAGGGGGCGG
>Ga0210393_10002271_pt1 | contig 15879 bp, 10 predicted proteins | sample IncBWC27OmetaG_FD_160068 | JGI IMG/M metagenome (GOLD analysis project Ga0210393, IMG submission 160068) | Forest soil microbial communities from Barre Woods Harvard Forest LTER site, Petersham, Massachusetts, United States - Inc-BW-C-27-O ... | reverse complement strand
GTGGTGCCGAGATTTACGTAGCTCTTGAAGTGCCGCCATGCATTCATTGGGAGGCGAGGATGGTCGGGGTCGATCTCCCTGGGATGAACATAAAAGATTGCAGGTCGCCCACGCTGCAGGACGCTGGCCGTCATTCTTCGGATGACTGCAAGCGGGAACAAGCGAAGGTAGCCACCACCGAAGAAACAGTATGGGCGCCCGAACACTTCCTCTACGGAAGTTGGAAACTCGATCAGTTCCCCTGCGGGCCGTTTTACCATGTATGGAGAATACTGCCCGTTGCACCATCCGCCATGAGCGCGTTTGGCTGGAAATACCGACGCGTCGTATAGATACCCAGCGCGTAGCAGCTCATCGAACACCCAGGCGTTGCGGTCGGAGAGCGAGAATCCGGCTGACCGGTATCCAAGTACGCGGTGTCCTGAGATTTGCTCCAGAACATCCTTGGCTTTAGCAGCGTCTTCATAGAACTCCCTGGGTGTGAGCTGATACGCCAGGCGATGCGCCCATCCGTGCGAAGCGATTTCGTGGCCGCGCCTTAGCGCCTCGGTCACCAGGCCTGGATGACGGTCAGCAATCCAGCCAACGAAAAAGCAAGTACAGTGCACCCGATGCTCAGCCGCCAAATCCAGCAAGCGCATGAAGTTGTGTTCGACACGCGATGGGAGCGAGTCCCATTCATCCAGACTCGGTGTCGATGGCAGGTCGAGGATGTGAAACCAATCCTCAACGTCGATCGACATGACACAATGGTCATTTGCGGCGTTCATGTTCGTGATCTCCTTTTTGAGTAGATGACATGCCCCGAACGGCGCGCTGACTCTTGGAATTTCCAGAGCCGTACCGCCTGCCAAGGAACGACCGGCCCGCCCGTACAAAGAGTGCGTTCAGATCTATTTCGAAGGAATGAAACTCAAGAAGGCGCACGCCAGATGACCTTGGCGCACAACCTCACGCAGCCGATCGCAGTTAGTGAAAGATGACTCCGTGTCTTGCGAAGGGTGAATCAGTTAACCGGTTTCAGCGATACGAGAAGTCGCTTCAACCGGCCCACGGGACGAACTCGGGATTTCCCAAACGTCGAAACGCTTTCCCCGCAAGGAGTCGAACTGACCAACGAGCGCTCCCACCACCCCCAACACGACGTAGAATGGTATTGCAATCAGAGTAGGTACCGGACGATGAGCGGTTGCCCTTTGTAAGCCAAGCGCGGCCAATCCGTAAAAGATGGCCTGCAAGATGAGCATTGACGAGAAGAAAAGCGAGTTCGGAGCCAATGCTGCCGATGAGGCAAGTACCATCAGCATCGGAATCAACGACGTCCAGCGCAAAAACTTATGGGATATGAACTGCCATCCTCGCAGACCACCAAGCACACCGGGTAGCGTCATCATCGCGAGCATGCCTTGTGCGCACATTCGCCGGCGGCGTTGGAACTCCTCGAACGGAGAAGTGGTGTCGCGCTCGAATACTAGCGCGGCCGGTTCGTGTGCGATCCAGCTTCCCGAGGTGCCAATTCTCATCGGCGTTTCGAGGTCGTTAGCCAGATTGGGATCGAGGCGATGGAAGAGGAACGCGCGCATACAGAAGATCGCGCCGTCACAGACCAGCACCGAACCGATTCGGTTTTCGAGCCGCTTCACCGTACTCTCATAACCCCAATAGATGCTGGCGCCGCTCGAAACCGCGGGATTGTCGCTTTCCCTGATCGGCCGCGAGTCGCCCGTTACGCATCCGACTCGCGCATCGGCAAAGTGACGGACCATCAGACGCACCGCCTGCGGTCCGATATGCGCGTTGGCATCAGTGAAGAAAAGAATCTCGCCGCGGGCCAGCTCTGCCAGCCGATTCAGCGCGCGGACCTTCCCACCCCGCTTCTTCATACGAACGAAGGTCACGCGGGGGCCGCCCATGGATTTGACGATTTCGTCAGTCGAATCGTCAGATGCGTCCGACGCCACCAGGATTTCCAGTTTCTCCGGTGGATAGTCCCATCCGAGCGTTTCGGTGATCTTCCAGCCAATGTCCTTTTCCTCGTTACGAGCCGCAATCAGGACGGAAACCGACGGCTCGCATCTTTCCGAGATTATAGGGCGCAAGCCACGCCGAAGTGCCACAAGGGCTAGAATTACCGGATAGCCTGCGTAGACATAGACCAGCCAGCCGACGGCAACGAGGAATACTTCACTCATCAAATGCTATCTCCGCTAGGTGGCCTTCCCGCAGGCGGTGGCAATACTGGACGCTGTGCGAGTAAGCCCAGGATTTCAAAGCGATGCAGGACCAGCCAAACCCCGGAACGCGTGGCGACGGTATCAGGTCTTGCTAGAGGCCTTGGCCGATCGCGGCGGCGGTCCTCCTGAGAACGGGTCCGCGCGGCAGAGCACGTATCGGTGTAGTCGCTGCATTGGCGCGATGCGCCCGAGGCTGAACTCGTAAAGGAGCAAACGCGGCTATCTCGCGAAGATTCTGCGAGAAAAAAGCTAGCATCCAGAAGGCGGTTACATACTCGGCTGTGACGGATGCGGCAGCGACACAGTATCCAATCATTCCAAGCTGCATCGCGGTGGCCATGCGCGTCAGCGGCAGCTCCGCGCTTCGTCGCACCGCTCGACAATTCAAAAGAGCCGTCGTCAAAAGAGCTAGGAACAGGAAGAGCACCGGAAGACCAGTTTCGGCCGCAATCTGAATATAAGTGTCATGGGCGATATACCGACGCCCGGCGACTCGAAGCAAATTGCGATTGTAGGCAGGCGCAACATCCTTGAATCGCTCGAGCCCCACTCCGGTTAGAGGGTAGGACTCGATCATGGCAAGACCAGCCTTCATTAGTTCGTAGTGAATACGGCTGGAGCTTTCATCGCCGTTGGTCGCGGCACCCTCGAACTTGATGCTCTGAAATCGGCTTTTAAGCCCAACGGGAGCCATCACGACTCCAACTGCTATCGCGATAACGAGCAGGCTCAAGGTGAGAATCTTTCGCCTTGAGACAACTACTGCCACGAGACCCATCACTACAGCTGCGATCAGGCCGGCACGCGAACCGGTGAGCAGAACGCCGCCAGTCATTAGTCCCGCGCAGACGGCTCCTATGCATCTCCACCAGGGCCCTGTCTCATAGCGCACCATCCAGACGGCAAGCGGAACACAGGTGACTAGAGTCAGAGCCTCGTAATTCGTATCCTGTTCCAGTCCATCAGCGCGTAAGAGGTGTTGAAGAAAATGCTGCTTGTATAGCCATAGACTTGCGAATGCGGAGACTAGGATCATCGCGCGCACAACTTCGCGCATCCGCTCTTCGGTGCATACAAGAGCCCTGGTTGCTACCAGCAGCAGACCGATAGATACCAGCGAAGAGATTGAATTTGATGGATTTGGCGGCCTGAAGACCAGCACGTTGAGAATCTGAAGGGCCGCAAATGCGAAGAGGAGTACGCCGAGCAAATTTTTCAAGCGTGGCGCCGCATCCGCGGGCCGCGGAGCCACCAAGGCGGCAGAGACCGTCAATAACCCCACGACTTTAACGGGCGTCACTTGCACAAACGCAGCGTTAAACAACGTCTCGCCAAGGCGCGGGTCCGAATGGAACCGCGTGAAAAATAGCAACAGGTAGTAGAAAATCATTCGATCCGGGCGTCCCACAACGGTGAAATTGCTCGACGTGGAATCAAAAGTAACAAGGAGCATGACTGGCCGCCTGCCGGTCACTCATGATTGCGATTGCACCTACAGCGTATATTTGTCGGGATAGTGGACAATGGTCGAATGCGGAGGCTCGAAGCGATTGAGCGCGATACCAAAGATGGTAGCTCCCGCGGCGTTCTCGATGGTCTGCTTGACGAGCTCGCGTGGCGTCCCGTTGGCGGCAACCACGATCACCAGCGCATCGGACAGTCGCGCCAGTATCTGAGGTTCCGGCACCGCGGAAGCCGCAGGCGTATCGATAATCACGAAGGGCGCAGGTACCATCGCGCGCACTTCGCTCAGAAAGTCTCGCATCCGCTGGCTACCAACCGCCTCGGCGGGCGCTCTGATCGCACCGCCCGCCGGAACTAGCCACAGTCCCGGAATTGGGGTCTCGTGGAGACAGCCACTCAAGTCGGCGACGCCATTCAGATAGTCGATGAGGCCTTTCATGGCGACAAGGTTAAACGAGCGATGGAGCGAAGAAGCCCGTAGATCAGCGTCCACTAAGATGACGCGGTTGCCAAGTCTGGCGAGACTCGCGGCCAGATTAAGCGAAACGAAGCTCTTGCCTTCGTTGCTCAGCGCGCTAGTGATAGTGAAGACGCGTTTGTCATGACTAGTTGCCCAGTCTTGTAGCCTTTGTCCAAACACATGGAAATGTTCAGCAGCCACCTCGTGTTCCGGCTGGCCAACCACCAGCATCGGCCCGCGATGGTCCCTGGAAGGAACCACTGCCGGCTCTAGGACCGAAAACTCTTGATCGCCCCCGAGTGACGCATCATCAGTTCTGAGCGCATCTGCGTGTAAAGACTTTCCGTTAGATAGGGTCGCTCCGTTGGCTGGGGGTAAAACGGGAGCTTCAGCGATCGAAGCCGCGTCCGCGATACGGAGGTCCGCACGCGCGCGTTGGCTTTCGGCCTTTTTCAATGCCTCGTAAACTCGGCTCATAGCATCCTCGGACTAAACCTTGAAGAGAGTCGCATAACTCTCGCGGTGAATCGCACTATTGGCGCCCTCGCCTGACCGGTGGAAGGTGTTTTTGAGTACACCTTCCATATGGATCGGGGGGCTGGAAGCGTCGGCACTCATTCTGGTTCCAAAGACAATCGCACCGATAGCCAGCGCAACAGTTACGCAGGCGAGGACGAATGCATAGATAAACAGACGCTTTGACGGGCGCGGCTCAAAGGCGTCACGTACGCTCGTCCAACCCGGGTCCCGATCCGGCTGGTATGCTCGATGCGGTGCGCTGATGAGCCTCAGATCGGCAGCCGCATCGGCGATCTGTTGTTCGTCGATCGTCAAGCTATCGGTAGCGTAGCCGGCTAGCATTGCATTGTCGCAGATAACATTGACCAGACGCGGAACACCACCGGAGTAGCGATGCACAGCGCTACACGCCTTGAGTGTGAACGGAGAGCGGTTGGCGCCTGCGAACCCGAGCCTGGCGGCGATGTACCGCTGGGTGTCCGAGGCACTAAGCGCTGTCAGCGAGTAGCGAAAGACCAGTCGCTGACGCAACGCACGTAGCTCTGTCGAGTCAATCATTGCGTCGAATTCAGGCTGCCCAGCAAGAACTACCTGAGCAAGTTTGGTGCTGGAGGTCTCGATATTAGTGAGCAGGCGAATCTCTTCGAGCAATTCAATCGATAGCGACTGGGCCTCGTCGAAGATCATCACAACTGTTCCGCCGTTTTCGTATGCAGACAGAAGATGGCGATTGAGTACGGCCGACGGATTCGCCTCGCCGTTCAGCGTGATCCCAAGTTCGTAACCGATCGAATCATAGAGCGCGCCAATGGTGCGCGGTGGATTAAAGACATAACCGGTCTGGACCTTGGTGCCGACGGACTCGATGAGGCTCCGAAGCAGCATCGTCTTGCCGGTTCCAACCTCGCCCGTCACCACCGCAAATCCTTTGCGCTCCTGTACCAGGTAACGAAGCTGAGCGAGTGCTTCGCGATGAGGCTCCGCGGCGTAAAGAAAACTCGGGTCGGGGCTCAGGCTGAAGGGTTCCCGCCGGCAGTGATAATATGCTTCGTAGATGGCCACCGTATCAAAGCAGCACGTTTCCGAAAGTCCAAATTGCGGCTGCAATTACCACCATCCCTGCCGACGATATGAAGGCCGCGCGGATCAGCGCCGCACGGCGGTCGGCGGGCACTTTGATCGCCGGAATCGTCGCGACCACCGAGATTCCGTATTCGCTTTGAAGCTCGGCCGGTTCCTTGAAGGACGTGTCGGTAAAATACAGCCCAAAAGGCACGGCAAGTGCGGCAATAAAGCTGTAGACAATCCCGAAAACCCCGATTGCGATTCGGTTAGGCCGGATCGGGCTCTTGGGCAAGTCTGCACCCTCGAGCAAGCGCAGACGCTCGTCCTGGTGGCGCTTCTCCAAGGTCTCGCGCAGCTGGGCGCCGAGTTGTTTTTTCAGGAGGCCGTTATATTCCGTGTCCAACGCATCATAGTCACGTTTAAGAGCATCAAGTTCCTGCCCGTGCATAGAGGTAGCTGTGACCCGGAGGTTAAGTGACGCGATCTGCGCGGACAGCGTTGCGGCTTGCCGCTCCAAGCTGGCGTGAACCGATCCCGCGTAATCGACGCGCCCGAGACCAGAGGTGGTGGAGGAGGTCTCCGTTCCCGCTTCAGGATTCTGACGAATCTGCTGCTTGAGGTCTGCGATTTGCTGTTTGAGCTGGCTAACGTCGGGGTACTCGTCACTATATCGGGCGCGAAGAGCACCGAGCTTAAGCTCCAGCGCCGGAAGTTCCTGCTCGGGAGTTAACAGGACTGGTTGACCGCCAGCCATCGGGGTAAAGCGCTCCGCAGTAAGCTGCTGGTTGATCATGCTGAGCTGGTTCTGGAGACGCTCCAGTTCCGCCAAGTTCGCCTCGAGTTCATCTGGCAGGCTGCCTTGATAGCGGCGCTGTAGGTCCTGAACCTGCTTGCTCTTGGTTACCACCTCGGCTTTGGCCCGGGCTACCTGAGCTGTTAGAAAACTCGTGGCGTCCTCGGCACGTTGGATCCGCTGCCGGTAGCCCTCGTCAATATAGCTATTGGCGAGTTGCGCAGTCACCTGCTGCGCAGTCTTCCGATTCGAATACTCAAACGAAATCTTGAGTACTTTTGGTGACCCCGGCTGCGGGGGCGCGGATTCGTATAGTATGGCGTCCTGTGGGACGATCAGATCTATGTGGCGCCTCATGTACTCGACCCTGGCTTCGAGAGGCTGGCCGGGACGAATACGGTAGAGTCCGAATTTTCGAATCAGTTCTTCAAGCCGCGCCTGGCTGAACGCCTGGCGGGCGAGCGCCTCGAGTTGATCCGCGACGTTGGAGTTTTGACCGCGGACCGGGGGATTGCCCACGTCGACATAGTCGGGCGATACCTGCGGCGGTTCGACCACCATGACCGCTGTCGATCGGTACATGTTGGGCAGCATCACCATGAGGCAAAGCGTCGTGCCCAGTCCCAGCACGAACACGCTAACGGCTATTAGCCGATGTCGGTAAACTACGTCGAGATAAGGCGCGATGCTGATCGGTTTCGAATCGTTCACTTGGATTCTCTACTTGAGTAGGGTCTCCACTTCAGCGGTGGCGGGGCAAAAGTGATGCCTACCTGAAACAGGTTGACCGTCGATCGCTTTCCTGGCACGGCGACAAAATTCCCCAGCACGGCCGAGCCGCTCGCTTTGGTCTGGAAGCCCAGATAGTTCGCGCTGAGAATGACGTACTGGTTGAGCCGGTAAGTCATACCGCCTGTATAGGTGAGACCCTGCTCTGACTCGCCAGAATTGCTTTGCGTGTAGTAGCCGCCATTGGCAAAGAGCGTCGCCCGCCTGCTGAGTTTGTAACTGACCAGAAGGGAATAGCTCTGCACGTTGGCCGCGAAGGCAAAACCGGCGCCGAACCCGGGCTGCTGCGCGGCGGAGGCAGTGACCGTCAGCCTCCTGTCACGGTATTCGCCGCTCACGAGGTAGCCGACGTCGACCTTCGTCTGCGCAGGCACGTTGGTCGTGACCAAGTTACCGGAGGGGCCCGTCGTAACGAGAGAACCCGATGAGCTATTGGAAATGACCGGTCCCACCTGCCCACGAAATGAAAATGGCGTGTCGCCACCCCATCTCATCCTGAACTGAGGCCAATTAGTATCGGCCGAAGGCTGGCCGCCTGCGCTGGAGCGGAAATCCTCGAATTGGTATCCAAATCCGGCGGCAAATTTCTCCGGCAGGTCCCATTCGCCCCCCAATCCTCCTCCTTGGTTGAAGAAATTTCCGTTGCTATTGGTGTTAGAAGAAGAGCTAGACAGACTGCTGAACAGATTTTGGTGAACATTCGCCGTCCACCTGAATGAATTGTTGTAGTTCGAGAACAAGTCGATCGCCAGGTTGTTGCTCAAGGTCGAGGATCGGTAGAAGAGCGACTGCATCAACTGCGTGCCAATTGGCGCGGCGCCATTGACCAGGATGCCATTGTTGGCAGCATTTCCGACTAACAGGTTGTCCGAGATTGAGAGCGTGGTGGCGGGCGACAATTTCTCGTAGTCTTCCAAATTCGCGAAGTGGCTCTTCCCGAAGCTGTCGTGGCCCGAATAGGAGGCGTACTCCAACAACTGGGTCTGGTAGGTAAGAAAGATATCCCGCGCGGCGGTGCTAGCTTCGAGGGTCGCGCCGAAAGTCTCGGCGGTCACGAAATCGCCCTTGCGGTTTGTCGGGGTTAGGTTCACGTTGTTGTCGTAAATCTCGTCGAGCTCAACCATCGGCCACAACGAGATTTCGGCGGCCCAGGCACCGCCAGCCGAGGCGAGCGCAATAGCAGCCAGCCCGCAGCTGATGACGATGCGCCGCACTTCCATCAGGGTACCGTGATCGTATCGCCGCGCTCCAGTACGACATCGGCTCTCAGGTCGCCACTGCGAACGCCACTGTAGTTGATCGTCATTTCGGTCTGCTCGTCGCCGGTGCGACGGACGATCTTGATACTCCTTAGGTTTGCGTACTCAGTCGGCCCGCCGGCTGCAGCCAGCGCCTGCGAGAGCACCTCGCCTGACATCAGCTTGTACATTCCCGGTTTGGAAACTTCGCCCAACACGTAGAAAACCCGGCTGGCAGGATCGAATACCTGGACGGTTACTTTGGGATCGTGGACGTAGCGCGCATAGCGGGTGGTCAGATCGGTCTGCAACTCCTTCGCGGTCAACCCCGCGGCCTTCGCCTGACCAATGAGCGGCAGCGTGACGGTGCCGTCGCTGGCGACCGTGATCCGACCGCTGAGCTGTTTATCCTTCCACACGAAAACATCGAGGATATCGTCGCGGCCGATCTTGTAGGGTCCCGCGTCTGCCGGGTCAGCAGGTCTGGTAACGACTTGCGTTTGAACCGGCGATCCGCCAAAGCATCCGAATATCGCCACAATCAGGACCAGAAAAATCGCGAACGAATTGCGAACGGCAGCAATTCCCCTCATACCTTGCAGCATCTTAGTTTTGTCGCGACTGCGGCTTGAGGTGCGCACTTAGGGTTGCGCTTACACTCCATGCTGTCAGCTCTGATCCGCCCCGCGTTGCGGCTATAGTAAGCTGTTGTACGCCCTTCTTCCAGTGATCGCGGGGCTAGAAGTTCAAAATTTGCCGTAGTCGTCGAGCGTAGACTTAGTGGCATCGCAACGAGCGTCCGCCCTCCCATGTAAACGGGCATAGAATTCGCGGTCCGCAAATATCCGCGATTGTCGGTCTCTTTCCGACCTCAAGCACAACCAACCCACGCTTTCGCTGGGAGCCAGTAGAGATAGCGAATCGCTCGCCTGGCTCACCGCTGCCGCTATCGTAGACTTCTGGTAATGATGTGAATTTGAACAGCTATCGATGTATTGCTTGGTAAGACGAGCAACGGAGCCGAGTTCAAGCTAGTTTGATCATTCTGCCAACTTAGCGAACGTCTAATTCATTTTCGCTAACAGGAAGTTCTTCAGGGAAACCGTTTGGCATCCGCAGTAGAGTTGGCCGTCGTGCTGGCTAGCGGCCAGTTCGCGCGTAGGAAGCTGTTATTGCGCGGACACTTTCGGCACAGGAGAGTGCGCGATTAGGAAGTCACAACTCGTTATAGAACGAGTCTCGGAAAAGGGGAGTCCGCTCACCAATGGAGAGATTGTGACGACTAGAAAGTCTGCGATGAGCAGACGCAAGTTTATCAGAATCACCGGCACGACGCTGGCTCTGGCCGGTCTTCCGAGAGCGGCACGCATGGCCTATGCGGATGTTCAAACACCGACAAGCTTCGGCGGACCGACGCCCAACGCCAATTTCTATGTAACCTCCTACAAACAAACGCCCAAGGTCGACGCGGCCAAATGGACTCTCAGGATTCATGGACTGGTCGACCAACCGCTGCAGCTTTCTTTCGACGACATCAAGCGATTGCCGTCGGTGAAACAGATGCTGACGCTGGAATGCATCGGAAACCCGCCCGCCGGCAGCGCAATCAGCAACGCCGAATGGACCGGCGTGATGCTCCGCCCGCTGCTGGAACGCGCGGGAGTCGGGCAGAATGCTGTGCACGCCGCGATGCACGGTGCTGATGGCTACGCCACCGGCGTTCCGGTTGCCGAGATCATGCGCGAGGAGAATTGGATGGCTTACCTGATGAACGGGGTGCCGCTCCCGCCCGTGCACGGCTACCCGCTGCGCCTGTTCATCCCGGGCAAGTACGGGATGAAACAGCCGAAGTGGCTCACCGAAATCGAATTCGTCGACCATGAATTCATCGGTTACTGGGAAGCGCGCGGAGAGAGCAAAGAGGGCTGGCGGAAGGTCAACTCGGGTTTCTTTTTTCCTCAGTCTCGCCCGAACAACGGAATTCTCGACATTTTGCCTTTAAGCATTCTCGACGTTCTGTCATTGACCGAGGTCGCCAGCGTCAATGCGCCGGTTGATATCGCCGGCTGGGCCCTGGCTGGACCGGCCGGAATCAAGCGCGTCGAGGTCTCGACCGACGATGCTGCGACCTGGCGTGAGGCGCAGTTGGTCGAGAACAAATCACCCTACGTCTGGACGGTATGGAAGTACCACTTCGCGCCGGCGAAGCCGGGTCAATACATTGTTAGGGTCCGCGCCACCGACGGCAATGGGGCCGTACAACCCGAATACAATCCGCACTCGCGCATCTGGAGGAGCGGCCAGCCGCGGATAAGGCTCGAGGTCACGTCGGTCGCCTGAAGATCAGGAGCGGACAGCTTTGGACTCACGGCAGTGTGGAAAGCATATGTGAGTTAGACCGCTCTGCTTCGCGACCAAGACGCTTGCTGTCGAGCAGTTGACTGAGCAATACACCCACGGCTTGGAGGGTGTTGATTGTCAGAACTATCCTCGGCACGTAGCGGCATCGTGAAGACGCACACGCCGATTGAACCGAGACCGCCTCTTGTAGCCGTCGTAAGGATCCAGGCGATACTAGGATCATCGCATGAGACGCGGTGTATCATCGAGCTTGGATACGTTCAGGCTCATAACCTTCGCGGGAATCAGCTTCTCGACGAATAGTTGAGGCTCGATGCGACTCCCAAAAACATCGACGCGCCAACGGCTCGTGATCGTCGCCTTGGCACTGCTCGCTTTTGGGCTCTCTACCACTGTGACCGGCGCCGTGCTTAGAGTCTTCGCCGGCCAAGCTGGCAGAGAGCTGCTTGCATCGCAACACACCTTTTACCCAGTCTCTGACAGTCGTATTCCCATCAGGAATTTAGCCCCTGCGCGGGATTTAGCCCCCAACGGCCCTGCTCTTGTGGATGCGGGTGTAGCTGTCGATTCTCGGCCTTTGCCTGTTCGCGACTCGGGTCTGACTCTTGTTCTGGTGGGGTTAAGCCTGGTCGGTGGGGCAGTATTCATTCGGCGAATAACGCCTGGGCGGGTGAGTTCTCTTCGTCCCGACGTTGCGCCATCGCCGACCGCAAATTTTATTCCCGCGAAGCGTTTCGCGCCATAAATTTAGATATTTAAAGATGCTTATTTCTGCAGTGAACCTGACAAATCTCTTGTCCTACTCCCTGCTAACCATGGAGAGAGGCTCGGCTCCTTAAGCGTTCGTCCGACCTCTAGAGATTCTTCCTAAGAGATATATATGTCGATAGGTGGAATCTATATCGGCCCGCGTGCCGTGATCACATTCGGCGCTGAGCTGCTTTGGCTCGGGTTGAGCACAGTCTCGCTCATCATTGTGAACTGTGCCTCGCTCGGCGAACCGGTCACGTCAACAGCCCTATTTTTGCAAAGCTTCGTGATCGTCGCCCTCTACCTGGCAATATTCTATGTGATGGATCTCTACGACTCAGCTTTGATAACGCCCACCCGGGCCTTATTGTTGAATTTGGTCCAGGCGACTGGCATCCTTCTTGTGATAATCGGTATGGTGACAGCCGGTACCGATGTCTTGCGCCTGGATCCACGTACGGTATTCGCGCACACGCTTCTCACAGTAGCATTCGTGTTGATAGCCCGGTTGGCAATCGAGCATACCGCGAATCCAGCAAATCCAACGTCACTTCTAGGCGTCGTTGCAAGTGACCCGTTGCGCTACCAACTCGACCAGGAGAATGCGCAACGGACGGACCTTGGCCTCGACTTCCTGTGGATCGGAAACTCACTGGAAAAAGGTCAAGCCGCCCTGGCTCCGATCAAAGACTCCCATACTTACCTTAGAAAGATTTTGATCGATCGGGAGCTTTTGGAAAGTCACTGCGCTCTCCAATTCCTCAAACTTTGCCGCGATCGGGAAATCCAAATCGAGGAGTTGCGGCTCTTTATCGAACGCGTGTACGGGAAAGTGGCCCCTGGGCCAGATGTGATCTGCGATTTTGCGAAATCCCCGACGATGTCATCGTCCAAGGCTATGTTCGCGATTCGGCGGGCGCGAGATGTGGCTCTTGCCTGTATTGGCCTCGTAGTGACCTTGCCCGTAACTCTGCTCACGATGCTTGCTATTAAGTGTGATTCGTCCGGGCCCGCAGTTTATCGGCAGGAGCGCGTTGGCGAGAACGGGCGCCTGTTCACTATGTTGAAGTTTCGTTCGATGCATATGGAGATAGCCGCGCCCGACGTCGTGTCACTGTGGTCAACCGCTCATGCCGATCCGCGAGTGACGCGGGTCGGCAAGATCCTTCGCGCACTGCATTTGGACGAACTTCCACAATTGATCAACGTGATTCGAGGCGAGATGAGCCTCGTGGGACCCCGCCCGTTTCATCCGCTGCACGTTGCCGAACTGGAAGCCACACTACCGCACTTTGGTTTACGACATCTCGTAAAACCTGGAATTACCGGGTGGGCGCAGATCCGGTGTGACTACGCTGCGAGCGTCGAGAATCGAGGTGAGGTTTTCGCACGCGATCTCTACTACGTTAAGCACGCAAGCTTTCTGTTTGATCTGCAGATTCTGCTCGAGACGGCCAGAGTCTGCCTCTGGCGGCGCGGTTCGCGATAAACAGTGTGTCGTCAGAGCCTTTTAGACAACTTTAGCAATCGACTTAGGAGAGGCTTTCGTTCAGCTGGGTTGAAGCGGTGGCTGCGAACCATCACGCGGCCGACGTAGTAGCTGGATGGGTTTCAGCTTAATGCTTTCCCTCCGCGTCAGGAACGTTTCAACAACACCGAAGTAGAACTCGTAAGCATCAAGCAGTTCGCCTAATCAATCTCGCGGAGAACATCGGCCCGCTTCTTTCAGTAGGGAGCGGATTCCGTGAGATCCGACATCTAAGTGTCCCAATGTTCAGAATGCCCGCTTTCACCCGCCATAGGGACACAATTCACCCGCCAATTTTGAGAATTTGCCTCTTTTGACCAGCCAAGAGAAGCAATTTGACTTAAAAATTCGTTTTCGTGCAGCAACACGAGTTATTTCTGCAATGTGGGCGTTCAGAGGGGAATCATGCTCCAGATCAAAAGAGTACTCGAACGACTTGTACGAACTGTCTTACATTCATTCTTGTTTTCATTGCTCACCCGCGCTTCGTCGAGCGCGCGCGTCAGACTGAAGTTCCTGATTCCATTACTCACGCTGCTTGCACCTGTTTGCCTTATCCTGACCCAATCCAGACTGCATGCCACCGGTAACACGATAACGGTCACCAACACCACCGATCCGTTAAGCACGTCAGGCAACGGGTTCTGTACCTTCCGCGAAGCCATCGACAACGCGAACAGCCCAGGCACGGACACAACTAGCGGCGACTGTGCTACTGGCACCGGTACCGACACGATCGTCTTCAGCGTCAGCGGCACGATCACAATCACGAGTCCTCTCCCTTCGGTCGCTAACACCTCACCGGGCAGCCTGACCATTGATGGCAGCGGGCAGACAATCATCGTCGATGGCGCCAATTCGTGGGAAATCTTTGATGTTAGCTCGGGTGCCACCCTCGTATTGAAAAGCCTGACGATTGCCAATGCCAACGATTTGGCTTCATCCGGCGGAGGCATTTACAACGGACAAGGTACGCTGACGGTTGCTAACTCAACCTTGCTCAACAACTTTGGGTTCAATGCAGGTGGCGCCATTCTTAATGATGGCGCGTTGACGGTCACAAACAGCACCTTCGTTGGCAACTCGGCAACGGACTTCGGCGGCGGCGCCATTTATAACAATTCCGGCACAGCAACAGTCACCAATAGCACTTTTTTGGCGAATTTTACTGTGCCGTTCTCTGGTATTCCCGTTTCGGGTGGCGGCATCTCTGTCGGTGGCGGGACACTTACTGTTAGCAACAGCATATTGGCTGACAATTCGGGTGGTAGCTGTCTGGGTCAGGTGGTTGACGGTGGCAACAATATCTCCGACGACGGTAGCTGTGGTTTCACCGGCACCGGTGCGAACGGCGCGACCATCGGAGATGGCGTCAATCCGCTGCTCGACTCCAATGGACTCCAGGACAACGGTGGTCCTACGAAAACCGTGGCGCTCCAGTCGAACAGTCCCGCGATTGACGCGATCCCGCTAGCGAATTGCCCAAGTACAGACCAGCGCGGAGCGGCGCGTCCCGCACCCGGACACAGCGCGTGCGACGTCGGCGCGTTTGAGTTCGGTGGCATAGCCGGCGTAACTCGACACGGCACCAACCAGGGTGGCACCAGCACGTATCCGCCACTTACGGTTAATCTCTATGCGGGCACTGCAAACAATGACTTGGTCGTGGTTGCCTACTGCGTGGTCGCCGACCCAGTTACCTTCACGCCGCCGAGCGATTACACGCAACTTGGCAGCAATCAACGAATCGGCGCGGTTGGTTTTACATGCGGCCTCTTTTACCATGTGTGGCATACTGGAGACACCCTAGCGCCACCATTCTCCGATGACGACAACAATCAAACCGACCGCATCTACATAGCGACCTCCTACTCCGGCGAAAATACGAGCACCCCCTTCGACCCAAATACTACGCCAAGCCAAAATGGAGCTAGTTCTACAAGCGTGACCCTGTCCGCCGTGTCCCCATCGGGAGCCGGCGACATGCTGACGCTTTTCGGGGCTGAGTATACTAATGGAGGCGGTTCATTCACTCCCACTTACACGTCGCCACTAAGTCAGTATAACTCGGAACAGTTCAGCGGCAGTTGGGAAGAGATGTTTGCCGCCGATGCGACACTTAGCAATTCGGGTTCGACCGGCGACGAGACGATGACCGCTACCGGGGCGGATAACACAGGCGGCTTTATGATAGCCATCCAGCCCGCGACCGCGGCAACGCCGACACCCACAGCGACCGCCACACCGACTCCTACCGCGACGACGACGGCGACTGATACGCCGACCGCTACCGATACCGCGACAGCTACCGACACGGCGACTGCGACTGACACGGCGACTGCGACTGACACCGCGACAGCCACGGCTACTGCGACGGCATCGGCGACGGCTACATCGACACCCACAGCAACCGCAACTGCGACTACCACCGCAACGGCAACATCGACGCCCACTCGGACCGCGACGTCGACCGCCACAGCGACCAGCACCGCGACGGCTACGCGAACCGCTACGCCGACCGCGACACCATCGCGGACACCAACTGCTACCCCGACGCCGGTTGCTTCGCTTTCAGTGACCAGCCTCACTTTCGGACCTCAGGCGATCGGTACCACCAGTTCGGCGAAACCAGTCACCCTCTTTAATACGGGGACGGCTTCTCTCAAAGTCGCCAGCAT
>Ga0210393_10002270_pt1 | contig 15880 bp, 12 predicted proteins | sample IncBWC27OmetaG_FD_160068 | JGI IMG/M metagenome (GOLD analysis project Ga0210393, IMG submission 160068) | Forest soil microbial communities from Barre Woods Harvard Forest LTER site, Petersham, Massachusetts, United States - Inc-BW-C-27-O ... | reverse complement strand
ACGGTTGCGCGTCTGATGTCCACACACCTATTTTCGGGTTGAACGAGCTCGGATCATCCAAGCTCGCAGTTCTGATCGCGACAATGTGAGGGGTCGAGTCAGGCTTAAGTATCGGGCATTGAACGGTGAGAGTGACAAGTGTGGCAGGATTCCGACGGACTCGTTCATTACGGCCGCGGCGCGAGCGCTCGCGGCAGGTGATCCCCTCGGCGCATTGAACCTGGTCGCCTTGCGCCACGATGCGACTGCGCTCGCGCTTCGCGAGATCCCGATGGCCCGGCTCGGCGATCTTGGGCGAGCGAAGGTTCGCTCGCGAAGTGCTGCGCGCGCCTTCGGTCCGAAGGAGGCCGTGGCCCGCGCGAGGTGTGTCGTCGCCGAGGCCGAGATCGCGCTCGTCTCACGCGACCTGCGCTGGCCCGCCGTGGATGGGTGTAAGATCGGCGAACCTCGCCTGCGATCTCGACCAGCCACCCGAGCACGAGGACGAGGACCATCGTGGAATGAGGGCGAGCACCCGGAACCTCGGGTTAAACAGTCGATCGCCCGCTGATCCAGTCCTCTCATCGGACACCCCAAGGCCAACGGCGTTCTGCCGGCACCGGGGGACCTTGTTGCCCTCCCAATCCTCACCAGGAATAATAATCCATCTTTATTCTGGACAGTATGACCAAAACACCATTTCGGCCTGCAACTGGGGCATCGGGGCCGGCGACGGCGGCGCCAATGCTTTGGTCAACAATTTCCAAATCTACGACAACATCATCACCATGCCCGGGACCCAGTGGGACGACCCCAACGATAACAATCATCATAACGGAATGTACGTTTGGGCCAATTTCGGCGGCTCGACGATCACCGGTCTGAAGATCTACGGCAACTATGTCTACGGTGCCACCGGCCTGGATTCGACCGCTTTCATTTATATCTCCGGTAACTCAGACACTTCTTACGGTCTGGAAGGCTCGCTCATCTACAATAACCTGCTCGTCGCCACCAGCGGCGGTGCCGACGATGGATGCATCTTTGTCTCCTGCAACGGTTTTGGCGTCTACAACAACACCATCGTTTCCCTCGGCGGCGCCCAGGGCGGTCTCGGGATCCGCGAGTACACCGGCGGCGAAGGCGCACCTACCTCGGGCGTCATCGCCAACAATATCATCTACAACTGGCAGACCACCACCTACACTGTCGGCGGCGTCACCAACCTCACCTACTCCAACAACCTGGAGAACATCAATCCCCTCTTCGTCAACGCCACCACCAATTTTGACCTAACCGCAAGCTCCCCTGCCATCAACGCCGGAATCAACTATTCCACCAAGTTCACCACCGATGAATATGGCACCGCCCGCCCATCCTCCGGCCCCTGGAGCAGCGGCGCTTATCAGTTGGGGGGGACAACACCCAGCCCTACCCCTTCACCGACACCGGTCGCTACTCCTACTCCTACTCCTAAGCCTACTCCTAAGCCTACCCCTGCACCTACTCCGGTCGCTACTCCTACCCCCGCCCCTAAACCTACCCCTTCACCTACCCCGGTCGCTACTCCGGTCGCCGCTCCCGCCTCTTTCACAATAGGGGAAACAGCGCTGCAGACCAGCATCGACGGGGGCAACGGTAATCTGATGGTGGCTCAGAGCGCTACCCTGGCCAAAGCCGGTACTATTCAGAGCATGTCCTTTTATGTCAATCAGGCTGCCGGTACTTTGCGCCTGGCTCTTTACGATGCTTCCGGACCCGCTGGTGGCCCTGGAACCAAGAAAGCCGAAACAGCCTCCATTACTCCGGTCACTGGATGGAATACCGTTAACGTACTCTCTCCGGTCACCCTCCCCGCCGGTACCTACTGGCTGGCCTATCTGCCCTCCAGCAATGACCTGCACTTCCTGCTCAACCCTAGCTCTGGCAACCTCTCTTATTACTCCTTTCCTTCCGGTGTAATGCCGGCCACCTTTTCTAAAACGCCCTCCACCGGAGTCGGGCACTGGTCCTTTAAAGCAACCTTAAACTAGGCGCTCAAAAAAAAGCCCCCTCCCGCCTTCGACAAACTTTATTGCACCAATAGGAAACGCGCCAGAGCAGCCGCAAGGTTGTCTCTGGCGTCTTCTTTTTCGCTCCCGTTTCAGATCCCCAACGCCAATTGTTTCCACTCTTCTTTCGTTCTCCTCTCCCCATCGATCCGCGAGCGTTCCGATCCTCGCGAGCTGGTTCTCCATGATCGTCCCTTCCCTCCTCAACCCGCGAATCACCCCCTCCAGTTCCCGCCGAACAGCCCGAGTTCGTTTCAGCACATTCAGGATGGGTCGCTTCACCTGACGATGGTACCAGCAGCAGAAATGGTCATCTTTCCAGCAACCGACGCGCTAATTTGCACGGGGTGCTCCTCAAGCCAGCTTCCCACTATCTTTAGGATGTCACCGTATTGAGGTTTCATCAGGTTCATACCCGTCGTTTAAATGCCGATATCAACTCCGATCCCAGAGCCTCTAAATTTAGCTAAGTGTTAGCTATTTTTTTCCTACTAGATAACCCTTTCGGGTAATAGAGCTTTTTTACCTGGAAAGGCCGTATTCAAACTGTTAAAAGCGAGCCACATACTCTTTAAATTCCATGAAGACGTTGATGATCCGTGGCGGCGTTACGCAAGCATGTAATATCCGAAAATCACAGAATCATTTGTTGGGCAGGTCGCTGGGAGACATGACGAACCTGTCCTTTGGAAGGGTGGATTTGGCATATCCAAAACGGAGCGCCTTTGTTTGCGTAAGAGGCGATACGGGTTCAGGGGCGATGTCTATTGAACACGCTCTGTCGTTCATAACGGGCAAGGAAACGGTTGTTTGTAGGCATCTCAGGGCCAAGGTGAGGAGGGGTCGGGACCTATTTCCGCTCTCGGCCTGCTGGAGGGAACGGTGGTGAACATGCTATGGTTCGGACCAACGAGTTGGGTCAGCGGCGATCCCACGCTGAAGATCGATCTACCGTCGAACGCTTGTCCGTCGACCCGCGTTTCCTGCACGTCTCCTGGCGATTTCAGGTGGGTGTCGATGAGCCTCCCGTTGCCTTATCAGGCGGCCGTTCAGGAGGTCGTCGTTTGCTACCAGCTTCAGAGTCCGAGCAGCTTCATTTCGCAGGTCCGCTTGGTGGAAATGACCACGCCGAACGTGGCGCACGTTCGGCACGACGATCCCACGGACCCGAAGAGTACGACTCCGGCTTCCTACACCAGCGTGATCGGCGGTTCGTGCCGGCCGCCGCTCTGACCTTGGAGCTGCGCCTGAACTTCCAATCGGCAGCTGAGAGCATCTCACTGGGTGCGGTTGGTCTGAGAATGGCGGCTAGTTGCGTTGCCTTTCGACGCACAATCGGCCAACTTCACCAGCGGGCTGTTGGTGACCGGCGGCACGTCGGGCGCGACCGGATATATTATCAGCCAGATTGAGGCGAGCACTACCGGCACCCTACAGCTTGGTGCCGTCACGGGCATCTTCGTTGACAATGAGGCGTTGACCGATTCGGGCGGCGGCTCGGCGACCGTGAACGGCTCGCCCTCTTCGCCCAGCCCGACCGGCACCGGCTCGGACATCACTGACGGGACGACGCACTGGAAATACATCATGGACATGCCGGCCCAGGCATGGGGCATGGAGTTCTACGGCGAATGCACCCGCGGCGTAACCGTTACGCGCTGCTTTGACCATGGAAACTCGAAGGGCCATATCAGGGAATGGCCGACTGGCGACGCCAATACGCTGTTCACAACTGACGTCCTGGGTTCCCAGTGGGACGGTCAGCAAGGTTCGCCGTTGACTCGTTCCCGCTTCGTGGCCTTTGAAGACAAGAGCGGCACGCCTGGCCCCAGATCGTCCTATTTCGCCGCCGGCAAGAATGCGATCGCCGCGGGCGCAATCTCCGTGATCATCGGGACCCCATTCGTGAACGCGGAGGACATCGTGATGATTACCCCGATGTCCCTTGACGCAACCCTCACTGGATTCAAGGTCGAGTGCGCCACCGGCAATTTTACCGTGACCGGCAATGCCCCGGTCACGTCGGTCTGGGTTTTCGCGTGGGAGGTGATCAAGAAGGGCTCGTTCGCGTACGATTTGCCGACCGTGTCCTGACTCTCCGACTTCACCCATGCTATTCCCAAGCAGCGCCGCTGCAGGCTGACGAGGAAATCTGCTTCAATTTTTGGAGCATGTGTGAACTCTTGTTCAGCAGCGGAGACAGCTTGGTCATTGCCAAATCGATCGGCAACGCGCCAGAGCAGCCGACTCTTTTTGCTCCCGTTTCAGATCCCCAACGCCAATTGTTTGCCCTCTCCTTTCCTCTTCCTCACCCATCGATCCGCGAGCGTTCCGATTCTCGCGAGCTCGTTCTCCATGATCGCCGCTTCCCTCTTCAACCCGCGAATCACCCCCTCCAGTTCCCGCCGAACATCGCTCAACCGAACGGTCACCTCGGCCGGGCTCAACAACAGAAATCGCCAACTAGGTGATTTCGCGACGATAGCGATCGATTGTCGCAACGTCGCCAATCTCGAATTGGCTTGCCGCACGAACGCTCGAAGCTCCGATAAGCTCAGACTATTCGTCCCCACCCGATCGCATCTGGCCAGGATGGTTTCCAGCGCGACCACATCCTTTTCCGCGTACGCCCGCTGGGCCTGGTACCAGAGCTCCAATTCCTGCTTGGTCAATACACCCGCCAGATCGGGATGAAGCAACAAAGCGATCTTCCTGTACAAACTCTTGTGCGTAACATTGTCTCCCCGTTCACTCGGCTCCGATTCCGAGGACCCGTAGGAGAACGCACCAACCGCTCCTTCCCTGGTATCCGAAAAAGCCTCATCATCGTCCGAGCTTTCGTCGAATCGGCCAGACTCAACGCCCTGCGTCCTTTGTCTTCTTGGACGTCCGACGGTCACTTCCTCCCAGGCACGCCGTACATACGGAGGAATCGCAGCTCGATCCTGTTCAATTTCATGAAACCAAAAAAATGCCGCCGCCACATTCTGGACCCCGTATTGAGTCAACCCCTGGATCGCCGCTAAGCGGCCACGCAAACCCCAGATCTTTTCTTCCATCAACCGCCGCTCATTCAGCAGGTCGGAACACTGCACCGCCATCCATTGCCGAAAGGCCGGCAAATCAAGCGTCTCATGCCGAGTAATCGCCTCTTCGCAACCCTCAACCGCCTCCCGAACCGTCCGCAACTCCCGTTCAACCTGCCTGCGAATAGCGTCATTATCGACTACCAACAACCATTGAAGCTTATCATCAGTGCCAGGGGCAGTGTCAGTGTCAGTGCCGGAAAGGAGCGAATATCGACAGAAGTCTTCGTTTTGATGAAAGGTTTCCATCAGGCTTCATCCGACGCTCGAGCGATCGGCCTTCTCACGGACACTGACACTGGCACTGACACTTCCCGTGCTTCAGAATATTAAAACCGTCATCCCCTGCGTCACTTGATTAATCACCCGCGCTGCATCCCAATTCGCCAGCCGGATACACCCGTGACTCCCGGACCGGCCAATCGTATCAGGGCTGTTGGTCCCATGAATTCCGATCCCGCGTTTGCTGAGCCCGATCCAGGCGATCCCGACCGGGTTACGTGGACCCGGCGGAATATTATAGAAATTTTCGCTCCGCTCCCCATGATTCAACATCGCCTCGTCCCAACGGAACCAAGGCATGGTTGCGATCCCGACAATCTTCCAGGTTCCAATCGGTGCCGGCAACTTCTGGGAACCTGGCGTAATCGGAAACGAACCGATCAACCTGTCCCCATCCATGATATCGAGCATCCTGTAACGCGTATCGACCTTGATCACCCGCTTCGAGAATTCCGGTTTATTCGGCAGACTCCCCACTTCCTTCAACGATTCGATCTGGAACGGCGGCACATTCGGCACACGAACGGTGTCACCCGGCTTGAGGGCATCCAGCTTCAGGTCGCTGTTTAGCTTCGCGACAAAATTCTCCCCCGAATGAAAGCGTTCTGCAATGAACTCCGTAATCGAACGGTAAAGCATCGCCTTCACTTTGGCTTCCTCCTTCGGTTTATACGGGATATTGCCGACTCTGTTAAAATCATCCTGGGTCAACACATAAGTGGTATAAATCGGGAAAATATGCTGCAACTGTTGCTGCAGATCCGCATCGATTTGCCCGGTGGGCGGCAGACCGTTCGCTCTCTGATAGCGCTGTAACGCTTTTGCCACGAATTCGCCCCATCTCCCGTCAATTTTGCCGGGCCCGAACGATCGTTGATCCAGAAAGATCTGCAGCCGCGTGATCACTTCCCTCTCGGACACCGGTTCGGCCCGGGCAACGCCAGGTTCAAGAGGCGGTGCGGCCGCCGGCTGCTGGACCGGTCGCGGCGCCATTGGACTGCTGGGAAAACTCAGATCCGGTCTCGCGGTCGGCACCGCCTTGGCCCGCGGCTTTTCCGCCTGAGTCGGATCCGCGATAAACGGCGTCGTTTGCGGTTCAGGTGCTACGGGTACAGCTGGCTGCTGCGCGCGAAGGCATGTCGCAACCCCAAGAATCCCAACGACAACAAGAAACTTCTGGTAAAGCATACGAAGTAAAACGAAATCGGAGCGGGACTATATCATGGGAACGATAAAATGAAAGACCACGCGGGCGTTCACCGTTCGGCGTTCACCGTTCACCGTTCACGGTTCACCGTTCACCGTTCAACGGTTCACCGTTCGGCGTTCGGCGTTCGGCGTTCGGCGTTTGCCGGTTCATTGAGGAAAAGACGCATGTCCAGCGGAAATTCAGTAGCCATTGGCACTGACAGTGAGCTCGTGGTCTTCCGTCGCCGAACGCCAGACATTGAACCCCAACCCACCGCCGAACGCCGAACGCCGAACGGTGAATGGTGAACGGCGAACGCCTCTTGCGGTTTCCGGCAATAATGTCATCCTTCCCCAGCGCACCCGTAGCTCAATTGGATAGAGTATATGACTTCGGATCATAGGGTTGCAGGTTCGAGCCCTGCCGGGTGCAAGTCGTTAGAATCCAATTTGTTATATCAATTTGTATCGATTAACTGTCATTCGATTTCACCTCTCTGCTGCCTTAATTCTGCCTTATTTTAAAAAAACGAGCCCGCCCATGATGGAAGACTCGAAGGATTTCCCCCCGGGCAAAATTTGGAGGAGCGTGAGGGAGCATTAGCACGCCACCGAACCGCGCGGCTCGAAAACCTCCCCCTTGGAAAAAAGAAAGGCGCGCTCTTGTGAAGCGCACCTAGCCACTGGCCTATGAATACAATTCTCAGCGCTCCTCCTACCACAGGAGGGTGGCTGTAGACCAGCCTTTTATTGACAGCCCCTCGGAAAAGGATCCGGCCCCGGATGTGACAACCTTCTCACAAGATCACCCACCCCAGGTAAACTGCGAGTTGCCTCGTTGCCCATCCGGAACCGAAAAGCTGGGTAGGCCGGCACAAGCTGCGGCGGCAACGGCAGGACTCAGACTCTCGCGCCACTTCTCCAGACTGAACGGCGCCGCCAGCACGATTTACTCAGCTCTGCGACGGCAACCTCGTCTTCCCAACTGTCCAGAAGGCTCTGCAGCTGTTGCAACACGTTCTCGCGCTGTTGTGTGACTGTCGCTATCTGCGATTGGAGATCCTTGACCGCGGCTAGTGCGTACTGGAGTTCGCGCGCTTGCTCACGATGAGGCTCCAAGGCGGCCGCCCTTGTTTGCGTACCCATGAACAGCCCTTCCTTTACTTGTTCGGCAATGGGACTCCCGCGCCGGGTGCTACCGGAGCCGGAGCCCGGAAAGGAACTTTGGTCAGCCCCGATTTCGAATCGCCCGGAGGCGCGTCGCCGCTTTTCCATTTGAACGGCGCTTGCCTCCGCCCGTTTGGCCAGGATGAAGTCGTCGAAGACCGGCTCGGCTTGAATCTCCTCGTCGCTCATTTGGTCGGGAATATGCCAGATGATGCGGTCGGACGCCACCATGACCACAAAATGGGGGCACCCCACGTCGGACATGCCCAAAAATGGGCGCGCGGACCCCCGCCGCCGCCATCACACCCATCCGACCATCAAACACGCGTAGAAATCGGCCCACATCGACAGCAACGGGGTGGCCGGCCGCCGGGATCCGCCCGGTCCAGTCATTTGGGGGCGTTCAGCAGGAGAAAAGGTTACTCTCCGTTTTTGAAGGCAAGCCCCTTTTTAAATTTGATGCTCTCCCGATACAGAGTAACATCGACGACGTGTGCCGTATACCGTTCGTCTGGCTCGCGAGGGCCATCAGAGTCAATAGGATATTTAGTTTCACATTCTAGCGAGAGATGAAAACCCCTGCTCAAAGCGGGGTGTTCGGGCTTGCCTTCCCCCTTCTCCTCTTCTTATGGCCTTCTTTACGAGAGTCAACAGCCCCTAGACATTTCGCGAGAAACGAGTTTACCCTCTGTTTTTGAATTCGTTACGGTCTATGGAATTTGATGGGAGTAACAGTTTTCGCTGGCGTTAAGATTTGGTTGTGGGGGCCAAGGTCCTGACTGGCGAGATGAGCTGTAAAGAAGCCGGACGATTCAGAAAGGAGTGGAGAAGGACCAGCGGGCCGCGCGTAAGAAAATTGAAAATGTTGCGCGGATACCTTGGAATTAATCCGCCCGCCAAAGGTCGTTGAGGACCGCCACCGCCTCATGACCAGCTCATCGCCCTCCCGTGACTGCTCCAGAGCCTTCGTCAACTGCGGCTTCTTGTTGCTGCTCCTGAGACCGTGTCTGTGAAGATCTTCTCCTTCGGGCATTCGTACTTCAGCAGCTCGACCTCTTGGGCCTCAGTGTCCTGCTTCTTGGTACTGACTCGTGCGTAACCTATTTTCATACAAATAGCCTTTGCGATGGATAACGGTCGCAAAGGGGTGCCGATCAATTCACTGGAGCGTTCACGCTAAGGGGAGCCCGCCAGTGTAGCCGAACTTGAAAAGGGGTCATGATCGACACGCTAAAACTAAAAACAAGCTGGCGAATTATTCCTGGGTGCAGCCGGTTAGTTAAGCGGCCGTCTCCTTAACTCCCGAATTTGCAGACGACAAGTCGTTTGCTCAGGCGGGGTTTTGAGGTTCGCGGCAATAGCCGTGATTTAAAATAGCTTGTAAACGCTGTTTTTATAGTGGCTACAGTAAGTCGTTGGTAAACACTTTGGTTTTTATAGGTAGGCCCGTACAGTTCAGTCATGCGCAAAATTTTGACTGTGTCGGCGCTCGTCCTCTTCGGTGCCATCGAGGCGTACGCCGTTTCTCTCCCGGCTCCTTCTTATTCGGTTACCGATCTTGGGGTTTTACCCGGCTACCGATCGATCAGAGGCAGCTCGATTAATCTTCTAGGCCAAGTGACCGGTACTTGTTCGGACGGAATAAGCTTCGCTTATCGCTTCTCACACGTGTTCCTCTATCAAGGCGGAAAATTCACCGATCTTGGGGCGCTTTATTTCAATTATTTGAATGCAACGACTGGGACACTCCTGGATGCCCAACCGAATAGTGAGGGGTTGATGATCAACATCAAAGGTGAAGTGGTCTTCCTCTTTTCGGCGCCAGACGCCTATGAGAGAGAAGGTTCATTACCGGTTCTTTACCGGAACGGAAGCTTTACGACTCTTTTTGCGTATCCGAACGGCTACGGCGGAGACGTAGCAGGCCTAAATGACTTTGGGCAAATCGCCGGAGGAATTAATGTCGGAAAAGGCGCAAACGCGATTAATTTTGGGGGGGACATTGAGCGGGATTACTACAGCTACATAACCCAGCCCAACGGCGCTTTCGTAGTCCTTCCGGATTTCGGTCCTCCGAATCCAGTTACGGGAAATCCGCGGAATCTAAAGGTGCAAGGGCTCACCGATTGGGGACAAGCCTACGGGGTTATAGAAACCGGAGGTACCACCCAAATCGCCGGGTCTACTTACAATCTAGTCGAGGAGCTTATTGTTTCCGCCTATGGTCAGCCGGTAAAATTAGGAACTGTCGTCGAGGGTGGTCTGCTCGTCTTTAATCAACGTGGAGACTTCGTCGATCAGTCACAAATCGCTATGCTGCCCGGAAATCCGGTACCGTTTTTCCCTCCGGTCTTGCACCTCGGAAATAAGACCATCCAACTGGATCCACCTCCCGGGACGGCGACTTTATCCAACCCGGTTTACACCACCCTGGCAATCAATGATTTCAACACCGTGGTCGGTTACCTGACCGACGCAGCTTCTGGAGCGACACTGCCTTTTCTCTATACTAATGGCAAGACGTACGATCCGAATACACTCGTTTCGACTTCCTTACACATCGATGAACTAGTCGGGATAAACGATGCCGGTCAAATTCTCGCGAATGCCTTCGACCCGGTTACTGGCTATGGCCACACGCTTATTCTAAACCCTCGCTCCCGATAGATTCTCTCCCTCACTGTCTATCCGTTTTCTGGCGCCCCTGCAGGGCTTCGTCGTATGGGGAGATTTCCGGCGTTAAGTATGTGTTTGGCGCCATGTCCCAATCCTCCTCCTCCTCGTCGTCGTTTTTCGTCCTCGATTGGGGATCGAGGTGGTTTGCTAGGATGGAAGAAGGATGAATGGAGAAAGCAAGCGGTGGGAGTTTCGCTCTTACCACCCGAAAAACGGCCGAGGACGAAGGACGACGACGAAGAGGATTGGGACATGACCCTAAACACGTACAAAGCCTAGGCTAAGCTTTCTTGGCCCTTCGGGCCCTGGAGTTTGGACTTTCCGAGAAGCTAAGGCGGGACGCCTTACTTACTGCTGCGGACGAACCGGCTTATTGTTCCCGCCTATGGTCAGCCGGTAAAATTAGGAACTGTCGTCGAGGGTGGTCTGCTCGTCTTTAATCAACGTGGAGACTTCGTCGATCAGTCAAAAATCGCTATGCTGCCCGGAAATCTGGTACCGTTTTTCCCTCCGGTCTTGCACCTCGGAAATAAGACCATCCAACTGGATCCACCTCCCGGGACGGCGACTTTAACCAACCCGGTTTACACCACCCTGGCGATCAATGATTTCGACACCGTGGTCGGTTACCTGACCGACGCAGCTTCTGGAGCGACACTGCCTTTTCTCTATACTGATGGCAAGACGTACGATCCGAATACACTGGTTTCGACTTCCTTACACATCGACGAACTAGTTGGGATAAACGATGCTGGTCAAATTCTCGCTAATGCCCTCGACCCCGTTACCGGCTATGGCCACACGCTTATTCTAAACCCTCGCTCGCGATAGCTTCTCTCCGTCACCCGAAGCCGCCGATTCCTAGCTGAGTTACGCGTGCGCCGCAGTGTTGCTGTTTCCGCCGCTACCGATAGGGAATAGGGAATTTGTTACGCGGAAAATAACAATCTCCCGTTGGCTAAGACAATGCGCACCGGCACTTACGAAAAAAGGTAAGGCGAGACGCCTTACTTACTGCTGCGGACGAACCCGTGGTTTGATTACCCTTCTACCCAGTATGTCCCGGCTATCTGCCGTAAGTAAGGCGTCCCGCCTTACCTTCCCGAGTTGAAACCTTGGGCTGAGTTCTCCAACCCCTTCGGGGCCGTTGATCGTCCCAAAAAACCCTTGTCTTCGCGCCATTCAACCCTGGGCTTTATTCACAATTTGTGGGCGGAATAAAGCATCGCTGATGGTGTGAATGAATACAGGCTGGAAGCCTATTCTACATTGCGCTTCGGAGCGTCGAGCGATAATTCGAGGTCGTGCGGTAAAACCATCACCGCGGACCGACCGCGGCGACGCGACGGCGTAAAGTAGGATAGGCCTCGAGCCTGTTTCGATTCGTACCATATGCGATGCTTTTCAAGTATTCGCCGTTTTCCGATTTGTGTGGTTGCATTTAAGCCAGGTTTCATTTTACGGGTGTTGCAGTCAGCTATATATAAAATCGTCTGCCCGCTCCACCGCGGGAGTTCCCGATGCCCATGGACCCGCTCGCCACCCGCTTCAACCCGCCGTTCGCTCTGGAAGCTCCTCCCGTTTTCTGGATGATCAACCCGTACACCGAGAGCGAGATCGACGATCTTCAGAGCAATCCGCGGTTTAGCAAGTTGGGGGTCGCGATCATCGACCTTACCGGGCGAACTCGGCGACCTGACGGAGCAGGGTGGACGACTTTCGCCGGGTGGAACATGTACGACCAGCGGTTCGCTGCCAGCTTGGTCAAGATCGCCGCCATGTTCGCAGCGTTTCGCTTACGGAACAACCTCCGCATCGCGGCCAACGAGGTGAAAGCCGATAACGGGAAGCAAGTACTCAAGACCATCACTGCAGATTGGAAGGGCGTGGTCGAAACCGCAGTGCCATCTGGGAGACCGGATTTTCCGAAACTCGATCAGATCTTCACGATAAGTGGTTCGGCCGGAGCATGGAACATCGACTTCTCCAAGGCTTACCGTGACCACATGGAGGCGATGATCGGACACTCAAACAACCACTCAGCGTCAGTCTGCATCGACGGGCTCGGTTTTCAGTACCTGAACGGTGCGTTGGCAGCCGAGGGGTTGTACAGCGCGGAATTCGGCGGCCTTTGGCTGGGGGGTAATTATGCCGGAAGAGATTGGATGCTGGAACCGCGCACCAAACTCACTCACATGGGGGCAACGGCAAAGGCGGTGGCGGCGTTCCTGACGCTGCTGGAGACCAGCCGGTTAGTCAGCCCAGATGCAAGTCACGAGATGCGTCACATCATGGGTCTGGCCGGGTCTTGGTTCGAAGAAGGGTTAGACAGAGCCAAGCCTCCGCGGCCGGTAGCAAGAATTTATGCCAAGGTGGGGTTGATGGGAACTTTCCACGATTGTGCGGTGATCGAACGGTCAGCAAGTGGGAAAGCGATTCGGTATGCTGTCGTGGTCCTGGGTGCGCCAGCCGCTCAAGTAATCCGGAACCTGGTGGTAAAACTGGACGATTACATTCTCGCGTCGAACTAGTCCTGCCCTGGACCCGGAGCGGATACTTTTCGCATCACCTCGTCGAGATTGAAGCTCGCAGGTTTCTGTCTCGGCGGAAATTCTTTGAAGCTCTGGAGCCACTCCGCGACCAATGCTATAGCCCCGTAATTCAGGTAAGCATGGTGGATGAACCATTGGTCATAAAGGAGGGATGAGTCACCGCGTTCGAACGGGTCGGCAAGCAGATCGAAGATCTTCGGCAGTCGGAGTTTTTCGAATCCCAGCCTCCAGACATCCAGGCCTTCATGGTTCTGTTCAATAAAGACGGTCTTCCATCGGCCCACCCGGAGGGCGAAGATATCCCCGTCATCACTCCAGTAGAGGAAACCTTTGCGAGGCGATTCCTTCACTTCCCCTTTGAAGAAAGGCATCAGGTTGTAGCCGTCGAGGTGGACCTTGAATGTTTTATTTCCCACTTGATACCCATTGAGGCACTTAGCCACCACATCGGGATCGCCGCCGGCAGCGCAAAAGGTCGGGATGAAATCCATATGGGCAAACATATCGTTGTAAGTCGTGCCCGGCTTAATCACCCCGGGCCAACGAATCACGGTCGGCACGCGAAAGCCGCCCTCCCAATTCGTTGCTTTCTCCCCACGGAAGGGAGTGCTGCCCCCGTCCGGCCAAGTCATCAATTCGGCGCCGTTGTCCGTGGTGTAAACCACGATTGTATTATCCGCTATCCCTAGATCGTCGAGTTTCTTCAGCAATTGTCCGACCAGGCCGTCGTGTTCGACCATGCCGTCCGCTTCCAGTCCAAGACCGGTCTTCCCCTCGGACTCGGGTTTGAGATGCGTCCAGATGTGCATTCTTGTTGAGTTGAAGTAGCAGAAGAACGGTTTTCCCGCCTTGTGCTGCCGATCCATGAAATCAAGCGCCGCGGCGGTGAATTCCTCATCCACCGTTTCCATCCGTTTAATCGTGAGTGGGCCTGTATCTTCGACTTTGCCGTCGGCATAGGAATGAATGACACCACGCGGCCCAAAGTGTTTCTTAAATTCGGGATCCTTTGGATAATCCGCATCTTCCGGTTCCTCCTCCGCGTTCAAGTGGTAGAGGTTGCCGAAGAACTCGTCAAAGCCATGGTTGGTAGGAAGAAACTCGTCCTTATCGCCTAAGTGGTTCTTCCCAAATTGTCCGGTCGCATAACCGAGCGGCTTCAGAAGTTCCGCGACACTTGGGTCTTCCGCACGTAAACCCACATCTGCACCAGGGATACCCACCTTGGTAAGTCCCGTCCGAATCGGTGATTGGCCGGTCACAAAGGCCGCCCGCCCGGCGGTGCAGCTTTGCTGCCCATACCAGCAGGTGAAGAGCGCGCCTTCATTGGCTATCCGGTCGATGTTCGGCGTCTGGTAGCCCATCATCCCGCGATTGTAGCAACTTGGGTTAAACCAGCCGATGTCATCACCCATGATGACAAGGATGTTGGGCTTCTGTCCGGTTTTCTGCTGCGCACCGACAACGTTCGGGGTGGCGGCGACGATTAGCGCGAAAGCGGCCGCTTGCCACCTGCGCACAGCTTGGCGAAGTGAAGGCAGTTTCGATTTTGAATTCATTGGGTGCTCCTGAATATATTTTCGTTCGCCCGCTATGCTATCTATTAATGCTGGCGATGGAGGTAGCGCTCCGCGACGATCGCGGGTTGCTCCAGCAAGCGGCCGGCTGCGATGTCGAAGGCCAGCCGGATGAACTGGGCGTGCGTCCAGGCCAAGGGAGTAGCCGAGGTGGTGCCAGTGCCTGCGGCAAAGCCGGGCGGGCCGGCCGGCGGCTGGTTGTCCCAGACCTGCTCAGGCAGCAAATCGCCTTCGTTCGCGGTGCGGCTCATGGCAATAAGGTGCGCTTCCGCCCCAAACACGTTGTCAGCCGCCAAGTCGTATTCACCGCGTTCTCCGGCGAAAATGACCCAGAGCCTGCCATGAGTCGTGAAAGTGTTGAAATCGGTCACACCCCACGGGGCACCAGTGGCCATCTCGCCGTACCCGTCGAAATTGTAGCGATGCCAAAAGGTTCCGTTCGGCGTCGTCGTGCCGAGCTGCGCGTCGACCACCCTGAGGCTGTTGATAATCACCCCGTTATCAGCGGGCTTGATCCCAAGGCGTACCAATTCGAGGAAACCGGCGTCAGCCACTTGGCGTTGGTCGATGGGATTGGGACCGCCATCCCCGAGGCCATAGGTGGTGCCGACGTTAGGCATGCCGTCTTTGGTCAGACGCAGGTAGTACGGCCATTTGCTGAAGGGCCCGTTGGTGGTCACCATCCATTTTTCCAGCTGCGACTGCCAGGAGTCGGCCGTAGTTAGGTAGAGCTGTGCGGAGACCGCGTCGCCGTTGGCTTGGGCAATGTCGGCTGCGCAGACCAAGCCGGCGATTTCGCTGGCGGTCGACGAGGGGGAATAGCCGCTCTGGTTTTCCCACCGCTCGCCCGGTGTATAGGGGGCAGCGGGCCCGTCTGTCGACACAAAGTGCACCAGGAAGTCGGCTGCCAGTTTGACATGCGACCAAGTGGTGAGGTCCTTGCGTCCGAGTTTATAAGCTAGAATGATAGGGTCGCCCACTTCGTCAAGCTGCAAGCCGCCCCATACCGGCGTGCCGTCAACCTTGGAGTTTTGCGGGAAGGAGCCGTCGAGCTTTTGCTGGACATTGAAGAGAAAGTCTAGTGCACGCCCTGCGGCAGCGAGGTCCCCGTCGGCGATGAGTGCTGTTACCATTTCGTACAGGTCACGGGACCATACCAGGTGATAGGCGTCGGAGGGGCTATCCAAACCGGCTCCGAACGCCCAGGGCATCGTCGGGGAGGCGATGAAGGCCCCGCGATGGGTCTTATCCTCGCTGGCAGCGATCACCATCGCAGAAACGGCGTACAAGTTACGTTGATTCTTGGTGAAGAGAGTCGGGGG
>Ga0210393_10002269_pt1 | contig 15884 bp, 9 predicted proteins | sample IncBWC27OmetaG_FD_160068 | JGI IMG/M metagenome (GOLD analysis project Ga0210393, IMG submission 160068) | Forest soil microbial communities from Barre Woods Harvard Forest LTER site, Petersham, Massachusetts, United States - Inc-BW-C-27-O ... | reverse complement strand
ACGCCGAACGGAACCGCGTTCGCATGGTCATTAACCTCGACGCGATGCATAGCGACGAATGGACGCAGCGCGCCGTCGCTGGGTGGGTGAGTCAGCTCTCAAAGGTAGACAAACTGTTTCGCAGACCAGAGGTCGGTTGAATTTGCGGCGAGCACAACGACACTCATACTCCTAAGATCGCGTGCGTTGCCGCCTGCCACCACGTGGGATTCACGCGCTCCAAGTACGTGGCCCATGCCTGCAAAACGATGATTGCCGGGAAAACGTAGAGATAGATCTTGTTCACTCGACCATCCACCATGAGGTCGCGCAACATTCCAGCCACGATCAAGAGATCGAGCGCCGGATAGAAGAGATTGTGGTAGCCGATGTAGTGAAACCGGACGAAGGCGGCTTGCATCAGCTGGCAACTCGCCATGAAAACTAAGCGGCGATGATATTCCGGCTTCTTTCGAAAGTAGATTGCCAGGGCGATACACGCGCCGAAGATGATCATGTCGGCCCAGAGAATCGATAGGAAAGACGCGACAGATGGGCGGTGAAGCAGCGTCATCTCAAATCGCAGCATGGTGACCGACACGATGAAGCCAGACACGACCATGGTGGCGGCCAATGCCGCTCCAACCCAGCCCAGTGTGCGATGGATGGTGACCTTGCGCACTCGCACCAGCGCGGATTGAGCGATGAACAACACGATCCAGGCCGAGAAGATCGCGCCGTGAAACCACAGCAGGGGTGGTCTTGGCGGATTGGCATGTAGCAGACGGACATCGACTGTGTTGCTGAAGGCCCAGACCGCGAGGCCGCCCATCACCAGCGACATTGCGAAATAGAAGTACCGGCTCAAGAACCTCTTGAGTTGCTTGGTCGCGATTGCTCGCCTCTCCAAGGGAGCAGGGAAAGCCGCGCTTTGTGTGGACACAGAAGTCTCCTCTCGGATCGAGGGTCTTTTGGCCGTTGGAGCAACTCGTTCTTTAATGCAAGAGCTTACGGATTCCTAGGATTTTCTAGGCTCGCGGAACTACTGGCTATTTTTGGCTTGAACGGTACAATCTCGCGAAACGGAATGCCCCTCACCCCTGCAACTATGAGCAAAAATGAACGCGCCATCGAATCGGGCAAGTCGCAACTTGGCGGAACTGTGCTCGCGCTGCTGGCCCTGGCGATTTTCATCAACTACGTTGATCGCGGGAACCTTGCGACGGCTGCACCGCTGATCAAGAGCGATCTGCGGCTCACCAATGTTCAGTACGGGTGGCTGGTGTCGGCCTTTTTCTGGATCTACGTGCCGGGGCAGATTATGGCTTCGTGGCTGATTCAGAAGATCAACGCGTACCGAACGCTCACCATCGGCCTTGCCATTTGGTCGGCAGCAACCATCGCGTCGGGGCTGGCAAGCGGGTTCGCGACGCTGATGATGTTCAGAGTGATCCTGGGAATCGGTGAAAGCGCCGGCTTCCCTGCCAGTTCGAAACTGTTGGCGCAGCACCTCGCGCCTGAGCGCCTCGGGAAAGCTAACGGACTCGTTAGTTCAGGAATTTATCTTGGGCCGGCCTTTGGCACGTTCGTGGGCGGACTCTTGATCGCGCACGCCGGCTGGCGTCTGCTCTTTATCGGGTTCGGAGCGCTGTCACTGCTGTGGCTCATTCCCTGGAAGATGCGCACGAGCGCCCTGTCGGGCGAAACACGGACTGCGGTCAGTGCCGCGGAGCCGCCGTTTCGCGAATTGCTCGCGAAGCGGCAACTATGGGGCGCCAGCATCGGGCACTTCTGCTCGAACTATCCGTTCTACATGGTGCTTTCCTGGCTGCCGCTGTATCTGGTGAAGTCGCAAGGTTATTCCATTACCGCGATGGCGCAACTTTGCGGCGTGGTCTACGCGCTGGCGGCGATTGTTTGCTTCGGCAGTGGTTGGCTGGCGGATCGGTGGATCGCGGCAGGCGCGAATGCCAGTCATGTCCGAATGGTGATGATCTGCTCGGTGCATCTGACTTGGCTTCTGTGCATGACGGCTTGCGGATTGGGAAGTGCGCGACTGGCGATCGCCGGACTCGTAGTCTCTTCCGTAGCGATGGGATTGGGCGGCTGCAACCTCTATACGATTGGTCAGACGCTCGCGGGGCCGCGAGCTTCCGGCAAGTGGATCGGCGTTCAGAATGCGATTGGCAACCTTGCTGGAATTGTGGCGCCGGTTGTCACTGGCGCGCTGATCGATTGGACGGGACGATACAGTGTGGCGTTCCTTGTGACGGGCGCGGTCTCCATTTGCGGCGCCGGCGCTTGGTTGCTCCTGGTGCGCCGCGTTGCACCAATCGTCTGGTCCGATGATAGTGCAGTCGCATCAGCGGCACAGAACTTACGGTTAGCGCAAATAGCGGGCGAAGGATAGAACTCGCGCCACATCCCTGCTTCGCAAGGAAAAATCGTCGATGAGAAGGAATGCCAGCACGGTCCAGTTTGCAGTCTTGTTCGTGATTTTCTTCGTTGGGATCGCCTCTGCGGCAGCGCAGACTCCTCCACCGTCGCCTTCGCCGGAAGTTAGAAAATGGGACATCTTCGCCGGCGATTGGAATTTGTCCGGCGTCGCTCAGGATGCGCCATCAGCAACCCAGTACAAAGTTGACTGGTCGCTGCACGAGCGTTGGATTCTCGGCGGTTTTTTATGCAGGTCGATCAGGTGTGGAAAGGAAACGGTCAGGAATCCCATGCGCTCGAGATTTTGTCGTACGACCCGGTCAAAAAAGCTCACGTGAGTTCCGGCTTTTCCGATGACGGGTCCACTTGGAATCTAACCGCAAGCTTTCAAGACAATACAGTGACCGAAGAAAGCGTATCGAAGAACCCGGCAGGACAACCCACGACGTGTCACACAACATTTGAGTTCAGCAGCGATCACAATTCGCTTTCCGGAACCCAGGAGTGTGAGGAAAACGGAAAGCGATGGACTACCTTTCGTGTCAAAGGCAATCGCTCTAAGGCTGGTGTTTGAGGGCTGAACAAATTCCTCAACAGAAACACGCTTTGGTTTTCAAAAAGGAATGGCGGGGACGACGAGACTCGAACTCGCGACCTCTGCCGTGACAGGGCAGCGTTCTAACCAACTGAACTACGTCCCCACTGAAGGTGAATCGTCACTGGTGGGCACTGAAGGATTTGAACCTTCGACCTTTCGGGTGTAAGCCGAACGCTCTAACCGCTGAGCTAAGCGCCCCATGCAAAATCAATCGTACAGGAAGGGATGAAGTTGGTCAACGAACGAGTCAAAAGGCGACCGTTAAAAGTTAAAAGTGAGAAGTGGCAACGATGACGTTCCGGTTTGCGCGTCAGTAAGCAGCGATTGCTCGACTACTCGACTGAAAGTTTCGAGAGGATCGCTCGTGTCACTTTCCGTGTGCGGGTAGATACGGGACGAAACCTTTTGTCTTGGTACGGAGTTTGTAGACTCCGTGCGTTGCGGTGATGTAGAGCGTGTCGTAGTGCGGGCCGCCCCACGCTAGGTTGGCGGGCTGTTCAGGCATCGCGATTGTGCCGATGTGGTGGCCTTGCGGGTCCCAAACCCAGATTCCCTTCGGGCCGGTTACGAAGATGTTTCCTTTTCGATCGACGCGCATGCCGTCGGGGACGCCTTCGCCCTTGTTTCCCTTCTCTTCGCCGAAGATGCGGCCGTTGGCGAGCGTGCCGTCGGACTGCACGTCGTAGACGCGAATGTTTTTTTCCGCGCTGTCGTCGATGTAGAGACGTTTGCCATCGGGCGAGAACGCGAGGCCGTTGGGCTGCGTGAGATCCTTCGTGAGCAGAGTGACCTTTCCGCTGTCGTCGAGGCGATAGACGCCCTGATACGGGATTTCCTGCGTTTCGCCTTTTACAAGATCGAGAGTGGGATCGGTGAAGTAAATTGCACCGTCTGGGCCGATGACGACGTCGTTAGGACTGTTCAGCTTTTTTCCTTCAAACTTGTCGGCGAGGACGGTGTATTTGCCGTCGGGTGTGATTCGAATGATGGCGCGCAACACGCTGGCTGTGTCGATCAGGCGGAGTTGGCGGTCGTAGGTGTTGCCGTCGGGGTCGCCGAGCGCGATGAGCTCTTCTTTGTGGCCGTCGGGGTAGACGCGGAAAATTTTGTTGATCTCTTCGTCGCTGACGTAGACGAAGCCGGATTTGTCCCAGACCGGGCCTTCGGTGAAGCCGAATCCTGTGGCGACGATTTCGAGTTTCGCGTCCTTTGGAATGAGCTTCCAGAAAGCGGGTGACTCAGCCTCGAGTTTGAATTCGCGTTTCGGCTTCTCTTGCTTCTCTTGAGCGAGCGAGCTAATCGCCCCCGACAACAGGGCGACAGCGGCAATAAGTGACATCGTAAGGGGGAGGGTTTTATTCGGCTTCATCCTGGGGCTCGTTATTGAGTTTGTCGTCTGACACTTTGCTTTGCTGTGCGGAAGACATCAGAAAACTGATCAAGTCGTTGAGCTCGGTGGCGCTTAGCGTCAAGCCGTAGTCGGTCGGCATCAACGGTGCTTTGCTGTAGGCGATTGAAGCGACGTCGGCCCTAACGACCGAATGAAATGCGCCATCGGGAGTCTGGAACTGAAGGGAGAAATTATCTTCATTGCGAACAACGCCGGTCATAGACTGGCCGTTGCGTGACGTGACTGTGACTTCACTTCGACCGAGACCCGGCATGGTCGCGGGTTTGGTGATGGCTTCACGAATTTCTTCGGGAGGGCGTCGTCGCGCATAGTTTGAGAGGTCCGGGCCGAGGAACCCGCCCGAACCACCAGCGAGATGGCACTGCGCGCAGCGTGCTTTGCCGTAGAAGAGTTCCTTCCCTGTTGCTGGATTGCCCGGCATCGCTGCGCTTTCGGACTTTCCTTGAAGAACGCGCAGATATTTGATCACGGCCTTGATCGTCGGCGCGTCCAGGCTGTTGAACGAGGGCATACCGTTCGCGGGAATTCCGTTGGTGATGATCTGCGTCAGCGCGGCGTCGGTGCGATTTTGAGTCTTGGGCGACGTGGCGATGTCGGGAGCGCGTTCGCCGCCCCGGCCGTCGAGGCCGTGACAGCCAGCGCAACGATTTTCGAACGTTTGGCGAGCTTCCGCGATCGGACGCTCATTTTGCGGTGGGTTACCTTGCGCGACGGGTGTACCTTTGACGGCGAAGGCAAGCGCGCAAACAACGACGGCAAGCGACACGTTTATGAATCGTTCGAGAGTGCGCGGCCGAGGCGAATGATTTGTAGTCATGAGCACAATTTTTACCGCATCAGAAAAATTTCCGACTGCACTCGCCTCTTGACAACCAGAATTAATTCGAATTAATAGCACACTAGGGTTTCGTGTCAAGCGACAACGAAGTTTTCGCAATGCGCGGGACTCTCAAGAGAGCCCAAAGAGAAATGAAGAGCACTCGGATTCCTCGGTACGCGATCTCCACCGGCGTTGGCGTCGCCCTGCTGACTTTCGTTTTATTGCCGGCAATCAGCTCTGCCCGACGCAATGCCGCATTCGCCACGCAGACGTTGGCAGCGCCGACGGATGACGCGTCCCTGCTGGACGGTTATCGCCACGTCGAAGTGGCGTCGGTGTCGGACGCGACGGAGAAGGTCACCGGCAAGCGCGCATACATGTCGCATCACATGCGGCCGATCTTCCCGGCGAAATTTGCCGGATTCGCAACAACGGTGCTGCTGAAGAAAGAAGAAAACACCGACCCGAACGCGCTCAGTGGAATGCTCGCCGCGATTGACGCGGGCTCGACGAACTCGGTCTATGTGATGAAGGTGGAAGACGGAGCGGACATCGCCGGAATGGGCGGTTTGATGGGTACGGCGATGGCAGCACGCAATTTCTCGGGTGCGGTGATCGACGGCGGTGTGCGCGACGTGGCGTATCTGCAAAAGATCGGCTTCCCGGTGTTTGGGTTGGGCATCGTGCCTTCCACTTCGGTCGGCCACTATCGATTTGGCGGCACGAATATTCCGATCGTGTGTGACGGCGTGGCGGTGAACGCGGGTGACATCATCGCTGCGGACAACGATGGCGTTGTCGCTATACCACGCGCGTCAGCGGCCGAAGTATTGAAAGTCGCCCGCGAGATGGATTTCAAAGAGCATTCCATGTACGCGACTATCGAAAAGCTGAAATCGATCGTCGAAGCGGTAAAGCAGTTCGGTCGGATTTGAGAACGTCGCTTCGAATGCTGTGTCTCCGAAGCAACCAAAGTGAGCGGACTTAGACGAATGCGGATTGCGGCTCGAATTGCCGTTGCGCTGGCGGTTTGCGGTCTTGCGTTGACGTTGTTGAGCAAGAGAACGAGTGGCCGCGCAGAGGATCAGGCCGGCGCCGTCGTATCGACGTCGATCGACGTGACGCCCCAAGCGATGCTGGGGAAGGCCGATGAAAACTGGTTGTCGTATCACGGCGACTACTCGGGCCAACGATTCACACGGCTGAACCAAATCACTCCGAGCAATGTGGGGAATCTGAAGACGCAGTGGGTCTTTCATGTGCGCGATGTGAGCGACATGGAGGTTACGCCTGTTGTTTCCGGCGGCGTCATGTTCGTCACGGCTGCGAATGATGCGTATGCACTGGATGCGCGCACCGGCCGCACAATATGGCACTATTCGCGCCCGATCACGGAAGGTCTGATCGACGACGCGTCGTCCCATCACAATCGCGGCGTCGGACTGTGGCATTCCAAGCTGTTCATGGAAACAGACAACGCGCATCTGCTTTGCCTTGATGCGCGATCGGGACATTTACTGTGGGACGTCGCGTACGCGCCGCAAGATAACAAGAACTATGGCGCGACGAGCGCTCCGCTGGTTGTGAAGGACAAGGTTATCGTCGGAACCTCGGGCGGTGACGACGGGGTACGAGGTTTCGTCGTCGCGTTCAACGCGGAAACAGGGAAAGAAGCGTGGCGCCTCTGGACGATTCCGGCTCCCGGTGAGCCGGGGAACGAAAGCTGGCCTGGCAACATGTATCTCCGCGGCGGGGGCACGACTTGGATGCCCGGCACCTACGACCCCGAGCTCAATCTAATTTTCTGGGGGACGAGCAATCCTGCCCCCGACTTCGATGGCGGCCCGCGGCCGGGAGATGACCTCTACACCGATTGCGTTCTGGCGATTGATCCCGACACTGGGAAGCTGAAATGGCATTTTCAATTCATGCCGCACGATCTCTACGACTACGATGCCACCGAGGTTCCGGTCCTCGTAGACGCCACTTACAAAGGCCAGCCGCGAAAACTGCTCGTCCAAGCCAACCGCAACGGTTTTCTCTATGTGCTCGATCGAACCAACGGCGCATTCCTCAACGCAATCCAATTCTCCGACAAGCTCACCTGGGCCAAAGGCATCGACGAAAAAGGCCGGCCGATTCTCACCGGGAAAATTCCAAGCGCCGAAGGCACTGAAGTCTGCCCCAGTTTTGTCGGCGCGACGAATTGGTATTCGCCATCGTACAACCCCGACCAGAACCGACTCTATTTCCTCGCGCTCGAAGATTGCGGGACATTCTTCCTGAAACCCGAAGAATTCGGCGAAGGCCGCACCTACTATGCGACGGGTGTCCGACGCAGCCGCACCGTAAGAACCTTACGAAAGTTGCTCGCCTACGATCTCGCTACTAACAAATTTGTCTGGGAGTACACGCTCGTCGGAGAGAAAGATTCCAGCGCCGGCACGCTGGCGACCACCACCGGACTCGTGTTTTTTGGAGACACTTCGCAAGCGCTCGAGGCAGTGGACACCACAACTGGCAAGCCGCTCTGGTACTTTACGATGGGCCAAACGATTCACGCCTCGCCGATGAGCTATTCCGTCGCAGGCAAGCAGTACGTTGCCATCGCTGCGGGCACCGACATTTTTAGTTTTGGATTGCCCTGATTCTGGAGTTTTCAGGACCTAAGTTTTGCGACAAATCTGAAAAGGAGAAATCACACATGCTTTCGAATCTATTTTCGCGCAGGGCCTTCGCGGGACGTTTCGCGTCGCTCGTTTCAGGACTCGGGATCGCGGCGGCTTCGTCCGCTGCGGCTGAACCCGCCGCCGAGCCGAAAAAATCATCGGGTGGCGGCGTCAAGAAGATGGACTACGACGGCAAGCCCGCGGGACAAGGTTTTATCACACCGATCATCACTTTCAATGAAGTGATCTACATCGCGGGAATCGGGGCGCACTCGCACGATCAGAGCGAATTCCCTATGGACATCGACACGCACATTAAAAAAGTGATGGAACAGGTCAAGCACGTTGTCGAAGTGGCGGGGGGCCAGATGGATAGCATCCTTCAGCTCACCGTATTTCTCACCAAGATCGAGGACTACGACGGGATGAACAAGGTCTTCAAGACATATTTCCCGAATGGCGGTCCGGCGCGCACGACGGTCGCGGTCGCGGCTCTCCCGGGAAATTCGTTGGTGGAAATCAATTGCACGGCAGCCGTCGTTAAGAAGTAAGAGCTGCCTTCTCGAGCTGAATGACAGAGCAATCATCAAGCCGCGTTCGCTGGCTGCTCATTGGCTGGCTGTTCGTGCTGAGTGCAGTCGCGTTCCTCGATCGAGTCAATCTGTCGATCGCGGGCGGCGCATTGTCGGCCGAATATCACCTGACGAACGTTCAGTTCGGCTTCTTGTCGACAGCTCTGCTTATCGGCTACACGCTCTTTCAGACACCGGCGGGTTGGCTCGCGGATCGGTTTGGGCCGAGACGCGTGCTGACCCTGTCGGTCCTCTGGTGGGGAGTGTTCACAGCACTCACGGCAGCGATTCCGACGTCGATCGTTTCGCCGTTTGCAGCTTTGATTGGCGTTCGGTTCCTGCTGGGGGCCGGCGAAGCGATCATGTATCCGGCCTCGAATCAATTCGTCTCGCGGTGGATACCTTCTCAGGAGCGCGGCGTTGCGAATGGATGGATATTCGCGGGAGTTGGCGTCGGGTCGGGGCTCTCGCCATTCGTCGTCATCTATACGATGGCACATCACGGATGGCGTTTTTCCTTTTGGGTTTGCGCGCTCATCGGGTGTGCCGCCGGGGGTGTCTGGTATCTCGCGGCACGCGACACACCCGAGCAGCATCCGAGCGTGTCGCCCTCCGAACTCGCGATGATCGACGCGGGGCTGACACTGGGTTCTGGAGCAGCGAAGCCTGCAGTGCGAAGGTCACCACCGTGGGCGTCCATTCTGACGAACGTCAACATCTGGCTCGTCACGCTCAGCTATTTTTGCTACGGCTACGTGGCCTGGATATTTTTCGCGTGGTTCTATCGATACCTGAGTGAAGTGCGCGGATTGAATCTGAAGGCGAGTGCGTTTTACGGAACGCTGCCCTTTATCGCGATGGCCATCGCGTGCCCGCTCGGCGGAAAAATCTGCGACATGCTGACCCTGCGCGTCGGCCGGCGCATCGGGCGATGTTTCGTTGCGGGAATCGCGGTCGCGCTCGCGGGCTTGTTTATCGCATTTGGTTCCCAAGTGGACAACGCGCGGCTCGCCAGCGTAGTGCTCGCCGGAGGAGCGGGTGCGCTTTATCTGTCGCAGAGTTCGTTCTGGGCTGTGAGTGCCGACATCGGCGGCCTCTTCTCGGGCTCAGTGTCTGGTTTCATGAACATGGGCGCGCAAACCGGCGGAGCGCTCACCGCTTCGCTCACTCCGTGGATTGCTGCCCGTTACGGCTGGACTGCGTCTTTTATGGTAGCGGCCGCTTTGTGTGGCGCGGGCGCTATCGGGTGGTTTCTCGTGAATCCTGATTCGAACAAGGTCGTCGCAGCGACCGCGGAGTCATCGGCATGAATTTGAAATTGATGTCAGCACTGTTCGTCGGGATCGTTTGTGCTGGGTCGGTGCTACCACAGTCGAAAGATGACGTCGCAACAATTCACGTCGACATCACACCGGGCCACGAGATCAATTCGTTCGATCCCGACGTTGCGATAGGCAGCTCGATCGATGCCCTGTCGCACTCCAGTATCGACAAGGTTTACACGCCGCACATCATTCAAGAGTCGTTGGGCGCCGGATGGGGGCCGATCAGCTATCGCAACAACACCGAACTACGCATGGCGGCTTGGCACTGGACCGAAAACGGATCGTGGAGCGACGCGTCGGGCAAGCGAGGATATTTCACGGGCAGCACCGAGCTGAAGGATCCGATTCGCTACATTCTTCCCTACGCCCTTCCTCATCGCGGATTCTCGACGAGCGGCGACAGGCCGATTACGGGTCCGAATCTCACCTACTGGAAAAGCAATCCCTACCTGACTTCCAAATTTACGGGTGAAAGCGACGCGCTGCATCCGCAGTGGGTCGTCATTGATCTTAAATCCCAGAAATCGGCAAACGCGATTCGAATTGCTTGGGCAGCGCCATTCGCAACGAACTATCGCGTTGAATATTGGATTGGCAAAGATCCACTCGAATTCGACAAGGGGCCGGAAGGCGAATGGAAAACGTTCGAATCCGGTTCGCAGAAGAACGCCGCTGGTGGAACAGTGACGCTGCGGCTTGGCAACGCGCCGGTCACCGCACAGTATTTTCGAATCTGGATGACCGAGTCTTCGAATACGTGCGATGAACACGGCTCAGACGACATTCGCAACTGTGTCGGCTACGCGATCAAAGAAATCGAACTCGGCACCGTCGACGCGAACAATGAGTTTAAAGGCGCGGCGCAGGATGCCGCCGAGCAACAGAAGTTCACCTATTGTTCTTCGTCCATTGATCCTTGGCACTCCGCCGACGATGTCAATTCAAGCGGCAATGGTCAGCACAGCGGTTTCGATCTGTTTTATACGAGCGGCATCACGAATGGCCTCCCCGCGAGAATTCCGGTGACGATGCTCTACGGAACTCCCGACGACGCGGCGGCGCAAATCGCCTACATCGAGAAGCGCGGTTATCCGATCTCCGGTATCGAGTTGGGTGAAGAGCCTGACGGCAAACATGCTCTACCCGAAGACTACGGCGCTCTCTATGTCCAGTGGGCTGTAGCGATTCACAAAGTCGATCCTAAGCTGAAACTCGGCGGCCCGATATTCGAAGGCGTCAACGAAGACATCACCGTGTGGCCCGACGAGCAAGGGCGAAAGTCATGGATGGGCCGGTTCGTGGCTTACCTTAAATCGCATGGTCACTTGCAGGATCTGGCGTTCGTCTCGTTCGAGCACTATCCGTACGAGCCGTGCACGATCACCTGGAAGTCGCTGTATGAAGAGCCGCAGTTGACGAAACATATTTTGCAGGTCTGGCGAGACGATGGAGTGCCCAAGGACGTCCCTCTGATGATCACGGAGGACCACTTGGCCGCCGCTCTTACCGGTCCGATGAGCACGATTTTCTCTGGGCTGTGGCTCGCCGACAACGTCGGATCGTTTTTCGAAGGCGGGGGCGCCGTCTTCTACCATTCCCCGATCCAGCCGGAAGCTCTGCACAACACATGCCTGGGCTGGGCGACTTGGTCGAATTTCATCGCTGATGCCAACTACAACATCTTCGGCTACACCGCGCTTTACTACAGCGCGCGGGTGATTAATCTTGAATGGGTGCAGCATCGATCTGGGCTACACAAAATGTTCCCGACCGAGAGCAAGATTCAAGACAGCGACGGCAATCAGTTCGTGACCTCATACGCAGTGCACCGCCCCGACGGCCAATGGGCGCTGCTGCTCGTGAATCGCGACGAAAACACACCCCACGCTGTTCGAATCGCTTTCGACGACAAGCAACACAAGAAGTCGGAAACATTTGTTGGTCCTGTTTCGTTCACAACATTCGGTAGCGAGCAATACGTGTGGAAAAACGACGGCGAGAATAGTCACGCGGAACCCGACGGCCCGCCCTTCGCCACCATCGTTCCGGAATCACGCGAACGCACGTTTACGCTTCCGAAAGCGTCCGTTACTGTTTTGCGAGGAAATACCGCTTTTTCGACACGGTAACTACTCGCGACATTTACGCGCAACACACTATTAACCCGTGCCAGAGCGGGTTTCGGGCACGTTTGCGCGCGTGCGATGTTCGGATAGTCGCTAAATTTCGATTGATTTCGATTTGTTTCGATTAAACCGATTCAATACTTGACAAGCCCTATTGACAGGCATACATTTTTCGCCATGGGAGTGTCAGTGGTGTGGGCTTTCGAGCCATCGAAAGGCTGCGCCTCAGGTACTCCGCCTCGATTCGAGCATTCAATCCGGGAACATAGCGCCGAATTCGAACGACATTCGGAATCGCTCTAGCCGGTTGAAGCTCCAGCAAGTGCCGAAGTGGATTTGGGGACTGCCTCACAGCCCCCTAGGAGGGTGTCGGATGGTTCGTAGTTTCATGCTATCAGTTCGGGGTGTATTGCTGGTGTTGGTCGCGCTCTGCTGTACCGCGGTCCTGCGCGCCGATGTCACCGGCTCGGTTCAAGGGTCAGTGCACGACCGGTCGCAAGGCGCAATCGTGGGCGCCCGCGTCCTCATCACGAACGTCGCCACGAACAATACTCAGGAAACCGTAACTGCTGCGGACGGCACCTTCCGCATCCTCGCCCTCGCCGCGGGAACGTACAAGCTCAACGTGACGGCTAGTGGGTTCCGGCCTTTCGAAGAAGCCGGTATCGTCATCTCGGTCAACGACCAACTTTCGTTCGACGTCACCCTCGACGTCGGCAGCGTGTCCGACAAGGTCGAAGTCGCCGCCAACGCCGTTCAAGTGCAAACAGAAAGCACGCAGCTTGGTGACGTGATCGATTCCAAGAAAATGCTCGCCCTGCCATTGAACGGACGCAGCTTTATCGACCTCCTCGGCTTGCAGGCCGGCGTCGCCCCCGGCACGGCCTCGACGATCCAGCAGGATCGCCCGGTGTCCGGCATTCTCAACTCCGGAAATATTTCCGTGAACGGCCAGCGTGAAACCGCGAACGCCTACCTCGTAAACGGTGGTGACGTCAGCGAGGGCCGCAACCTCGGCGCAGGTTTGGTTCCCAACCTCGACTCGATCGAAGAATTCCGCCTGATCACGAACAGCTTCGACGCCGAATACGGCAAGTTCAGCGGCGCGGTCGTCAACGCGATCACGAAATCCGGCAGTAACGGCTTCCATGGCGACGCGTTCGAATTTCTCCGCAACGACAAACTTGACGCAAAGAACTACTTCGCTCCTTCCAAGTCCGAGCTGCGACGCAATCAGTTTGGTTATGCCGCCGGCGGCCCCGTCATTAAGAATAAAATCTTCTGGTTCTCGGACTATCAGGGCACACGGCAGGTACAGGGCGCGGAAACGGGTCTCGTCTCAGTGCCGACCGCGGCAGAACGCGCCGGCAACATCGATCCGGCGGCGCTGACACCAAACGGCACCAACGGTACTTGCGACGCAACCGCTACTAACTGCGTGACTGGACCATTTTGGGCCAACCAGCTTTCCCAGGAATTGGGCTACGCCGTCACTCAAAACGAACCCTACGGCTTTGTCGGCTGCGTCAACAATACACAGTGCGTCTTCCCGAACGGCGTGATTCCTCAGTCCGCTTGGTCCGCGCCCGCGAAGAACATCCTCCCGTATATCCCAGCACCGACACTCCCGGGCGATACGCAGAACTATTCGGACAATAGCCAGCGCAACATCGCCAACGACAACAAGTTCGGCGAGCGCATCGACTTCAACAATCAGAAGACCGGAAATTGGTCGTGGTACTACCACCTCGACAACACGAACGTAACCAGCGGTTTGGCTGGCTTTGCCAACGTCCCGGGCTTTGCGACCGTAACGCCGTCGCGTGCTCAGGAATTTGTGATGAGCAACACCAAGCCGATCGGAGCGACCTCCGTAAACGAAGCGCGCATCAGCTTCTTCCGAACAGCGCTGCACAAAGATCAGCCATCCCAGAGCTTCGCGAGCTTGGACTCCCTGGGCTTCGTTACCGGCGCCGGCACTCTCGGTATCGTTCCTCTAGCCGGGTATCCTCAGTACGTGCCCCAGATCAGCTTCAATCAGCTCGGCTTGAACATCGGCGTTCCGACGCTCGACACGATCCAACCCGATACCACCTACACGGCCTCGGACGTCTTTTCGAAGAGCCAGGGCCGGCACACATGGAAGGTGGGCGGCGAATTCCGATACTTCCAAATCAACGAACGCAATTTCGCCAACCCGAACGGAGGCTTCACGTTTGACGGCACCGTAACCGGGAGCGACGTCGCGGACTATCTTCTCGGAGCGACTTCGACAACAAGCGCGCCCTACACACAGGCGGCTGAGCAGTTCCTCGATTCGCGCACCCGCTACGGCGGCGCCTTCGTCCAGGATTCCTGGAAGGTGAAGCAAAACCTCACCCTCAACCTCGGCCTGCGCTGGGAAGTCAGCATGCCGTTGTACGACACGCAGGGCAAAATCCAAACATTCGTACCCGGCGAGCAATCGACGCAATTCCCGCTCGCGCCTTCCGGCTTGGTGTTCCCGGGCGACCCCGGCATCCCCAAGACGCTCGCGCCAACCCACTACAACAACTTCGGTCCTCGTTTGGGTCTCGCTTACTCCCCGAATTTCTCCGAGGGCATCCTCGGCAAGATTTTCGGCGGACCGGGCAAGAGCAGCATCCGCGCGTCTTACGGTCTGTATTACACCTCGATTGAAGACCTGAACCTCTTCTACGAAGTGGCCGACGCGCCATTTGGTCTCTACTGGACCTCGCCGCTCTCCGTTGAATTCAACGAGCCGTTCCAGGTTCGCGCCACCGGCGCGTCTCTCGGACAGCGCTTCCCCTTCACGGCACCAGTTCCGGGTGCGCCTTCGAACAAGACGTTGGACTTCTCGGTGTACGAGCCGTTCAACTTCTTCCCCGGCTACAACATCAACAACAAGCTCCCGTATGCCGAGCACTTCAACCTTTCGATTCAGCGGGAACTTTCCAAGTCAACCGTTCTCACGATCGCTTACGTCGGCACAGAGGGTCACCGCCTCATCACGCAGAACGACGCCAATCCTGGCTCCGCCGCTATCTGTCAGCAACTGAATGCGGCAGGGGCAATGGACGTGACCGCGGGAACAGCTGGCTGCGGCCCCGGCAACGAAAACGACGTCTTCCAGTTGGCAACGGCACCGGCGGGTACCAACTGCGCCGACAATACCGTCAAGGCGGCGCAAACGGGTTGCGTCTACAGCACGCGTCAGACGATTCTTACCCCCAACTTCTGCCCAGGTGGCGCGCAGGTCTGCTACGGCTCCAACAACACCAACACGTTGACCGTCGCGAACTCGATCTACAACTCAGGCCAAGTCACCTTGGAGCGAAAAGCCAGCGACTGGACATTTCTGGTCGCCTACACATTCGCCAAGGCTCTTGACGATGCCTCCGCATTCAACGATCTGGTCAACTTCGCCGATCCGGCGATCAGCCGTGGTTTGTCTTCGACCGACATTCGCCATAACTTTGTCGGCAGCTACGTCTGGGCCATTCCGTTCGATAAATGGTTCAGCGGCGGGCCGAAGCGCCTGACGCAAGGCTGGCAGATGCAAGGCATCACCCGCTTCTCGTCCGGCTTCCCGATCCAGATGAACCAGGACACGGGTGACGCCTCTCTTTCGGGCAGCTCATCCACCGACATGCCGAATCAAGTCGGCCCAGTCGTAAAGGTGAATCCGCGAGACTCGAACTCCGGTTGCCCGACGACAGACGGTACGGGATGCTACTTCCTCCCGTCCGCCTTCGCCGTCAACACCGACCTCGGCACCTTTGGCACAGCCAATCGGCGCTTCATCCATGGACCCGGCTTCAACAACACCGACTTCGGTTTCTTGAAGCGCACCCTTATCAAAGAGCACTATGCCTTTGATGTCCGCGTCGAGTTCTTCAACATCTTCAACCACGCTCAGTTCCAGAACCCTGGCGGCAACATCACCGG
>Ga0210393_10002268_pt1 | contig 15891 bp, 13 predicted proteins | sample IncBWC27OmetaG_FD_160068 | JGI IMG/M metagenome (GOLD analysis project Ga0210393, IMG submission 160068) | Forest soil microbial communities from Barre Woods Harvard Forest LTER site, Petersham, Massachusetts, United States - Inc-BW-C-27-O ... | reverse complement strand
ATGGGCGCGGGCATGACAACGGCGGTAGGGCGCTTGCGGCCGTGCGGTGTGCTGGAGTGGAAGTTCACTGTGCTGTCGCACAATACCATTCGCGGAGCCGCCGGCGCGGCCGTGCTGAATGCCGAACTGCTCAAGGCCAAGGGCTACCTCACCGCTTCCAGAAAATGAACCCTGAGCCGCACCGCCGCAGTTCCGCCTGGAAGTCACGCCGATGATTGTCATGAAATTCGGCGGCACTTCCGTGGAAGATGCCCGAGCCATCGAGCGGGTGGCCGCAATCGTCAAAGCCCGTCTACCACAAAGACCGGTAGTGGTGGTCAGCGCCATGGCCAGAGTTACGGACACGCTGCTTACCATGGCACGCGCCGCGGGAGCCGGCGAACGCAAAACCGCTCTCAAGCTTTGTCGCTCACTTCAGGAACGTCACTACAATACCGCGAGCGAACTGCTGGGCACGGCGCTGTTTACAGAATTCCACTCGGAACTGGGAGGTGACTTCGAAGCGCTCGACGAACTGCTGCGCGGTATTTCCGCAGTCGGCGACTTGACACCTAGAACTACCGATCACGTTGCCGCGTTTGGCGAGATTCTCTCCAGCAAGATTGTGGCGGCGGCATTTGCCGCGCACGGACTGAACAGCGAGTTTGTCGACGCGCGTGAAGTACTGGTGACCGACAGCAATTACATGCAGGCTGTTCCGCAGGAAGAAGAAACTAACGCACGGCTGCAAACCAAAGTAAAGCCTCTGCTCGACGCCGGGCAGGTTCCGGTTATGGGGGGATTCGTCGGCGCGAATCACGCTGGCGTAACCACCACGATCGGACGAGGCGGTTCGGATTTTTCCGCTGCTCTCGTGGGCGCGGGTTTGAGCGCGGAGCGAATTGAAATCTGGACCGACGTGGACGGGATTCTTACCACCGATCCGCGCATTTGTCCGGAGGCGCGGCGCATTAAAGTGATCAGCTTCGACGAAGCGGCGGAGCTGGCATACTTTGGCGCCAAGGTGTTGCATCCCGCGACCGTGCTGCCGGCGATCCAGAAAAATATTCCGGTCTACGTCCTCAATTCACTGAATCCATCCTGCGAAGGGACGAAGATTACCACTCACACTCCGCAGATAAAAAATATTTTCAAGGCTATCGCCGCGAAGAAGCGCATCACTATTGTGGATGTGGCGGCACCACGCATGCTGTTGGCCCATGGTTTTCTGCGCGCGATCTTCGAGGCGTTCGATCGCCACAAAGTCGCCGTCGACGTGGTCTCCACCTCGGAAGTCAGCGTTTCGCTGACGGTGGATTCAAACCAGGCAATTCCGGCACTGGCGGCTGATCTTGCTAAGCTGGCCGATGTGAAGTACGAAGGCCGCAAAGCCATCGTGTGCCTGGTGGGCGAAAACCTTCGTGATAAACCGGGCGTTGCCGGGTTGGTTTTTGGCGAGTTGGCCGATAAAAAAATTCGTATGATCTCACAGGGTGCGTCGGAGATTAATCTGACCTTCGTCATCGAAGAAGATGAAGTGCCCGAGGTGATCCGGCGGCTACATAAAACGTTTTTTCAGGACCTGGATCCGGAAGTGTTTGCGTAATTCTTTTCCGTCCTTCGCGGCACTTCTTCACAGGCTTTACGGTTAGAGGCGCAACTTCATGAACATTCTCCTGCTGGGCCGCGGAAAGACAGGCACGCTGGTAGCGGAAGTCGCACGCCAGCGCGGACATCGCGTTCAGGTAGCTGGTTCCGCCGAAAACGCCGGTGGCGCGGCCATCACGGCGGAGAAGTTACGCGACATGGACGTGGTGATTGATTTCACTGCTCCTCACTGTGTCGTCAGCCATATCGAAGTCTGCGTTAACGCGGTGAAGAACATGGTCGTCGGCACCACCGGATGGTACGGAGAAATAGAACGCTTCAAGAGATTGGTCGAGAGTCACGGCAGCGGGTTGGTTTACGCGGCAAACTTTTCGCTGGGCGTGAATCTGTTTCTCGATATCGCGCGAACCGCCGCTGCAGCCTTGCGTCACGATTATACGGGACAAATATTCGAGCGTCACCATATCCATAAGAAAGATGCGCCTTCGGGAACGGCCATCGCGCTCCAACACGTTCTCCGCGAAGCCGGCGGGAAGGGCGACGATATCGAAATTACCTCATTTCGCGAAGGCGAAGTCGTTGGCATGCACGAGGTGGTGCTGGAATCCGACGCGGACAGAATTTATCTTTGTCACGACGCTAAGTCTCGCCGGGGATTCGCCGATGGTGCGGTGCGTGCGGCGGAGTGGGTGGTAGGCAAAAAGGGGTTCTACGATTTCACGGAAGTGTGGCGCGAATTGTAGTTTCGCCAGCCGTTCACACGCGGCGGTATTCGCGTTATCTTAGTACCATGCAACTCCGCGGCTGTGGTACTGCGCTCGTCACTCCGTTTCATCAGGATGGCTCGATCGATGATGCTGCGCTGCGCAACTTGGTGGCGTGGCAGGTAGAGTCCGGAATAGATTTTCTCGTTCCCTGCGGAACCACGGGCGAGACCCCGACGCTGAGCCACGACGAATGGCTGCACGTCGTGGATGTTACGATTGAGGTGGTGGCCGGGCGCGTACCAATCATGGCGGGTGCGACGTCGAACTCCACGCACGCTGCTGTGGAAAAGGCCAAAGAGGTTGCCGCGAGGCCGGGAGTCGACGCCATTCTCACCGCCTCTCCCTACTACAACAAACCAACGCAGGAGGGGCAGTACCGGCACTTCAAGGCGATTGCGGAGGCGGTGAGCGACAAGCCGATTGTTCTTTATAACGTGCCCGCGCGCACCGGAGCGAACCTCGAACCCGCAACACTGGCGCGGCTGGCGGAGATTCCTAACATCGTGGGCGTTAAGGAAGCCAGCGGCAACATGACGCAGGTCGCCGAGGCCATCAACTCCGTACCCGAAGCCTTTCTGGTTTTCTCGGGCGACGATGCCGTAACTTTGCCGGTGATCGCTCTTGGCGGGGTCGGGGTGGTTTCGGTGGCCGCGAATGAGATTCCGCACGAGATGGCAGCCATGACGCGGGCTGCCCTCGGCAACGAATGGAGCACGGCGCGCAGTATCCATCGCAAATATCTGACGCTCATGCAGGCGAACTTCATCGAATCTAGCCCTCTCCCGGTTAAGGCCGCGCTGGCGATGATGGGGAAAATTGAGGAGAACTACCGTTTGCCACTGTTGCCCATGCGGCGCGACACGCGGTCGAAGCTGCAAAGAGTTGTAACGGAAGTGGGACTCATAGCGAAGCCGGCAGCGCCGGGACCTGAAGCATCTGAATTCTATATTTATGAAAACTGGGTGGCCGGCCCGCATAAGATCGTGCTGCATCGCGGATCGTGCGGACAGTGCAACCAGGGCAAAGGCCGTCCCGCGGGACACGATGCCAACCACGCGCGCTGGCATGGACCCTACGCGACGCTGGTTCACGGACGCGAGGCAGCACATGGGATGAACGGCATTCTCATTCGCAGCGAGTGCAAGTGCATCTGAAAAGTTGCTGATTATCGATTTCCGATGGTTGCGTTGCCATCCAATCGGCATCCGGTTTTCAATCAACAGTCAGCATTCAAGAATCAACAATTCCATGCAATCCCTGAAAACCTCCATTGAGCGTCTGGCTGCGCTAGGCGAAGTCGAACACAATCCCGAGGCACGTCCGGCATTTTTTGAATTCCGTGACGCCCTCACGCAGGGTAAAATTCGGGCAGCCGAGAAAATCGACGGACGCTGGGTAGTCAATACCTGGGTGAAACACGGCATTCTGCTGGGCTTTCGGCTCGGCGAACTTATTGAGATGGGCGATGCCGCACTGAGGTTCGTGGATAAAGACACCTTCCCTGCCCGGCAATTTTCCCTCGCGGATCGGGTGCGCATCGTTCCTGGAGGCTCGTCGGTGCGCCTCGGGGCATATGTGGCTCCTTCGGTAATCTGCATGCCGCCGATGTTCATCAATGTGGGCGCCTATGTTGACGAGGGCACCATGGTCGATTCCCACGCGCTGGTCGGATCGTGCGCGCAAATCGGCAAGCGCGTGCATCTCAGCGCTGCCGCGCAAATTGGAGGGGTCCTCGAACCGATCAATGCAGCACCTGTCATCATAGAAGACGACGTTCTGGTTGGCGGTAACTGCGGAATCTATGAAGGCACGGTAGTGCGCGCGCGGGCCGTGCTGGGCGCAGGCACAATCTTAACGCGGTCCACTCCGCTCTACGACCTGGTGCGAAGCGAGGTTTACCGAGCGACGCCGCACGCCCCGCTGGAAGTTCCGGAGGGCGCTGTGGTTGTGCCGGGATCGCGTGCGGTCAAGAAGGGCGCAGCTGCCAAGCTAGGAATCTCGCTGTACACGCCGGTGATTGTGAAGTACCGCGACGAGAAGACAGATCGTGGAATTGAGCTGGAAGATTGGCTGCGCTGATTGCGCATAGAAAGAGCCTGCTAACTTCCCAATCCGATGGTGACCCGCAGCTTCCGCTCACCGTCGAGATCCACCTGAATTTGCCCGAGCTTCGTGATGGCAAAGTCAGCCTCGCCGAGGGCTGAGGCGGGATATGTACTGGCCAACGCAATCACTCTCATTCCAGCCCCATGCGCCGCACGGATTCCAGCAGGAGCGTCCTCAATCACCAAGCAGTCAGCGGCATTCAGTCCCAAAGACTCGGCGCCTTTAAGATAGGGTTCGGGATCGGGCTTTCCGTTGACGACGTCATCGGCAGCAATCATCACTTTCGGAGACGGTATCCCGGCGAGCTTCAGGCGCGCCCTGGCCAAGTGGTGAGTTCCCGATGTGACCACGCCCCAACGATCCGCGGGGAGCGCGCGGACGAGGTCGATAGCTCCGGGCATCACGACCACTCCGTCCCGATCCCCGGCCTCACGGTTTTCCAGCTTGCGAGCTTCCTTCTTGGCGTCAAGATGGGGAGCTACAGCTCGAATCACTTCGACGGATCGAACACCGTGCGCGATCGCAATCACCGTGTCTTCGTCGATTCCTCGCTCGCGAGCCCAGGCTCGCCATTGCCGATCTACGGAACCTGTGGAGTCGACGAGAACTCCATCAAGATCGAAAAGGATCGCGGCACATCGAACTATAGTCATCCTTCTTTTTGTATCACAGCGATGGGAAGTCCAAGAAAACCGCGGTAAGAATCTCGTTGTGTGTGGCGGCACGCAGTCCCCGGACTTAACCGGTTTGAGGCGGCAGAATCCGCACCTCTGACGGCGCCAAAATCTGCTGGTCAGACTGCAGCCGAATCTGCAGATATCGCTCCCGGAAGTGAGCCTTGGCCCGCTCGCCCCAGGCGCGTACGAACCAGTAGTTCAGCCCAGCGCCTAAGGCAGAACTGACTAGCGGAATCATGCGACCCGCCCACTTCTCGACAACCTCAGCGCTGGCACGGGCGGCAATCCGCTGAATCACGCGGGGAACAAACTTGTTGACGACTTCCTTTTCCAGTAATTCGCGGCTGATATCGACGCCAGCCGCGCTGGCGGCGGCGATCCAAAGTTCGGCGATTTCATTGTCAGTGTTGTATTGAAAGCCGTACACCAGGCTCAGTTTCTGAATAGTGCGCATCGTGATGGCTGACAGGATCCCAAGATCAGGAATGATGGTCATCAAGCCGCCCAGCCCGAAGCCGGCGCCCTCCGCGGCCGCAAGTTTCATTCCGCCGCGAATAAGGTCGTCCGCCACCATATCGAGCTCGCCCACTTCTAGCGAATACACTCCGTGATAGCCGCTGACAGGCAACCTATAGGCGGTGCGCAGTTGCAGCAAAAACTTTTGCGGATCAACCTGTACCGTCGAATAGGCCCTCGTGAGTCCCTTGGTGAGGGTCTTCTCGACGCGGAGGCGCAACCACGACTTGGGCTTGACGCTGACCATTCATATAACCTTAGCTCAGAAACAGCCGGACCGCTATCCACCGCGGGGGGTAGAAACGAAAGAATCGCTCTGTACGGTATGTGACACAGTCTGCTAGCATCAGCAGTACTCCATGCCAACTGGAAAACTGCAGATCGTCCCCTTGGGGGGCCTTGGCGAGTTCGGTATGAACTGCATGGCCGTTCGTTGGGGCGACGACATTATTGTGATCGACGCGGGCCTCATGTTTCCTGAGTCCGAGCTGCTCGGCGTCGACATTGTGGTTCCCGATATTTCCTATCTCATCGAGAACCGCCAGCGGGTGCGCGGCATTATTCTCACCCACGGCCATGAAGATCACATCGGCGCGCTGCCCTGGATTCTCTCTGAACTCAACGTCCCCGTGTGGGGGACAGAGTTCACGCTGGCGTACGTAGAAGACAAACTTGATGAGCACGGATTGCTCGAAGACTCTGACCTGCGCGAAATGCGCGCCGGGGAGCGCTTCAAGGCCGGAGTGTTCACCGTTCATCCCATACGGGTAACGCACAGTCTGGTGGATTGTGTTGCGCTCGCGATTCATACGCCACTCGGCGTTATCATTCACACCGGAGACTTCAAGGTCGATCCCACTCCCACCGACAATCATCTTTTCGATCTGCACTCCTTCGCCGAGTACGGCAAACAAGGCGTGCTCGCCCTGTTTCAGGATTCAACCAACGTTGAGCGCAAGGGTTACACGCCCAGCGAGCGCGCCGTGCGGCGCAAATTCGACGAAGTTTTCGCACACACGCAGCGACGCCTGTTCATTTCCTGTTTTTCCTCGTCCATCCACCGCATCAGATTAGCCGTGGAGCTGGCTCATCAGCATGGACGCAAAGTGTCTTTCGTCGGCCGCTCGATGAACAACTCCGCTGAGATCGCTGAAGATCTCGGCTACCTGGAAATTCCCGACGGCCTCGTAATCAATCCCGGCGAGATGAAGAATTTTCCGCCGGAAAAAGTTTGCGTGATGATCAGCGGCACACAAGGTGAGCCTATGTCGGCCCTGTCGCGCGCGGCCGTGGACAACCATAAGCACGCCAAGATCGAGAAGGGCGACACGGTCGTGCTTTCGTCCCGGATCATTCCCGGTAACGAGAAGACGATTTATCGCATGATCGATCATCTGTTCCGCCGGGAGGCATATGTAATCTACGAAGACGGGACGTCGCCTCCGATCCACGTGAGTGGACACGCCAGCCAGGATGAACTCAAGCTCATCATCAACTTGGTGAAGCCGAAGTATTTCACTCCCATCCACGGGGAGTACCGTCAATTAAAGTTGCACGCCGAAATGGCTGGCGCAATGCACAGCTCCGTGGGAAAAGTGATTCTGATTGAGAGTGGTGACATCCTTGAGATTGACGAACACAATGCCCGCAAGAGCGGGCGGGTGAACGTGGGCCGCGTCTGCATCGATTCCGGATCGCGAACCGATGTGGTTGAGGATTTAATTATTAAAGACCGGCGGCACTTGAGTGAAGACGGCATCGTACTTCCCATCATCGCCATTAACAAACTTACAGGCCGCGTAGAAACCGCTCCGGAGATTGTAACCAGAGGCTTCAATCCCGGTGACAACGGCTTGCTCGACGGCGCCCGGCGCATTGTGGAAGACACATTGGCGCATTCGAGCGAAGAGGAGAGGGCCGATTACGGAGTGATCAAGGAGAAGATCCGCGCCGACTTGAAGCGCTACATTTCCAAGCAGACGCAGAAGCGGCCACTGATCATGCCGGTGATTTTGGAGATTTAGCCAGGTTCGCCAACCGAGCGAGATTTTGGCTAGCCGGAGAGAGAGCGTTTATGGCATGACGTTTATGGGCCATGCAATCGCGCAGCTTGCCAGGGGCGAGGATTCTCCGTATCTTGAAACCAATGGAACTACATTTCACTCCCGACGTTGAGAAGAAGCTCAACGATCTCGCGGCACAGAGCGGATGCAGGACCGATGATCTTTCGCAGGATGCACTGGCCGCATAGTTCGGCGGAACTGGTGCAGACGCGGGACATGCTCAACCACCGCTATGACGAACCGAACAGCGGCTACGCCTTCCACCCGGCAGCCTTCGCCAACCTCGACAAGATTCGCGATTACGTAGCAGGGAATGTCTGGACGCAGCCGATGGTGTCATCGAGGAGATCTTTGACACCATCCGTGGACTTGTTCCCTTTCTATATCATGGCCATCAGCGCCCCAACCTTAGTTCGCGACCTTTGCGATTCGCTCTCGACGCGAATACCTGATGGCTTACGCGCGGAAGAAAAGCCCTTGCGGGTCGTTGCGCTAATGTACGGTCGCTGCAGCCCTCGCACCATAGCCACCATCCTGAGAGGCAGAGAATAAATTATGGTCGTCCTCGATGATATCCGCGCCGCACAAGCCCGACTGCACGGCGTCACCGTCCGCACCCGTCTGGTCGAATTCAACTACAAACAATCCGACGTCCGCCGCCTCTATCTCAAGCCGGAAAACCAGCAGCCCATCGGCGCTTTCAAACTGCGTGGAGCTTACAACAAGATTGCGTCACTCTCGGCAGAAGACCGTAAGCGCGGAGTGATTTCATACTCCAGTGGCAACCACGCGCAGGGGGTAGCGTATGCGGCGCGGGCTCTGGGTGTGAGGTCCGTGATTGTGATGCCGGACAATGCTCCCACAATCAAGCGCGAGGCAACAGCGGCGCTGGGCGCGGAAATCGTTATTGTGGGCCCGGGCAGCGCTGAGCGGCAAATCAAGGCCGAAGAGCTGGCCGCGCAGCATGGCTACGTGATCGTACCTCCATATAACGATGAGCGGATCATCGCCGGCCAGGGCACGATGGGGTTGGAGATCCTCGAAGACCTGCCCAATGTCGAAACGGTTCTCGCACCCGTAGGCGGGGGAGGAATGATCAGCGGGGTGGCAGCAGCGATCAAGCTGAGCAAGCCATCAACAAAGGTGATCGGCGTCGAGCCGGAGCTTGCAGCCGATGCGCAGGCGAGCTTACGCGCGGGAAAGATCGTTCAGTTCCCTGCCAGTGACGTTTCGCGAACAATTGCCGACGGGCTACGCACACAGAGTATCGGACCGATCAACTTCGAGCACATCCGCCGCTATGTCGACGACATCGTCAGCGTAAGCGAGAAGGAAATTCGCGAAGCAGTTCGGTTGCTGGCCTCAAATCCTGCAACCGTCGCCGAGCCCAGTGGCGCCGTGGCGGTCGCCGGCTTCTTGTTCCAGGGCGATAAACTCCCCAAGACGAAGGTGAACGTAGCCATCATCAGCGGTGGGAACATCGATCCTACGATGTTGGAAGAACTTCAGAGGAATTAGGCGTCAATGGCCGCCGCGGAGTCACTTCGACGGCCGCGCTAACGCCCATCGGCGTAGCGCGACCACAGACCAAACCGCCTCGACCAACCCGAAGGGCCATGCCCCTTGTAAAAAGCCGTAAGCCGAGCCCAAGACGCAAGCTGCAGCGAACGCCAGAATGAACCATCGGCTCCGCGCCTCCAAGGCATAGAAGATCAGCATTGCCGTTACAGCGAACAGGCCGAAAAGGGTTAAGCGTGTCACGTTATGTTTTACGATTTTACTCTCGGTGCTACCCGAAACTTTCGCTCACGCCGCTGAAGTTGGAGATTCGTGCAACCAACGTCTATGCCAAGCTATCTAAGGATCTGAAGTGTCGTTGAGTACTTGCGGCAGCCAGATCGGCTGTGATACAAAACCAGTTATAAGCTCATCTAAGATGGGATCGCTAAAACAGTCCAACTCTGAACCCTGCACGATGCGAGGTGCGGTGATTGTCTTGGTTGCTGTTTGTTCACTGACCGTGAGCCTGGCGACCCGTTATTACTCTCCGCGCGACGATTCCTCCCCAATTGTAAAGGCCTTCCAGTCTAACGTTGCCCCGGACGCGAAGAGGCAGCGGCTTACCAAAAATGCCGCCAACTGGATGCCGCCGATTTTCAGCTTTACCGTATTTCAAATTCCTAGTTCTTATTACAGGATCGTGCCCCCTCGGCCTCCGGTACGAAGTCTCATCTGTGACAAAAGCCTCTATAATCGGCCTCCTCCTGCTTTCCAATCCCTTTCATAGTCTTTATTGATTACTCCGGCAGCTCATGCGGGCTTTAATGCCCGGATTCCCATGGCTTCGGCGCCTAAGTCTTAAGGACAGTGCCGCATTGGGATGCCGACCCGCTTCAGATATTCAGGGCCGGGAGATTATTGTAGAAACGCTGCTCTGTCCTCTCGCATCCTTTGGAGAGGGTTAGTGATCTTCCGATTGGTGGGTTTCAGTCCCCGAAAGGAAATGGCATGGCGGGTGTGCCTTCGTTAACGGATGCAGGGCTCGAGTCTCTGCGGCAGATCGAAACGTGCCTGGTCGCAAACGCGATCGAATCGTTCAACGTGAGACTGCGGAACACAGGCTTTGCAGATGCGCGCGTTCGGTGCATGTTCGAAGACATGCCCCCAATCGTAGGATATGCCGCTACCGCTCGTCTGCGCAGCGGGGAGCCGCCGATCGGCGGTGGCAGGTTCCGCGACCGTGCGGACTTCGGGAACAGCATTCTCGAGACTCCGGCTCCGCGGATTTTGGTATTGCAGGATATGGATCAACCGCCGGGGCGCGGAGCTTTCTTGGGAGATATGCATGCCGCCATTTTGCAAGCAGTGGGTTGTGTCGCCTATGTGACGAACGGGGCCGTGCGCGAACTGCCGGGCGTACGGGGGACGGGGATGCAGTTGTTCGCCGGCGGCGTGGCCGTCTCCCATGCGTACTCGCACATATTCGAGATTGGGGCCGCGATTTCCGTGGGAGGAATGGAAGTCAGGCCGAACGATTTGTTGCATGGAGATCGGCACGGCATCTTGACGGTTCCGGCTGAAATTGCCGCCCGCATTCCGGACGCTGCGCATCATTTGCAAAGGGCGGAGCAAAAAGTAATCGATTTTTGCCGGTCCGCGGATTTCTCCGTTGCCCAATTGGGCGAAGTTATGAAGGCTCTGGGTTGAGAAAAGGATCGGAATCGGCGAGGAACAATTCGATGACTGAAGGTTGCACTAGATTCGGTAAGATGCGGACCCGCACTTCGATGTGGTTGCTTTCCTGTCTCCTAGTGAGCATCGCGGCCGCAACGTCTGTACTGTCGTCCTGTTCGGGTAGCCGCGACGAAAAAGTGCAAGCCGGTGGGCCGGTACACACGGTCGGAGTGACTAAGGTGATGAGAAAATCCCTCCGCCGCCAACTGACCTTGTCTTCCGAGCTGGTGCCCTTTCAGGAAATTGACGTCTACGCGAAGGAATCCGGATACGTACAAAAATTGAGCGTTGACTACGGAACTCACGTCAAGACTGGTCAAGTGATGGCCGTTCTTGAGATTCCGGAATTGGAAGCGCAACTCCAGCAGGATCAGGCCGAGATCAAGAACGCGGGCAACCAGGTAACCCGGGCGCAGCACGAACTAGATCGCTATCAAGCCCAGTACAAGGCGTTACACCTGCAATATACGCGTCTGAATGGCGTCTTTCAGAGCCAACCTGGGATTGTCGCGCAGCAGGAGGTCGACGACGCCCAGGGAAAAGATCTCGCGGCCTCGTCTCAAGTGGATGCTGGCCAGGCGGCTCTGGAAGCGGCTCAGAGCCAGTTGGGAGCGGTCAAGGCGAAGCTGGTTCACGACCAGAGTCTGTTCGATTATTCCAAAATTACGGCACCATTCGCTGGAGTGGTAACTGAGCGCTATGCGAATCTTGGCACATTGGTGCAAGCCGGAACGAGTTCGAGTACCCAGGCGATGCCGATTGTCCGGCTTTCGGAGGACGATCTTTTTCGCCTCGTGATTCCAGTTCCCGAATCCTATGTTCGATACATCAAAGTCGGCGATCCCGTGGACGTTCGCGTTCCTTCTTTAAATCGCACTTTCCCCGGCAAAGTCGCGCGCTTTTCCGTGGATGTGCGGGAAGACACGCGCACCATGCACACCGAAGTCGATGTTTCCAATCCTCAACGCGTTTTGCTGCCCGGCCTCTATGCAGAGGCCGAGTTAAATCTTGAACAGGAACACGATGTTCCAACCGTTCCCATCCAGGCCTTGAACCGTGAAGGCGAGAAGACCACAGTCTTTTTGGTCGGCGGGAATGGAGTACTCGAAGACCGAACCATGCAAGTGGGACTGGAGACCGCCAGCGATGTCGAAATTGTCTCGGGGCTGAACCCAGGAGAGCTGGTCGTGGTGAGCGATCGCAGTGGGTTGAAGGCCGGAGAAAAAGTTTATCCCCAGGAAGTGCCCATGCTGCAGTACCACGAGGAGAAAACACAACAGTAGATGCCGCAAGGAGCTGAAGCTAAACGCGGCTAGGTGCAACCGGAAAAATTTATGCCAGGGTTCTCGATCCGTAATCCGTACTTCATTATCGTCATCTGTCTCACGCTCCTGGTTATCGGGGTTACCAGTCTGTCGCGAATGCCGGTAGACTTATTTCCCCCAATCAATCTACCCGAAGTCGTAGTCGCTACGTTTTATACCGGCATGCCGCCGGAAGATATCGAAACCGATATTACCGATCCCCTGGAGCGCTTCTTTACTCTGGCTTCCGGCGTGGATCACATGGAATCGCGCTCCATGTTGGGCGTCAGCATCATCCGGGTTTACTTCCAACCGGGAACCAGTGCCGACGCTGACGTAAGTCAATTGTCCAACTTGGCGCTCGCCGATTTGAAACGCTTGCCGCCGGGCACTCTTCCTCCGGTGGTTCTTAAATTCGATGCCTCGAGCCTGCCCGTAGCGCTGGTTACGGTCAAGGGCGAGGGACTCAACGAAACTCAGCTGCACGATTACGCGCAATTTCAAATTCGCAACCAGATCGCAGTCGTGCCCGGCGCCGAAATTCCTGGCGTGTTTGGCGGAATCTACCGCCAGATCATGGTCTACGTCGATCCCTACAAATTGGAATCCCGTCAGTTAAGCGTCATGGACGTGGTCAGCGCGGTGAACAATGCCAACCTGATTCTGCCCGCCGGCGACGTGAAGATGGGCCCCTACGATTACTTCGTTTACTCCAACAGCCTCGTCGACAACATGAAGCAGTTGGGGGAGATTCCCCTCAAAGTCAAGGGCAACTCCTGGGTTACGGTGAACGACGTAGGGAAAGCTGAAGACGCCCACCAGATCCAATACAACATCGTACGAGTCGATGGCCAAAGATCCGCCTACATCCCGATCATGAAGCAGGGCGGCGATACGAACACCATCGCGGTGGTGGATGGCGTCCGCGAACTCATCAAGCACCTCTACGACATTCCTCAGCAGATGAAGACCAGTATTGTCTTTGACCAGTCGGTGTACGTCAAGGAGGCGATTGATACCGTACTGCACGAAGGCGCGCTGGGGTTGATCCTTACCAGCCTAATGATTCTCATTTTTCTCGGGAGCTTCCGCGCCACAACAGCTGTATTGCTTTCCATCCCTTTATCTGCGCTGGCGGCGTTCGTAGTGCTAGCCATGATGGGTGGAACCATCAACACGATGATCCTGGGCGGAATGGCGCTGGCGTTCTCGCGCGTGATCGACAATTCCGTGATTTCGCTCGAGAACATTTACCGCCATCTGGAAATGGGCGCTGCACCCATGGTCGCCGCTGAGGTCGGCGGTGCGGAAGTAAACCTGGCAGTATTGGCCGCGACCCTGGTCGATGTAGTCGATTTCTTCCCCGTCGTATTTCTTTACGGCGTCGCCAAGTTTCTCTTCTCGGCGTTGGCACTGGCTTTCTGCTTGTCGCTGCTGGCATCGTTTGTCGTGGCCATGACCGTGATTCCCTTGTTCTGCTCGCGCTTCTTGAAGGCCATAGACCATGTCCCAGAGCACGGGAAAAAGGGTGATGACTATGGCGTCGAGCCCACGGCAGCAGGAAGTCACTCCTGGATGGACCGGTTCAATGCTCGCTTCAACCGGATGTTCAACAAGGTCTTGGATTACTACGAGTATTGGGTACGGCGGGCGGTAGTACGTCCCGGACTTACGGTCGCAGCCTTGAGCGGCGTGTTTCTGTTGAGCTTGGCGATTTATCCGTTATTGGGGTTGGCATTCTTCCCTAAGACGGATGCCGGACAGTTTACGATCAATATGAAAGTCCCCACTGGCACGCGTATTGAGATCGCAGACCAATATGTGGCAAAGGTGGAGGATTTGATCCGCCGCCAGGTAGAACCAAAAGATTTCAAGCGAATTGTCTCCAATATTGGCGTCGTCCCGGACTTTTCCTCGCTTTACACCACGAACTCTGGACCCTACACCGCAACCGTACAAGTAGCGCTGAACGAACCGCACCATCTCAGCAGCTTCGAATATATGGATCGGGTGCAAAAGGCGATGGCCAGCCAGTTCCCCGACATTCGCACATTCTTTTCCAGTGGTTCGATGGTCGATGCCATTTTGAATTCGGGCGCGCCGGCCCCCATTGACGTACAGGTCAGCAGCCCTGATCTGGACCAGATCTATGGCATCGCACAGACCTTGGCCACTCGTTTTCGCGAGCTGCATGGCGTCGGCCAGGTCTTCATTCCGCAGGACATGAATTATCCGGCGCTGCGACTCGACGTGGATCGCGTACACGCCGGTGAGTTAGGGCTGACGCAAAAAGACGTAGTCGATAACGTCATCACAGCGCTCAATTCCAACTACATGATCGCCCCCAATTACTGGGTCGATCGTAGTAGCGGAAACGACTACTACCTTACCGTCCAGTACTTTGAACATGGCGGCGGCGCCATTCATAATATGGCCGACCTGGGACAAATTCCTTTGCGCGATCCTGGGAGCGGAGCGGGAATGAGCTGCGGTCCTGCCGGTCCGCCACCCCCCCAACCCGGAGGCGCGCGCTCTTCGTGGGCATGTGCTGGGCAAAACAAGCGGACTACGGTGCTCAAGAATGTTGTCGACGTGAAACAGGTCCTGACCCCGACGGAGGTGGATCACTATCAGATTCAGCGGGCCGTCGATATCTTTGTCACCCCCAACGGGGAAGATATGGGACGCGTGACCAGTTTGATTCGAGATATTCTCGCGAAGGAGAAGATTCCTTCCAACGTGCGTGTGAATCTGCGCGGGATGGTCCAGGGCATGGAGGCTTCCTTTAAAAGCTTTGCCTTCGGGTTCCTGATCTCCTTTCTCCTGCTGTTCCTGATCCTGACTGCTCAGTTCAAGTCATTCGTCGATCCTCTCCTGATTATGCTCGCGATCCCTATGGGGTTCGTCGGCGTGCTGATCATTCTGCCGCTCACCCATAGCACATTGAACGTGATGTCGCTGATGGGAGTATTGATGCTGGTCGGTATCGCCGACTCGAACAGCATTCTGATCGTTGACTTCGCACACAATCTGGAGCGGCAGGGAATGACGCCTTCCGACGCAGTAATCACCGCCTGCCGGGTGCGCCTGAGGCCCATTCTGATGACGTCTCTGGCGACCATTATCGGAATGATCCCGATGGCGCTCAAATTGGGAACTGGTGCGGAACAGTATGCCCCCATGGCGAAGGCCATCATCGGGGGCCTGACCTCTTCCGTGGCGCTAACAATCTTTATCGTGCCGGCTGCTTATCTGCTGGTGTACGGCAAGCGGAGTCCACAAACCGTGGCAGTTCCGCGGACGGAGCCGGCGGAATGAGGCAGAAACGTCGCGATTGCTGCAACTGGCCAGGGACGCCCGCGCCACTTCCCTCAGAAGATCGAGAGGCTCGATGACTATCAGCAATACTTTCATCCGTTGGGCGCTGTTCGCTTTATGGGCGATCCTTTCCCAAAGTAGCCCGGCACAGACGCCTGACCCATCGCGCTCCGTCGAAAATCTACCGTCCGCTCCGCAGCCGCAGTCGGCGCAAAGTGGGACGGGTATCGTCGTGCCCCCCGGCGGGCAAGCAGCGCTGGTCGTCACCTTCCCGCGCGAAGCCGCCTTGCAAACGACTTCCTCCGTCGATCCGCAAACG
>Ga0210393_10002267_pt1 | contig 15895 bp, 17 predicted proteins | sample IncBWC27OmetaG_FD_160068 | JGI IMG/M metagenome (GOLD analysis project Ga0210393, IMG submission 160068) | Forest soil microbial communities from Barre Woods Harvard Forest LTER site, Petersham, Massachusetts, United States - Inc-BW-C-27-O ... | reverse complement strand
TTGTCATGGGCTTCCCCATTTGCGATGTAAAGTCATTATTTAGAAAACAAAAAGGCGTCTTGTTGCATTTATTAGTATGTATTAACAAAGTCTCCTACAAGACATCCCCTTTGTAGCGACCCGCAATGAGGTGCATGGGATGCAATCGAGAGGAAGAAAAGCCCGGGACATTTGGATAGAACGACGTAAACGGGGGTGTTACCTTGTAACTCCATCGACGTGAAGTACTAGAGAAGAGCCGAGAGTCAATACCTTCATGCGATCCAACAGGAAACTATACACACCTCTACCGTCGTGGCCCAGTAAGAGAATGGTAGAGTTTGTGAGACTAACATCGTGTTGTGGAGCCATCAAGGGAGAATGGTGACTAGAAAGTCCTTTCGGAGCAGCGTGGTGAAACAAGGAGATTGGTTGGGGGTTGCGAATCAATCGACCCTCATAAATAGCATACACACTAACGAATGAATCGTTTGGGACGGGACGTCGCGAGCAGCGGAGGTATCCAGCATACGTACTAATTTTCCCGACCCCGTCCGCCTGCGTTCGTTTGACGCATCATCGGACAGTGGAGCCACCGAATCCCGTGCTTCTCCTCATAGACCCGAGGTTCGACGAACTTGCTGTGTTACTACTCCACGACGGCTGCCGCGAGGACGGGCCACTTGCTCGTGATCCATGGGTATCCGGATCGCGTGGAAAGTAGCGCTCGCTTTCCCAGTCATACCGTCTTTGCTGTGGCTCCTGGTTGCGCTGGCGAGTCAAGAGGTAAGTTCCCAGACTGCCGAGCGCTGCTCCGCCCCAGAAGCCTAGACGGCCTTGGCCCTCCCGCACCGGCCCTGGGGACTCTGTGGTATTATCCGGGAATTTTGAGTAGGGTGGTGGCGGGGGACGGCGATCATTATGGCTCCCAGGGAACCAGCCAGAGCCGGATGAAGGGCCGGGACGTGGCGTTCGTGGCGTTGAACCTCTACGGTTATCCTCATAGCACGGGAGGAGGAACTTGTAAAGGATGTAAGCGAGGACTGCGATACATAGACATAGGAATAGAATATCCACTTTCGTATTGTCAGCGTCGTCGAGGAGGCGAACGAATGAACATAGTGGGACGTACGAGTGGACATCAACGCTGGTGATTTGACATGAGAGGTTGAGGTCTTCAAGACGTTCGGTACTTCCTGAAGGCGGTATTCCAGAGAACACGATTCTACAATTGGACGTTCCCAAAGGTGGACGAAAAAGTCATGCGTTTGCTAATTTGGCGTACCTTTTAGGACGTAAGAGTCTCCTGGCCCCGACCACCCTTCGCAAGACATCTGAACACGGCCCAATCGCAAAGACTCGGGGAGATCTGTTTCGCACTTTGCATATCGCCATGAGGGAGGCTCCCAGCAACGAAGTGTTGTCGTGAACATACCTTCCAGTCCACATTCGTACCCTCTCCTCCGACGTTGACACACCGAATCACATCTGGCGTGAACAAGTTGCAGGGCTTGCCTTTGCAGACGAGCTGGGGGAAAGGTTGACCCCGTCGAGATAGTGTTGGTTCACCGTTGTACAAGGTCAACGCAGGGATGTCCGCGATCTTGACGCGGGAGTATGACATAGTGAGAGGTCCACTGACAAGCAGCACCGAATTATTCGAGTTTAAGAGGTCAAGGAACGATGCTGGTAGGATAGACGCAAATGTCAGGGTCTGATATAATGCTGTCGTGGAGTAGGCTGTGCTGTGCCACGTTAACAACGCGTGGTGAGACGTGGACTGCGGAGGTCGGTCCTGAAAAAGGAGTGAGACGCCGCCCAGTCAGACGCATACTATGGCTGTTCCCAATAATTCCCAATTTTAACTACTGTAATGTACGTATACTCTATCAGTGGCTGTGGCATGATAGTGAGTGTTTCAATCATACAGTACGTCCCGCTCGCTCAAGACGGACACCCTCCACACATCCCAACGATGCAACCCCAGCAACTTGCTACACCAACGCCGTACGTCCGAAGGAACAAGCAAACGACGCTTATCACACCCTCACCCAATACAAAGCCACTTGCGACCACAATAAGTTGTATGTCGCCGACTTTGTCTCGTGAGGCAAGACGGCGATGGTAGACATGCTCAATGATACCTCCGACGAGACGTGCGAGCGAAAAGGACGGAGTATTGAGAAACCCGATGGCGAAAGATACCCCAGAAGGAATCCACGTGGCGTACCACAACCCATGTCTGGAGGCATTCGTCTTGAACGCGGAGACCAAGGCGAACAGAATCGCGAAAAAGATCATGAAAATTGCGCTCTTCTCCGGGAGGCTACCATCACCTGTATATCCGGTTAACGGGGTAGCCAGTACCTCTTAAAAACAGAGGCTCACGAAGCAACCTTGCAAGGCTGAGCCAAACGTAGGCTGTTGGAGCGGGAAACATGGGGCCAGGGATTGTATACGCCCTGTTGTAGAGTATGAAAGCAGTTACGGTGACTGGAATAGAAAGTGTCGATCCAATGAGCTGTCCGTAGAACTGTGCTCTTGGAGAAGCTTTCACGAGGTGCCCAGTCTTCAGGTCTTGCATGAGGTCCCCTGCCCTGTTGTAGATCATCGAACATGGTACGCGTAAGGATAACATTTCCAACATACTGTTGCGCGCCGGCTTCAGCAACGCCACCTGCAATAATATTGGCGACAACATTGCCAGGCTGAATGACAGCAAACAGCAGTTGGCTAAATTTCCCTAATCCGCTGACGGGATTAAGATCTGTTTCTCCAAGTGCACGAACCCTTGCAGGAATTAAAGGCTGTCTTGGGAAAGGGACATGTCACATACCCTAGGATGGCTAGTAGTGCCCCCAGACCGAAAGAAAGCAGCGTTGCCCAAGGCTTGATGCCCTCGTTTCCAAAAATGAGACGAACAAGGAGGATCCCGATGACCATGCAACAAGCGATACCCCAAAGTACCCACTGGATTGGTACAAGCCTGTCTTCCATTTCGACTTCCGAATCGCGATCATCAGATCCGTGGCCAACGCCCGCAACAAGCTTGCTGGCATATTCCCAAACAGTAGGTATCAAAGCCACCAAGCTGTCAGAGGTCATTATTGCCAGAGAAATCCATAGAATCCAGCCTCGAGCCCCAGTCGTCATATCATCAACGGGTCCTGGTGCCCAGCCGTAGTACCTGGAGATGGGTGACAGGAGTCCCCATCCAACTAGCATTCCCTACTGGAACATCAACAACTTGAGGACTGTCTCCCTGAAGAAATCCACTCACAAGATTCATGCTTAGAGTGGTCGGGAATCCCATTATAATACCTGTATGCATGAGCCTTGGAGAACCACAACTACGGTCTTAAATGAAGCTTACCTTGTCCAACGTAAGACAAGCTTGGAGAAAATGTCCAGAGCCAATGTCGAGCTAGGTGACCCCCAAACAAAGGGAGAGAGAATATTACAGGAAAGAAGTACGCTGTCAACTAGATAGAAGTCTCAAGTTCAGTACGAATTAAGGAGTGTATTAGATTAAATACAGTGAGCACGCTTGAGGCAAGAAAGCTCCACGTGAGGGAGAACCAAGCTTTATTTCGGGCCAACTCGCTTGTTTCGGATCCAGGATCTTGGCTATCACCTGCAATTTCCGGCGAGGGAGATGATTCGTCATCTTGCGTGTTGAGAGGGCTGTATCCACGTGGTGGTCGGGATCCGGAACTTATTAAGGGCATCTTGTGAAGTACAGAGATTACTTGGGCAGTCGCAGTTCCTGACGGAAACCGTAGCTTTTCTTCCACGATCTGTCGTTTCGGAGATCGTACACCGTTCAAGACACTTTCAGAGTCCTACGCACCATCCTCTTTCGAATTGGGGGTGATATAAAGACGCTAAACGGTGGTCAAATTCTGTGTGTTGTGATTAACGGGGATACACTTACCCAAAATAGGCGATAGCACAAGACCAGCCTATGGCAGAGGTCCAAGTCAAGGTGATGGGACGGGAACCGTCTTTCTGCTCGTCAAGCAAGCCCAGCGCAGGGATAATGCCGACAAATCCCGCTGCCAGGGGCATCTACACGAAGAGTGTCTGAGGATTTCAGTCGCTCGCAGACCAGGGTGGTGACAAACGGTTCCTGTAGCAACTGCTGTCGTTTGAACGACTACATTTTCTTGGGGAGTGATTGATATGGTCAGAAGCTTGGATAATAAGAACCCGATAATGGCTGACTGAAGAGACATCCTACAAGCACACGTAGGTGAGTGGGTATTAACATCGAACACTGTGGCGTACATGCTGATCCATCCAGTTTGCAGTCCGAAGTACAAGTTTGTGAAGCAGAGCAGGCAGCCAATAACTAGGCCGAGACCCACGGCACGAGGCTAGCAGAACGTTCAGAAAATGCTCAGAGACGCCGGCATGATACCTACCGTGAACTCCGGGCTCGCAGCAGACAGTCCCCCGGGCCTGTGGAGGCAGTGAGGCTACTAGACCCATTGCGAGGCAACACCAAATAGCATTACATACCGAAATCGCGAAAGAATGACATTGAGTGACTGTCGAGACATGCACGTCAATTACTACCGAGTAGTTGACGGGACAGAGCTTACTTGCACGCGCCGCTCAACAAACGTACGTCATATCGGGAAATAAAATAGAACAAAACCCTATCAAAGTCAGGTGATCGCGGTGATTGGATGAACGCCGAGTCACCTATTCCTACTCTTCACTAGTACTGGCAGTACCATCGCTCAAGCTCGAGCCACACCCGACTACGAATCTACGTTGGCAGTCTTTTGCTTCCTTCTTACAACATGGCTCAGAAAATTAGGGCTGCCGAGGGCTTGCTCAGATCGGTGCCAGATCCCGGTCAATTGGTGTGAGTTTACGTTGGCTCGCTCAAGTTCGCTTAATAGCAGCACCGTATTCCCTAGGTTACCGAATGACGGAGAGGAGAACATCCTTATTACATCAGCTCTTCCGTATTGTAACAATGTCCCACATCTGGGTATGTGAAGTATGCTATTATTAAGTGCGTTCCACTGACTGTTCGTCTCTTGTTGAAAGGCAATATAATTGGAAGCACCCTTAGTGCAGATGTATATAGCCGGTCAGCACTGTCATATCCGTCGTTGCTTCTCCAACCCTGAACAATCCTATCAGATATTCTCGTAAGAGAGAGCATCTTCCTTTTTGACGATGCAGGAAATGCCGACTCTGTGCAGGCACCCGAAACCGAAGGACGCTATATATATGCGGAACGGATGAATACGGAACAGCCACAGAAACCCGAGCTCTAAAGGAGGGTGTTTCTCCGAAGCAGCTGTGCGACAAGTATCACGTACTTCACCGCGAAACGTACGAGTGGTTTGACATCGGGTATGTGCCTATTCTATGACTGCTTTGCGAAGGACACCTGACCTTCCATAGATTCGACTACTTCGGACGCACGTCAACACCTCTGCATACAGAGTACGCTAGACTGTACTGGCTTAGTTTTCATCCCTAATGGGAAGAATAGGATCAGCCAAGAGATCTACTTGAATCTCAAGAAGCACGGCAACCTGTTGCGGCAGGAAAAGGAACAGACGTATTGCCAAGACGATCAGAAGTAAGTGACTATTCAACCTTCACAAGGTCATCGCGTCAACAGGAAACAGGTTCCTTGCAGACCGCTTTGTGGAAGGCATCTGCCCGCATTGCAATTCAGATGTAAAGTTCTCTGCACTCAATTTCGGGCCCATTACTAAGTAGCTGTTAGGATGCGCGTGGAGATCAGTGCGATACTTGCGGCCGGACTCTCGACGCTGTGGAGCTTATTGACCCTCGTTGCATCCTCGACAAGACGCACAAAGTCGTAACCCGCATCTCCGCCCATATGTATGTGCGTCTAGACGAAATCCAGCCTCGAACAGAAGACTGGATCAAGGAATCATGGAGAAGGGGGAAATGGTCTTCGAATTCAGTGATCAACGGTGATGGTGTGCTTATCGATGCACGACTTAAGAGTGGTCTACGTCCTAGCCCCGTTACTAGAGATCTCAAATGGGGTGTCCCCGTTCCCGTGCTGGATGACGACCCTGATCAAGACATGAAGGAAAAAGTCCTTTGTGAGTAGCTTGTATCACGTTATCTCCGTCATTAAACTTTTTCGTTACAGATGTTTGGGTGGGCCTAGTTCATTTCGCCATATCAATGTATTGCCTGATCTTCTCTAGTTCGAAGCACCTATAGGCTACGTTAGTATTACAGCGAATTTCACACCCGAGTGGAGGCAATGGTGGTTTAATCCTCAGAATGTCCATCTCTATCAGTTCATGGGCAAAGACAATGTGTATTTCCACACAATCTATTTCCCCTCGGTACAACTCGGTGACGGAAGGGACTGGACTACGCTCTATCATCTCTCTACCACGGGTTAGCACAACGCCTTACTGTTATTTATCTGACTGACGGGCTGTTTTTTTAAGAATATCTTAACTATGAAGGTGGCAAATTCTCTAAGAGTCATAATCGTGGAGTGTTCGGCCCTGCTGCGAAGGAGACCGGCATTCCTGCATCTGTGTGGAGGTATTACCTATTGTCGACTCGTCCAGAAACCGCAGATGCCACATTCTCATGGGATGATTGCGTAAGTTGATCGCGTTGGTCAGGTAAATTATCGACTCACAATGGGTATCAGGTGGCGGCGAACAACAACGTCCTGTTAAATAAGTGCGTTGCTGTCGTTGTTTAGACCCGTTCGATGTTGACGACCCCCAGCTTCGGCAACTTCGTCAATCGAGCCATCAAATTCATTTCTTCCCAATACGGAGGGTCCATTCCAGAAGGCGATACCCCTGGACCCCTCTCACCTAACGATGAGACGGACTCCGAGTTTATCATTGATGTCAACGGCCTCTTAAAGGATTACACAGAAGCCATGGATTCAGTAAAACTCCGGCTTGGGCTTCAAACCGTCATGCTCCTCTCGCAGCGTGGCAATCTCTATTTACAATCTTCTGGCCTCGGAAAGGCGCTCATGACTGAGAACCCGACACGCTGCGCTAAAGTCGTCACGCGCGCTGCGAACCTCATTTATGTGCTTTCCGCACTTGTCTACCCTTTCATGCCCTCGACGTCCGCTTCAATCTTGTCGCAGCTTAACGCACCCGCCCGCTCAGTTCCTGACGCGTTCTCGATCGATCTTTTGCCGGGGCACCATATCGGCACTCCAGAACACCTGTTCAAAAAGATTGAGGAGAAGATGGCAGACGTTTGGCGCGCCAATTTTGCAGGAAACGACCCTGCATCAGCGGCACCTGTCACGAACGAGGCGTCAGGGATGTCGAAACGCAAGGCGGCGGCGGCAAAGAAATCAGCGCAAAATCCTACCGGGGACCGAGTGGGAGAAGCAGATGGACCCAAGTCGACAGAAGTCCTTGCCCTGGACACAAAGATTGCGGAGCAAGGTGGCCTTGTGCGTGGGCTCAAGGCTAAGACACCGAGGACCAAGGAACTAGAGGAGGAGATCGCGGCTGCAATCGCCGAACTGAAGAAATTGAAAGCGGATCGCGCAGCACTGTCCAAATAAATTGGACCTAGTAGAGAAACCATATCTGAAGTCGATAAGATGGAATCTTGTAGGACTCAAGTAGATACCACATAGGTACCAGCATAGAAGTATCTTTCATCTTATTGGTTGGTGGATTTGTTGACGTGGCGAGTCAATTCCGATACGGAGTGAGCTTTCCCCGAACTCGGTTCAAACGTCCACCAGTACGACTCGTTGGGTGACGCCGGCTGTGGCAATCGCTTTCAAGTTACACTCTATCATCCGGCCATTCTACAGACCGCAGGGTTTCGTGCGTGGTCGTCGGCGTTCCCATAGCCAATTGATGAATGGCCACCGTGACACCACGTTCGAGTCTCCACCTGGAAGGTGAGAACATCATAGTGAGTCTCTTTTTCTGCCGCGATCTACCGCTTGCTTGATTCTTGAACATTGAAGATCAAGCGACGACGTAAACGATTGCTACCTCCTGCGCCTTGCTTGGACGATTCATGCGTGAAGACGTCTCCTGACATCGTTCTACCTGATGGTGATTGTTTTCGTCTCCTTGACTTCCCACCTGGCGGCCCTGGGCCTGCGCGCGATCACGGCACCGTGACCGAAGGCTCTCCTTCGCATAGAAACCCGTTGACGTACGAGGGTCGCGATAGCGAGAGCAGCCCCCTTCTCCCTCAAATTTCTTCCCACTCAGTGGCTCTACCAATCCTTGATCACGACTCAGAAGGGCAGTTCGTCACTGTTCATGAATTTTTACAAGACAGGGAGAGCAGAGTTTGCAGAAAATACGGTCGCAGGAATCGTCCCGCCACGGTCAAACCTGATGCCCACTACCGTGACCATAGCGAGGTTTGCAGCCCTACACCTAGTAGTACCCCTTGCCGTGTTCAAGTTGAAAGTCGAAACGATCGACGCGGCGTCTCTGCTTATCCTCGCATACAGTCCAAACACATCACCCGCCGGGCACCGCACCATCGTCGCAAAAAGCAATTCGCAAAGTCGCTCGCTCAACGGCTGTTCGAAGCTGATGTCTTCTCCAGTGGGTCCTCCGAGTCTTCACGTCTCACGTTCGTCCGGGATCCCGCGCATACATCCACCCGCCGGCCACTGCAGTTCGTCACATCCCTGAACCTGACCCCATCTCTCGAAAGTCGGATGTATCCGCGAAGAAAAGGAGGGGCTAGAGATGGCTCCCGGGCCCCCGCCCAGGCCGATTCGGACTCGGAAATACTGGCGGTCTCTAATACCGCGCGGGATGCCTCGCCTCATCCGAATCCGATTCGTCCGACTGCAGCGGCAACGTCTGGTGGACGTTCTTCGAGTCGGACATGGAACAGCGCCACCGCGCAGAGGGCACGACTCGGAACGGCGGGTGGCTCTGCAGCAGCCGCGCTGGCTTCTGGACGAAGGGCGCAAGCATTCCGTGCACGTGGCGGTAAGCAGAGCGTAGCCCGGGGGCCACCCAGTCCATTTGGGTACGTTCCGCTGCCCCTCGTGTGGGTGAAAATGCGGCAAGGGGCTGTGTAATGGCCCATTTCCGGGGCACGCACGCATGTGTGTCAAGCCAATTTCAATTTTGACTAATGCGTCCTCCAGCACCCCGTTAGCGTTCCAAGCCATGGATCTGGCGATTGTGGCATGCTGCATCCTCCCCTGGCTCGTGAAGGGTGTCATGCCTCGTATCTGAAGTTGCTGCGCATGATACGCCCACTTGACTCTTGGCCGTAACGGTTTTTTTTTTCCCTCGTCCTTCGATCAATGCATACACGCCGGTACCTGTTCACTGGCCTTTTTCCTTCTTGCGCATACCGTCTTCGTCGGTGCTCATCCTTGATCCCGTGGTCCCTATTGCTTGGTAATTGCTCCGTGAGCCCGCCACGAGGCGTTGAGGTCGTTTAGGTGCATCTTCCGAGGTCAAAGAAGTCCACTTTCATTTCACAAGATAAGACCCCCTCGTCTCCATTACATTGTGCTTCTTAATATTTACAGCTAGCGCGGTCTCCTCGAGTTGGGGGGCAAGGACAAATTCGATGGTGTAGGGGCACTCCCCGAGCACTCCCATAGCGCCAATCTGGCGTTTTTCGTGTTTCCATGGATAATTCCTCCGATCATCCGCAGGTATAAACGTGACCTTTGTTCACAAAACTCGTCACCCAATCGCTATAGTACTCAGGATTTCTGTCCCGTTATCGTGTCGCTCGTGGTATTAGATACGATCTGTTACATACAGATAGATACGCCGAATATCAATGACTAACGTACATACACGTTCGTGTTCACCACTGCAAAAAGCTAGCTATGCGTCCGGTGAGGTAAGTCTCAGAACGACGGAAGAACACTATGCCCCGCAAGCGTAATCCCATCGTTGCTCACCATGCGTCCAGAGTTCGTGACTCCGAACCACCATGCCGTGGTGGGCTGCGTCTCTGCGGTGTGGGGGTGCGCGCCTTGGCTCGTGAAGCGCGCATTTTGGGGTATGTGAGTTCGAGGCGACGGAGGAGCCTGGCTTCTATCTCATCGAACTGCGCGGAACGCATTCGTCTTGTAAGGAAACGAAGTGTAGATGTGGAAAGAAGGCTCACTCTTGTCCCTTCTGGTAATGGGATGGTCCGACAGAAAGTTCTTTCCTCGACATCTCGGATCATCATACCATCTTCGACGTCGCTCTCCGTAATCTTGATGGTCTTCCAGCTGACTTCCAGCCGGGCGGGGAGAGGGTGGTACGTGACATTCATGTCTTCCTTCGCGACCCCAGGAATGTCAAACTTGGCGGTAACCTGTTGTGCACAAATGCAGGCTTCAAAATCCGGTCTCGAAGAGCGTGTCGATCGCTGCGATTCTCACCCTGGTGCCATCGGAGGAATCCTTGAATTCCACACTACGTAGAAGGTAGTCGTATCATTCGCCTTCGCACGAATAGGCGTAAAGGACTCACATCGATCGCTGCCTCCTCAAAGGAGGTGCTGGTGAGGGCACTCGCGCCGCTGGCCGTGTAGACGGTTCCAAGGACAAGCCTCTGAGCGGGGAATGCAGCACCGGAGAGGATCTCCCCCTCTCCAGCGACTTGATCTTTGAAGGGGAGGCTGCCATTTCGCGTTCCTTGGCCTTGCGTACCGCGCTCCACACGCGGTCCAGCGACTCTGATTCGTCGGGTGTCGCGGGGCCTGACGAGCTCGTAGATGCATGAGAACAGAAGGGGGTCGAAAATGGCTCGGGCGCCATCGGTCGGTTTCGAGGAAGGTGGTGATTGAGCGATTCGCTGTCTTCCCCGGAGCTGGGGGACGCCGGCTGCGCTGCGAACGTTCTATCGAAAGCCTCCCAGGAATGGAGGAAGTCTTGCGAGATGTTACGGCTGCCGGCGGGCATTATGGAGGGGTGGCCGTTAGCAGCAGAGGGACCGGCGTGCGCGTAGTACTTTACGCACAGAGGGCGTCCGGATGAAAAGCGGAGAATTGAAGGTCCGAAGACCTAGGCTATTCGTATGGCGCCGATGTTTTTCACTTTGAGACCCCACCTGTCTTCCTTGAGGCAAGGTGATAATGAGATGAGAAACCCGCTGGGAAACGGGAAGGGAAGTCTGGGCGATCGGAATGGGCTGGTAAACCTGTTGAGGATCTCTATCATGTCTGAGAAGAAAGATTGGGGGACATCGGGAACATACCTTTGATAGTGTGCAAGTATGAGAAGAGATGATGCGGGATAGGGCCAGCAAAAGGCAAACACATGGCCCTCGGATTTTGTACCCGACCTCACTCAGAACATGAGGCAGGCGGCTGGTGGCACCACCCCCCGGGCCTTGATGACCTCTAAGGACATGCAGACGACACGCGCCGAAAATTATAGCGTAAGAGGCTGTCCTTGGACCGATAGTATGGGATCATATGTGATGGCATTGTGATAATGCTGCCCAGATGGTGAAAGTGTGAGTGTGACGGCTCCGTAGGATGACCGTGGTCGGGTTCCAATTATTCCGATTCCGAGAGGAGAATGAAATAATCATAATTGCGGTTGGCAATGTGGCGACCACGACCACACGCCGTGTGGCAGCCCGTCCTAACTACGGTTTTATAAACATGGGAGTGTAGGCAGAGAATGGCTCATGTCCAAGTCGTCGTAATCATCCATCTCACCATGCTTCGGAACGTTCTCATTGCAACTTTAATCAGCATCAGCATCTCCTTCGCATGCTCCGCAGATGGAGCCGAACACGCGGGTCCTGCCTGCCTCGTCCCTGGCACTACCACCACATGCTCTAGCTCCAGTTGGCCTAGCTCCCCCCCGGAGGCTGATAAGGCACCCCTCTGGGCGGACTTCCGAAGCCTGGTGGGCGTGGAAGGCACATTGCTCGGTAACTTGTTCGACGAACGTTTCGACGGGTTCAAGTTTCCGCTCGAAATGAGGCAAGGCGAGATGGCCATTAAGGACCTCCGTACGTTAGTGCGCACAAGCGAACTCGACGATCGCGAGATTCTCGCGGATTCCTTGGCGGAGTGGCTGAAATGCGCCTGTAATTTAAGAAAAAGTTTGGTACGGTTCTACTCGGGAGCTCGCGATACGCTCGACAGGTAAGTCAACACCTACCCGCGGGATGAGCTCTCACGACTCCCACAAGCATACTTCTTGGCCGCGGACATGCATTTCGTGTGATGGAACGCGCGAGCCTTGAGCCGCCCACCCCTTGGTTTCGGAGTTTCTTGCCCTTTTCCTACATCAAAGTACCCAACAACGGAGCAGCGAATCAAGTCTTCGCCAGTTTAATGGATTCGCTTTCGGTCAAGATAGACCGCCTTTCCCTCGGGGCGGAAGCTCCACTTGTAGACCTTATCAACTTAGACAAGCAGTTGGCGATGATCCAAGAAACTGTCTCTCGCAAAGCCTCTCGAAAAACTCCTGACGAGAGTCACGAGACCCGTATTCTCTCCGATCTATGGGCGACACTGGGCGAGGGCAGAGTGTCCACCAAGAGAATAGACGAGGTCCGCAGGGTACTGGAGAGTTTCGACAGCACCAAGAACCGTGCGCTTGCCTACGTGACTTCGGCACAGAGAGCTCTACGGACGGCAAAGAAGCAAATCGTAGAACTTCGCCGGCGTGTAGCTATGCCTGAACCCAACAGTGAAGCGACACTGATAACGGTCCACGCAAGCCACCTTAAGGACGGCATAGAGGACCTGCAGGAAATGAGAACTCGAGTAGCCCAAAGGCGTACCAATAATGGGCGACAAGTGGTAGATGAGGCGGGCAGATCTTGAGGCCCGTGTGTAAAAAATGAGGACGATTTGGAGGGTCAGCTATTCATCATGACCGTAGTTCAAAATAGGATAGGAGCCAAGTGGCCGCTGCATTGCATGTTGATTTGGGTTACAGTAACAACATTTGGATGATGGACAGGTGTGAGCTCTGAACGGGGCAGCAGCACAGCCAGCCAGCCACTGGCGCCAGGTGGCGCCAGTGATGCCAGCGCCGCCGAGTGGCTGCAACGTTTCCCCAAATCAAGACACGCGGCTCATCTTCTGATCCAACTATACGATCTCTCACATGGACTGGAGGAACGACCCTTCGAACTATCGCCCTCATGTTGCCCCCCCACCTCCTGGGCAGCGCTTCCCTGTTAACCCAAGGTAATCTACGTCTTGATTGCGGCAAATTCGACATAACTGATTAGTCCCATCACAAACCCCAGCTTCAACCCGTGAGCTTCATTTATTTGATCTCCAAAGGTTCTCTGACGCTTTTTCAAGTCAAGGCCCGTTTCCCCCACCTCCTGGTCCGCCTCCAGGGTATGACCCGATAATATCAACCGGATGAGCTATCTCAGATGTAACATTTCGCAGGTTTCATCCCCCGGGAGGCGGCCCTCTTCCCGGTCCACAACCCATTCCATCAGTGTCGTATCCGGGACCAAGTCACCCCTCTCAGTATCGTGTCCAAGGCATAGCACCTCCCGTAGGCCCCCCTGGCCCTCCCATCGGCCCTCCCGGCCTTCCCATGGGTCCTCCTCATGGCCCACCTGTGGGTCCTCCTCCCGGCCCTCCCCGTGTGTACCCTCTTCCGAGTCACGATCTCGTCCACAAATGGACTTACTATACACCCTTATTGCTAGATGGACCCCTTCCCCGTCCTTACGGAGGCCAACAACAACAACAACAACAACAACGACAACCGTATTTCCTGTATTCGCGGTGTACTGGAAAAAAGAGAGCCCTCTGCGTACGTCATCGCCCGGTTCCGAGGACAAAACTTGCAAGCTTATCTCAGGTCTTACTAGATCGGTATCAACTATTTCAGACAGACTGCAGCGTTGAGGGGATGCATCAATGACGCCCGTAACATCGAGAGGTTCCTTTGCGGTATTTTCAGCGTTTGTCTCTCCCACTAACCTCATCTAATGATACGTTTCAGAGAGATGCGGTTACAAACGCGAGGACATAGTGGTGCTGACAGATGATCAACAAGATCCGCGCTCGATACCCACAAAGGATAATATGGTAAGACTTTTTCCTCGAAGGTTTCTGCTTCCTCACGTCCAGTCGGCAGTTGATGGCGATGCGATGGCTAGTGACGGACGCGCAACCAAATGACTCTTTGTTTTTCCATTGTGTGTTTTCCCACATTCGAGTCGGTTCGTGCAGCCTTGATGGTTCAATCTAGTTTCTGGGCACGGGGGACAAACGGAGGATTTAGATGGTGACGAAGAAGACGGATATGACGAAGGTTTTTCACAACCCCCTTGACGTCGACCGTTTGTTGACGTAAATCCCCTTGCCAGTGATTTATCCCGTGGATTTCAAGAAAGCAGGATCTATCGTTGACGATGTGAGCTAAGCGCATTTGTTTTGTCTCACTGAATAATCTCTTCCTAGCAAATGCACGACATCATGGTCAAGTCCCTCCCTGCTGGTTGTCGACTAACTGCTATTTTTGATGCAAGTTCGACTCTCACATGTCACCCGAACTTTACTGATTTGAGGCCACAGTGCTGTCACTCTGGATCGGCATTGGGTGAGTCCACTCAGTTCTGAGCCAATCACATAACAGCATACTCTAATATCACTACGAAGATCTACCATATATGGTACGTGACTTCAGATTCTGTCCACTGCACCAGCCTAGAGCTTTTTGCGTCTCAGTATTCTACAGAAGGCCAAATCAAAGAACCTAATCTTCTGATGGAGGCTGGCCAGGGCCTCCTTGGCGCAGCGTCGTCCTATGCGCGTGGTGATATCGGCGGTGTCGTGCAATCTGTAGCTGGTTTCGTCAGGGGCGCAACCGCAGGAAGATCAGCACAGCAGAGGTCCCGCCAGATCAAGACAAGCCCCGCTGATGTCGTGCGTAGGCTTCTGCTTCTATCTTTCAGGTGGCTCAAATTACATATAGATATCATGGAGTGGGTGCAAAGACTCTCAGACAAGTGCAGATGCTGTGGAGGCTGGTGTCGCTACTGGCGCCATGAGCTATGTAAGCGGCACGTACATGCACTATATTCATGAGTTGACGCGTTTCAATAGGCCTTTATACTTGCCCTAAGTAAATCTCTCTGTCTTAGAGGGTCGTGGACGCCCTGACCGATCCTATCTTCTCAGCCCACCGCCCTCAACAGACTTATCAGCAACTCCTCGTGTCTCTTCGGTGAGAGCCTCGTTTCATTCCGATACATGATATCAAACGTGGGGTGAACAGGGCAATTTTGCGTGCGAAATATAGCCAGAAACCCCAGGTATGCAATATCAGCCTTTTGTCTTTGTTCATTCTGTGCTCATCTTTGATCTGCTCAGCTTTCCAGCTCTCATCCTATCGTACGTATGTGTTCACTATGAGATGGGAGTTGCTCACATCTTCATAGGATACGTCGCTAGAATTCATTGTGTGAGCGTGTAATTTTTCCTATCGAGATCGCCGATGTGTCATGGGTTGTAAAGTTAGGACAATAATAAAGCATAGCCCGTCAGACGGGCGGTGGCGTAAAATTCATTCTTGAAGTTTGTTCTTTTAAATTACTTGTAGATACGCGTGAACACCTTCACAATTACAGCGGATCACCCCGTCGTCCAAGGCACGGGGTTTTCCCGCCTTTCTGTTCTTGACGATGGCTACCCGCTGGAAGGCGCATTCTGAGAACGAAGACGCGGCGGTGCTTTGATTGTAGGATTTCTTCTGATGCGGATCAAGGACACTGCCTTCAGCCAAGGACCGGATCCTAGGAGCCTTTGTAGGCTAGTTGGGTGTCTTCAATTGCTGTGCTCATGAGACACGGCCACCGCTATGACTCGGACAAGTCATATATAGTCATGGTCTGGGAGTCGGGTCCCATGTGCTTTTTTCCCTCCCTCCCCTCCACGAGTCACCTTAATTAAGTGGGCATCTCATACCATG
>Ga0210393_10002259_pt1 | contig 15921 bp, 14 predicted proteins | sample IncBWC27OmetaG_FD_160068 | JGI IMG/M metagenome (GOLD analysis project Ga0210393, IMG submission 160068) | Forest soil microbial communities from Barre Woods Harvard Forest LTER site, Petersham, Massachusetts, United States - Inc-BW-C-27-O ... | reverse complement strand
GGCGCCACGGATTCTGAAGCCAGGAGGACGCGTGGTGGTGATCAGTTTTCACTCGCTGGAAGATCGCATCGTAAAGGATGCCTTCCGCGAAGGCAGTATTAAGGACAAGCACTTCCGGGTGTTGACCAAGAAACCGGTGACGGCATCCGAAGAAGAGCAAGATCGTAACCCGCGGGCACGCAGCGCAAAGATGCGGGCGGCGGAAAAAGTTTAGATTCCGGAAAACCTGCCGGAGTCCCCGGCACAGCTGTAATGGCGTGCCGGGAGTTCAGGTTCTAGTGAAAAAGGTTCTAGAAAGGCGGACAAAGATCCGCCGCTGTTGAGAGGCTTCAGGTGCGAAGCCAGGTTCTGTAAACAGGTTCTGTAAGCGGGTTCTGTAAGCGGGTTCTGGGTAGGAATTCGAGTTGGAAGGTACGCCATGTACACAGGAACGCTGATTAAGGACTTGATGGCGGCGGTTGAGCGCGTTGAACAAGGCTGTCAACAAAAACGCATGTCGGAAGAAACGGAACCGGAACGGATTTTCGACTTGCATAGTCTGCAGCAGAGAGAAGAGATTTTCGCGGGGGCGGCATAATGGCAACGGCAACTGTGGCACTGCGAATCGCGGTCCCGGCAGCGCGGCGGAATACTTTCTTCACGGGCACGCCGGAGATTTACTTCGCCAAAGCGATCGACAACTCGCGTCTGGTGAAAGTAGAAGATCCCGGCCGCAATCGCGAGATGAAACAGTTTGGCACGGCGCTGGCTTGCCTTTTTCTGCTGGTCTTCACCTATGCATGGCAACACTTCCGGGCGATTGAATATGGCTACCAGATTGAATCGGCGAAGCGTGAACTCAACAACCTGACGGAAATGAACCGCGCCCTGCGGCTGGAGGACGCCAGTTTGCGCGACCCGGAACGAATTGATGTGATTGCGCGGCGCATGGGATTGGCCCCGCCCGACCCTGGTCAGGTGATCCGCATGGATGGCGCGTCGCTTGACTCGACCGCTCCGGTCATGGCGAGCGCGGCTCCGGTGACGGTGCTGGCGGCGCAGTAGCGCTGGTTCTGCAGCAGGGCTTTGCCCGGCGGACCCTTCTTCGGCTTCGCTCAAGGCAGGCTGGCGAGTTGCCCGCGCCCACACGAATTTAGTTGGCGGTCCGCCTTGCCGGTGGGGCCGCCATGTTTGTCTAAGCATGTTTGTCTAAGCATGTTCGTCTAAGAATGTTCGTCTAAACGAGCCAACTCTTTCATGGCGAGTACTTCCAACCTCGGCAAGCATTCCCGGCTCTACCTGCTGGGCGGACTGCTATTGTTTTGGTGCCTGACGATTTGCGGTCGCTTGGTCTACCTGCAGATCTTCTGCTACGGCAGTTTTGTAAAGCAGGCCGAGCACCAGCAGCAACGCGAGATTCCCCTCTCCCCTAAACGTGGAGTGATCTACGACCGCGCCGGCCACGAACTGGCAATGTCCGTTCTGGTAGATTCGGCCTTTGCTGTGCCTTCCGAAGTGAAAGACCTTCCCACCGCGGTTTCTCTCATCACCCGCATCACCGGCGAGGACCATAACGTGGTACTTGCCGATTGCCGCAATCACAAAACTTTTTGTTGGGTCGGGCGCAAAGCCGACGACGAAACCATCGAACGCATAAAGTCGCTGAACCTGCAGGGTATCCATTTCCAGAAAGAGCCTAAGCGCTTTTATCCAGCGCGGGATCTGGCGGCTCAGGTTGTGGGCACGGTGGGAATGGAGGATTCCGGCCAGAGCGGCATCGAGCACGCATTCGACGATGACCTACGCGGGCACGCGGGAAAGATGTTCATCTCCGTTGATGCGCGGCGCCAGTGGTTTTCTGACGTAGAGAAACAGCCCGAGCCGGGCGAGAATATCGTCCTGACCATCGATAAAAACATTCAGTACATCGCCGAGAAAGAGCTGGACCAGGCCATTCACGATACGCAAGCGATTGCGGGCACCGTGATTGTCGAGAATCCCCACACCGGGGAGATTCTGGCTTTGGCAAACCGGCCGACATTCAATCCGAATCTGCGCAAGCAAATCACCCCGGGCGCGCTGACGAATCGAGCAGTGAGTTACGTGTACGAACCGGGATCAACTTTCAAGCTGGTGACAATTTCGGCCGCCCTCGAAGAGAAACTTACCAATCCCAACGAAGTCTTCGACTGCCAGATGGGGTCGATCGTCTACAACGGGATGCGTATTCGCGACTCGAAGCCGCATGGCCTGCTGCCGGTTTGGGGAGTGCTGGCGGAGTCGAGCGATGTGGGCGCCATCAAAATTGCACTGCGCCTGGGCGAAGACCGCTTCTACAAATATATTCGCGCCTACGGATTCGGACAGCAGACCGGAATCGAATTGCCGGCCGAGACCCGCGGTCTGACCAAACCGGTAAGCCGCTGGTCGAGAGTTTCCATCGCCGCTATTTCCATGGGCCAGGAGATTGGCATTTCGCCCCTTCAATTGGCGGCCCTGATCTCCACGTTCGCCAATGACGGGGTATGGGTGGCCCCGCGCATTGTTGCCGGAAAAATTGAACCGCAAAGCTCGACCCAGAAAAGCACGCCGCAGACAGTCGCATTTCATCCCGGAACCTCGCGGCGAGTGATTTCAAGTTACACGGCGGCCGAGATGCGCTCGATGATGCAAAAAGTTGTTCTCGAAGGCACAGGCCGTAAGGCGATTCTCGAGGGCTATACATCCGCGGGAAAAACCGGGACGGCTCAGAAAGTCGATCCAGCAACCGGTGCCTATTCGAAGACTAAATACATCGGATCCTTCGCCGGATTCGCGCCCGTGAATAATCCGCAGATTGTGGTGGCTGTGATTTTGGATTCGGCGGTGGGCCTGCACCAGGGCGGACAAGTATCAGCCCCGGTCTTTCGCCGCATATCGCAACAGGTACTTGAATATCTGCACACGCCGCACGATCTCCCGCTCGCCCCGGAACATCAGTTACTGCTGGCGCAGGCGCGGATGAAGGACAAAGATCTGGAAGAGGGCACGCCCGATCATCCGGGCGAACCGCTCGAAACGGCGGAAGTCAACGGAGTTGCCAGTGCGGTGCGTGCGTCCACGCCCCCGACTGCCGGCAATGAGGGAGAAGTTGTCCAGGCCTCGATCCGGCAGGCTGAACCCGTGCCCGTCGCGCCAGGCCCGTCAGCTCAGCCGCCATCGAACGATCCCGAAGTCATCTCCATGCAACCGAACCAGCCATCGACGGGAACCGTAGTCCTATCCGTCGAGCAAGGCGGAATCGAAGTTCCGTCCTTCGTGGGTAAAACCGTTCGCGGAGCCGTCGAATCGGCTCAGGACGCTGGTCTTGAGCTGGAAGCCGTCGGCAGCGGTGTGGCCCGGCAACAGTCTCCCCTCCCCGGGACGCATGTGGCTGCTGGCGCGCACGTTACAGTGCAGTTCGGTCGCTGACAAAATCTTCAACAGAGGACGCTGAGTTGATTTGCTCTGTGCTCCCTGAGTCCGCCGTGGGTAACGATTTCTCCCCGTTTGACCCGCCGAAAAACCGCGTGATACGGTAAACAGTCACACCATCCAGCAGGCTGGCTCCTGCGCTGATTGAGGTTAGATTTGTCTTCTGTTGAGGTCACTCCCGTTGTTCGCAAGACCGCTCTGAACGCCGTCCATCGCCAGATGGGCGCGAAAATGGTCGACTTTAACGGATGGGACATGCCGGTGGAGTATCCCGCGTCAATCGGTTGCGGCATCATCAATGAGCACATGGCGGTGCGCACCGGCGTAGGTATTTTCGATGTCAGCCACATGGGCGATATTCGCCTGGCGGGGCCTCAGGCACTGGCCGCGGTGCAACACATTTCCATGAATGACGCTTCCCGGCTGGCCGTGGGACAGGCCCAATATTCGGCGCTGCTTTATCCGCAAGGCACGTTTGTAGACGACGTCATCGTTCACCGGCTTGGCGAGGACGAATACCTCCTGGTGATCAACGCCGGAACGCGCGAGAAAGATTTTAACTGGGTGCGCGACAACACCAGCCAGTTTAACTGTGTCGTTGAGAATCTTTCGGATGACTTCACCCAGATTGCCATCCAGGGACCGAAAGCCGTCGATGTATTGCAGAAAATTACCACCGCCGATCTGTCGGCGGTGAAGTTTTATTGGGTGACGCGAGGTACCATCTTTCTCCATCACAAATCAATGCGGCGTTATTTGGGCGACACTCTAATTGCGAGAACCGGGTACACGGCAGAGGATGGATTTGAGATTTACGTTCCCTCCGACGAGCCTACCAGTGCCTGGGTTTGGAACAGACTTCTCGAAGTTGGCAAGGAATTCGGTTTGTTGCCCTGCGGGCTGGGCGCGCGTAACACCCTCCGGTTGGAGGGAAAGCTTCCCCTCTACGGTCACGAAATTTCCGATACGATTAATGTTTGGGAAGCCGGCCTCGACCGCTTCTGCAAGATGGAAAAGCCGGAGTTCATTGGGCGCGCGGCGCTGGAAAAGGCGAAGGCTGCGGGAGTGAAGCAGACGCTAGTCGATTTGGAAATGACCGGGCGTGGCATTGCCCGCGACGGATACAAGGTGCAGGACGGCGATGGGCGCGAGATTGGATATGTGACCAGCGGATCTCCGGCGCCATTTCTGAAAAAAAATATCGCCATAGCCTACGTTCCGCCGGACTTTGCCGCCATCGGGACAGCGGTGAAGGTGGAGATACGCGGGCAGGGGGTGGAGGCAGTGGTGGTGCCGTCACCGTTTTATAAGAGACCGAAAGCCAAGTAGCTTCTCGGCTGTGGGCGGCCAGACACCGCCACGACAGCGGCGCTACTGTCAAACTTTAGGAGCTAGACGCAATGGCCTATCCAGCAGATCGCAAATATACAAAACAGCACGAGTGGATTCAGGCGAATGGCACCAGCGCCTCTGTCGGCATTACCGATCACGCGCAGGAAGAGTTGGGGGACATCGTCTTCGTCGAGCTGCCGAAAGTCGGCGCGGAAATCACCGCCGGCAAGACGTTCGGTTCCGTCGAATCGGTGAAAGCGGTGTCGGATCTGTACTCTCCGGCCTCTGGCACTGTGACCGAAACAAACGGCGACTTGGCTACTTCCCCCGAGAACGTGAATAAAGATCCCCACGGTTCCTGGATGATGAAGATCGCGCTGAAGAACCCCTCCGAACTGGATGCCCTGCTGTCCTCCGTGGATTATGAAAAATTCGTGGCTGAAGAGGCCGGGCACTGAGAAATACGGGCAAGATCGAGGGTAACCAGATAGAGGATAAGAAGCTCACACTCAAGAACCCGTTCGATCTCCGCGTGAATTTTGCCCCGGGTTCAGACTACCGGACGCCGGTGACAATCCAACTGACCCCGACCTACATCTAATCAACTTCCTATGCGCTATCTACCGAAATCTCCTGCCGACCGCGAAGCCATGCTGAAGGCGATCGGCCTCCGCTCGGTCGACGAGTTGTTCGCGCCGATTCCGGCGGAATACCGTTTGAACCGTGACCTCAACGTTCCGCGACAGATGGCCGAATCTGAAATCGTGGACTATTTCCGCCTGCGCTCGCGCGAAAACGGTGAAGGCTACATCAGTTTCTTGGGAGCGGGCGCGTACGCTCATTACCGGCCCGTCATCATTGATTCCCTGATCTCGCGGGGCGAGTTCCTCACCGCCTACACACCCTACCAGGCGGAAATTTCCCAGGGCACGCTGCAATCGATCTTCGAATTTCAAACCATGATCTGTGAGCTGACTGGGATGGAAGTGGCCAACGCCTCAATGTATGACGGCTCAACGGCTGCGGCCGAAGCCGTCATGATGGCAGTTCGCCTTACCGGACGGCGATCGGTGGTCGTCGCCCGAAGTTTGCATCCGGAGTACCGCGAGGTGCTTGCAACTTATGCAACGCATCAGGGAATGCCGCTCTCGATAGCAGGTTTTAGCGATGACGGACGGTTGAATCTAGCGGAGCTGGAAAAGTCGATCACGCCGGAGACTGCCTGCGTGTTGATTCAATCGCCCAATTTCTTTGGCACGATTGAGGATGTGGCGGCGATTGCCGGAATCGCCCACAAGAATGGCTCGATGCTCGTAGTGTCGATTGCGGAAGCCGTGTCGCTGGGAATCGTGGAGCCGCCGCGCGAAGCCGATATCATCGCGATGGAAGCACAATCGTTTGGAGTGCCGCTGGGATTCGGTGGTCCGCACTGCGGAGTGATCGCCACGCGGGAAAAATTTGTTCGGCAAATGCCCGGCCGATTGGTTGGCCAAACGGTCGATAAACAAGGCAGACGCGGATTCGTGCTTACCCTGGCCACGCGCGAGCAACACATCCGCCGCGAGAAGGCGACTTCGAATATCTGCACCAACCAGGCGCTGGTCGCATTGATGGTCAATATCTTCATGACGGTGTACGGCAAAGTTGGGCTGAAAGAGTTAGCCAAACAGAACCTGGCGAAGGCGGCTTATGCGACCGGACAATTCTCCGGGCACGGCAAGGTTCTGTTTGGCGGCGCACCTCGCTTCAACGAGTTTGTGGTGCAGACAAAAGAAGATTCGTACTCTATCAATCGCCGGTTGCTGGACCACAAAATTGTCGGCGGCCTGCCGCTTAAGAAATTTTATCCCGAGCTGGGGAATGCCGCTTTGTGGTGTTGTACGGAACTCACCACGCGCGACGCCATTGACGCGGCGGTGGGACTGATCTCAGACGGTGGCACTGCGATGCGATCCAGCAAAGAAGATGCCGCAGTGGAAGAGGTGGCGCAATGAAGCATGTAACTCGTAAGGCCACTCTCCACGTGAATCAAAACGAAGGACTGATCTTCGAGAAATCTTCTGCCGGCAAAGCCGCATGGAGGCTGCCGCCGCTCGACGTGCCCGAAGTGGATTCCTCTGCACTGCTCGGTGCCACCGAAAGAAAAGATTTGGGCAACATGCCCGAGGTGAGCGAGATTGAAATCATCCGCCACTTTACGCGGCTCTCGACCTGGAATTACGCGATCGATCTCGGCATGTATCCCTTGGGTTCTTGCACGATGAAGTACAACCCGCGGGTGAATGAAGCCGTAGCGCGTGTTGAGGGAATCGCGAACGGGCATCCTTACCAGCCCGAAAAGATTTCCCAAGGCGCTCTGCAGATTCTGAAAACGCTGAGCGAATGCCTGATCGAAATCACAGGCATGGATGCAATCACGCTGCAGCCCGCGGCTGGCGCACATGGCGAGATGACAGGGCTGCTCATGGTCCGCGCATATCACCATTCTCAGGGACGTCCTCGAAAGAAAGTCCTGATTCCGGACTCGGCGCACGGAACCAATCCAGCCACTGCGGCGATGGTGGACTACGCAGTTGAAAATTTGAAGTCGGATTCGCGCGGCATGGTTGATATCGCAGCGCTGGCAGCGCAGATGAATGAGGATGTTGCTGCGCTCATGCTCACCAATCCCAACACGCTGGGAGTGTTCGAGCAGGAAATCCACAAGATTGCCGACATTCTCCACGCCAAAGGCGGCCTGCTCTACATGGACGGTGCGAACATGAATGCGCTGGTAGGCAAGGTGCGTCCGGGAGATTTTGGTGTCGACGTAATGCACCTGAACTTGCATAAAACATTTTCCACGCCGCATGGCGGTGGCGGGCCGGGTTCAGGACCGGTGGCCATCAAGAAAAAACTCGAGCCATTCTTGCCGACACCTGTGCTTGTAAACAAAGCCGACGGCACCATTGGATTTGAGTACAACCGTCCACAATCTGTAGGACGCGTGCGCGCATTTTATGGAAACTTCGGAATGTTTGTTCGCGCGCTCGCCTACATTCAGGCGAATGGGCCGGATGGTCTGCGACAAACCACCGAAGACGCCGTGCTGAACGCCAACTACATTCGCAAGGGTCTGGAAGGGACCTACGAGTTGCCTTACTCCACGCCCACCATGCATGAAGTTGTTTTCAGCGATAAGTTGCAGGCGAAAAAAGGCGTACGCACCATGGACATTGCCAAACGCCTCATCGATTACGGATTCCATCCCTACACTACGGCGTTTCCACTGATCGTTCCCGGCGCGCTCATGATCGAGCCGACCGAAAGCGAGTCAAAAGAGGAAATGGACTTATTTATCGAGGCGATGAAATCGATTGCCGAGGAAGTGGAAGAAGATCCGCAGACGGTGCTCGACGCCCCGCACTCCACGCGGGTTTCGCGCCTTGATGAGACTGCGGCCGCCAGAAAGCCAATCTTGCGTTGGAAGCCGCCGTCCTAAGTAGCAATTTCGTAGCTTAGAAAAACGCATGGGATGCTGGGCCGCATCCCATGTCTTCGTTCTCTGAGTTACCTTCTTGTTCGGCGCTACTTTGCCGAGATATCCACCGTTGCTCGCGTAGTCTCCCAATCCATTCGCAGCGTGCAACCGCTTCCCGACTTGTCGTAGGCAATCGTGAAATTTTCTACCGGCGCAGGCAGGTTGCTCACTTTCATGTCGACGCGGACCAGTTCATCGCTCTCATATTTGTAAGGGATGCCCCATTCGCCAGTCTTCTTGTTAATGATCAGCGTCCACTTGTTGGCGGTAGGCACAGTGAAGATGGTGTAATTGCCGGCGGGAACGGTCTTGCCGCCAACCACCACATCGGCGCTGGTGACAAAAGTTGTGGCCTCATTCGCTCCGGTGCGCCAGACTTCCCCGAATGGTACAAGACCGCCATAGACCTTTCGGCCTTTCATCCGCGGGCTGGAATAATCCGTCTTGATGGTCTTGCCGCCGCCGAGATCGCAGGTGGCAGAGGCCGCCGGACTGGCCTTGCCTCCACCCATCTGTGCGAAAGCCGCGGTAGTGAACGCGATGGTCAATAGTGCGGATAGGGCGATTCGTTTGTGCATGGTTTCTCCTGTTAGTAATTACGCTTTGGCCAAAGGTTAGACGCCTGAGAAAAAAATATGTCAGCAGACCCAGATTATCCAGACCACGATTATGCTCCATCGACAGCGGCGGTTACAATCGTCCGATGCCCGTATTCGATGAAAAGCACGAAGAATTGGAACACTACGAGACCATGATGGGCGTTCCGCGCGGGCGCCTGGCGGTCACCATGGATACCATCACCGATGCCATGGCGTTGGTCGGCCAACACGGCGTTTATTGCCAGAGCCAGCGCTGGCCGGGCAAGCCGGTAATGGATATCCAAATCATCATGAAGAGCCTCACCGACGCGAAGGAGTTGATCCAGAGCGTCATGGAAGAGCTGAAGAAGAATTCCCAGTAGTGATAATAATTAAGCAGAGGGCCAGGCTAAGGCTTCACCGTCACCATCACGACCGCATGCGATGCCACTTGAGCGGAAAATTTTCCGCTGAACTTGCCAAGATCCTTATGCTGCCACAAATCGCGAACCAAAGCACTCACGTGACTGGGATAGCCGAGATCCTCCCAGTTCGCTGAGATCTCCGCTTCCGCACTTCCCCGATTCAGTAAGACCACAGCACGGCTGCCGTCTCCTAGCTGTTTCGCCCACACTTCCAGGTCGCCATCTTTCCAGACGCGCTCGCCCTCGCGCCCGAGAGGATCCTGATCGACCGCGATCACTTCCTTGTTGGTGAGTATGTCGTGAATCTCAGGCCGCATGTCGCGGAGATCGTTGCCCGCGATCAGGGGCGCCGCAAGCATTGCCCACAAACTGAAGTGTGCGCGATACTCGCTGTCACTCATTCCGCCGTTGCCCACTTCCAGCATGTCCGGGTCATTCCAGTGTCCGGGGCCTGCATAGGACTGCAGCCCGACCTGCTGATCGACGATTGCCAGCATGCCATTCGAGCAGCAGCTTCCGTCCGGCCATTTATTTTGGCCGGCCCATCTATCGCTGATGTCGCCCGTCGTGCGCCACAAATTCCCGCCCACGTCTTTTCCCCAGAGCCACGGCTTAGCCGTTCCCCATTCGCAGATGCTTAACACGATGGCTCGTCCCGACGCGTCGAGCGCGGCGCGCATGTTTGCGTAGGCAGCCCTCGCATCCTGCGTGGTGGTGTTGCACCAATCATATTTCAGGTAGTCGACGCCCCAGGCCGCGTATTGCAAAGCATCCTGATATTCGTGACCAAGCCCGGCAGGCCGCCCCGCGCAGGTCTTCGAGCCCGCGTCAGAATAGACGCCGAACTTCAGCCCCAGGGAATGAATGTAATCGCCGACCGCCTTCATGCCGTGCGGAAAACGCTGTGGATCGGCAACGATGTTGCCACTCGCATCGCGGCTCACCTGCCAGCAGTCGTCGATGTTTACGTATTCATATCCCGCATCTTTCATGCCGGACTTCACCACCGCATCAGCCATACTCCGAATCATGTCTTCGCTGACGTTACAGCCAAACTTGTTCCAGGAATTCCAACCCATCGGCGGAGTTCGAGCAAGGCTCTTCGAAATGCTGGTGCTTTCCTGCGCCTCGAGCCCGCCGCAGAGAACCATCCCGCCCACGATTGCAATCACAACTCGTCTGTTCATCTTCATGGAAGCGTTTTATCAGAAAATGCCACGATATACACTCGATCAAGTCGATATACAAATCAGTCGGAACGCGCTAGCCTCTCGTCGAAGAACCGGGCCATGGAATCCAATGCTTCTTTCGTCTCAGGCAATTGAAAGTCGTACCAGAAGGCATGCGGGAGCGCTTCGAAGACAACCAGTCGTGCGTCACTCCCGGCACGCAGCAACGCACGTTGCAAAATGGCAGTGTCGCTAAGCAGCAGATCTCGCGTGCTGGTCACCAGGAGAGAGGGTGGCATGCCGTGCAAATCGGCGAACAACGGCGACAGCACGGGATCTTTGCGGTCAGTCTTGCCGATGTAGGCATCATCGGGCAGATGTTGCGCGTCGATTGGCTCCAGTTCCCCTGGAAATCCCGTAAGCGAATAGATTTGCCGCGATTCGCCGGGTTGGCTGAAGTCCGCCAGCACGGAAAACATGCCCAGCGCTCCCGGCAGCGGCAATTGCAATTGCTTCAGCCGCACCACGACTTCGCCTGTCAAAATAGCTCCCGCCGAGGTTCCGAATATCCCGATGCTCTGCGCCTTATAGGTTTTGAGGAGTTCTTTATATACGGCAACGACATCATCGACCGCAGCGGGGAAGGGATTCTCCGGAGCGAGCCGGTAGTAGACCGACACCACTTTGATCTTCGCCAGATTCGCGATCGGAATTCCCTCAATCAGAGACCCGGAGTCGGAGTTGAAGCCTCCGCCATGCAGGTTGATCAGTACGCGGCTGCGGTTCACTTCTGGGGTCACAAGCGGTGTAATGATGTCGGTGCGCACGCCGGCGATGCTCTTCTCCTCAACGTTAACGGGATAAATCCTGCGAGCCTCGGCAGAGTCTTGCGCGCGCCATACGTCTGTATGCGCTCGCCGCTCAGTCAGAGTTTCAGGGCCGGATTTCTTTTGCGTGAGCGACCCAAGCCACTTCTGCGCCTCTGGGCTGATGGTCGATGGTATTGGAATCACGCGAGTGATGTGCGCGGTCCCGTCAGGATCGAAGGTCGCAGTGTCCGATTGCGCGGCTGGATTTGCTTGCGCAGCCAGGGATTGCACGAGCGCGAACGTAGCGAGGACGCATAGTATGCGGGATTTCATCGGGACAGTTGTATCAGAGGGAAGGGGAAAAATGAAGCCAACGACGAACGGGCGAAGACTCCTGAAATCCCTGTGTTCCCGTGCCTCTGTGGTTACGATCTACGCCAGAGTGTACTTCCCCCGCTCCAGCGCCTTCTGCGCAATCTGTTGCCGCAGTTCGACGGTGTTGAACGGTTCGTACTTGGCCAGCCGGCGCAGAATAGCCAGCTGGGTGCGCAGCATGTCTCCGTCGGCAACCGCGGCGATTACTTTTTTCGCCGCGGACTCGATCTTCTCCATGGCCTGCGAAAGATAGACCCGGGTCATCGCGATGGGAAGAGCGGCAGCAGCCTCGCCTCTCGTCTCGGCGATTTTCTGCGCCCGAAGCACCGCCGATTCCATGGCGTAGCTTTCGATCGTCATGTCGGCAATCGCGCCCATAATTTCCTGCTGGTCTTGAATCGCCTGCATGTATTTCTGCGTTGCCGCTCCGGCGGCGAACAGGCCGAGTTTCTTGGCCTGGCCGACCAGCTTGCGCTCATCGGCCAGCGCGCCTTCCAACTCTTCGCCGGCCGAAGGTCCCGAGAGCACTTCGTCCATCAGCTTCTTGATCGCGGGCATAAGCGGCAACTGACCGCTCATGGCGCGCTTCAGCAGGAACCCCGTAATAATGAGCCGGTTGATTTCGTTGGTGCCTTCAAAGATACGATTGATGCGAGCATCGCGATATGCCCGCTCCGCCGGATATTCTTCAACGAATCCGTAGCCTGCGTAGATTTGCAAGGTCTCGTCGACGATATAGTCGACCATCTCTGATCCCCACACCTTGATGATCGAGCACTCAACGGCATACTCCTCGATTGCCTTGCGGGTCTCTTTCATTGCCTCGGCGCCTGATTTATCAACTTCGCCGAGAGCAACATCCATCATCCCGACAGTCCGATACACCAGCGATTCGCCGACGTAAAGCAGCGTTGCCATGTTTGCGATTTTTTCGCGCACCAGTCCGAATTCGCCAATAGTCTTTCCGAAAGCCTTGCGCTGCTTGGCATAGCTGATCGCGCTTTCGAGCGACACGCGTCCGCCGCCGACGCACATCGCGCCCAGCTTGAATCGGCCAATGTTCAGAATATTGAAGGCAATCACGTGCCCTCGACCGATCTCGCCCAGCAAATTCTCCACCGGGACCTTGCAATCATTGAGGATGATGGGGCAAGTCGAAGACCCTCGAATCCCCATCTTGTGCTCCTCCGCGCCAACCGAAAAGCCGGGGAAAGTTCTCTCGACCAGGAACGCGGAAAATTTATCATCGACCTTAGCGAAGACGGTGAACAAATCGGCAAAACCGGCGTTCGTAATCCACATCTTTTCGCCGTTCAAAATGTAGTGCTTGCCGTCGGAAGAAAGCTCGGCACGGGCGCGGCAATTCATTGCATCGGAGCCGGACGTCGATTCCGATAGAGCGTACGCGCCAACAATTTCACCTGTGGCCAGCCGGGGCAGATATTTTTTCTTCTGATCTTCGGTGCCGAAATAAACGATCGGCAGCATACCGATACCGCTGTGTGCGCCCCAGGTGGTGGCGAATCCGGCATACTTCGCAATGTGGTCCGCGATTACGGCGGCCGTTACTTTGTCCATTTCGAGGCCGCCGTAAGCCTCAGGGATTTCAACCCCGCTCAGCCCCAGCTCGCCAGCCTTTTTCAGAAGCTCGCGCGATACGGAGAAATCCTTGTGCTCGATTTTTTCCGCGTTGGGTAGAATTTCATTGACGGCGAATTCTTCGGCCGTCTTGCCAATCAGTTGATGCTGCTCAGTGAAGTCCTCCGGAGTGAAAACTTCATCAGGACGGCGAGATTCAAGCAGAAAACTGCCGCCGGAAATTTTCGTGTTCGGAACTGCCGTGCTCGTGGCCATGTCTTAATCCTTTAAAGGAGAACTGTCGAATCCGTGGAGAACGCGCAGAAAGGCACTACTCATTTTAATTGGGATGGAGTTGGAATGATAGAGCGTGCGCCGGCACTGTTTACAGACTGAACACACCGATGGGCTTCTACTAAATAAGTGGTGACGATTCCGTAAAGAACTGTCGCGCCTAAGGCGTTGCCGGCTGAATCACGCCGTCGATCGTGTGCGTCGTGAAGCGCGCTACCGGACTGCACGTCGTATAGCCGGCTGGGTGCATCGAATCCGAGTTCGGGCCATCACGAGCAACCTTGTAAACGCGCATCTTAAGGCAGACATGATCAGCCGGCGAATCCGGCTGGAGCCAGGTTTGAGGCGTGCCGGGTCGTTCTAGCTGCGCGCGATAATTCTCCACGTGATTGCGATCCGTGGGAGTTGGAGGATTGAAATCAGGATTCAGTTCTAGCGAAAGAAGGTCGGTGTCGGCTGAAGAATTCAGCCATACGGAATCCCCAGGCGCAATATTTGCTGGAATTTTCGCCGGCGGAGCCTGTGCGGATAAGCTCACGACGCCAGTTGCGATCACCAGCGAAAACACTAAGAGACGGAAGATGGGCATGGGTTTCCTCCCTGCCACAGATTATAGCGCCAGACGTCGACTTCTTGATCAATTCAAATTCTCAAATATCCCAGCCGCACCCATTCCCCCGCCGACGCACATCGTGACCATCCCATAGCGTCCCTTGCGTCGCTTGAGTTCCCGAATGATTGTTGCCGTCAGCTTCGCTCCCGTGCAGCCCAGCGGATGTCCCAACGCGATCGCGCCACCGTTTGGATTCACTCTCTCCGGATCGAGCCCAGCTTCTTTGATCACCGCCAACGACTGTGCTGCAAACGCCTCGTTCAACTCAATTACGTCGATGTCGGAGAGCTTCAGCCCAGCCATCTTTAACGCTTTTGGAATAGCGAACACCGGACCAAGCCCCATTTCTTCGGGTTTGTATCCCGCGGTTGCGAACGAAACATAGCGAGCCAGCGGCTTGATCCCGAGTGCTTTCGCGCGCTCGGCGGACATTACCACCGCCGCCGCCGCGCCATCGGACATCTGCGATGAGTTGCCGGCGGTCACCGTACCTTTCATATGGAACGCAGGCTTCAGTGAGAGCAGCGCCTCCAGGGAAGTGTCGGCACGCGGTCCTTCGTCCATCCTGAAAACAATTTCCTGCCGCTTGGGCTTCGATCCATTCGGAGTCGTAAAGCTAACCGGGACGGCCACAACTTCGTCGTCGAAGCGTCCGGCCTGAATCGCCGCCAGCGCCTTCTGATGGCTGCTCAAGGAGAACTCGTCCGCGGCCTCACGCGTGACGCCTACCCGCTGCGCCAATCTTTCCGCCGTCAGACCCATATTCAGATAGGCATCTGGATAGTGATCCACGAGCCACGGGTTCGGAGAAACTTTGTGACCGCCCATCGGAATCATTGACATCGACTCCGTACCCCCGGCAACAATCACCTCTGCGCCTCCGCTCATAATGCGCTCGGCCGCCATCGCAATCGACTGCAGCCCCGACGAGCAGAAACGATTGATCGTCAGCGCCGAAACTTCCACCGGCAACCCGGCACGCAAGGAGGCGATCCGGGCCACGTTCATCCCCTGCTCGGCCTCCGGCATAGCGCAGCCGAGAATGACGTCTTCGATCTCTCTGGGATTGAGTTGCGGCAAGCGTTCCAGCGCGCCCTTAATCGCGACCGCAGCCAGTTCATCAGGACGGGTAGCGCGCAGCGCGCCCTTAAAGGCGCGTCCTACAGGCGTTCTGACGGATGAAGCAATAATGACTTCTCGCATAATAATCTCCGCTCTTCAACATGGTTCGCTTCATTCGATGCGCAACATGGAGCACTAGCTTCACTTGGCCGGAGCGTAGAAATAATAGTCCGCCGAATAAGCACTCTTGGTTTCGGCGTTAAGATGCGCAGCGTCGCAGCCCTCGGCAGGAGGCTTGCCGCCGTGCGTGCGTACCCGCTGAACCGTCGTGACGCTGCTGAGCTGGCCGTTCCCCGAGTGGCTTACAACATTTACCAGCAGCCACGGAATCGAATCCGGATCCAGCGAATCGACATGGGCTGCGGCTTTCCCGGTTACCTCGCTGCCATCTTTCAACTTCCACGAGGGACCGGCGGAATGTTGTCCAATCACTTTGTCCTGCCGGTCGTGCAGCTCCGCGTCGGGTGCCTTGAGCGTCCAGCTGAATTTGCCATCCGCTCCAGCCTGGCAGGTGTAGATCTGCGATCCGGACGCATGCGCGTAAACCACAACTTCCAATCCCCCGGGCGCTTGAATCGCATCCGGCACGTCGGGCGCGGGTTCCCTCTGCGACGCCGATTGAGCGCTCCCGAGAGCGGTCCCCAGGATTAGAGAGGCCGCCATGACCGCGACCA
>Ga0210393_10002258_pt1 | contig 15926 bp, 18 predicted proteins | sample IncBWC27OmetaG_FD_160068 | JGI IMG/M metagenome (GOLD analysis project Ga0210393, IMG submission 160068) | Forest soil microbial communities from Barre Woods Harvard Forest LTER site, Petersham, Massachusetts, United States - Inc-BW-C-27-O ... | reverse complement strand
AGAATCGCCGATCGACGGCTCTCGTCATTGGGTTGACCTGGAACTGCTGAGTATGCAAGAACCCTGAAATCGACGTCTTTGACGATTACCGAACCACCGAGCAGTCGCGCCATGGTGTCGACCGCGTCGAAGAGATCTTCGAACCCTCCTGCTTCCATCACACTCTTTGGAGCTCACCCACAGGTCGACGAGATGCCGCCGTCCACCGATGCACAAGGCAATCCGACTGCGGCACAACGAAACCCGCCAGGATTCGATTGCTCATCCTCTTGGCGCCTCCGACCGGACAGCCAGCTGGAGATCGTCGATTAATCGTTGCACAGCAAGGTACATCCATTGCCACAGCGATCATTTTACCTTTCCCGAGGCTCGATTCGGGGCAGTCATTATTCCTCGACTTGGGGTTTCATCGACCGGGTCGTCGCTCATAGGATCAGGCCTTTGGTGGTCACGTTCGGCAGCTCTGCCATATTGGCGAACGCGCGTTGGTCGTGGGCGAGCCAGGGCTGGGCGCAAAACCGCCCACACTAACGGCCAAGCCGGGCCCACAGGGGGGCCTCGTCACGAAGTCGGGCTGGGTGCGCGGGCGTCAGGCAGCGGTCGGGATGCACATGGACCACCTACTTTGACAAGCCCTGGCGACACGCCGAGGTCTTGTCAATCTAGGCAGGCGTGTCTTGTCAATCTTTCTTGCATGTCGACAGATTGTTGTCGACGTGCAGCGAAGATGAACAAATTGTCGTTGTTGTTTAACAAGCCCAAGCCCGCATCCGCCCCGGGCAGCACTCACGTTCTGACAACTGCGGTCTCAGTGGTTAGCACCGGATGGACCGGGCGAACCGCGACTGCGCGATGACCGGCTCGCCGACATTTCGGCGGCACCGTCACCCTCCACACTGGCGGGAAGCACTCGTCCTACCTGCTACTGCCTGTCAGTCCGGGTTGAGCCGGACCGGGCAGCCTAGTCTAGGTCGTCGAGGAGGAGTTCTACGCCGGCGAAGGCATGGCGGCGAAAGACCTGTTCCGCCAGGTCGGGGTCGCGGCTTCGCAACGCCCGCAATCACATTCGGGCTCGTGAGCGAGCAGCGATCACTCGATGCGGCCCTCCTTGGCATAGCGCCGCCTGAACTTTCGCTGCGCGCGACGGGCGTGCGTGTTGACGAGTCCGGTCGTCGCGACCATGACTCGGGGGAGGGCGTCGATCACACGTACCTGGCCGCCGCGCCACGCGGGCACTGTCGTCACGGGTTTCGGTTTGTCGAGGACCTTCGCGACGGCCTTGACGACATCTTCGGGCTCCAGCAACTTCCCGGAAAAGGACAATGCCGCCTGCGGGTCGTCCAGCTTGTCGTAGAGCATCGGCGTCCAGATGCCGTCCGGGCAAACGCAACTGATGTCGATGTGCGTGATGCCGGCCAGCCGAAGGTCGGCCAGCGTGCTCAGGGCGAACCCGATGGCGGCGTGCTTCGACGCGGCGTACACCGCCTCCCCGGGCACGGCGACCAGCCCGGCGCGCGACACGATCGTGACGACGTGCCCGCTGGACTGGCCGCGCATGACATCGAGAGCGGCGAGGGTGAGCGTTGGCCGGCGAAGCGCTTGGCGAGCCCAAGAGTGCCGCCGGTGCCGCGGAAATGGTGCGGGTGCCGCGCGTCGCCCGCACCAGCGCGGTGCGCGCCCGGGCCAAGGCCTACACCGCGCTGCAAGACCTCGTGGTGACCGCTCCCGAGCCGCTGCGTGAACAGCTGGCCGGCCTGTACAAGGGGCGCCTCTTGCAGGCGTGCGCTGAGCTTCCGGCAGCCGAAATACTAACTACTCCAACAGATGCCATCACCACGGCTATCAAGTCGCTGGCCGCGCGCTGCCGGGAGCGGCCGCGGTCGACACCGCATCAAGCTATTCGGTCGGCTCGGAATTTCGGTTGCGGCAGCGGCAGCCGACTGCCCGTCGCCCGGTTCGACCCGTCGTAGCGCGCGTAGGATGCAGCGGCGTGTTTGCGAAGGGTCGCGCGCAGCCAAAGCTGGCCGTTTCGGTTGGTTGCCCAACCGTGCTGCTGATCGCCGATCCGGGTTTTGCGGCCGAGCTCGCCGAACAAATTGCCGACTCGCTGCCAAATGAACTAGCGGATCGGGTGGATCCGCCCTTCCGGTGCAATATCTCGGTGCACGTTGAGCCGTACCTGCCGGACGAACAGGCCCCATTCCCACAGGTCATCGAATCGGTCGATCCCTCACGTCATGACGCCGACATCGTCATCTATCTCACGGATCTGCCCCGTCGCGACGATACCCTGCCCGTCATCGCCGACATCAGCAGCAAGCACCGGTTCGCGCTCATATCCGTTCCGGGGTTCGGCGCCACGTTTGTGCCGCGCCAGGTGCGCGAAGTGGTGGCATTGGTGATTGGCGAAATGATCGGGGTGCCCGGCTTGGCGACGGGGCGCGCCGGGCGGCTTCCATATGCGCGAACCGACGGGGGGGTCCGGTACTTTTCCCCCAGGGGGCTGCGACGACTGCGCCTGCTAGTTGGCATGGTGCGCGCAAATCGCCCTTGGCGCTTGGTAACGGGGCTATCACGGGTCCTGGTGGGTGCGTTCGCCAGCGGCGCGCTCGGGCTGGCCACCAAGGAGGTTTGGTTATTCTCCGACACGATGGGCCCCTGGCGCATGGGCGCGGCGACCATCCTGTCGATCACGGCGATGGTGGCCTGGCTGATCCTGGATCACAAGCTCTGGGAACGGCCGAAGTCGGTCACCGAGCGCGGCCGATCGGTGCTGTACAACACCGCGACTTTAGTGACGCTAACGATCGGCGTCACGGTGCTGCATGTGGCCCTGTTCGTCCTGCTGCTGGGCGCCGCAGTTGTCATCCTTTCGCCTGAACTGTTCGCCAGTACCGTCGGCCATCCGGTCGGCATTGCCGACTACCTGGCGTTGGCGTGGCTGCTGGGGTCGATCTCCACCATCGGCGGGGCGCTGGGGTCTGGACTCGAAGACGACCGCGTCGTCAGGGCGGCGGCCTACGGCGTCAGGCAGCGTCAACGCTTCACCGAATCCAACAGCCGTTCCTCCGGGCGCCAGTCGAGCTTAGGGGAGCCTTAGCGAACGTCGTGGGCCTCTACTTCCTGGGTAATGAACCCTTCTGGCTGGTGGAGGCGATGACCGCCGCCGGTTCTTTACACAGGAGCGGCGCGATCGCGCGCAGACCGCCGTCGCCCGTGCGTTTCTCAAGGTGCTCGGCGATGATGGATCGTCGGTCGAGTTGGGTGGCGTGCGGATTACTCCGGCATATTTGCTCCACCTGTAGTGTCTGCTCATCCAGATCCCGGAGGGCAGCTGGGGAGCCTGCGGACACGGCATGTCCGCAATTGAGATTGGCCAGACGATCGGTTCCGATAAGGATCCCCAGCGCTGGTCTGAGCTGAAGGTGACCACCGCCAAACTGCAGGCGGCGCGGGCGACATAAGAACCGCATTTCTTGGCTCTTGTGACGTTTCCGTGGGTCCCGGATCGGGCACTGTCCTGCGGATTCCACTGTCATGGAGGTTGTCTGGGCCGCCCCGCCTACGGGCGCACACCTTGCGCGTCAAGGGCGCTTCGCGTCGCTTCGCGATGGCCTTCGGCCACCCCTTGACCCGCGAGCCTCTGCGCGCCCTGATGGCAGGCGAAGGGGCAGGTCAGAGACCTGCCCGGCGCATTCGCGCGGCCCAGACGGAAGGTTCTCGAGAGGGCCAGGATCCGACCCACGGAAACGTCAGTTAAATCCCATTTCTTTAGGTCGATATGCGGTGGACCCAATTCGATCGGTCCAGACCGTCGAGGGCTCCCATCGCAGGAAATGTTCTGATCATCATGACCCCCGCAGCGCTGAAGCTTCCAGCAGCACAGACGATCTGGCCGCGACGACACGATATCGCCCTCCGGCCATCATCGGAGGATCACAACCGAGTGCGCCCGAAGGTGTGTGCCCGAAGGTGTGTCCGCAGGTGTGTCCGCAGGGATTCGAACCCCTAACCTTCTGATCCGTAGTCAGAGGCCGATGGCACGACCGGGCACGATACGAGTTCAATTGTCGTGTAGGTGTTGGTGTTGGGAAGCCCGACTGTCGTCATCGTTGTGGCCTGGTCAGAACTGTCGTCAGCTCACGGTGCGAAACAGCGGCACTCCCACCGCTTCCTCATACCCGGCGATCCTGGGCTGACGATCGGCTGCGTCAAGGGTCGCGAAGCCATCGCGTAGTGACGTCGAAGACGCCCTTTACGCAGCCGATCGGGAAGTCAGACACTGCGGACTGACGTGGCGCTTGATCAGGCGGCGTCGGGCTGCTGGGATTGTGATGGTCGGCTTTGGTGTGAGCCTGTAAGAGCTTGTTGTCGGTGGCGCCGATAGCCTTGAGGGCCTCGATCAGCAAAACGATGATGTCGGCGACAACTAGCTTGTCGTATGCCTCCAGTCCCAGATGGCACCGGCGCCCGGTCCGCCGCCGCCGTCATCAGACACACCCCTGCACGCGGATCACTCGACGCCGTCGACCGTGCCCACACGCGGCGGGGAGTGTCTGAACAACTGTTCAGGGCGTGGATTAGTGGACCCGAACCGCCTCTCAACCAGGTCACGAGGGGAGCGAGTTCTCGCTGCGCATTGAGGGCGGCCAATGATCGTCATGGATGGGTAGATGTTATTGGCGCCCCGCGGTCCGCCCATAACTCGTACTCGGTCCGGGCCGTGCGCGCTGCGGAGAAAGCTGCTCGACGCGCTGCGCGGCGAACTGGGCGAGCGGGCTGTGCGCGCACATCACCAACCGCGAGATAGACGCCCTTCACGCTAGAGTCGTTGCGCGGCTGGATAATCCGGTGATGCCGACACCGACCGGCAGCGGCCGATCCCGTGGCCCGCGTTTCTGACGGTTACGTGTCGCTGACTGCTGCGACGATCTCAAAGAGTTCCGTCAGCCCGGCTTCGGCGAGCCCAGTCTCGACAGGGTGTCCGTGCACCCCGATAAGGCAGAACGAGATATCGGATTCGCCGGCTTGCGTCGCCGCCGATACCAGGGCAGCGATTCCCTCGGCGTCGATGCGGTTCACCCCGGACAGATCGAGCGCCAATAGTGCCGGCGATCGGTTCAGTTCAGTGGCCACGACCCGGCGCATCGTCGCGGTTGCTCCGTGGAGCAGGTCACCGCTCACATGTATGACGCTCTTGTTCGTCGGGGATCGCTTCACGTCGACGGTGACGGAGCAGGTTTGTGTTTGCCTTCCTTCCGCGGGATCGTTCACTTCACCCTCCCGGTGCGCATCTTTGTGGCGTCAGCGGAATCCATTGACGGCAGTGGGATTAGCCACTGAGGCCAGATTTGCATGGAGCTAATAGTGGGAAGCTGGCGCTCGGCGCCACACCGGCCCGGCGGATCGAAAAACACCGTTGAGGATAGGCACGCTGGAACAGCATGCGGGCGCGGCAAGAGTGCTCCTCCGTTGCTTCTTCCGAAGTGCGTTCCCTGGTGCGTATTGACCTGTGAGGCCGAACCGGCCCGGCGAGATTGCACCTGCGGGTCCGGTTCGGTGTGACCGACGAAGTGCGAACGTTAAGTGTCGGCCTGATCGGGCCAGCCTGGTTCTACGGACTGGAGGTAACGCGTGACCCATCCGTCGGGTATTCCGGTGTTCGAACGGTTCTTCCGCTCGGTCGCAAGTATCAAGATCGGCAAGAACGACGTACGTCGCTTCCGGGAGTTCGTCGACGAGCAGATCGATGATATTGCCATCGCCGGACGCAACTCGGCCAAGTGGAACGGGCGTGACGTGATTGTGGCGCAGGACCTTCCGATCACCAAGGGCGTCCAGGAACGAATGCGCGAGTTCGACAAGCTCGAGGAGGCCGAGGAGATCCGCGAGCTGCTGCGCCAGGTGGTGCGGCAACCACCTGGGGACGTTACGTTCGCCGAGGCCACCGAGCAGCTGCTGCCAGAGCTGTTCGGCGGGTTGAGCATCGCGCTGGCCCGGTCGTTTCGGGTAGTGGACCCGACGGTCTCCAACCCGTCGACTGAGCACTGGAACCGGGTGTTCACGCTATTCCGGCTGGTGTTCTGATGTCGACGGTCCCCACTTATCGTGACTGACCCCGGCGAGTGAAATCGCGGGCCTGAAATCGTCTCGCCAGCGCGAGGCGCCCGGCCGCTTCGATAGGGCAGTCTTTGACAACAACCGCTGATGAATTAGAAGGGGAGCTGACATGACTCTGTCCGTGAAAGGTTCTGCTGGTCAGGCGCAGTGGCGCCCGTTTCGCGAGTTCGAGAATCTCTATGCGGAGATGGATCGGCTGGCGCAGTCGGTGTTCGGTGGCCTCACCGGTGATGGCGCCTGGTTGCCGGCGGCCGACGTCGTCGAGACGACAGCGCGTATGTCATCGAGGTCGAGCTTCCTGGTGTGCGGCGCGAGGACGTCGATGTCAATCTGAACGGCAACGAGTTGGTGGTAACCGGCGAGGTGAAGGAGCGCAAGCGCGAGGGTTTGTTCCGCCGCCGGACCCGGCGGGTCGGTGAGTTCGAGTTGCGCGTAACGCTGCCGGGCTATCTTCGGGACGGCGACATCGAGGCGTCCTTGGCGCATGGCGTGCTGACCGTCTATGTACCGAAGGTCGAGAGCACCAAGTCCAGCAAGATCACTGTCAGTGAATCTGGCGACGGCTCACCCTAGAGGTCCGTTGCAGCGGGTTTCCGGTCAGCCATCAGGGTTCAGGAATCGCCACGCCCGTGTCGCGGCGTGCAGGTTGAACCGGGTATCGACCTTGCGGAGGTCGTGGCCGGTGAGCTGAGCGATGCGCGCCAGGCGGTAGCGCAGCGTACTGCGATGGATGTGCAGTGCAGCCGCGGATTCGTCATAATTTCCACCGCATTCCAGGTAATCGCTCAGGGTCATCACCAGTTCGGAGTTCTTGCTGTCGTCGTAATCCAGGAGTGTGCCCAGCCATTCGCGCACGAAACTTTCGACCTCGCCGTCGCCATGGGCGGCGTCGATGAGGCGATAGAAACCAAGTTCGTCGAACGCCGCGGCGCCTTCCGGACTGACCGAGCGCAGCCGGATGTTCATCGCGCGACGCGCTTCGATGAAGGATTGCGGAAAATCGTCGGGCACCGCGCATCGAGAGCCGATACCGATCACGCTGGTGGTGCTGCCAAGGATTTCACTGATCGCGTGGTACAACGCCCGCGGGTCCGGGCGGCCGTCGGTGAGCAGAACAACCAGACCTGCATGACGCCCGAGCAGATAGTTCAGATGCAACGCGGTCGCCGCGCGCCCGGCGGCAACTGGCAGCCTGCTCTCGGTGCGACCGGTGCTTTGCATCACCACCACATGGTGGGACCGTCGTAGGTCATGGCCCAGGGCGTCGGCACGAGCGTAGGCCCCGTCCCGGTCGGTGCCGGCCAACAGATCGTCGACAAGATCGCGGCGCAGATTGAGTTCGATTTCAGCGACGGTTCGCTGGTGGGAAAGCTCCAGCGCCAAAACGATGCTGCTATAGCGCAGGGCAAACAAGTCGTCCTCGGTCACCGTGTCGTCCGGGTCGTTCAACGCGAGGACACCGAGGATCTCGGCCCGGGGCTGGACAAGTGTGAGTACTCGCCCTCCGATTCGTGCCTGACCGGTTTGTGCGGCCAGCTCGTGCAGCAGGAGTTCGCGCTCGTCCGTGAGCTGTTTGGGGTAGGGGTGGGGTTGTCCGGAACCGGCCCAGCAGCGCAGGTTGCCGAACCGATCCTCGATACCCACCGAATGCCCCGTCAGGTCATTCAGTGCATCCGCGATACCTTGCTCGCCCGTTCCCGCGGCCACCGCCGCGCTCAATACTTCGTGCACGTTCGTCTGCCGCTGTAGCCGCGTCACCGTGGTGCCGAGTTCACGGTTCGCTACCTTCAGATCGGCGTTCGATTTTGTCAGCTTCGCCGCATCACCGGAGTCGCGGTCATGCAGTGCGGCATGTGCCAGCGCGGCGCCGGTCTGCTGGGCCAGGATGGTCAGCAACTGAATCTGATTTTTCGACGGTGCACTGGCGGCACTGACCACCAAACACCCGTAGACGAAGCTTCGGTGACTCAGCGGGAACGCCCACTCCCACCGGCCGTCTCTTGTGTCAACGTGGCCATCCCAGCCGGACCCGCGGTGCCGTTCGATGTCGGGGTGTGCCGGCTGGGATGGTGGGAAGCGAACGAATCCGCCGTTCACGGACCGGTAACTGGCCTCGACCTGGCAGGATGCGAGTCCGCCGACGGCGGCGGTCGCTTCGCGGAAGATCTCGCCGGCGTCGGAGTCATCGAAAGTGACACGCGACAGCGCGACCAGACCCCCTGACGAAGCCTGTTCGTCCGGCCGGGTGCCCTGTGCCGGGCTGTGCGATTCATCGTTCATGTTGGAGTGGCCAGGCTCGGCTCCTCCCCTCGAGCCACCCGTGGCCGGAGGGGTCCGGTAAGGCGTCACGAGGAACGGCATACCCGAAGTTGGCGTTCGGAACCGGCTTTCCGGGTCCGAAAGTGCCCACCCGGCGTCCGCTAATCAGACCCTACTCCGCTGTGGTGCTGACAGGACGAATCAGAGTCCAGATTTTCGGCTCACCGGGAGCACGCGACAGCCGCTACGGGTTGCCAGACTCCTTGTTTGGGAGCGAATTACGACGCGCGTTACAGGGCGTGCGCTGCAACTCCTCGTCGGCGGTTACCGAAAGGAATAGACGATGGCGACAGCGGTAGGCATCGATCTCGGGACAACGAACTCGGTGATCGCCGCCTGGCAGGGCGGGGAGCCGATTGTGATTCCCAACGCCGAGGGGGCGCGAACGACCCCCTCGGTGGTGGCCTTCACGGAGAACGGCGAGCGTCTGGTCGGGCAACTGGCCAGGCGGCAGTCGATCATGAACCCGAAGGGCACCATCTACTCGGCGAAGAGGTTCATCGGCCGCCGCTTCGACGAGATATCGGAGGAAGCCAAGGCGGTCAGCTTCGACGTCGTCGAGGGCGAGGGTGGCGCCGCACGGTTCGACGTGCGCGGCAAGCAGTACTCGCCTGAGGAGATCAGCGCGCAGGTGCTGCGCAAACTCGTCGACGACGCGAGCAAGTTCCTCGGCGAACGGGTCAAGGAAGCGGTGATCACCGTTCCGGCGTATTTCAACGACGCCCAACGCAACGCCACCAAGGATGCCGGCCGGATCGCCGGGCTGGACGTGCTGCGCATCATCAACGAGCCCACGGCCGCGGCATTGGCCTACGGGCTGGACAAGAAGGGCCACGAGACCGTGCTGGTCTTCGACCTCGGGGGCGGCACGTTCGATGTCAGCCTTCTCGATGTCGGTGACGGGGTGGTCGAGGTCCGCTCCACGGCAGGTGATTCCCATCTGGGTGGCGACGACTTCGACCGTCGGCTCGTGGACTATCTGGCCGACGAGTTCCAGCGCGAGAACAACATCGATCTGCGCAAAGATCCGCAGGCGCTGCAGCGGTTGTTCGAGGCGGCCGAGAAGGCGAAGGTGGAATTGTCGTCGGTGACACAGACGCAGGTCAACCTGCCGTTTGTCACTGCCGACGCCAACGGCCCCAAGCACCTCACCATGACCATGAATCGGTCGAAGTTCGAGGAACTCACGCACGATCTGGTGGAGCGCTGCATGGGCCCGGTCAAGCTGGCGATGGACGACGCCAAGGTGACCGCCAACGACATCGACGAGGTCATCCTGGTCGGCGGGTCGACCCGCATCCCCGCCGTGCAGGCCCTGGTCCGCCGGCTCACCGGCGGCAAGGACCCGAACATGACCGTCAACCCGGATGAGGTGGTCGCGCTGGGCGCCTCCATCCAGGCGGGCGTGCTCAAGGGCGAGGTCTCCGACGTCTTGCTGCTCGATGTCACCCCACTCTCGCTGGGTGTGGAGACCGCCGGCGGCGTGATGACCAAGATCATCGAGCGCAACACCACCATCCCGGCCCGGCGCAGCGAGGTGTTCACCACCGCCGCAGACAACCAGCCGGCCGTGGATATCGTTGTGCTGCAAGGCGAACGCGAGATGGCCAAGGATAATCGCGTACTCGGCAGGTTCAAGCTGGAGAACATCCGACCGGCCCCGCGCGGTGAGCCACAGATCGAGGTCACCTTCGACATCGATGCCAACGGGATCCTGCATGTCACCGCACGCGACAAGAACACGGGCGCCGAGCAGAGCATCACCATCAGCGAACAGTCGAACCTCGATCAGAGCGAGGTCGAGCGGATGCTCGCCGAGGCCGAGGCGCACCGCCGCGAGGACGAACAGCTGCGCAAGCAGGTCGATGCACGCAACGAACTCGACTCGGCGGCATACCAAGTCGAGCGTCGCCTCGCCGAGCTAGGCGATTCGGCGGCGCCACATGACCGGGCACGCGCCGAGATGCTGATCGCCGACGCGCGGCAAGCCGTCAAGGACGAGGCCCCGCTGGAGCGGGTGCAATCGCTGACATCCGAACTGCAGCAAGTGCTTTACGGGCTACAACCCATGCCGTCCGATGGCGGCAACGGGCAACCATCCGGCGACGGCCGGGGCTCGCGAGTTGGCGACGACGACGTGGTCGACGCCGAGTTCGACCGGGGCTGAGCCCGCCATGGTCAGTTCGACAGAACATTCGAAGACCGACGAGGACCGCGACGCGGTTGGCGAAAGCCCGCCTGAAGCGGTTGCCTCCCAAACCGATTCGGACGCCGAGCTGGCCAAGCTCGAGGATCGTTGGCGACGCGCGGTCGCCGATCTGGACAACCTGCGCAAGAGATATGCGCGCGAACTGGACCGCGAACGGGTGACCGAACGGTCCAGGGTGGCCGGCGCCTGGCTGCCCATCGTGGACAACCTGGAGCGGGCGATCAGTCATGCTGGTGACCAGTCCGACGCGGTCGTCGAGGGTGTGCGGAGCATTCTCGAACAAGCGCTACAGGTTCTCCAGCAGCTCGGCTATCCGCGCGATGCGGAGGCAGGGGTGCCCTTTGACCCGGAGCGTCACGAGGTGGTCGGTGTGGTGGACCACCCGGACAGCGCGCCCGGGACGGTTGTCGAAGTACTTCGACCGGGCTACGGCGAAGGATCGAGGCAACTGCGGCCGGCGGCCGTGGTGGTCAGCCGACGCGGGGAGTGACGCCTCGTGGCCCGCGACTACTACGAAGTCCTCGGGGTGTCGCGGGATGCGACCGCCGATCAGATCCAGCAGGCGTTCCGCACGCTGGCCCGCAAGCATCACCCGGATGTCAACAAGGATCCAGCGGCCGAAGATCGGTTCAAAGAGGTCAACGAGGCCTATCACGTGTTGTCGGATCCCGATACCCGCAAGCGCTACGACCGATTCGGCGAAGACTTCCGGCAGGTTCCCGAGGACTGGGAAGAGCGGGTGGGCGCCGGTTCCGGTGGCTTCCGCGGCGCAGGGCCCTCCGGCGCGCGGGTGCGTTACGGCCAGGGATTCGGCGGCGCCGGCGGCATCAACATCGAAGACCTTTTCGGCGACATGTTCGGTGGTGGAGGCGGATTCGGGCCGATTCCGGGCGCCGACCAGGAAGCGGTGCTGGAGCTGACCGTCGAGGAGGCTTACCGGGGCGGCAAACGGCAGATCTCACTGGATGGCCGCAACTACGGGGTCAACATTCCCGCCGGTGTCATCGACGGTCAGCGGATACGGCTGGCGGGGGAGGGCGGCCGAGGTAGCGGCGATGGACCGGCCGGAGATCTGTATCTGAGGGTGCACATCAAGCCGCATCCCCGATTCCGGCTCGACGGACGCGATGTCACCGTCGATCTGCCGGTCTCGCCGTGGGAGGCGGTGCTGGGGACCACTGTCGCTGTTCGAACTCCCGGCGGCGAAGCGAAAGTTAAGGTGCCCCAAGGGTCGTCGACCGGTCGGCGGTTGCGGCTGCGCGGCGAAGGAATGCCCAACCCGCGCGGTGCCGCCGGCGACCTCTACGCAGAAATCAAGGTGATGGTGCCACCGAAACCCACTGCGCGGGAACGTGAGCTGTTCGAGCAACTGGCGGCGGTGTCCACGTTCGACCCCAGGAGGGGACGATGACCGCACCACGCTATGTCCTGGCGCGGCGGCCCGGAATTCAACTCGACGTGTTCGCAACACGCTGCGGGTTGCATCCCGACATGGTGCGCCGGCTGGTCGCGCTCGGCCTCGTCGCTTGCCAGCAGGATGCCCGCGGCGATCTCTGGTTCGAACCGTCCGCGTTGGTGACGGTCGCCCGCATCCAGCGGTTGCGGACCGGTCTGGGACTGAACTACGCGGCGATCGGGCTGGTGCTCGACCTGCTGGACCGCATCGAAGAGCTGGAATCCGCTTCTCGCCGAAGGAGGACATCACCGTGGACATCAACAAGCTGACGCAGAAGTCGCAGGAGGCGTTGGCCGAAGCGCAGAGCATCGCGACCCGGATGGGTCATATCGAGGTCGACGGCGAACATCTGTTGATGGCGCTGATCGACCAGCCCGAGGGTCTCGTACCTCGGCTGCTGGATCAGGCGGGCGCCGACACCGCGGCCCTGAGCGCGGACCTGGAACGCGAGCTGAATCGGCGGCCGAAGGTGAGCGGCCCGGGCGCCGCGCCGGGTCAGGTGTCTGTCACCCGGCGGCTGGCGACGCTGCTGGAGGCCGCTGAGCGGGAGGCCAAGCGGCTCAAGGACGAATACGTGTCGGTCGAGCACCTGGTGATCGCCCTCGCCGAAGAGGGTTCGGCGAGTGCCGCCGGACGGATTCTGGCCTCCCACGGCGTTACCCGGGAATCATTCCTCGGCGCGCTGACCAAGGTCCGTGGCAACCAGCGGGTCACTTCCGCGACGCCCGAGGGTTCCTACGAGGCGCTGGAGAAGTACGGCCGTGACCTGGTCGCCGAGGGCCGCGCCGGCAAGCTGGATCCGGTGATCGGCCGAGATGCCGAGATCCGCAGGGTGATTCAGATCCTGAGCCGCAAGACCAAGAACAATCCGGTGCTCATCGGCGACCCCGGAGTCGGCAAGACCGCGATCGTGGAGGGCCTGGCCCAGCGGATCGTTCGCGGCGATGTCCCGGAAGGCCTGCGGGACAAGACGATCTTCTCCCTCGACATGGGTTCGCTGGTCGCAGGCGCGAAGTACCGCGGCGAGTTCGAGGAGCGGCTGCAGGCGGTCCTTTCGGAGGTGAAGGCCGGCGAGGGCCGAATCCTGCTGTTCGTCGACGAGTTGCACACCGTCGTCGGCGCCGGCGCCGCCGAGGGCTCCCTGGACGCCGGCAACATGCTCAAACCCATGCTCGCCCGCGGCGAGCTGCACATGATCGGTGCCACCACGCTGGACGAGTACCGCAAACACATCGAAAACGACGCCGCGTTGGAGCGCCGATTCCAGACCGTACTGGTCGACGAACCCGACGTGGAGGACACCATCTCGATCCTGCGTGGGCTGCGCGAACGCCTCGAAGTCTTCCATGGCGTCAGGATCCAGGACGGCGCACTGGTGGCGGCGGCAACCCTGTCGCATCGCTACATCACCGACCGGTTCCTGCCCGACAAGGCGATCGACCTGGTGGACGAGGCATGCGCCCGGCTGCGCACCGAAATCGACTCGATGCCAGCAGAATTGGATGAGATCACCCGTCGGGTCACCCGGCTCGAGATCGAAGACGCGGCCCTTGCCAAGGAGACCGACCCGGCCAGCAAATCGCGCCTCGAAGAACTGCGCAAGGAGCTGGCCGACCTGCGGGCAGAAGCCGACGCCCGCCACGCGCAATGGGATGCCGAACGGCAGGCCATTCGGCGGGTACAGGAACTGCGCGGGCAACTCGAGCAGCTCCGGCACGAGGCCGAGGAAGCCGAGCGCAATTATGACCTCAACCGGGCCGCCGAGCTGCGCTACGGCCAGATCACCGAACTGGAACGCAAACTGCAAGCGGCCGAGGAACAGCTGACGTCCAAGCAGGGGGACAAGCCGCTGCTCCGCGAGGTCGTCACCGAGGACGAGATCGCCGAAATCGTGGCCGCATGGACCGGAATACCGGTCGCGCGGCTGCAGGAGGGCGAACGGGAAAAGCTGCTGCGGCTCGACGAAATACTGCACGAGCGAGTGATCGGCCAGGACGAGGCAGTCCAGCTGGTCGCCGACGCGGTCATTCGGGCCCGCTCCGGAATCCGGGATCCTCGCCGCCCGATCGGCTCGTTCATCTTCCTCGGACCCACCGGGGTCGGTAAGACCGAACTCGCGAAGACATTGGCCGCCGCGCTGTTCGACAGCGAGGACAACATGGTCCGCCTGGATATGAGCGAGTACCAGGAGCGGCACACGGTGAGCCGACTGGTCGGTGCGCCACCGGGATACGTCGGCTACGACGAGGGTGGTCAGCTCACTGAAGCGGTGCGCCGCAAGCCCTACTCGGTGGTGCTGTTCGACGAGATCGAAAAGGCCCACGCCGACGTGTTCAACACGCTGCTGCAGGTGCTCGACGACGGCCGGCTCACCGATGCGCAGGGGCGTCAGGTCGATTTTCGCAACACCGTGGTCATCATGACCTCCAACATCGGCTCGCACTACCTACTCGACGGCGTCACCCCGCACGGCGAGATCAAGCCGGACGCGCGCGACCGGGTGATGGCCGAGTTGCGCGGGCACTTCCGGCCCGAGTTTCTCAACCGGGTCGACGACATCGTGTTGTTCACTCCGCTGTCGATGCCGCAGATCGAGCGGATCGTCGAGCTGCAGCTGGCCGAGCTGCGGGATCGGTTGGCGGAGAGACAGATTGATCTCGAGATCACGGCCGACGCGCGCCGGAAGATCGCCGAACACGGCTACGACCCGGTGTACGGCGCCCGGCCGCTGCGCCGCTACATCGCCCACGAGGTGGAAACCAAGATCGGCCGGGCGTTGCTGCGCGGCGACATCGCGGGCGGTGGAAAGATCCGCGTCACCGTCGACAATGGCGAACTCGCTGTCGGCTATTCGGAACCGGCCCTGGCGGCCTGACGGAGGAAGCGCCATGGAAACCGACATCGTGACATGCCCAAACTGCGGAAAACGCAACCGGGTACCCGCGGCGGCCGCAGGGAAGCCCCGGTGCGCCAACTGTCACCAGTGGCTGCCGTGGATCGCTGCGGCCGGCGACGGGGACTTCGCCGACATTGCCGAAAAGTCCTCAGTTCCAGTGCTTGTCGACCTATGGGCGACCTGGTGCGGACCGTGCCGGATGGTGAGCCCGGCGCTGGAGCAGCTCGCCACCGAACGCGCCGGACAACTGAAACTCGTCAAGGTCGACGTGGACAAGGCACCGGCGATTTCGCAGCGGTTCACGGTGCAGGCGGTGCCGACACTGCTGCTCCTTGACCACGGGCAAATACTGGCGCGGCAAGCGGGCGCCGCTCCCGTTGCGGCGCTGCGCAATTGGCTGGACCAGGCGCTATCGGCCGGCAGCGCGAAGCAGGCACGGTCATGACATCCGTGTATATAGATCCACACGTGGCGGCGATCCGCCCGGTGCGCCCGCGCGCGAACGGCTGCGAGGAATGTCTGCGGCTCGGCACAGCGTGGGTGCACCTGCGGCTTTGCCTGACGTGCGGGCACGTCGGCTGCTGCGACTCGTCACCGATGCGGCATGCCCGGGCGCACGCACACACGGTGGGCCACCCGATCGTGCAGTCCATGGAGCCCGGCGAGAACTGGCGCTGGTGCTACGTCCATGAGAACTATGTCTGAGGCCGCCACCGGCCAGCGCGAGTCGCCTCCGCTGGCGGAAACCCCCGACATCTACGGCGCGTACCCGCGACTGTCCGACGATCAGATTGCCACCCTCGAGGCGGGCGGCGCCCGGCGCGCCGTCGACGCGGGCGAAACGCTGGTCCGCGAGGGTGAGCGCTCCGACTACTTCTTCGTCATTCTGTCCGGCAAAGTCGCCGTCACCACGACCGACGCCGCGG
>Ga0210393_10002257_pt1 | contig 15926 bp, 14 predicted proteins | sample IncBWC27OmetaG_FD_160068 | JGI IMG/M metagenome (GOLD analysis project Ga0210393, IMG submission 160068) | Forest soil microbial communities from Barre Woods Harvard Forest LTER site, Petersham, Massachusetts, United States - Inc-BW-C-27-O ... | reverse complement strand
CCAACCCCTGGCCGTACTCGTCGAGAGTGCGCTTCCGCATGGAAAGCAGTTGCAGCGACGACTTCACGATGGCCACATCGGTCTTGAGTTCGTGCGCGGCATCGCTGGTGAATCGCTTCTGCTGCTCGAACGAACGCTGCAGACGCGCGAGCGCAGCTTCGAGAGCCGCGGCCAGAGGCCGCAACTCTGAAGTCTTTTTCGCGCTCTCAGGCGCGTGGAATTGCCAGTCGCCCGGCCCGATGCGCTCCGCTTCATAAGCGAGTTCATGAACCGGTGACAGTCCCTTCCGCACCAGCCACGCCGTAAGGGCTGCGGTAATGCCCAGAAGGAAAGCGGTAGCAATGGCAAAGAAGCGAACCGCCTCCCGGACCTCATGCCAGACATGGCGTAAGGGGGTTCCGTAAATGATGGTGATGCTGTGGCGAACTCCGCCGTTCGCTTTACCTGGATCAACGATCCGAGTGCCATTCAGAACGATGAAGCGGTAATCGCGGCCGCTAACGCGTATATTGCGAAAGAACGACGCGCCGGATGCGCTTCCCTCCAGATGTGGCGGCTCGCCGGTGGAACCGAGTACTTTACCGCCCTCGTCCTCAACGCGAAAGACTGCATCTTTGGCAAGCCGCACTCCGCGCATGTCGAGCATGACGTTGTCGCCTTCGTCTTCTGTGTCCTGAACAGCGCCCATCAACGACTCGGCAGTCGCACCGAGAGAGGTATCGAAAATTTCGAGCTGCACGCTCCACTCGTGAACTGTGATGGCGGCAATCAGGGTGGCTGCGGACAGGAGTTCAAGAATTAGGACGGTGACCACGAGGCGTCGCGTGATGGAGACGGAGGCGGAGCTTTTCATTGCGAGCCAGCCTCCTTGCGGAGACGGTATCCGCGATGCCGCAAGGTTTCGATCAACGGTTCCGTGCCCGCGAGGTTCAGTTTTCGTCGGAGATTCGAGATGTGAGCTTCGATCACGTTGGAATGATGTTCCCAATCGAAATCGTACATGTGCTCCAGCAATTCCTGCTGTGAAACCACGGCGCGGGGTCGATGAATAAGGTATTCAAGAATTCGGTATTCCGTCGGCGAGAGATCGACAACTTGACCTCGCCGGCGGACGGTTTGCTGCACGGTATTCAATTCCAGATCCGAAATCGCCAGCACCGGCGTAGAGACGCCCTTAGCGCGGCGGATGAGAGCTTTGATTCGGGCGAGAAGTTCGCCCAGGTCAAATGGTTTGCTGAGATAGTCGTCGGCCCCAGCATTCAGCAGATTGACGATCGACTCTTTGCTTTCCTGTGCCGTGAGAATGAGCACCGGGGTGTGAAGTTTCCTTCGTCGCAGGTCCTGTAGCACACGCTGACCGCTCTTGCCGGGAAGCATCAGGTCGAGGACGATAGCATCGTAGACGCCCTGTTCGGCGAGGAGCGAACCGGCTTCTCCGTCGGCGGCATGATCCACTGCCAGCCCGGTCTCGCGCAAGGCAGCAACAATATTCTCGGCAAGCCGCTGCTCGTCTTCGACCAGGAGTACGCGCATGACATGACAACCTGAGATTATTGTCTCAAAGCTTGCTTAAACGTGGCTGAACTCAGAAAGGTGGTGACTAACGGTATCGGGAAGATGTGTGTTTTTTATGCTTCGATCACTGCAAATCCATGGGGATACTGTGTCGGAATAGGGTGTCAGTGGGCCTGCAGAGCGAAAAGCATTTTCGTACCATAAACGTACCATGGATCGGGCTTTGGTGACATGAGAGAAACCATGCGCGACCCTCCGGGCATTGGGCTCGCCGCACCTCAAATCGGCCTTTCTTTGCAGCTTGCGTGCTTGAGGATCGCGAAGAATCCTTGAAGGATTTGCCGCCTCAGGAACTTGCCGACAAACATCGCCGACCGGCACCCTTCCACGTGATCATTAATCCTCAGATCACTTTAACGGGAAACGACGAAGTGCCTTTCTACGAAGGCTGTCTCAGCCTCAACGGATTTTCTGCGGTCGTTCCACGGGCCCGCACCGTACGCGTGGATTACTCGGACGAGCAAGGAGAGCCTCGCTCAGCGGAAGCATCCGGATGGTATGCCCGGATTTTGCAACATGAGATCGATCATCTGCACGGGACTCTTTACCTTGACCGGATGCAGACTCGCGCCTTCACTTCAATCGACAACAGGAATCGTTTCTGGAAGGGCAAGCCGATCGGCGAACCATCACCGGCGCAGTTAGAATCACCAGGAACATCGATAGTGTTTGGAGGCGCGGGGCGGAATCGAACCGCCGATGAGGGTTTTGCAGACCCTTGCCTTGCCACTTGGCCACCGCGCCTTTTGTTATTCAGTCTTGACCGACGCTCTGCCTAACTTCAGCGCTCAGAATGATCGCTTGAGCAACGTCTTTCCTCGGTCGCCTTTTCTGCTGGCTCTGGTGTTGCAAGATCAAGAAGGCTTCGTGCTCGCTGAGTCCCAGTTCCCGTTGCAGAATACCCTTGCCGCGTGCGACCAGCTTCCGTGCTTCCAATTCCATCAGCGGGTCAGAATTCCGGCGCCGTCAGCCGGACGCCCCCAACCGCCTTCGAAAACGAAGTTGGTCAGCGGCTTTCGTTTTCGCGGGCTCGCTTCTCTCTCGCGTAATTTCTCGGGAAGATCTGCCGAGTTGCCAGGGTATCCAACGGCTGCGGCGGCGACCGGCTCATAATCTTGAGGAATTGAAAACTCGCGGCGAGCTTTTTCAACATCGAATCCGGCCATCTGATGAACCACCAATCCGGACACCGTTGCCTGAAACGTGAGATTGGCCATCGCCTGACCAACGTCATGGAATGCGTGCCGGTTGAGTTGCCCCGTCGATTCAAACGTCAACCTCGCAACGGACAACAGAAGCACCGGGGCGTGCTGCGCCCATTGCACATTGAATTCAACCAAACAACCCAGTAGGCGGTCGAAATCGGATTTGTTCGCCTTCGCAGCCACCATGAAACTCCACGGCTGGTCGTTCCTGCAGGACGGCGCCCATCGCGCCGCTTCCATCAAGCTGGCCAAGGTCTCAGGCTCGACGGATTTTGAGGCGAACGCCACGCTGCTTCGCCGACCGGCAAGCAAGGGATGAATGGAAAATTCGCCAATCTTCTGTTCGCCGTCCGGAATCGTTGGTGCTGCGGTATCCTTCGCCATCAGTTTTCCTCTCGGCTAAACGGCGGCATCTTGACCGGATCGCGGCCACACGAATGCCGTCCCTCAGGACTAAAGCACGATTACATAGCAGTCTTCAACGGCACGGCTAAAGGCGTGCCCTTCCCGGCCATTTGATGACCATGAGACGTTTCCCGCGCTGTCTCCACCGTTACTACTCCTCGACCATCGGCCGGCGTTGCAGCACGCGGCCAAGTATGCGTTCTTCCAGGGCGGCGAAGCGCGCGCTGCCGCGGGCTCGTGGTCGAGGTATGTTTACGACGTCGTCCAGTGCGACGCACCCACCCTCAATCAAGATGACACGGTCCGCAAGGGCTATCGCCTCGGCCACGTCATGGGTCACCAGCATGGCGGTAAAGCCGCGGCTTCGCCAAACCTCCTCGATGAGTCGCTGCATTTCGATGCGCGTGAGCGCGTCCAACGACCCCAGCGGTTCGTCCAGAAGCAACAAATTCGGGTCATGGACAAGAGCACGCGCCAGCGCTACTCTCTGTCGCTGCCCCCCGGACAAGGTAGCGGGCCAGTCGCTCGCTCTCTCTGCCAGACCAACTTGCGCCAGGACTTTTTGCGCCTGCGGGATCAGCGCAGGCCCCAGGCCGAGCATGACGTTGGGAAGAATTCGTCGCCACGGCAACAGGCGAGAGTCCTGGAACATGACCCGAACGTCCGGCTTGCCGTTGTTCTTTGCAATGCTATCCGCAACGTTGCCCACAATGATGGTTCCGGATTGCGGTGTTTCCAAACCCACGACTGACCGCAGGAGAGTACTCTTGCCACATCCGCTGCGGCCCACAATGGCAACAAACTCACCGGCGGAGATTTCAATGTCGAAGTTTTCGAGTACCGTGCGTCCACCGAAGGCAATGCTCACGCTCTTGATCGCGACCGACACACCGCGTGAGCAGCGGTGTTGCGCGGTCGCAATCTCTCGCGAACTGTAGGCAGTCGGCATGCGTGTTCCTAGCCCGCGATCCGATACGCCGGATTCCAGCGCAGCCAGTAGCGTTCCAGTCTCTTCGCCAGAAGATCGGCGAGTTTTCCCAAAATCGCATACAGCAGAATGCCAACTACCATGACATCCGTCTGCATGAATTCACGTGCGTTCATCGTCATGTAGCCGATGCCCGAGCGCGCTGAAATGGTTTCGGCGACGATCAGGATCACCCACATCAGCCCGAGCGAGAAGCGCACGCCTACCAGAATGGAGGGCAAAGCTCCGGGCAGAATGATCTCGCGGTATAGCGGCCAGCCAGACAGGCCATAGGTTCGCCCCATCTCGAGAAGCCCACGATCGACCGAACGAATCCCGTGAAAGGTGTTGATGTAGACGGGGAAAAAAACACCCAGAGAAACCAGAAAAAGCTTGGCCGATTCGTCGATGCCGAACCACAAAATGACCAGCGGGATGAGAGCGAGCGGAGGAATGTTGCGGACCATTTGAATCGTCGTATCGAGCAGAATTTCAGCCCAGTGCATCGAGGCGGTGAGCAGCCCGAGCAGGAGCCCCATCCCGCCACCGACCACGAAGCCCGACAAGGCGCGCAGAGTGCTGACCCGGACATGCATCCACAATTCGCCGGAGGCGCTGAGTTCGATGAACGACCTCATCACCGCGCTTGGCGAGGGCAGAAAGCGACCAGGCAGAATCCCCGCGGACGATGCCCACTGCCAAACAATCAACAGCAAACTCGGCACGGCCCAAGGCAACACTTGCTTCGCCAGAACGCTCAGTCGAAGCTGCGTCTTCGCGGCAGAATTTTTCTGAGGCTGGATCATGGTTCTTGTTTCATCGTTGAGGCTCAGCGTTTGGCCTGAGTTCCCGTCAACGTTCCCCGCAACGTTGCATCGCGGATATTAATATGCTTGGGAATCAACTTGAGGTTGTAGAACGCGTCCGCGACTCTTTGCTGCTCCGCCAACACGGCATCGCTGACTGGCGTCACCCCGTAGCCGCCCCGCGACAGTGCCAGCTCAAGCGTCGCTTGATCCAAACCGATCTGCGGTTGCAGGGCCGCGGCTGCCTCCTTGTGATTCGTTTTCGCCCACTGATCCACCGCGGCCACTTCCTCCAGGACGATCGCAACCACGTCGGCCCGCTTCAAGGCAAAAGGTCTGGCGGCAAGAAAAAACTGGTGATTGCTGACTACACCGTTGCCATCGGCCAGAACGCGGGCGCCGGTTTGTCTTTGGGCCGCGGCCAGAAACGGCTCCCAGATCGCCCACGCATCGACGCTCCCGCGCTCGAACGCCGCTCGCGCATCCGCGGGCGTCAGGAAAACGGTATCGATGTCGTTGTATTGCACGCCTGCTTTTTCCAGGAGCTTTACCAGCAGATAGTGAACGTTCGAGCCTTTGTTAAGCACAACTTTCTTGCCCTTGAGTTCGGCCACTGTTTTGATTGGCGAATCCTTGGGGACCAGAATGGCCTCAGCCGCTGAAGCGGCCGGTTCATTTCCGACGTAAACCAGATCCGCTCCAGCGGCCTGAGCGAAAATGGGCGGAGCTTCGCCCACCGTACCAAAGTCGATGCTGCCGACGTTCAAACCTTCCAGCAACTGCGGGCCAGCCGGAAATTCGGTCCACGTCACTTCAACCTGGAGCGGCGCCAGCCGTTTCTCCAAACTCCCGCGTGCTTTCAGCAGCACCAACGTGCCGTATTTCTGATATCCGATACGCAAGACGTTATCGGTGTTCTGAGACGATGCCAATGGCGCCACAGCCATCAGGAACAAGATAGCTGCCAGGGTCGCGCCGTGAAACTTTGCAGGTAGAGAATTGCTCATAGGTTTACTCAATCGATGGTTACGAATAAAACGAAGGCTTCGGAAGCCGGCGATTCAACGTCCAGTCTCCCAACTCCCGAATCTTGTAGTCGACCGGATCATGCAAAGTGTGCGTGCGCAGATTGCGCCAGAAGCGGTCGATTCTCGCGGGACCGGCGGCCGCGCGCGCTCCCATGACTTCGAACATGCGGCTGGTGATCTCCAGGCCGGCGTTGTTGGTGATCACCTTCGAGGTGGCAACATCCAGCGCGCACTTTCCACGTTGATTTTCAGTGATTGCGTCTCCGCTCTCCCAGGCTCGCTGCAGGGACTCTCCTGCGATGTCGGTGAGGGCCTGCGCTGCCTGAAGGTTCACAACGAGGCTGCCGTAATTCGCCAGAATGTAAGGGTCTTCCCTGGCACTCTTTGCCATCGAAGCAATCCACGGCCGAGTTTGTGCCAACGTGTAGTTGCGCGATTCCTCCAGCGCACCTTCGGCGATTCCCAGAAAAATATTGCTGAGAATCAGCTGCGCAATGCACGAACGCAAGGACGCCCTGATGCTCCCCAGCGGCCCGGGTGTCTTCAACAACTCTTCCTGGTCGACGGCCACATCGCAGAATTCAACGGTTCCGCTGTCAGTTTGCCGTTGTCCCATGGCATCCCAGTCATCGAGAATGCGAATTCCTGGCCGGCTGGAAGGTATGGCGGCGACCATGAACTTTTCGTCCACGGAGCGAAGGGCGGAAACGATCAGCATGTTGGAGTCGAGTGCCCCGGAACAAAAACCCTTGCGACCATGGATGACGTATCCCGCACCATTCTTGGCCGTCAGGCTCGTGCGCTTGTCGAGCGGATTCAGCGCATTTCCCCAGAACCACTTGTTGCGGATGGTCTCAGAAAAAAGCTCTTCGGTTTGTGCCTGCGATCCATAGAGCGACACGGAAGCCAGCATCAGGTGTTGAAAGCCAAACAGATGGGCGATCGAACTATCGACGCGGGCGAAGACTCGAATGAGTTTCATCGTGTCCCCCCATTCCATTCCCCAACCGCCCAGCTCCGCCGGAATCGTCACGTTGAGTAGTCCGCTCGCGCGCAGCACGTCCCGCTCAGTCTTTGCCGTGCCGCCCCGCTTATCGCGTTCAACCGCGGTTTGAGCAAATGCCGCGGCCAATTGGTCGGCAATTTCGAAAGCATGTTGCCGGGGCGGAACATTCACTGCGATGTGATTCACCGTAGAAAACACTGCTGTCCTCCCGTGTCGTTAGGCATGCGGTCCCTTAAACCGCGCGATTGCGAACCGCTTCTCGAGCAGCACCTCTGCTGCATTGGTGTTGCTATGGCAGCACCCCGAGATCTGATGAACCGCCTGACAGTCGTTGTAACTGCGTGAAAACTTGAAATTCAGGGACCTAGCCGCACCCCTCTATTGGCACGACAATTGCCAAAGCTCACATGGAACTCAGTCCTGCTCGGAAAGGGACCGAAATCATGGAAGTCTTCTGGTTTTTACCAACTCACGGAGATGGACGCTACCTTGGCACGGCCGAACAGGCGCGAACCATCAACTATGGTTATTTGAAGCAGGTGGCTCAAGCCGCCGACCAGCTTGGGTTTGTGGGCGTCTTGTTACCGACTGGCAGGTCATGTGAAGACGCGTGGGTCGTGGCGTCAACTCTGGTCCCGGTGACGACCAAACTGAAGTTTCTGGTGGCGGTCCGTCCCGGCATAACTTCCCCCACGGCGGCCGCTCGAATGGCAGCGACGTTCGACCGTCTTTCCGAGGGACGATTGCTGATCAACGTAGTGACCGGCGGCGATCCCGACGAGGCGCTCGGGGACGGCGTCTTTCTTTCTCACGATGAGCGTTATGAAGTCACGGAGGAATTTCTTCAGATCTGGCGCGATGCGGTGGCTGGCAAAGCAGTCTCGTTGAATGGAAAACATCTTCACGTAGAGAATGCAAAGGTTTTATATCCAGCCGTGCAAAAGCCGCATCCCCCGCTGTATTTCGGGGGATCTTCCAAGGTTGCTTACGGGCTCGCGGCCAGACAGGTTGACGTTTACCTCACTTGGGGTGAAGCGCCGCAAGCGCTTGAGGAGAAGGTTGCGACCGTACGTCGTCTGGCAGAGGAACAGGGCCGCTCCGTTCGCTTCGGCATTCGCCTGCACGTCATCGTCCGCGAAAAGGAGCAGGAAGCGTGGGCCGCAGCGAACGACTTGATTCGCTATGTCGAGGACGACACCATCGCCAGAGCGCAAAAAACATTCGCGCGGTTCGACTCCGAAGGACAGCGCCGCATGGCGGAGTTGCATCGCGGCGGCCGCGAAAAACTGGAAGTAAGTCCCAATCTCTGGGCAGGCGTAGGCCTGGTGCGCGGTGGTGCCGGCACTGCACTGGTTGGCGATCCAGCGACTGTAGCGAAAAGAATGAGGGAGTACGCGGACCTGGGAATCGAAACCTTCATTCTGTCCGGTTATCCGCATCTGGAAGAGGCGTATCGCGTGGCCGATTTGTTGTTTCCACATCTGCCGCTTTCATCGAAATCGGAAAAATCAGCTGGAAATATCACCGGCCCGTTCGGAGAACTCGTCGCGAATGAATACCAACCGCGAACAACCGCGGCACCGGTACCGGTGCAACAAAGTTAGCCACGAAGCGCCAATCGGATTCGTCTTGTGCACGGTCCGCAAAGTCCGCAAAGGCGCAACGGTGAACATCCTTAAGCCGTCTCAGAAAATGGCAAAGCTCGCGCCTATGATCGCCGTTTTGATCGTGGCGGCGATGCCGCTGAGCTGTAGTCGCAAGGCTTCATCGAAGCCCACGACCATCAGGCGATTAGGAAAATCTTGCTAGTTCCTTTGCCCCCGGCCACGCGATCGTACGGATCGAGAATTTGTCCGAGCGCGCAAATCGGTCCACGATGAATTGTTCGCGCCTGTCGGGACAACACAACTTGCGCCGGAGGCTCACTAGCTGGGGAACGTATCAGGAAGGGAATGATGACCGGGCGCCCTCGGTTTGCGAGCGTCGGGCAGCTCGCCGCACTGCATCAGCTTGGCGCGAACGATGTTCCGGCTGATGCCTAGCAGACGGGCCGTCTGAACTTGATTGCGATGACAGAATTCGTAGGCTGTTCTAGTAATCGCGGCTTCGATCTCCGCATAAAGGTTGGGACGGCCATCCTCAAAAACTGCCAGTAGCGATTCACGCAGCCCTTGGAAGGGCCGTGCTGGACCGCTAGTTGTGGTTCGGAGCCCGAGTGGAGAAAGTCTCAAGTCTTCCGGTCGAACTACATTTCCCCGGCAAACCAACAGCGCGTGATGGATGACGTTTTCCAGTTCTCGCGTATTACCTGGCCAGGAGTGTCCGCTAACCAGGACATCGATCGCCTCCGTGCTCAATGCGGGATACGTCAGCCCGAGACGTTCTCCATAAACCCCGAGAAAGTATTGCGCTAAGGGCAGAATGTCACCCGGCCGTTCGCGCAACGGAGGAAGATGCAGCGTGGCAACCTGGAGCCGATAATAAAGATCTTCGCGGAAACGTCCTGCGGCGACCGCATCCTCGAGATTCACGTTGGTTGCAGCTACCACGCGAACGTCAATCGCAACCGGGCTGCGCGAACCCAGCCGAACGACTTGGCGCTCTTGCAGGACTCGGAGCAACTTCACTTGCATGGCGAATGGCAAGTCTCCGATTTCATCCAGAAATAACGTTCCACCCCGGGCCGCTTCAAACCATCCCGCCCGGGCTACCGTTGCTCCGGTGAATGACCCGCGCTCATGACCAAACAATTCGCTCTCTACCAAGCTCTCAGAAAAAGCTCCGCAATTCACCGCCACAAAAGGACCGTCAGCCCGTGGGCTCAGCTTATGTACGTGTCTGGCAATGAGTTCCTTGCCCGTACCTGTTTCCCCAGTGATCAGCACGTTTGCAGTGCTGGGTCCGATCAAGTGAATTCTCTCAAGTAGCGTCTTGGACTTAACGTCTTCGAACACCAAAGCGGACGCCCTTGCACCAAAAGGCGCGACATGTGGGCCGGGAAAACTTAGAAGTGGCTTGGGAACTGGGGACAGTGACATTCTAAATCCTACTATATGAATCGACATAGTAGGATACTCCGCGCGGTTATGTCAAGGCAGCGACAACCTCTAACACGTCGACATGTGATCATCTCGAAGCATCCAGGCCGGCTAATCGCTTCCGAAAAGGCCGGTGTCGAGTTTTCCTCGTTCCGTAACCGCAAATCGGTACCATGCTCGGGCCGCTACGCGGTTTCATCCGAACTCAGCGCGAAGCCGTGTTCACAACACTTTGCACGCTCACTCGCAAGGGCTCCGCGTTGCTCTGGTCCTCTGGCGATGCACCTTTGGGGAGTGGGATGGTCGCGAAAATGCGAGTCCCGGAGCTATCCGACTCGATGTTCATCGTTCCTTCGAATTGACGCAGGCGTTCCCGCATACCTCCGATTCCAACACCCGAGCGTCCCGATTGAATCTCAGCCATTCGCTCGGACGACATGCCCTTTCCTTGGTCCCGGACATCCAAAGTGATCTGATTCGATTCTCGATCTATTCGGATCGAAGCGGTCTTGCTTTCTGAATGTCGATGAATATTTGTCAAAGATTCCTGGACCAGCCGGAAGATCACAATTTCCAATTCGCTAGGTAGCCTTCCAAACTGCTCCGAAATCTCAAAGCGGACCTCTAGTGGGCTGCGCTCCCGAAGCCCCTGTAGATACAAACTGATCGCGGAATATAATCCGCTTTCATCCAACAGCGGCGGATGTAATAGATAAGAGGTCGTGCGTATTTCGCGATGCAACTGTTGAACGGTTGTTTGGATTTCCTCAATCTTCGAGGCAACCTCGGATGATTTGTACCCTGCCTCTTGCATGAATAGTTCAAGGTTTATATCAAGTACAGTCAATGTCTGACCAACGCTGTCGTGCAATTCGCGCGCGATACGCCGGCGTTCTTCATTCTGGCTTCGCAGCAATCGCCAGGAAAGCTGGCGCACACGATTGGACTGCTCCTCCAGTTCTCGCGTGCGGGCCCGCACTTCTGCATCGAGTGTTTGGGCGAGATTGCGGAAATTGTCTTCCGCCTCTTTGCGAGCCGTTACGTCGCTGGCTGCACCGAACCACTCCAGGATCTCGCCGTTTATATTGAGTAGGGGAACCGCCCGTGAGTACGTCCAGCCCAGCGTGCCGTCCATGCGTCGGACACGATGTTCATGCTCGAACATGCTTTTTGTCCGCACAGCCTCGCGGATTGTTCGCAACATGAGCGGTTGGTCGTCAGGATGAATATATTGGTTGAGCCAATCTTTCGTTGGTTTCCCCGTATCCGCCATGAACCCCCTGCCGTCGAGCTCGCGCATCTCGCTCCAGTCGGGGCTCATGCGATAAACCACGTCGGAACTGGCGTTCACGAGTGCGCGGAACCGTTCTTCGCTCCGACGCAGCAACTCCTCTGCCTGTTTGCGTTCGGAAATGTCGGCGGTAACGGCGAGATGCACTACGGTTTCATCCGGATTTTGCAAGGGTGCGGCGTGGGTTTCCACGTGCCGCCGTTTGCCATCTAGCCCAACGATGTCGAACTGTAGTGAACCTTGCCCGCCCCGGCAGATGCCCTCGTTGAAAGCTTTGAACCGCTCCCGATCCTCCGGCGCAATCAGGTCGTAAACACTCTTACCAACCACTTCCTCCGCACAACGAGCGCCCACCATCATCAATCCGGGCGAATTCATGTGCAACAAAGTGCCAGTTGCCGAGACCAGTTTGACGCACTCCGGCGTGGTTTCGACAATGGCGCGAAAGCGCTCCTCGCTTTCGCGCAATGCCTTCTCGGTTCGCTTTTGGTGCGTGATGTCACTGTTGGTTTCGAGAATGCGCAGCGCGTTTCCATCGGCTTTCCGATCGAGCGCCCACCGGCTAATGACTATGACCTTCGTGCCATCCTTCCTTGTGTGAACTAATTCGCCGCTCCATCGCTCATCCCGGCGCAGTTGTTCGTTGATCATACCCAGCTGTGCGGGAAATTCGGTCTGCAAGAGTTCGTGGGTTACTCGGCCCATCGCTTCCTCACGAGTAAAGCCATAGAGCTCCGTCGCAGCCTTGTTCCAATAGGTAACGTGGTCGCCGCCATCGCGCACGAAGATTGCATCATTGCTGAGGTCCAGCAGACGAGCCTGTTCCGACAGTGCTCGCTCCGCCTGCCTGCGTTCAGTAATATCGCGGGCTACCTTCGATGCCCCGATGACCCTGCCTGCCGCGTCGCGGATGGGAGAAATCGTGAGTGAGGCATCTAGATGAGTGCCGTCTTTCCTTCTCCGCACCGTTTCGAAGTGTTCGACTCGCTCGCCTCGTGCCAAGCGCCGCAGAATGTCTTCTTCTTCTGCTCGTCGTTCCCATGGGACGATGAGCGTAATATGCTGACCAACGGCCTCCTCTGCCTTATATCCGAACAATCGCTCGGCGCTCTGGTTCCAACTGGTGATGGTCCCATCGAGCTTCTTGCTGAGGATGGCGTCATCGGAAGAATCGACAATGGCAGCCAATAGTGAGGTTGTCCGTTCCGCTTCCTTTTGCTGGGTGACGTCATGGAACGTGAGAACGATCAGAGAATCCCCAACTCCCGTCAATCGGCGCGCGTCAAGCACTAGCGTCCTTCTACCGACAGGGAATTCGCGGTCGATCTCGACCGCTTGAAGTTCACTAGGGCCAGAAAGAGCTGTTTCTATGGATTCCCACACTTCGGACGTTTCCCATTCGTTGTTCCCCAGCTTGCGGATCGAAATGCCCTGCGACTGATCTCGCGAAACCCCAAATATGGCATAGAAGGCCCGGTTCGCCGTCTGTACATGCAATTTGGCGTCGAGAACCACCACGGGATCGACTACAGTGTTAAGGATCCCCTTTGTGTATTCCCGTTCGTAGATGGCTTGCTCGATGCTTGCTCGAAAGGCAGTGACATTCATGAATGTGAGCACCGCACCCAGAATCTGGCCGCGATCGCTCCGGGTGTAGGGAGCTATTCGAAGGAGAAAACGTCTATCGCCATCGCGGGTTTCGATCCGATGTGGTGCTCCGTCAGAGATCACCCGCCTGCAGATTCTATTGAGATCCTCCACGCCCGCAAGAGTGTTGCCCAGAGGACAACCGAGATCCGAGGCCTTCAAGCCAAACACCGTCATGGCGGCCCGGTTGATGCGAGCAATTTTGTACTCGCGGCTGATTACAATTATCGGAACATCGACAGCATCAAGCACACCGTTCTCGTTGTCGGTCATCCCGTCCAAAGTCGTAGAGTCGCCTGACGCAGTGCCCGCTACAAAGATCTCGTCATCGTTGGCCATGAAAATATCTCTATCGTTTAACCTTTCGCACGATACAGCGTGCGGCTCCGTTGCAGCACATCATCAGCCACCAGTGGAAGAGTCTGACGCAACGCTAAGAGCAACGCCTGAGATCGCGGCATGCGAAACGAACCGGGATAGCGCGACAGAAGTCGGTCCTCTAGGACACGGGACTCGTCCGGGCCCACAGCGTCGCGAAGTGCTTCGGACACGGCTCGCTCAAGCCGAGTGTAATCTTCGACGGGAATAAGATGGGAGTGATTCTCGCTGAGTCGCGGCAGCATACGAGCGTGCACGTCGCCGTCGAAGTTATCCATCGAGAACGAGCAGAAGATCGAAATATCTTCCTCATGCGCGAGTTGGTCAAACAAATCTTCGAGATTCATACTCGCGGCGACGTCGCCGCGCTCCCAAAGAATGTTAACCATCTCACCCCACCAGCGCACTTTCGGATAACGACCCTCCCCGCGAGCTTGTGAAACAACGTTTGCAGCTAAGCCCAGGAAAACAGGCGAATCCGGCATTCCGTCACGCATGAAGGTGGGCAGCAGATTGTCCGCGTCAACAATCGTTAGTTGCCCGCGCTTTTCCGCGGCTTTCACATCCACGCCCTCGCTTTCCAATCGGGGCCGAAAGGCGTCCCAATGAGCGATCGTAGGAACCAGAATTACCCCTTCGCCGTTGGCAATCGCCGCAGCCGCAAAGCGACAGACGGCCCGATTGAGAAATTGCTGATCCTGATAAAGCTGGACGATGTGATCGCGCGGCGCAGCGCCAGCTAAAACACCGCACCAGGGCTCACCGTTGCCCGCTCCATTGTTTGTCTCTCCCAAGCTGCCTCTGTTTTCCATTCCCACCCTCCGCATAAATCTCGGGTTAAATCCGATTTTGCGACGAAGCCGCTCGCGTTGAACGCTGCCTGGCTTGTTCTCCAGCAACCCTCGCATCGTTCTGAGTAACAGTGACTATATTGCAATCACGACCCTCACGCCGAATTATTCGTGTCGCCTCAAACCGTCCACTCCGGGGCATACGGTGTTTAGTGTATTGACCGGAGACCACGATTTCTCTCCCGCAAAACGAGACTTCGGAGGACAATCCCACGCTCATGCGCGACAGCGCGGGCAAGACTCTGTTGGCCATGGAGTTCCTGATTCGCGGCGCCCGCTCAAAACCGGATATTTGAGAAAATCTTTCCTGAGTGCAAGATATTCAGGAATTGTCACTGAACGAATTTGCCCCCGGCTGCATCAGAGAGTTGTGACTTTAAGCGCTCAGCCTCGATCACATATGGCCCGTATCCTCGTCGTGGATGACAGTGCGGTTATGCGTCGCACATTGAGAAATCTTCTGGAGAGCCACGAAGATTGGAGAGTGTGCGATGAGGCATCCGATGGACGTGAAGCTGTTACGAAATTCGATAAAGAAAAGTTTGATGTCGTTGTGCTCGACTTTCAAATGCCTGGAATGAATGGACTGGACGCGGCGAAACAGATCACATCGCGTTCCCCGAGCACGCCCATTCTGATGGTCACCCTCCACCTCTCGCCCCAACTTGCCGAGGAAGCCCGAAAGGTCGGCATCCGCGGAATCTGTCCAAAGGCTGATATCGGATCTGTTATGGAAGGCGTTACGGCAATTCTCGATAACAGGTCATACTTCAAGAACTAGGGAACTAGGCGTTAGACACACAACAATAATTTCTAAAATAAACCATATGGCCCGGTTTGCGGAAAATAGGCACGGGGCGCGCTCACAGGATGCCGATGACCGGACGCGCCCCGTTCAGCGAACGGCAGATGCCACTCCCAGAGCGGCGAACCTGTGGCGGAACGTCCGGCCTTCACATCAGGGCGAAGGCCGGATTTGTCCCTATGCTGCCGCTTGCTGACTTTTCTTGAGGAATGCCAGTAGGTCGGCGTTAATCGTGTCGGCCTCCGTCGTGGGCATACCGTGAGGAAAGTCCTTGTAGATCTTAAATGTGCTATTCCTCAGCAACTTTGCCGACAGCGGTCCAGCCGCGACATAAGGCACGATTTGATCATCCTCACTATGCATGACCAGCACTGGCACCGTGATTTTCTTTAGGTCTTCGGTGAAGTCGGTCTGGGAGAACGCGACGATGCCGTCATAGTGTGCCTTGGTGCCTCCCATCATGCCTTGGCGCCACCAATTCCAGATCACGCCTTGAGAGGGTTTCGCACCGGGCCGGTTGTAACCATAGAACGGTCCAGCCGGCACATCATAGTAGAACTGGGCTCGGTTGGCCGCGAGTTGCGCCTGCAATCCGTCAAACACCTCCTTGGGCTGACCGGTCGGATTGGCCTCCGTCTTCAGCATCAGGGGAGGCACTGCGCTAATGATGGCCGCTTTTGCCACCCGGCTTTCGCCGTGGCGAGCCAGGTAGTGCACCACTTCGCCGCCGCCAGTCGAGTGGCCGATATGAATCGCATCCTTAAGATCGAGATGTGCGGTCAGCGCTGCCAAGTCGTCGGCATAATGATCCATGTCATGGCCGTCCCAGCCCTGGCTGGAGCGTCCGTGTCCCCGCCGGTCGTGAGCAATCACACGAAAGCCGCGTTGACCGAAGAACAGCATCTGGTTGTCCCAATCGTCCGC
>Ga0210393_10002254_pt1 | contig 15947 bp, 12 predicted proteins | sample IncBWC27OmetaG_FD_160068 | JGI IMG/M metagenome (GOLD analysis project Ga0210393, IMG submission 160068) | Forest soil microbial communities from Barre Woods Harvard Forest LTER site, Petersham, Massachusetts, United States - Inc-BW-C-27-O ... | reverse complement strand
CAAGCCGAGATTGACCCGCAGCGGTCGATCGGCGCCAGGCGTGGTGATATTGAATACCTGCACCGGTGGTGCACCCACATTCGGCTGGACGCAATTCGCGCCGCCGGTAACCAAGACGACGTTGGCGCTGACATTGGCGACCAGGCGGCCCACTGAATTGAAGCAGACGGCTGACACCCCATTGCTGTCGACGGTGACGTTGGTGCTGGCGTTCGATAGCACGCCAGACTCGATGAATGTCGGCACCTCGCTACCATCCGTCATCGAGGGCACCGTGTAGATGGCCCAAGAGGTGCCATTGACCACGGCCGGCAGCGGAATCGCGGTGGGGGTCGTGCTGTTCGTCAATGAAAACACCACTTGACGGCTGCGACGCAGCGATTCGGTCTGCGCCAGGCGCAAGCCGGTTTGCAGCGAGTCCGTCACGGTGCGAACCTTGTTATTCCTGATCCAGGTGGTCATCGCGGGAACGCCCAGCGCCACGAGAATCGCGAAGATCGTCATGGTCACCACCATTTCAATCATGGTGAAACCCGGTGCGCGCCGCGAGCGTTGCATCAGCAGCCGCCGGTCTTCGTAACCCAAGCAGTCAGGCAGCTCTTAAATGAGGCGGGGGCCGGCGGCGCGACTGTCGTTACTTGATTATTGTCTTGATCGACCGTGAACGTGAAACCGCTCAGGGGGGCCGCAGCGCCTACCGCTGTCGCGGTATAGGTGGTGGCCGTGCTGCCGGCGCAGCTGACATTGAATTTCCCATAAGCAACAATCGCAGCAGCGCAGGGCGGGGTGAATACTCCAACCGGGAGGTAGCTACGATTGTCTTGAAAGTACCGCTCCATGTTGGCGCGCACCGCGGCCAAGCCTTGCGTCGCATCCACCAGCTGCCCGCGAATGACGTAGTCACGGTAGTTGGGAATGGCGATCGCGGCGAGGATGGCGACGATCGCCACCGTGATCATGAGTTCGATCAGCGTGAAGCCCTTGGAGCGGCCATGACGCAGCGGGGAATGATGTTCAAGCGCTGTTGTTTTCATGCCGGAAAGGCTACGAAAGCTGTCTTGCTCGAAGCTTGCAACCATGAGATTTCCCCCTAAATTGAGAACTGGTTCGCAGTTTGCGGACCTGCCGTTGCAGACCGCGGATTGAGCGAAAATGCGCCTGAATTCGAGCGCCGCGTTGTTGTGCGATAGCTGCATTTGGCCATGCTATTTGATTGCGTCCTACACGATTTGACCACTTTGTAGGACTGTGGAATACATCACAATGGTTTTACATAAAAAGACAATGCCGCGGGGATGAACTTCGAAACGCCGGAAATGAAAAAGCCGCGCATTTTTGGTGCGCGGCTTTTTCCGCCCCCACGCCAAATGAATCTTTAGGTCGAGCCCCAGCAGATTTGGGTGTTGGCGGCTCCCGCGCTGTTCTGGGCCGCCTGCGTATTCGTCGTATTCAATGTGAACAGCGCGCAGTCCGTGTCGCTGGCCTGACTGCCCACGGGAACGGCGGAGATCAAATAGCTTGGTGCTGGTGCTGCGGGTGCAGTCGGCGAGGTGTCCGGGATACTGATCGTCACGGTGTACTTACCCTCGACCGATGCCGTCGGCACGCCGGCCGCGGGGACTCCGTTGCAAGGCGCATAGCTGAATGTCTGGGAATAGCACCGTTCCAGCGCCTGGGCGTCGAGCGTCAGGGTCTTAGTGGCATCGGTGCGATTTCCGCGGCGTATGTACTGCGTGTAGCTGGGGACGGCGATCATGGCGAGTATCGCGACGATCGCCACCGTGATCATCAATTCCACCAAAGTAAAGCCATTCTTCACGGTAGTGTCCTCATGATGCAGCGTGAGCTGTCAGTATCACGACGTCAGGGGAACCGCCGCCGACCGGGCCGTCCAATACGGCATCGACATTCTCTCCAATATAGATGCTGCTGAGAGCCTTGGCCGCCGCGCTGTTTGGCCTGATGTGATACAGCTGGTGTGCGATCTCGATCTGGCCGTTGCCCGGCATCGCCGTCACCGGGCCGGTGACCATCGCGGAATAAGGACGCGAGCTCCAGCCGATGCTGGGTATCAGGCAAATCGCCAGAGCGAATGCGCCGACCGCGAGACTCAGTTTTGCTGGTTTCATTGACGTATCTCCCACCATGCCGTGCGTGATTTAGAGGATCCCTTCAGGATAACGGGTTGAATGATCGGCGTAGCGCCCCCGGTACCGGTGCCACTGACCCCCAAACCCGGCACCGATTCCGTAATGAGTGCGATACCGGTACCGCTCGTAAAGGAGCCGGACCGAATCGTCGGTGCCGAGGCATAGACGAGTCCCAAGGACATCCCGACCGGAGCGACGGGGTTGAGGCTGCCGGTCGGTGTCACGGTATCGGAGGAGTTGATCTTGCCGTCGCCGGTGGCGTCGAACTGCGGCGTGCTGAAGGAACCGCCGGTCGCATAATTGAGCACCATGAGATAAGAGCTGCCGGATGCATTGCAGGTGCCGGCCGCCGGTGGAATGGGCGTATAGGTCGTCAACACCAGTTCACCGCCGCTTTCCAGCCGCGGATCATTGATCACCCGCTCGCCGCACGGTGGAGTCGCGCACGAGGGCAGGTTCAGGTCGATATACCAGCCCGGGTTGGACGGAACCGTGCCGGCCGTTCCCGTGATGTAACGGACCTCTTCTGTGCCACCGCTAATCGTCGTAACGGTCGACGTATGCAGCGTTTGCGGCAACAAGTTCCCGCGGTTTAGCGGCGTCGGATTGCCACCGGGCGGATCATAGACGCCATAGATTGATTGCACGTTTTCATTCGTCAGGTCCGGCACACCGAGGAATTGCCCCGTGCCGAACAACACCATGGTCCCCAAAACCTGCGGGAAGCGTGGGTTCAGGCTCACCACCGGCTTGGTGGTGATGGGCTGTCGGTTACCGCCGGTAACTGCATCGGTGGCCTGGAACAACACCGAGACGGCCCACTGGGCTGGATTGGGATTCGATATGTCTACGCGCCAGAGGTTACCTTGCAGGTCGCCGGCGTAAACGAGATTGGCGAGACCCGCGACTTCACCGCCGTTGTTCACGGCAGTGAGGCTGGAGAGGCCATTCGCCTTGGTGAGGTCACAGGCGGTCGGCACGTTTGCGCACAGATCGATCTTTGTCCATGACCCGCCACCGCCGCCCGGATTCAAGGTCGGGGCGCCGGTGCCGCCCGTCTGCGGGTTCAGCGCATACAGAAAGGGCTTCTCGTGAGTGCTGTTGTAGCCGTTGCCGACGAGCACCGTCCAGCCGGAATTCGTGTTGGCAATGACCGGCTCGCTAAATCCCAGTCCCATGTCGCCTTCCGTGAAATCCCACAGTACCGCACTTGCGAGCGTAGCTTCGGAATTGATCTGCGAGGGAGTCGTGACATCCAGCGCATAGACGCTGTTGCCGCCCGCGGCCTCGGTCCCGACCAGCACACTGTGCCAGCTCAAATCGGTGAATTGGACGTCGGCCGCCTCGGGCGATCCGTTGACGAAGAACCGGTGCTGAGCGTTGTAATAAGGATTGACCAGATTGATGAGGTTCCCGTACACGCCGCGCGGTATGTACGCGAACAGCTCCTGGCCCATGGTCGGACTGGGGACGCCCGGAGGCGGGGGAACCGGCGGGGTTACATCGAACGCATGCAACATGCCGTCGTTCGCACCGATATAGAGAATCGGCATGCGATTCGCCGTGCTCGCCGCGAAGTTAATGTAGGAGGTCGACTGAATGCCTTCGTTCGACGGACCGATGTAGGCCGGATTACTGTCGACGATGTCGCCCAGGATGTGCGAGCGATTGCGGAATTGACCGCCGTTGTTCTTTTCCTGAGCGGTACTGCCGTGCAAGTACTGCAGCACATCCGAGCCGTTCGTATCGGGCGTAAAGGCCTGGAGGTCCTGTCCCAAGACTGTCGTCGCGCCTATGCCATTGACGGGGCTGCCTGTCGACCATTCAAACGGAATGCCGGCGTTCTGCACGGGATCCCACGTGGCGATCAAGCGCGTACCTGCCGCCGCTTTGGTATCCAGCAGCGGCTGAGCCGACCAATACGGCGACGTCGTGTTCACGTCGCCATCGCTGGCGTTGATGGGGAACGCAAACAGGTTTCCGGTCCAGTCCTGATCAATGTCGGAGGTGACGAACTGCGATTGGTAGACGATTGAATTGGCATTGAGGCCGGTGGAATTTACCGCCGCCGAGGCGGTCGACTGCGACTGATCAAGAATCTGCGTAACAATGACCTGCAGATCGTTGGTGACATCGGTGGGGCTGGTGGCCGGAAAGTACGTCCCGGTTCCGCCGGCCGCCGCCATGGCGTTCAGTGTCGCGGCGGCCGTGGGATAAAGGGCCGGATTGGTGGCCTGTCCCATGCCGATGATATAGGTCTTGATGCCTGCGGCTGCGAGAAGCGTCAGCTGGTTGATCGTGTCGATATAGGCCTGGTCATTGGCGGTGGTGACGCCGTAGCCCGTGGCGGAAAAGCTGCCGAGCGGCGGCCAGAGGCTGCCGTTCAGGGCCTCAGTGGGCAAGCCATCCGTCATCAAGACCAGGTAGCGTTGTGTGGCGCAGCCGTTGGTGCTCGCCGGGTTGACATTGGTGAAGTACGAGTTTGCCTGTTTGATCAGACCCGCAATGGGTGACTGGACTGCCTGCGCTTTGATTTCCGGCGTGCCGCCGTTGTTCGTTTCCGGCGCGAGAAGATTCGCGGCAGGATTACCACCTGGACTTATGAACTGCGCAATCGCATTCTGTACGGATGTCGGCGTCGGCGTGGAACCCGAAGACGCCATACCTGAGTTACCCACGAGAACGTTGCCGGCGTTGGCCGTCTGACCAGCGTAGTAACCAAACCCGCGTTCCTCGTACATCACTTCGTAAGACGCCGGGACGAAGCCCGCGTTGGTCGGATTGGTGGTCAAAACACCGCCACAACCTTGGGTTGCGGCGGGATAGGATTCGAAAACGTTGCCGCCGTTGTAAGCCGATAGGCTGTCCGGCGTGGTGAACTGCGTCGCCGGATAAACCGTTCCGTAGGTGATACAGATCGGATCGGCATAACCGTTGGGGGCGTAAAGCACGTCGTTGACCACGGCATCGTCGCTGCTCTGTGCCACCACCATGTAGGGCTGCATGGTGATGTTTTGACTGCTGTAGCGACTGTTCAATATGTTGCAGTCTTGCGAAACCGGAAACGATTGCGTGGTGTTGATGTTGTAGCAAGGATTCGGGACCAATTCACTCCCCAGGGGCGGCGTGGGGTTACTGGTGAAAGTGAATCCGCCGGGATTGCTCATCTGGTACACCCAAGTGGTGTACAGGCCCGGACCCGGCGTCTGGTAGTCCATGAGACCGAAATCCGCACTGGCGATAAAGGCATTCAAAATTGCCAGGATGCCCGCCTTGGCGACATTCAAACGGCTGGCGGAGTTGTCGAGCAGCGTTCCGCCGGAGTTCACGGTGTAGGGCGCGACGCCGCCCACGCCGGGGTCGACCGGCGGCGTGAATCCGGCCGGGATGGTGAAATTAACCGGAGAGCTCGACGTGAACAGCAGCGGATGCGGGATCTGACCGGAGCCGGTGTAGATCGCGCCGCTCAGGTCGCCGTCCATGGATTGCGAATTGCCCAATGCGAGCATGATCTGCGGATGCGCCGGGAGCGTAATCGTCATCGGCACCTGCGAGATCTGCAGCGGCGCGGGTGGGGTCGCTACGGCCATCACATTGGATGACCAGCAGATGAGCACCGTACCGAGCGCCGACGACAAGGTGTGCGCGATGCGGTTCTGGGTAGATCTTGAGATTAGCCTTTGCATAAAGTGTTTCCTTGCGAGCCTTGGCTAACGAACAATCGTTTGCAACATGGTGGTGGAGCTGCCGTCGGCACCGATACCTTGCGCAGTCACCCGATAGACCGTCACGGGCGGTGACGCGGGATTGAGCGAGGTCACGGACAGGTCATCGCCTGCCACCGCGACCGACGGTAGATTCTCAATAACAACCTTGGGCGCCGCGGCGTTCGCCGGCATGGAAGTCATCGCAGGCCCGGCGTAGGGCAGTGTGTTGGCCGGGTTTGTCCAGTCCATTCCCGTCAGCGGGCTGCCATTGGGTAGGATCGGCGCGTACAGGCCGTTGGTGTTGCCGGCGAAATTCACATAGATGCCGGTGAGCAAGCCGTTCTCGGCGCTGCGCAAGGCGGCTTCGGCGGCCTGTTGGCCGATTTGGCGATTGTCGTCGTTGCGCGCCATGCGTTCTTCGACTGTCTGCATGCGCGCCGCGGTGACGCCGAGCAAACTCAATATCAGCAACAGAATCAAGGCGACGAACAGGACGACGCCGCTTTGCTTCGATCGATCGCCCAACCAGTAAGATTGTTTTTGCATCAGTGCACCTTCAAGGCAGCGCGTTACGTACGGCGATGGTTTCTTCGAACACCTGGCGGGCGCGCGTGTCGTTCGGCGCGGTGACCAGGGTTCCCAGCAAGTTGTAGGTCTTGCCACCCGTGGGGTGGGCCGAGCCCGGCGCACTCGCCGCCAACAGCGCAACTTTCACGCTCATGACGGTGTTGAAATCGGTGACCAGATTGGCGGTCACGTACTCGGTGACCTGTTGAGTCTTGGTCGTATCCAAACCGTACAAAATCTGCATTGCCTCAATGTCGGGCACCAGCTCGCTCGCAATGAAGCCCCCGCCGGGATTTAGGCCGGCATTCAGATCGAGAGCAAAGAGCGCGCCGTCGCCATCGGCGCCCACGCCGATGTAGTACACGACGGTATCGACGGGCGTGACTTGCGAGCCGGGTGCAAAAGACAGCGGAAAAATGGCGGTGGAATTACCGGGGAAGCCGCCGGCATTGTGAGTTACTGGATTAAGCCCCGAAATCTGGAACACGACGCCCTTGGTGCAATCGGAGATGACCGCAAGCTGCCCGACAGCCAGAGATCCCGGGGCATTCACGGTGAACGATGACGCACCATCGAGGATCGTCGACACATAGACCGTCTGCGCATTCGGAAGCGTCGAGCGCGCCACGAGCACGTCATTGTTTTGAACCGGCGGATTCGTGGAGGTGGTCAGAGCGGGATCGAGACCGCCGACCCAATCTCCGGTACTCGTATCCCCGACCGGCACGAGCGCAACCCCATAACCGGGGCCGGGGCCCGTGCCGACGGCTTCGAACCCTTGCAGCGCTTCGTTGAAGCCGTAGGCAAGGGGTGAGCCGGCGTTGAGAATTCCCTGCATGTTCGGCGCGGTCGTGCAGGCCATATAGCCCGCGCCGCGCACTGAATTCGAAATGAAGTTCAGCGCAAAGCGCCCGCCGTCGGTCAGCGCGGCCGTACCGGAGGTCGCTTCGAAAGCTGAGCGTGAGCCGACGAAAACCGATATCACGCCTGCCGTCACGATCAACGCGAGCGTGATCGCCACCATGAGCTCGACCAGCGAGAATCCGCGCACCCGATTCATAGGACTGTCTCCAATGTAATCTTCTGCGTGGTAAGGCCGCCGAGATTGAGTGTGTTCTGCGCGACGCTGTCATCCCAAGACACGACGATCGTCACGGTCGTCTGCGTGCCGGCGGTCACCGTCGTAACCGATCCCTGACCATTCGGCAGCGCGCCGGGAGGCGCAGCTCCGCTGTTCGCATTCAAATGCAGTCCCCATTGATACAAGTCGTACAACGCAAGCTGCGTCGGCGTCGTGCACGAGCCGACTCCGATGCACAGCGCTCCTGGGACGGCGGCCGGTACGGCTGCCGCAGTGTTGTAGGTCCCGGCAATGATGGCTTCCTGCCGATTCGCGCGCATATCGTCCAAAATCTCGTAGGCCAGCGCGGTCGCTTGGCTGCGCAAGTAGGCGCTGTCGTTCGAATGCGATGAAAAGAGCATCAGTTTGGCGATGCCGAGCAGCCCGATCGACAATACCACCAGCGAGACCAGCACTTCGACCAGCGTAAAGCCGTCGCCGCGCGCGACGCACGGAGGCGATTTGTGTTTGAGTATTGTCATGATGGTTACGGACACGCCAGCGCGGCGCCTGACACGGAAAATCCGGGCTTTTGCGACGCCGCCACGCGACCGGTGAGATTCACCTCAACCTGACGCGCAAACGCGGCGCCACGCCTGTCGCAAATTCTAAGTGTGAAGGGCGCCAACGGCGCGGTGCCATTCGAGTTAAAGGTAATTCCGGTGGCCGGCCCCGCAACCGGCGTCACGGTGTTCGTTCCGCTGAGCGCGGGAACGGCCTGTAGCACACTCGTGTTGGCCGCCGTAATCGGATCGATATAGACGACAATCCAGCCTTCGGTCCAGGGCCCGGCATCGCAGGCCGTTCCGCTCGCCGAGGGGCAAACCGTGATGCCGTTCGGCGAGGCGCGTTTGACGGCTTCGCTGCGCGCGTAACTCAAGCTTCCCACCAGGGAATTGGCCTGACTGGTATCGCGATCGTTCATCACAAAGCTGTTGAATGCGGGTATTGCGATTGCAAACAAAATACCCGCCACCGTCAGGCTCACCAACAATTCGATAAGCGTGAAGCCGCGATGAAGTTTCATGGCTGCCATCATAGGCAGGCAAGCTTGCTTGAACCTGACGCGTGCGGCGCGATCTGGAAAGAATGCGACCTAGTTCCCCGGCCGCGCGGGAAATTGAATCAGAACGCGTGTGCCTGCGCCGTTTGCGCCCGCCTCGATCGTCATCGAAGCGTCGTACAGGCGGGCAATCTCATCAACAATGGCCAGTCCTAAGCCGCTGCCGTGGCCGCGGGAATTCGGCATTCGGTAAAATCGCTGCCGCACCCGTTGACGTTCTCCCTCGGGAATGCCGGAGCCGGTATCCACGACACACAGATAAGGTCTGCCGTTCTTCTCGCCGGCACTGGCCGTCACGTTGCCGCCGGCCGGCGTGTACTTCAGCGCGTTGTCGACCAGGTTGCTCACCAGATCGTCGAGCAGGGAGGGGTCCGCACGGATCTGTGCGGGTGCCGTGTCGACTCCCAGATCGATATTTGCCTGCAGCGCGCGGTCGAAGAACTTGGCGGCGACCTCGTTCACGATGGCCTGAAGATCCACCAATTGATTCCTGGCGCTGATGTTTGCGGAGGGGTCCGCGCGTGCCAGGGTGAGCAACTGATTCGCGGAGTGCGCGAGCTGCTTCACGCCTTCCTGCAGGTTGAGCAGCCGCGCCTTGATCGGTTGCGCCGCCGGTTCCGCCACGAGCAGGCCCAGTTGCGCCTGCATGCCGGTGATCGGTGTGCGCAGCTGATGAGCCGTGTCCGCGATGAACTGTTGTTGCGACTGAACCGAGGTGCGCAACATTCCGAACAGACGATTGAGCGTGACCACCACCGGCGCAATCTCTCGCGGCACCGAAGTCTCGACGATGGGGCGTAGATCGAGGGGCGAGCGACTCGCGATTTCATCGCGCAACCTTCTGATCGGACGCAATCCAAATTGGATGCCAACCCAAACCAACACCAGCGTCACGTCGAGCTGGACAAAGTCCCACAAGAGCGTGCTCATCAAGCCGAGCCGCGCTTCCGGCTCACTGGTCTTTCTAATATCCGCGACGGTGAGGGTGAGCGGACCGGCATCCGTGTCGAAACGCGTCGTCAGCGTGCGCACGCCGCGGCCGTCGAGCTGCGCCATCGCCAAGAGCTCGGTGCCCTCGCTGCCCATGGTCACCGGCGGCAGCTCTGGATCGCCTGAGAGCAACCGCCCCTGAGAATCGCGCAATGCATACTTGACCGAATCGGCGCTCGGCAGAAATGGTTTGACGTAGGGATTGAGGTCGAGCACGGCCTGTCCCTGCTTCACCGACACGTGGGCCATCAACGCATTCGCGGCGTCCTTCAAGCGCCGATCGCTGCTGATCACCACCGGCGCGACGTTGTTGAAATAGTGGATCAACGCGCCGCACAGAGCCACGAGCATGAGCGGAATGGCCAGCCACAGGATCAACTGACGGCTGATGGACGAGGTCACGCGAGTTTCGCTTCTTCCAGCCGATACCCGAGGCCGCGCAAGCTGCGAATGAGCGCCGCCGTGCCGAGCTTGGCGCGCAGCCGCGAGATGTGCACTTCAACCGCGTTGGCGGTGATGTCCTGGTCGGGGCCGGCCACGGCCTGCTGCACGCGCTCCTTTGAGACGATTTGGCCGAGGCGCCGCGCCAAACACTCGAGGACCAGCCACTCACGCGCCGTCAGTTCAATCTCGACCTCATCGATGCACAGGCGTTTGCCCGCCAGGTCAACGCTCATGCGGTTGAGCTTGACGACGCCGCTGGCGGCGCCGTGCGAACGGCGCATCAATGCCCGGCAACGGGCGGCGAGTTCCGCGGCTTCGAATGGCTTGCTCAAGAAATCATCGGCGCCCAAGTCGAGCGCCTTGACCTTGTCGGTGAGCGTGCAACGGGCTGTCAGAATGAGCGTGGGCAGCGATTTTCCGGCGCTGCGCAGCCTGCGAACCAGCGTCAGCCCATCGGCGCCCGGCAAGCCAACATCGATGACCGCGAGCGCGAATTCCTCGCTGGCGATCGCCGCTTGAGCCGCTTCGGCGCTGCTGACGCGATGCACCGTGTAGCTCGCGGCGGTCAGCCCGCGCAGGATGGCATCGGCAACCAGATCATCGTCTTCTACTAATAAGAGCCGCACGCGTCACTTTACTACGAGCAGGGCCGCGACTTAAACGCAGGCCTACGGATCGCCGACTGCGTGACTATTGGGACCGCTTGGCTCATCGCGATCGGCGCCGAAGGCGGTGCGCTTGGGCGGGATCAAGGCGCGCATGCGGGTTTCATAAGCCTTGGCAAACGTCTCGGTAAAGACATGCGGGAATCCATCGGCGGGGCGCTGCGCCAACCCGGTGAATAGTTCGGCGTACAGATCCCAATACTTGGCCTTGCTCTGGCCGCCAAACACGCCGCGCTTGCCGGCGCGATCGAAGCGCTGTTCCAATTCCTTCGGATCAACGCGTCCGAGGAATTCTTCGAAGGCGGCGCGCGTCGCAGAGAGCGCCGCAGTGTTTTGCGCTTTGAGTTCGCGAAAGTTGTCGCGAATCGCCTCGACCGACCCGGCGCGCGTCGATATGGTCGTGAGCAGCCGCACCAGTGCCTCGTCGACTCCTTTGGAAAGATTCAGAGCTGATTCGGCCGCGTCCCCCGAGGGTGCCGGAATTCTGAATTTATTGCGGAACTCATTGCGGCCCTGGTTCAGGTCCATCAAACCCAGCACTGCCTCGCGCAGCAGCTGGCCCGCGAGCTGCAGCGCGGCACCGCGAGCCTCCGGGCTGACCGCGCGAGGTTCGATGCCGGCGCCGCGACAAAACGCCGCCAGCCCGATGTCGAAGTCGCCTTCGTACAGAGCGAGGCTCTGCGAGTTACCCATGGAGCGCGACAGATTGGGGTTCGGAGAGTTTTCGATGACGGACGAGGTTCTCGGTGCCTCGACCTTCGGGGTGTCAACTTTCAGCGGTCGCGTCATCATGTGCCAGGGAGTTACCCCGCCATCCGCCGATTCCGTCGGGTGCTCGACCGGCGGCATGGACTGCCCATACAAATCGCGCGGCCTGGCACCCGAGTCCGCGATCGACAGACCGCTCGGTTCCAGCAACTGGCTCAAATCGAGGTCGGCACCCAGGTCATTGGCAGTGGATTTTTTCACCGCGGAGGAGGGCGATTGTCCGTCGTACGCAACGATGGCGCTCTCTTCCGGCGGAAAGTCATTGGTCTGGTCGATGCTCACCAAAAGTTCGTATTCGCCCAGGCGCACGTAGTCGCCGTCCTTGAGCGGGTAGTCGTGGTATTTGCCCAGGGGAACTTGTGCGCCGTTTACGTAAGTTCCGTTGGAACTGGTATCGACCAGAATGTAAGCACCGGCCCGAAAATCCACGCGGGCGTGTTTGCCTGAGAGATAGCGCTCAGGGTCGGGTAGAATCCACTCGTTGTCAGTGCCGCGCCCGATCGTCCCGCCGTGTACGCCGAAGACTTTGGTGGCGAGGGGCCCGAGACGGGTAGAGTGTTCGCTGACGACGCGTAAGCGCAGGGCCATAGGTCATTCCCTCCAGCGGGTCTCAAGGTTTGCGCTAAGTGCCGGTATAATATGGTGAAATACTAGCAATGCCGGGAGCTTCCTAAATGGCCGCGAGTCACATTTTCAAAGTTCTGTTCGTGAATCAAGGCAAGGTCTATGAGATCTACGCCCGTAAAGTGAGTCACGGCAGCTTATTCGGCTTCATCGAGGTGGAGGAACTGGTATTTGGGGAGCGCTCGACGGTGGTCGTGGATCCGGCCGAAGAGAAGATCAAGGCAGAATTCAACGAAGTAAAGCGTACCTACCTTCCCATGCATTCGGTGCTGCGTATCGATGAGGTCAAGAAGCAGGGGGTCAGCAAGATCGTCGCGCTTGAAGGCTCCAACGTCTCCCAATTCCCGGTGCCGATCTATACACCCGGAGGCGACTCCAGCGCTCGCAAATGAGGCGTTTCCTGTAGAATGATGCATGTTTAGCCTTTTCGGCGCACCGGCGCTGTCGCAATTCCGCCTCGACCAACTGCTGCGCTCCCTGAACAACGAAGAGCCGCGTGTTCAAGCGCTCGCATCGCGCTGGATGCACTTCGTCGATACCTCGCGCCCCTTGCAGGAATCCGAGCTCGAAGTCCTGGGAAAGCTCCTTACCTATGGTGCGCGCGTTCCTGATGCGCTGCGTGAGCTGCCGAGCGGCCAGCTCATCCTGGTGACCCCGCGCATCGGCACGGAGTCGCCCTGGTCGAGCAAAGCCACTGACATCGTGCATGTTTGCGGCCTGGACGCCGTGACGCGGGTCGAGCGCGGCAGCGTGTATTTCATTGAATCCTCCGCGCCGCTCGGCAGCGCGGAACTCCTGAAGCTGGCGGCGCATCTGCACGATCGCATGACCGAATCGGTCTGGACCGATTCGCTCGAGCCGAGCGGCCTGTTTCACGACGCGCCGCCGCGCGCCTTGCGCCGGGTCGTTTTGGGCGAGCACGGCCGTGAGGCGTTGGCGCGCGCGAATCAACAATGGGGCTTGGCGCTATCGAGCGATGAAATCGATTATCTAGTGCAGGCGTTTGGCAAGCTGGGGCGGGATCCCACCGATGTCGAGTTGATGATGTTCGCGCAGGCCAACTCCGAGCACTGCCGCCACAAGATATTCAATGCGCAGTTCATCATCGACGGCAAGCCGATGCCGTTGTCGCTGTTTGCCCTGATACGCGCGACGCATGCGCACAACTCAGACGGCGTGCTGTCCGCCTACCGCGACAATGCGGCGGTCATCGTCGGCGCGAATGCCACCCGCTTTTACCCCGATCCGCTCACGCAGCGCTATGGCGGCACCAAAGAGCCGATCGACATATTAATGAAGGTGGAGACTCACAACCATCCAACGGCCATCTCACCCTTTCCGGGCGCGGCCACCGGAGCGGGGGGCGAGATTCGCGACGAGGGAGCGACAGGCATTGGCGCTAAACCCAAGGCCGGTCTTACGGGCTTCTCGGTATCCAATCTCAAAATTCCCGGCATGCCGCAGCCCTGGGAAGTCGATTTCGGCAAACCCGACCGCATTGCCTCGGCGCTCGACATCATGATCGCCGCACCCATCGGCGCGGCCTCCTTCAACAACGAATTTGGCCGTCCTAACACCTGCGGCTATTTCCGCGCCTTCGAACAGCAGACCCAGGCCGGGGTTCCCGGCGCGATCCGCGGCTACCACAAGCCCATCATGGTTGCGGGCGGCCTGGGCAGCGTGCGGCGCCAGAATGTCGAGAAGAAAGAGGTCGTCGTCGGGGCCCCGCTCATTGTTCTCGGCGGCCCCTCGATGTTGATTGGCCTAGGCGGCGGCGCCGCATCTTCGGTCGGCAGCGGCCAAAGTTCATCCGAATTGGATTTCGCCTCGGTGCAGCGCGGCAATGCCGAAATTCAACGACGGGCTCAAGAGGTGATCGACCGCTGCGTCGCCTTGGGCGACGCCAATCCCATTTTGCTGATTCACGATGTCGGCGCCGGCGGCTTGTCGAATGCGTTGCCCGAAGCCATCGAGCACAGTCATCGCGGCGGCCGAATCGACCTGCGCAAAATTCCCAGCGCCGAATCGGAACTCTCGCCGATGGAAATCTGGTGCAATGAGGCGCAAGAACGCTACGTGCTGGCGCTGGTGCCCGGAACGGTCGAACAATTCAAGGCGTTGTGCGAACGTGAGCGCTGTCCGTTCGCGGCCGTGGGCGAAATCACCGCCGATGGCCTGCTCAAGGTCACCGATCCGGTGCTGCATTCTGTTCCGGTCGACATGCCGATCGACGTGCTGCTCGGCAAGGCGCCGCGCATGACTCGCGACGTTCATTCGGTCGCCAAGAGTTCCTCGCCACTTTCCACCGCAGGCGTCGCACTCCGCGACTCGCTCGATCGACTGCTGAGTCTGCCGACGATCGCCGACAAATCCTTCTTGATCACGATCGGCGACCGCACGGTCAGCGGTTTGATCAGCCGCGATCAAATGGTGGGGCCGTGGCAGGTACCGGTTGCGGACGTGGCCGTCTCCTTGAGCAGCTACGAGGAGTACAGCGGCGAAGCCATGGCGATGGGGGAACGCGCGCCTGTCGCCATACTCAACGCGCCGGCATCCGGGCGCTTGGCGGTGGCCGAAGCGATCACCAACATCATGGCGGCCGACATTCGCCGCTTGGAAGACATTCGCCTGTCGGCGAACTGGATGGCCGCCTGCGGGGAACCGGGCGAGGACGCTGAGCTGTACGCCACGGTGCGCGCGGTCAGTGAACTTTGTACGGCGTTGCGCATCGCAATTCCGGTCGGGAAGGATTCCTTGTCGATGAGGACGACATGGCGCGAGGGTGGCACCGAGCGCGCCGTGCTCGCCCCGGTGTCTTTGATCGTTTCCGCATTTGCGTCCGTGCAAGATGCGCGTGCCACCCTGACGCCGCAGCTCGACCTGTCGCACCCCTCGCGCCTGCTGCTGATCGATCTAGGCGCGGGCAAGAATCGCCTGGGCGGCTCTTGCTGGTCTCAGGTTCATCTGAAAAGTGGCGGCATTCCGCCAGAACTCGACAGTCCGCAGCTCTTGAGCGCCCTGTTTTCGGCGCTGCGCGAGCTGAAGGATCAGGGTCTGGTGCTCGCCTATCACGACCGCTCGGACGGCGGTCTGCTGGTGACGCTCCTGGAAATGGCGTTCGCCGCACATTGCGGGCTGCGCGTCGATCTGGGCGCGGTCGATGACATCATCGCGGCAGCCTTTGCCGAGGAGTTGGGCGCGATCGTCCAAGTTGCGGCGGTGCGTGCCGCCGAAGCGCAACAGATTCTCGCGCGTCACGGCTTGGCCGCGCTGACGCGCGATGTCGGTGAGCCGATACCGGGAGCCGACGTGCGGGTGAGCGCCAATGGCAATCCGGTCTACAGCGGCTCGCGCATCGCGTTGCATCGGCGCTGGAGCGAGGTCTCGTTTCGCATGCAGGCCCTGCGCGACAATCCGGACTGTGCGCGCGAAGAATATTCGCGGCTCGAGGATGCGGACGATCCCGGCCTGCACGCCGCCTTGAGCTATGACCCCAGTGACGATGTGGCCGCGCCTTTCATCCAGCGCGGCGCGCGGCCCGCTATCGCGATCCTGCGCGAACAGGGCGTCAACAGTCAGGTGGAAATGGCCGCCGTGTTCACCCGCTCCGGATTCGATGCCTACGATGTGCACATGACGGACATCCTGGCAGGGCGTGTGCATCTGGCAAGATTTCACGGACTCGTGGCCTGCGGCGGTTTTTCCTATGGCGATGTTTTGGGTGCAGGCGAGGGGTGGGCGAAGTCCATTCTATTCAACGCGCATGCTCGCCAGGAGTTCGCGGCTTTCTTCGAGCGCGATGCGACCTTTACCCTAGGCATCTGCAACGGCTGTCAAATGTTATCCGCG
>Ga0210393_10002252_pt1 | contig 15957 bp, 12 predicted proteins | sample IncBWC27OmetaG_FD_160068 | JGI IMG/M metagenome (GOLD analysis project Ga0210393, IMG submission 160068) | Forest soil microbial communities from Barre Woods Harvard Forest LTER site, Petersham, Massachusetts, United States - Inc-BW-C-27-O ... | reverse complement strand
CCAGCACACGATGATCGCCATCGTGTAAAAGGACGATATCCCCGCCACGCGCCCTGCGCAAGCGTTGAATGACGGGCTCGGGTGATTGCGTCCGCCAATCGCGCGCCGCCACATTCCACATCGCCACGCCCGCACCGCCGCGCCCCCGCACGATGCCTTCGAGCAGCGGGCTGCGGTAACCAAAAGGCGGTCGCATCCAGCGCGGCTGCTTCCCCGTCGCCGCCATAATCGCATCGTCGCAGCGCTCCAGTTCTTCCGCGATGCGCGCCGCTGATAGAAACGTCAGCGACGGATGCGTCTCCGTGTGATTGCCGATCGTGTGCCCCCGCTCCGCTATCTCCCGCGCCAACCCAGGAAATGCCCGCACGTTCCGCCCAATCAGAAAGAATGTAGCCTTCGCGTTGTATCGGTCGAAAAGCTCCAGGATCCTCGGCGTAACAGTGGGATTCGGCCCGTCATCGAACGTGATGGCCATGCGCGACGCGTCGTCCACGCGACGCAACGTGCGCCCAAAAAGCTGCGAAGCCGGCGCCAGCGCGCCCCACGCAAACAACCCGCCCGCTGCGCACACCCCGCCCGACGCAAACCACGCTGGATTGATCGTCATCTCGGCTCGAATTTTCGCACGCGCACATCGTTTCGTACATAGCGCCAAAATGTGCGCGCTCCGTTGACTTACTCCGATGGGATTTCGCCAATCCTTTTGCTACGATGGCCCCGTTCGCAGCCAAAAAAATGCCCACGTCAACCGGACCACGCCAAAAAATCCCCGACTGGTTCCGCTGGCTCGCGCTGCTCTGGCTCATCGCCTGGTTCGCGGCTTACTGGCGCGCCTGGGGCCCCGCGAATTTTCTCCATCTCTGCGATATCGCCGTAATCCTCACCTGCATCGGCTTGTGGACCAACAGCGCTCTCCTCGTTTCCAGCCAGGCTGATTCATCGGTGCTGATCGACATTGTCTGGACTCTCGACGTAGCCGCCAGACTTCTCTTCGGCCGCCACCTCATCGGCGGCACCGAATATCTTTTCGACGGCAGCACTCCGCTCTGGGCGCGCTTGCTCTCGCTCTTCCACATCGTCCTACCCTTCGTCCTGCTCTGGTCGCTTGGCCGGCTAGGCTACGATCGCCGCGGATGGAAACTGCAATCCGCTATCCTCCTGCCCGTTCTGATAGCCTCGCGATTTGTCACGCCAGATCAAAATCTCAATTTCGCCGTCAAGGATCCCTTTCTCCATCGTTCCTACGGACCCGCTCCCGCGCACCTCGCCATCACTTTCCTCTTCCTCGTCTTCGTGGTCTATCTCCCCACGCACTTGCTTTTCATGCGGCTGTTCCCGTCGCCCACGCATTCAAGGAAGCGGCAATAGCTCTCGCGGCAAAAATCACTCCGTCTGCCGGATCGCGCGCAAATCAATCCCCAACTGCTGGCACTTCTTATAAAGGTGGCTGCGCTCCAAACCAAGTGCCTTCGCCGTATTCGTCATGTGATGATGATGCCGCTGCAATTCCGCCAGCAACGTCTCCCGTTCAAAAGCTTCCACGCGCTGCGCCAACATCCCAATCTCCAGCGCCGCCGCCGACAATCCCCTTCCGCTACCGCCAGACACCGCCGCGCTCGGCAAGGCTCGCCTCACAGTCTGCGCATCCACCACCTCTGCCGGCGCCAACAGCAATACCCGCTCCACGACATTGCGCAATTCACGCACATTCCCCGGCCACGAATAACGCTCCAGCTCCGCAATCGCCTCAGGCGACAGTTTCCGCAACTTCCAATTGTTCTGCTCCTCCAGCTGCCGCACGAAATGCGCCGCCAGCACTCGAATGTCCTCGCGCCGTTCGCGCAATGGTGGCAGCACAATCGGAAACACGAACACGCGATGATACAGATCCTCGCGAAACGTTCCCATCCGCACCTGCTCTTCCAGATTGCGGTGTGTCGCCACGACCACGCGCACGTCCACCGCAAACGGTTTGTCGCCCCCCACGCGCTCGATCTCGCCCTCTTCCAGCACGCGCAGCAATTTCGCCTGCATGGTCATCGGCATGTCGCCAATCTCATCCAGAAACAGTGTACCGCGATGCGCTTGCTCGAATTTCCCGGTATGCCGTGAAGCCGCGCCAGTGAACGAGCCCTTCTCGTGCCCGAACAATTCCGTTTCCATCAACTCCGAAGGCACCGCGGCGCAATTCAGCGAAATAAACGGGCCATTCCGCCGCGGACTTTTTTCGTGCAGCGTCCGCGCGATCAATTCCTTGCCTGTCCCCGTCTCGCCGCGAATGCACACCCGCGTCTCGCTCGCGGCCACGTGCTCGACTTGCGCCATCACTTCCTTCATCGCCGCGCTCAACCAAACAATGTGATGCCGCCCCAGTCGCCGCTTCAAGTCGCGATTTTCTTCCTCCAGATGCCGCACGCGGAGCGCGTTCTCCACCGTCAGCAACAGTTTCTCGCTGGAAATGGGCTTCTCCAGAAAATCGCTCGCGCCCAGCCGCGTGGCCTTCACCGCCATTTCAATCGAAGCCTGCCCGGACATCATCACCACCGGCGAAGCCAAACCAATCGCCTTGAAATCCTCCAGCAGCGCGATCCCATCGCGACCCGGCATCACCACGTCGGAAAGAATCAGATCGAAACGCTCGGCCTTCGCCAGCTCCAGCGCCCGCGCGGCGTTATCGCAAACGGTGGCCTCGTGCCCGGCGAGCCGAAACGCGCGCGCCAGCGACGCCAGCGTGTTCGCGTCATCATCAATAATCAATATGTGGGCTTTTGCAGACACGGGAGGCTACGCCTCGTCTTCTTTTTTCTCGAAAACGATCGGGAAAGTCTGCGCCTTGTGCGGCGGCTTGATCGGCAGGTCAATATGGAAGGAAGTCCCCACGCCCGTCTCGCTCTCGACGGAAATTCGTCCGCCGTGATCCGCCACCACCGCTTGAACGATCGCGAGCCCGAGTCCGGTTCCGTGTTGCTTGGTGGTGTAATAAGGCGTGAACAACCGCTCGGATTCTTCCGGCGTCAACCCCGCGCCAGTATCCGAAATTTCCAGCGTCACTTCGCCGTCTTTATGCGCCGTGCGCAACATCAGCACGCCGCCCGCCGGCATCGCATCCATCGCGTTCAGCACGAGGTTCTCAACAGCCCGGTGCAACAGCGTCGCGTCCGCCTGAATCAGCGGCAGATCATCCTCCAGATGCAGCTCCGGAGTAATCGCCGGACGCCCCACCGCGCTGAATTGCCCTTCGAAGAGTTTCACCACGGTGCGCACGATCTCGTTCAGGTTAACGGTACTCAATTCCGGCTGCGGCATCTTCGCGAAATCGCTGAACCGCCCCACGATCACTTTCAGGTTTTCAATCTCCGCCAGCAATATTCCAGTGGATTCCTGAAACACTTCTTCGAACTGCCCGGAATTTTGTTCGCGCGCTTTGCGCAGATTTTCCACGGTCGTCTGCAACGGAAAGAGCGGATTCTTCAATTCGTGCGCGAGCCGTCGCGCGAGTTCCCGCCACGCCGCCACCCGTTCCACCTGCACCAGTTTGTCGCGCTGCTCCACCAACTGCTCGGTCATCTTGTTGAACGATGTCGCCAGCTGCCCAACTTCGTCCCGTCCGCGCACATTCACGCGCGCGCTCCAATTCCCATCCGCCACTTCCTGCGCGCCTTCCGCCAGTTTCTGCACCGGACGCGTCACTCGCGCCGCGCCCCACCAGCTCAGCATCAGCCCGAACAACAATCCCACCGCCACCACTCCCAGCGCGAGCCAGCGAATCCGCCGCTCCAAGCTCACGACTGCGCGCTGCGAACTGCCCACGAACAGCACGCCCAACAATTCCTTCGCGCGCCCCTGCAACGGCAAAGCGTGAAACATTTCCGCGCTCGCCGGGTCAATGCTCCAGCGGATCTCTGAGGATTGCTCCACCGGGGCGGCCCTTTCTTTGGCCACCAGCGGCGCGAAACGGTCCGCGTCCGGCGCCGGCCCGTTTGCGTCCAGCAAGTTCGCATCTTGAAATTCCGGATCGAGATTCAAATACAGCAGCGCGCGCATATTCGACGGCAGCACCAGCGAAGCCAGAAATTCCTTGCCCAATCGCTCGCCGCCCACCACGTACAAATCCCGGTCGCCCACGCGTACGGTAGCCACCGACAACAACGCCAGCGCAGGTCCCGCTTCGGTGTCCAGTTTCGTCAGGAACGCGCCGCGCGCCGGCCAATCCTCGGGCTTGGTCACCCACTCCATTTTGTAGTTGAAGCGCGCGGGAGATTCCTGCGAAGAAATAATCGTCCCATCGTTGTTCACGAAATCCAGCAGGTCCAGCTGATGCGATTTCGAAACGCCATGCGCGTCGTTCACATACACCGAAACATCCGCATTCGGGCGGCTCAAATCAATCGCCATGCGCACGGTCGACTCCGCGTCGGCGATGCCCTTCACGCTCTCCACCACTTGGCTGCCGCGCCGCGCGTACTCCCGCTGAAATTGCGCCAGCAGCGCGTCGCTGTGCTCGCGATTCATTTCGTCAAACGCCCGTCGCGTCACCACCGTAACTCCCGCCGCGATCAATCCCACCGACAGCAGCAGCGCCAGCATGAAGTTGACGAATAATCTGGTGCGAAACGTCACGGAGTTCTCCGCGTTTTGGTGACTGGTGGTTGTTTGGCGAGTAGTGATTGGTGATTGGCAAGTAGTGATTGGTAGCTTTTCATTTGTATCGAATAGAAAAATGGAAGTGCTTTCTTTTCTGTGACTTGAAAATCTGGCGTTGGGAGAAACGGGCTTATTTGTATCGAATAGAAATTGTGGTTTTGGGCGCGTTTTAGTTGGGGACGTGGGGCCCGGAGCGCCGGGGAGAGGGCGCTGGTGCGGCGGCTAATGGTGTTCGACATTTTCACAGATTGATCATCCTCTTCGGGCGCGCGAAATGCAAAACGTGATGTGCGGACAGGAAGCTGCTGCCTGGTGAAGCGCGCTGCTTCGGAGCCGGTGTTGCCGCACAAGCTCATTGAACTCCCGTCGGCGTCGGCGTTTGCGTTTCCGTATCCAACCACACATCCGCGAGCGGCCAATTCTCCCCAGGCCCCGGCACCTTCCAATCCCGCACCCGCGCGCTGAGACCGTACGCCTGCGGCAGCCAAACCAACGGCAGCACGCGATACGTATTCAACACCGCGCGCTGCTGCTTATACATGTCCTCAGGCGAAGCAGTCTCCGGAAACGCGCCAGCCTCCACGCCCGCCAGCGGCCCGGCGTAAATCCGCGCAAGAAAATCTTTCAGCGCGACGTCCGGCGAAGACGAAGTCATCCGCCAACGCACCAAGTTCGCATCCACGTGACCTGCTGGCAAACCAGCGTCGCGCGATTTTCCGGCACCCGCACCAGCAACCGGCATGGCCTGCGCCCGCACCGCCATCCCCGCTTCCTTGGCGTTCACCACAATCCGCTCCGCCACACTCTGCTCCAGCGGATCAGCGGAATCATATCCCAACACCAAAGGTCCCGACGGCGCGATTTGCTTCCAAAGTTCCTTCGCGTGCGTCAGATCCGCCGCGCTCGGCGCCGCCGCAGGAAACAAAAATGCCGTGCCACTAGACCACTGCGGCAACAACCCGCCCGCCGGCTCCCCAGTCTTCTGCAAAATAAAATTCACAATAGCGACCCGGTCAATCGCCAGCGATAGCGCCTGCCCCATCGCCTGTTCGCTTCCTGCTCCGCGCACTTGTGCAGCAATCTGTCTAGCCGCTTGACCAGTCGGCCGCGCGCTCGCCGATCCTGCCGCTTTTGATCCCACATTGGCCGAAACAAAAACCAGCGCCAACAATTCATCCGGCTGCGAAGCGCTCACCCGCACGCCCTGCTCAGCAGCACGCCGCGCATCCTGCGGCGCAATTTCCGTCAGATCCGTCTTGCTCAATTCCAGATCCACCAGCCGCTCGTGCGCCGACCGCCCCATGGCAATCTCTACCCCATCTACAAACGGCCGCCCCTCGCGAAATTCCTCATTCGCCGCAAGCACCGCCCGCTTCCCCGATTCGAAAGTCGTCACCCGAAACGCGCCGCTCCCCGCCGCCCCAACCAACGCCTCATCCGAATCCCGATGATCAAAAATCAGCGCATCAATCTGTGCCTTCGCCGCCGCTTCTTCCGGCGTCGCGGCCGTCACGTCAGGATCAAGCGACGCAACGCTCGCGCCCAACTCGGCGCGCAAAGTCCCGCCATAGCGCGGCCGTCGCGCACTGCGCGCAGGCATCGCCGCGAGCGCCAAGCTCATCAACGCGCTAATTGCCGCAAGTCGCCGTAGCAATATAAGCCTCGTATTCCCCGGTCTTCAGATTGTGAACGACTGCGCGTGTAGAGTTGCCCTCTGGGTCCGTATGCAGGGCCATTACCGGACCGTCGAATTCCAATGTGTTGCCCGCAGGGAACACCGGCAACGGAACTCCCTTTGCCAAGTACGCTCGAATCGAATCGCTCTGTGTCCAGTCATTCTCAGCGGTAAACAACGAGACGTATTCGTCATGGCATCTTTCCGGGATCGTCGTGCCCAGGCTATTTGGAAGCCCCGGTATCGTGACGGCCGGGCCACCAAGACGACGGCCCGCCGTTGATGCCTTGCACTGCAGCGCTCCCGCAAGATCGGGTTCGCCAACACACTCAAAGCCTTTGAGCGATATTTTTCCTTCCTTCAGATTTATCGTCCCCTGTGGGTCCCGGGACGGAGGCGTCGCTTCCGGAATGGGGCTCGTGTGGGAAAATTGCCAACGAGAGCCGACCGGTTTGTAGGTTGTCAGGCTGTTCGTTCCGAGGACCAACAGTGTGAGCTCAGCAGAGGTTGCATCTTTTAAGAACGCAAAGTCCAAAAACAGCTCCGCCTGCTTCCACACGAACCGCTTTTCCAACGATATGGACTGCGCTGCTGCTCCAGCATGCGCAAAATCAGCCTTGGGAGCGGTGACGATTATCACCGGAACCGCATTCCCGTCGCTCTGATCGCTGAGAATCTGTATCACCCAAACATACTCGTCGGCAGATTCAGAAAGTGAGAGGTGCAATCGCACGACGGATTGCGCGGTGGCAGAATTTTCCGGCGCAAACGAGAAACTGTGCCGCTGCAATTGTTCTCGCACCGCAGTTTCAATCGCACCGGCATTCGAAGCATCGAGCGCAGAAATATTATTCACGCTGAGCGTGACCGGAGCAGGACTCACGACCGCGGAAAATTCATCGGCGAGCTTACTGACGGCGTCATTCCAAGATTTTGGCAGCTGGGACGTCGCCTGCGCGTGACTCTCTCGCGGCGCAACGCCCGAAAAAAAACCGAGGAGAATCGTGAGCACTCCAACGCGAATGGCGAGAGAAAGTCCGCAGGAAGGCCGCATCAGTGTGCGCGAATCGTAAATCACATTCGCGAATCGTCATCTTAGCACACCGCCGAATCCCCAAAGTTGTTCGCGTCGCGCACCGAGTGTCCGCGCAGTTATCGTGCCTTAGTCAAACTTGCTCGTGCTCTTTCCTTAGTCCGTCACCCTGAGCGAAGGATCTCTCTTCGGTTCTAGCCCGGAGGCCTTGGTGGCATTGCGACTCTTCTTCGCAGCGCTTATTCTCTTGCCTGTCCGCAAATCACGCCAGCAGGGTGGCTGCGGCTCAGATCCAGAACGAAAGCTTCGCTGCGGCGGTCGCGTCGCGTTGTGCTCTGGTCCTCACCGTGCCACCCGCAAGGGTTTTTGCCGGCGCCACTCCCGAACCGGGCTGCCCTACTCACGGAACAGGCCGCGAGAACCCCGGCCGGGAATCTCTTCAATTTCGCAACGTCATTGTTTCCCGCTCGCGCGCGACGGCGGATCGTTCAATCCCGGAAAAGTCTGCGCCGATTTCAGCACGTCATTTGCAAAGAAAAATTTCCCGTCCGTCGGCACCATCATGATCTGCACGCGGTCGCTCAAACGCTGCGCTACCGTCAATTGCACCAGCATCGGGTTCGCCTTCAGCGCCGACGCCTCCAGCTGCATTTTTTCCGCGCCCGCTTGCGCCGTCAGACGGATCTGATTCGCTTCCGCATCCGCCAACAAATCCTGCCGCTCCTTCTCCGCCTTCCCGTCGATCACTTTCGCCTGCGCCGCGGCTTCCGCGCCGCGCACGGTCTCTTCGTTCTGCGTCTGCGCGAACAAAGTGCGGCGCTGCTGCTCGGCCTTGCTGTCAATCATTTTGGCTTGCGCTTCCGCCTCCGCGTTCTTCACGCGCGCCGACGCCGCGGCTTCCGCATCCTCGATGGTCGTCTGCTTGCGCGCCTCGGCTTCCAGCCGCGACTGCTCGATCTGTTTCTGCTTCAGCGGCAAGGTGTATTGCATCGCGTCCGATTCCGCCTGCGCCATCAACACGCGCGTCCGCGCGTCGCCCTCCGCGCGCTTAATCTGCCGCACCTTCTGCGCCTCCGCCTGCGATTCCGCGATCTTCACTTTTTTCTGCTCGATGCTTTGGTCCACAGTCACCTGATCGTCTTCCTGCTCTTTCATCAGCAGGCCCTGCAACCCCTGCTGGTACTGTTCGGGCAGCAACACTTTGCGCAGCAGCACTTCCTTGACGATGATTTGGTCCTCGCCCAACCGCGCGGTGATGGCCTGCGTCGCGCGTTGGCGGAATTCGTCGCGCTTGGTGGAAAAAACGTCGCGCACGATGTAATTCGGCGCGAGGTCGCGGAAAGTGCTGGTCACCACCGGCGCCACAATCTCGTCCTCGATCGGCTGCGGCAAATTCGCAGCCACATAATCCAGGTGTCGAGGATCAACCCGGTAGCGCACCGTCACCGCGAGGCCAACCGACAATCCTTCCCGCGCCTCAACCGTCAGCACCTCCAGTCCCTTGTCGCGCGGATTTTCCGACGCCGCCGTGGAATAAACTTTCTCGCGTATATCGAAAAGCTGCGCGCGCTGCACCAGCGGCACAATCAAGTGCGTCCCTGCATACAAAGTTCCCGGCCGCACGCCTGAAATCTGGCTCACACGCACCGCAGCGGTACCGTCCGGCACCACGAGGATGCTCTTGCCCAGCAAACTCGAAAGCGCGGCCAGCACCACAAGCTTCGCGGCAACAGACCAACGTATAGCCCGCCGCGGTCCAGCAGATCGTGGCGGCAAATAAAACACCGGACGCGCAGCGCGCGCGGTAACGGAGGCGGCCGTGCCAGACGGCGGCGTGCCGGCAGCTGCATCTGCAAGCGACGCGTTTTCGCCCGGCTTGCCGGCAACTTGGTTTGGCGCCAAATCGTCGGGTGCGCGTTCGCCCAACCGCAGAATCCGGTTTAATTCAAACGCCAAATAGAAGTCATAAAGCACGATTGCAGCGGCCACTCCCAAAAACCCAAAACTCACAACGAACAATAACAGCCGCAGAAAAAGCATGTAACACCTCCCAGCCTTCGTAGCGCCGGCGTCCCGCCAACTCTTTTGTTCTTGCGCTATCTCCTACGCCGCCCGCTGTTCCGATTCGCCGCCAGGACGCGACTGCGCCATCGCCGCCATCCTCTGCGCCACCGTCTGCGGCGCGGGCCGCGCCGGCATCAAACGCATCAGCAAAACCAAGCTCAACCACTCCAGCCCCAGCGCCACTGCGAACGACACAAAGATCGCTCCTGCCACTGCCACAAATCCGATTCCGCTTTCCATGGCCTCGTCCTCCGTTTGAGCTGGGCTGCAAACGAACTAAAAGCAGGAAGGTAGCCAATCGAGGAAACAGAAGGTCTCAGACCGCCAACGCGAGCGCCAACCCAACATTCTCAACACCTTGCCGCCGCAAGCCACCAAACTCCGCCACAACTGAACTTCGCGCCTCCCGCGCACAAACGTGGCCCCGCAAACACGCCGTGGAAATCCACACTCAACACAGGGCGTCGCCCAGGGGCCAAACCCCGCCGTCGCCACGCACCCGCAACTGCCCCGGCTCTGCTAGAATCTGGTTCGTACACATACGAATCCCATGGCCACCACACCCACTCCCGACCAAGACCATCCCGGCGCCCCACCCTCCGCGAGCACGCCCGCGCGCCCGGGCCAACTCACCGGCGGCTTTCAACTTTTCCGCATCTTCGGCATTCCCGTTTACCTGCACTCCAGCTGGATCATTATCTTCCTGCTGATCACGGTCTCACTGGGGCAGCAGTTCACCTCGCTGCATCCCGCATGGTCCACGCAACAGCACTGGGCGCTCGGCATCATCACCAGCATCCTCTTTTTCGGCTCGCTGCTGTTTCACGAACTCAGCCACAGCGTCGTCGCGCGGCGCTACAAAATTCCCGTGCAGTCCATCACCCTATATGTGTTCGGCGGGCTCTCCAGCATCTCGCGCGATCCTTCCAGCGCCCTGCAGGAATTCAATATCGCCATCGCCGGTCCGGTTTCCAGCCTGTTCCTCGGCGGTTGCTTCTGGCTGGTCACGCATTATTTTCACGGCAACGAGCTGGTAGTCGCCTCCTGCACCTGGCTCTGGGAAATCAACGTGATGCTCGCTGTCTTCAATCTCATTCCCGGATTTCCCCTCGACGGCGGCCGCGTCCTGCGTAGCATCGCCTGGGGCGTCACCGGGGATTTCACCCGCGCCACAAAAATCGCGTCCTACGCCGGGCGCTTCTTCGCATACGTGATGATTTTTATCGGAGTGTGGTGGGCATTCCACGGCAGCCTGGTCAACGGCATCTGGACCGCTTTCATCGGCTGGTTCTTGCTCAGCGCCGCGCGCGAAAGTTACGCGCAAGTCGCCGTACGCAACACTCTCACCGGCGTGCGCGCCGGCGACATCATGACCCAGGACGTGCCCACCGTGGAACGCAACATCTCCGTGGATGATTACGTCCACGAAGTCCTGCGCACCGGACGCCGCTGCCACGTCGTCACCGGCGCGGGCCGCCCGGTCGGCTTGGTCACGCTAGCCTCCGCGCGCGCCGTGCCGCGCGAGGAGTGGGCCAACACTTCCATCCAGGCTGTGATGATGCCCTTCGACCGCGCCCATTGCGCCACACCAGACGAGCCCGCGCTAGGCGTTCTGCAGCGCATGCAGACTGAAGACATCAATCAAATGCCGGTCGTCGCTGACGGCGCCATCGTAGGCATGATCGCACGCGACACGATCCTGCACGTCCTGCAAACGCGCCTGCAGCTAGGTCACTTAGCGTCATGATCGGTAGCATAGGCAATCTTGCCTGTGCGCAGTAGCAGTAGCAGTGGCAGTTGCCGACGAAGTTGTACCGGCCGACCTTCGCTGGGCGCCGATGACTTGGATTTCAAGTTCGCGACGCCTGCTCCGACTCGGGGCGCTGCTTGCTGCGCCCCTTTTGCCAACGACTCAGCCACATCAATCTGCAGCGAGCCAAAAGCTTGAACGAGCCAGCCAGCAACGAATCAGACTATGAGCGGCTACAGCGAGAAGACGCTCCCCCCATCACCCGCCGCGGCTTCAACAAATGGTTCGGCGTCGCCAGCGCCTTCGCGCTCATAGGAGCGCTAGTCGCCTACTGGCAAAAACACAAACCGGGCTACCCAATAAAAATAATCGCCCAAGCCGGAGAAATCCCCGTCGGCGGCAGCAAGATTTTCACTTATCCCGCCGACGACCGCCCCTGCTTCCTCCTCCGCCCCGCCGAAGACACCTACGTAGCGTTCAGCCGCCTCTGCACTCACCACACCTGCCCGGTGTTTTACCAGCCCGCGGACCGCATCTTCACGTGCCCCTGCCACGGCGGAATCTTCTCCGCCGACAACGGCGCCGTTCTCGACGGCCCTCCACCAAAGCCTCTCCCACAAGTAATCCTCGCACGGCGCGGCAACAGCATCGTCGCCACCGGCTTCGTAGCACCGACCTAAACGAACACAACAATCCCAAGAATCTAAATACTTGATTGCAACGCGGGGAAAAAACTATCTTTGCGGCGGGGTTCTGTACTTCGCAGCTTTCGCGTCCACGCCTTCCGTCACTGTCACAATCACATCCGCCGGAATATTCTTCAACTCCTGCACGTACCCGCTCGGCCAGTGAATCAAGATCGAATCCACCATCTCATGTTTCCCCAGCCCAAAATAAATCCGCGGATCCTGCGCCGAGCAATAACTCATCCCGCCCTTTGCCTGGTCGTAGCTCTTCAAATCCCCGGCCGTCAATTTTAGCGAAGCCCCAATCCCGTCGCGATTCGATTTCACGCCGATCAACCGCACCGCGATCCAGTGATTTCCCTGCGCCCCCGGAGAACTCCCGCCCTCGTTGCGGAAAAGCTGCGCATCTTCGCCGTTATTGCTCACCAGAAAATCTTGCCAGCCGTCGTTGTCATAATCTCCCACCGCGAGGCCCCGTCCCACGCGCGGCTTGCGAAAATCCGCGCCCTGAGTTCTGGTGGCGTCCACGAAATTCCCGTCGCCGCGGTTGCGGTAAAGCATTTTCTCCTCTTCGTAGGCGACTTCGGGGTGATACACCGGAATGTTGTCCAGAATATGTCCGTTGATCACCAGCAGGTCCCGCCAGCCATCATTATCAAAATCGAAAAATCGTGCCCCGAATGCGCTCCTTAATATGTTAGTCTGCCCGATCCCCGAAGCAATCGTGTAATCCGTAAAAGTCCCGTCGCCGTTATTTCGGTACATGCGATTCAGCTCGAAATCCAAGTGGCTCACAAAAAGATACATCAACCCGTTGTTCATCACGTCGGCGGCGTCGGCGCTCATCCCGGCCTCCGGACGCCCGTCTTCGCTGAAACCCACGCCCGATTTATAAGTCGCGTCGCGAAACGTGCCGTCGCCGTTATTCAGGTACAAAAAATTCCGTTGTGTGTCGTTGGCGATGAATATATCAGTCCAGCCGTCTCCGTTCAGGTCGGCCAACACCACGCCCAGGCTTTTGCCGTCTGTGTTCCGCAAACCGGCTTTTTCGGTAACGTCCGTGAACGTCCCGTCGCCATTGTTGTGATAGAGCTTCGCCGAACTCCCCTGAAAGCTATCCGGATGGCAGTAAGCGGTGGCCTGCGGATTGCCCGTGGATCCGGGACGCACGTCGCCGCATAGCACCGGATGGTCCACATCGTACTGCACGTAATTTGTCACCAGCAGATCCAGTTTGCCGTCGTGATCGTAGTCGAACCATCCCGCCGCGGTGCCCCAGTTTCCGTCATTGCCCACACCGGCCTTCGCGGTCACATCCGTGAACGTGCCGTCGCCGTTGTTGTGCCACAGCACCGAATGCCGGTAACCGGTCATATAAATGTCGGGAAAGCCGTCGTTATCGTAATCGCCCACTGCCACGCCGAAGAAAAATGTCCCGTCGCTGTGGATCTTGCTTTGCTCCGTCACGTCCGTGAAGGTGCCGTCGCGATTGTTGCGATACAGCGCGGGCTGCGGCGGCAGCAGCGGGTGGTAGTAAGGTGTGTAACCACTGTTCACGAAAATCGCGTCCAGATATCCATCCTGGTTGTAATCAATCCAGCCGACGCCCGCCCCCATCGTCTCCAGGTATAGCCGCTGCGGCGACGACGCTCGTTCGTGATGAAAATGAATTCCCGCCGCGCTGGTCACATCGTGGAACTCCGCATGATATGGATTGGTGATCTCGCTGCGGTGCCGCAACCTCACCGTGTCGTCTGGTTGTTCGGCCACCGCGGATTCCCCATGCGCCGGAGGGTGCACCGCCTGCTGCTCGCGTGCCTTCTCTATCAAGCTTCGATACGCGGCCCGCGCCGATGTGCCCAGCAACGCACCGGACACATCCGCGGTAGCCATAACCAGGATAGAAAGAGAAATGAGCACGGGCGCGCAAAGAAGTTTTCGTTGCTGTCTCATTGCCGAACAGATTCTAACAGCACACCCAATCTCCGTACTACGCCACGCCCCGTTTCGGCACCAGCTAAGATCTTTGACGCTTGCTCTCTCCGGCCGGATAGCGAATCCGCGCTAACTCATTGACATTCGATTGATCCTTTTTCCCGATTTCATGCTGCTCTGCGCTCTTATGGAACGCATTCGCAGTCTGTGGAAATCTTTCGCTCGCATTCAATTTCGTGTTGACTCTGCGCGTACCCAAGGATAGCCTGCTTCCATTCTGTGGGCTGGGGGGCCCTTGTCCGGGAGTGATTCCCATAATTATTCCGCAGTCCGTGAGGCATTGGAGCGCAGAGTTTTTGCTCCGCTCTCGTGGCCTGCGTAAAGGCTCGCGCGCAGCCTTAAAGCGAGCAAACGATTCTGCGCGTAACATGACTTCACGCCGCGCGGTGTTCTCCGCATTGTTCGTTCTGGTGCTCGCGGTTGTCACTTTCGCCGGCGTTCCTGCAACACGCGCGGACGAAAATCCGCGCTCTGCCGCCAGCGACACGCCACCCGCAGCTCCTAAAAAAGTTATTATCGATACCGATCCAGGCACCGATGATGCGCTCGCCATCCTTCTCGCGTTGAATTCGCCGGAGCTGGACGTGCGCGCTCTCACCGTCGTCCCGGGCAATGTGACCGCGCAGCAGGGCCTGGAAAATGCGCTGAAGCTCGCTTCGCTCACCAACCGCTGCGACATTCCCGTCGCCGGCGGCGCCCAGCATCCGCTGTTTCAAAAGCTTATCACCGCGGAACTTTGGCACGGCGCGAACGGTCTCGCCAACGTGGAGTTACCTCCAAGCAAATGCAAAGCCGATCCGCGCTTCGGGCCCGACCTGATCATTCAAATGATTCACGCCTCACCGCACGAGATCACTCTGGTGCCCGTCGGCCCGCTCACCAATATCGCACTGGCCCTGCTGAAAGATCCTTCGATCGTTCCGCTGGTGAAGGAAGTCGTGATCATGGGCGGCTCGATTTCCGGCGGCAACGTGAACGCCGCCGCTGAAGCCAATATCTACAACGATCCCGAAGCCGCGCAGATCGTGTTCCACGCGGGCTGGCGCTTGACCATGGTGGGCCTCGACGTCGGCGACAAAACTCTCTACGACCAGGCGCATCTCGATCAGCTTTCGAAAACACACGGCCCCGAAAATGATTTCGCCGTGCAAGTTCTTACTTTCCTGCTGGGACAGGAAGCGAAATACGGCGGTGGCGGAGGTTCGCCGATGTACGATCCGCTCGCCGTCGGCACGGCCATCGATCCTTCCATCGTCTCGACGCAGCCAATGCACGTTGACGTGGAATCGCGCGGCGAGTTTTCCCGCGGCGAAACCGTCGCCAATCGCCGTAATGCCGTCGAACGCAACGTGCTGCACGGCGACCGCTACATCATCGAAGGCATAGACCGCGTGGACCCCAACGTCGAGGTCTGCACCGGCGTACACGCCGACAAATTTCTACAGCTGCTGAATTCGCGGCTGGCAGGTAAGTAACATGGAAAACAAACGGTTCGCTCGTCCGGCCCAATCAAATTTCGCAGTGGATCGCTCCACACCAAGAGGGAGAGAAACGATGAGAATGTGGAAGAGTGTGCTCCTCGCACTGACGCTCGTACTTTCGCTGTTTGTCGCCAGCACCACCCGCGCGCAGACTTTGCAGAATGGCGCGGTCCGCGGCACGGTCTATGACACTTCGCATTCGGTTGTCGCGACCGCTAAGGTGACCCTCAGCAATCCCGCCACGGGTCTGACTCGCGATCAGGCGGTCGGCGCGGACGGCTTCTACTCCTTCGATAACGTTCCGCCAGGCGTTTACACGATTGTGGCGACGGCGGACGGCTTCGCCGTGACCACCGTGAAACAAATCAATATCAGTGTCGGCGCGTCCATCAACGTGGACATCACCATGCCGCTCAGAACGCAATCCGCTACGGTGGAAGTCTTGGCGGACTCCGGCGCGGTCGTCGATACCTCCACGGCGGGAGTTACGCAATTGTTGAACTCCACCAGCGTTGAAAATCTTCCCTTCCCCGGCCGCGATTATCGCGACCTCGCGCAACTCTCTCCCTCGGTGACGGTCGTTCCGGGGCTTCGCGGCGGCCTGCGCTTGGGCGGTCAGCAGAGGGATT
>Ga0210393_10002250_pt1 | contig 15964 bp, 17 predicted proteins | sample IncBWC27OmetaG_FD_160068 | JGI IMG/M metagenome (GOLD analysis project Ga0210393, IMG submission 160068) | Forest soil microbial communities from Barre Woods Harvard Forest LTER site, Petersham, Massachusetts, United States - Inc-BW-C-27-O ... | reverse complement strand
CACTCAGCGTGCCGGGAATCCGCCTACCCGCGGGCACCCATACGCTGCAGATGGTCATGGATACCGGAGGCTACTACAACACGATCAGCAACTTTAACTGGTTCTCACTGGAGTAATGCACTCGAACTTCAGGAGATGAAGAGGGCACGTCACTATGCCCTGCGGCGCGGCGAAGTCGAGCCCAAAATCTGCTTTGAGCAGATACAGAAGGGAGCGCCCATGGCGCTCCCTTCCCGAAAACTGACTGAGAACTCGGTTTAGTACTTCGGCACTTTCGGATCCACTCTCTCCGCCCATGCATTAATCCCGCCCGCCAGATTATGCACTTTCTTGAATCCCGATTGTTGCAGGAACGCGACGGCCTTCGCGCTGCGTCCGCCCATCTTGCAATGGACGACAATTTCGCGGCTAGAATCCAGTTCATTCACGCGGTTGGGTAAATCGTTGAGCGGAATCAGATGTCCGCCGATGTTGCAAATCTGATATTCGTGCGGTTCCCGAACGTCGAGAACGAATAGATCCTCTTTCGCATCCAGACGACGCTTCAGTTCTTCCACTTGAATTTCCGGAACTCCATTCGACACCGGTTTTTCCTCCCCGCGAATGCCGCAAAACTCGTTGTAGTCTATCAGCTTCGTGACCGTGGGATGCGTCCCGCAGACTGGGCAATCCGGATTCTTGCGCAGCTTCAGTTCGCGAAACTTCATTCCCAGCGCATCAATCAGCAGCAGTCGCCCAATGAGCGGCTCGCCGACGCCCAAAATTAATTTGACCACTTCGGTGGCTTGCATGACTCCGACGAGCCCGGGCAGAATGCCCAGCACTCCACCTTCCGCGCAAGAAGGTACGAGCCCTGGCGGCGGTGGCTCGGGATAGAGGCAGCGGTAGCACGGCCCCTCTTCCGTCGCAAAGACACTCGCCTGACCTTCAAACCTGAAAATCGATCCGTAAACATTCGGTTTGCCGGTGAGCACGCACGCGTCGTTCACTAAATAGCGCGTTGGAAAGTTGTCGGTGCCGTCGGCAATGATGTCGAAGTCGCGAAAGAGTTCCAGAGCGTTCTCGCTGCTGAGCCGCAGGTCGAACTTCCGCAGATTTAGAAATGGATTGATCCCGGTCAATTTATCCGCGGCAGAATCCAGCTTCTTTCGCCCCACATCTGCGGTTGAGTGAATGATCTGCCGTTGCAAATTTGTGTAATCCACCACATCGAAGTCGACAATCCCCAGCGTGCCCACGCCCGCAGCCGCGAGATAAAGAGCGAGCGGCGAGCCCAAACCTCCCGCGCCAATACACAGCACGCGAGCCGCCTTCAGCTTTTGCTGCCCCTCCATGCCGACTTCAGGCATGATCAGATGGCGCGAGTAGCGCAGGATTTCATCCTTGCTAAGGGTTACTGGAATTTCGGTGGTGATGGTGGCCATAGGATCCTCGGTTGACATTTGCAACGGGCTGCGTGGAGTTCGGACGCTCGAGTGGCGACGCTAACGACAGGCAGGACACATACAACAGCGGTATGTAACGGCAGGATTCAAACTAGTGGTTCCCAACTCTGTTGTCGCTGGCTCTTAAAACTCTAAGGTTACGCAGCGCCTCCGGCGATGGAAGGCACAATGGAAATGTTATCACCTTCCTTTACCGCGGTTGCCTCTTTCTGCAGGTAGCGAATATCCTCGTCGTTCACATATAGATTAACGAAGGCGCGCAGTTTTCCGTCCTCGGTATATAGATGCCGGCGCAGATCCGGATGCTGTGCCAATAGTGCAGTCAAGGCTTCGCCGACGGTCGCCGCCTTTACTTCTACAGTGGATTGTTTTCCAACATACTGACGCAAAGGCGTAGGGATATGAATCTTGCTCATAGCTCTTATCATAAAAGATGCGACCCCCAAGCGTCGAGATTCAGGACCTGCGCAACTTTGCCGCAAGGTGGCCAAATACTGCGGCGGATAGCCTGCCGTACAATGAGGCGACGACAAGGGAGAAACAACTGATGACGGTCTTTGATCCGGCTCGGGGCAGAATCATTGATGGCGGCGGTCATGGCGCAGGACTTATTCGCCTGATCGGAATTGGTATCGCCTTATTCCTGCTGGTGATTCTGCTATTCAGTTGCATAACCAGAGTCGGCACCGGTCACGTCGGCGTGCTCACGCTCTTCGGAAAAGTGACGGGCGAAACACTCGGCGAAGGTATCCACCTGATCAATCCGCTGGAGACCAATAACGAACTCTCCATCCAGACGCAAACCCTGAAAGAATCCGCCAGCGTGCCTTCCAGCGAGGGCCTCATGATGAGCCTGGACACGTCGCTGATCTACCACCTCAATCCCGACCGCGCCTCTGAGGTTTTTCAGAAGATCGGCTCTGATTATGAGACGGTTGTCGTTGAGCCCACTCTCCGCTCCGCCATCCGCGAGGCTACTGCATCACACACCGCCAACGCTCTATACACGGGCGAACGCGAAATGGTTGGCAAGCAGATTTACGATCAGGTCACCGCCCAACTCAATCAGCGCGGACTGACAGTCGAAAACGTTCTGTTGCGCGACATCCAATTACCCGCCACGCTGAAAGCCGCTATCGAAGCCAAGCAGCAGGCCGAGCAGGAATCCCTGGCCATGAATTTCCGTCTGCAAAAAGAAACGCAGGAAGCTCAGCGCAAGCGCATCGAAGCGGCCGGAGTCCGCGACTTCCAGCAGATCGTCGCCCAGGGCATTACCCCATCTCTGTTGGAATGGAAAGGCATCGAAGCCACCGAGAACCTGGCCAAGAGCGCGAACTCAAAAGTCGTAGTAATCGGCAACAGCAAAAACGGGTTGCCCCTCATTCTGGGGCAATAGACAACCGCCCGGGCTGTCGGTCGCCCGCAGGGCGGCTCCGCGCTGCTACCATGACACCGTGCTACCGCTTCTCGACATCCGCAACCTAAACATAGAGTTCGCCCCCGGACAGCCGCGAGCGGCTGTCCCCAGACGAGCCTTGCCTGCCGTCCGCGATCTCAACTTCTCGATTGCTCCCAGCGAAGTTCTCGGCCTGGTCGGCGAGTCCGGGTCCGGAAAGTCCATTACGTCCCTTGCCATTATGCGGCTTCTCCCGCCTCAGGCACAGGTTTCCGGCGAAATTCTCTTCGCTGAAGATGGCTCATCCCGCGATCTGGCAGCATTGCCCGACGATTCCATGCGTCAACTCCGCGGCTCGCGCATCGCGATGATCTTTCAGGAGCCCATGACCGCCCTCAACCCCGTCATGCGGGTTGGCGACCAGATCGTCGAGTCCGTACTGGCTCACGGCTCGCGTTCAAAAAGCGAGGCCCAGAAACTCGCCGTCCAGGCCATGAATGAAGTCGCAATCTCCGAGCCCGACCGCCGCGCCCGCGACTACCCTCATCAGCTTTCCGGCGGAATGCGACAACGCGTGATGATCGCCATGGCCATCGTAAACCGCCCGAGGTTGCTGATCGCCGACGAGCCCACCACCGCGCTCGACGTTACCATCCAGGCACAAATCCTCGATCTGCTCGCTGACCTGCGCTCCCGATTCGGGCTGGCCATGCTCTTCATCTCGCACGATCTCGCAGTCGTTTCCCAGGTTGCCGACCGCGTTGCCGTAATGTATGCCGGAAGCGTCGTTGAACTGGGCGCCAAGCATGCCGTCTTCAGTGGCCCTGCCCATCCCTACACCCGCGGACTCCTGCAGGCCGTTCCCAACCTGAAGACCGAGCGCGGACATCCCCTGGGTACGATCGAAGGCACGGTCCCGCCGCTGCACGCGATGCCTCCCGGCTGCGCCTTCGAGCCGCGCTGTGAATTTCGTCTGCCGCAATGCGCCCGCGCCTTTCCACCGCTGGTGCAGGTTGCGCCGCAGCATTGGGCTCGCTGTCCGGTGGTCAATTCGAAATAGCGATGGCGGAATTGAACCCACCCCTGTATCCTCTTCCGTCCGGTCGTTCTATAATCGCCATCCGTCTGGTGTTCATTGCGCATACTGCTGCTTAGCGACATTCACGCCAACCTCGAGGCGCTGGAGGCCTGCGTCGCCGGGGCGCCCGCCTTCGATTTTGTTGCTAACCTCGGCGACGTCGTCGGCTACGGAGCCTCTCCCAATGAAGTCATCGATCGCGCGCGCGCCCTGGGTGAGATTTTTGTCCGCGGCAATCACGACAAGGCCGCAACCGGTCTGCTTGAGCTGGATGACTTCAATCCGCTAGCCGCTGCCGCTGCCATCTGGACGCGCGGTCAACTCACTCCCGAGCATTACGAATGGTTGCACTCTCTGCCGCAAGGCCCGCTCCCCTTGGACGACTTCCCCCAGGTCCAACTGGTTCACGGCTCGCCCGGGGATGAAGACGCCTACGTAGTGTCGATCGGCGACGCTCTAGTCCCGCTCATCACCCTCACCACTCCCCTCACCTTCTTCGGTCACACCCACCTGCAAGGCGGATTCTTCGCCAACGGTTCGAGCGCCGACGGCTTCCGGCCCGAATACCGCACCGTCGGCCAGGCAGAGTCCGTATCGTTGCAACTGAAATCCTCCACGCGTTACCTGATCAATCCCGGCTCGGTGGGACAACCTCGCGACGGTGACTGGCGCGCCGCTTTTGCCCTGTTCGACACCGAGACGCAAATCGTCCACTTCCACCGCACGCCCTACAATCTGAAAGCCGCGCAGGACCGCATCTTCGCCGCCAACCTGCCCGCCCGCCTGGCCACGCGCCTGGCCGCGGGACGTTAACTCTCATCCTTATCTTTGTTAGCCTTGTCATCTTGAGCGCAGCCAGAGCGTTCGCCCGCAAATCGTTTTTCCGTAGTCGAAGGATCCCCTGGATCTCCTCACCACCAACGCCTCTGCAAGGCATTTCCAGCACGCCTGCGCGATCTGGTTCCGCAGTTTCCAACCGTGTCCCCATCAGTCTCCGTTGTAAACTCGTCTGCATGCCGTTCTCCCGCAGCAAGCCGCTCTTTGCCCAGCGCGATGATTTCTCCCGTGAAAATCCACCCGAGCACTACCTGATCGCACACTGCGACGGCGGCGCCCGCGGCAATCCCGGCCCCGCTGGCTACGGCGTCGTCATCCAGGATCAGTCCGGACGAAAAGTCGCGCAGCTCAGCGAATACCTCGGCCACCAGACCAACAATTTCGCCGAGTATCAGGGCCTGATCGCCGCTCTCGAATACGCTCTTCACCACAGTCCCAAGGCCATCAAGGTTATCAGCGACTCAGAGTTGCTGGTCCGCCAGATTAAGGGCATCTACAAGGTAAAAAACGCAACGCTGCAAGATCTGCACGGACGCGCCAAAGAACTGATCGCCAAACTCGACTGGTTCGCCATCGGCCATGCCCTCCGTGAACAAAATACTGAAGCCGACCGCTTGGCCAACCAAGCCATGGACAAGGGCATGGGAAAAAGAGTCACCACGGACCAGGCGGGGCGGACACTCTTGTCCGCCAACCTCGGCATGGGCAAAGAGCGGGCGGACGAAAAAGGAAGCCTGCGCTCAGGAGATCGTGCGGCCAACCCAGCCCTGGCGGCCGCCGACGCAAACCCCATTCCGATAGAGCTCGAGGGCGTGATCCGCAACGGCGTCGTGGAGTTGGTAAACGGCAAACTTCCCGAAGGCACTCGAGTGCAGGTCCGAGCGAAAAGAGGATTGTAGGTTAGGGCTGGTTCACTCGCTGAAGATGCGTGTCCTTGAAAAACGTCGGATACTTGAGCCCATAGCCAAGGGCACGATCAAATCCGATGTGCGAGATCCAAATCAGCGCAAAGGACAACAGTCCTTTCTTGTTCTCGATTAAAGACACTGCCGCCAGCGCCAAGGGGAAACTATAGGTGTGAACCAAGTTGTATAGCCCCGACCCGAGCGGTATAGAGACCAGGTAGCCTATCATCGACAAATCGGGCCACAAGAAAAACAAGAAGAAGATCCCCCAGGCGGCTCCCGCCGAGCGGTAAAGGAAGACGCCGAGCGCGAGTACGAACGCGCCTTCGATACGCAATAAAATCCCTGGTTTCAGGAACATAAACCTCTCACCCGCTCCGCTGACGGGAATCCGGGTCCGACGATGGAAAGCTATAGTCGAACTGCCTTATTCTGCCGCTGAGGTATGGTCGTGCACAATCTTCCACCCATCGGGAAACCTGCGGAACACCAGCGTGAACAACCCATGCGGCGTCTTCCCGTCGGACATCGTTAGCTGCCACGAACCGCGCACAAACGCAGAATCCGCCCCCAGCGTTTCGATCTGCAATCCGGAGAATTCCAACGTTCCCATCTCGTGCCCTGGAGCCGCATACTTTGCGCGATAACGATCCATCGTGGCCTGCCATCCATGATTCTGTTTTGCGCCCGAGAAAAACGTCAGCTCTGCAGAATTCCAGTACCCCGCCATGAACCCTTCCAGGTCGTGACGGTTCCAGGCTTCCTGCTGCGTACCGAGCACGTGCTCGACTTCAGCCTTCGTGCCCTCGTGGCCGCCGGGCGCATCCTGCGCGCGGACCTCATCACCGGACGTAAGCAGCATGATGGGGAAAAATAAGAGGAAGGAATGGACAAACAGGTTGCGCATGCAAGCCTCCGCATGGAAAGAACCAGAGCGCACCAGTTTCGCACGAGAAACGAATTGATGAGATGAATTCGGAGACAAAACTGCCGAAAATTTACGCGCGGCCCTTCTTGGCGGCAACCGCTTTGACCGCTGCCGCTTTCCCGGCAACTTCCCAGGGACGCTTGGGTCGATCGACCGGCGGTTTGTCGTCGTCCTTAAGGCGGTCGTAGTGGTAGGAGTCGCTCACCGTCCCCAGGGACTCGTTATAAAGACTTGGTAACCCCAGCGCAACTTTCAACTCTTCCGCATACGACTGCAGGGCTTTGAGGTGATCGGCCGACGCTGGAACTTCCGTCTTCGAGGTCTTCAAGAACTGCTGGTAGCCGCGGTTGACCAGCTTCGAAATCTCGCTACCGATCAGGTATCCGGGATACGCGAAAATCTTTACCCCATCCTCGTCGGTCTTCTGGATCGCCGCCGACACGTTATATTTTCTGAGGAACACGCGCCCGTTCGTGCCTGGCGCCTCGGTCACGTCGAACCCGTGATCGCGCAACCAAGCCAGCGCTTCCTCGTAAGTTCGGGCTTCTATTGCTTTGGACATTTTCTCGCTTCCAATCTCCCGTTTAGATGCAGCTCCTCACGAAATGCGCCTTCCTTATTTCGCGCTGCATCGGACTTGCAATTCCTATCATCTAAAGACACCATACTACATAGCCTGTTTGGCCTGTTCTTGCATAATTACGATAGTCACAAGGAAGTGGTTTGAACGTGGGGCAGAATTCAGTGGAGTTGGCCGCAACACTCTCAGCGCAGCACGCGCCCGAAGCCGCGATGGCTCGCCCAGGTCAGAGTTTACTGGAGCGAATCGGCAACACCCCTCTGCTTCGCTTTGATCGGTTGACGACTCACCTGCCCGATGTAACCCTTTTGGGCAAGGCCGAATGGTACAACCCGGGCGGCTCAGTGAAGGATCGCGCCGCCTCCGGCATCGTTGCGGAAGGACGTCGCAATGGGCAGTTTGCCCCCGGCAAAATTCTGCTCGACGCCACCAGCGGCAATACTGGCATCGCCTATGCAATGCTGGGCGCGGCAGAAGGATTTTCAGTCACGCTGTGCATGCCGACGAATGTTTCAGTTGAGCGCAAGAAAATCCTGCAAGCCTACGGCGCGAATATTGTCTATACCGATCCCGGCGACGGATCCGATGGCGCCATCCGCATGGCGCGCGAACTTGCCGCCAAGCGTCCGGATTTGTATTTCTACGCTGATCAGTATTCCAACGACGCGAACTGGCGGGCGCATTATCACGGCACGGCAAATGAAATCTGGCAACAAACCGAAGGACGGATCACGCACTTCGTGGCCATGCTCGGCACCAGCGGTACGTTCATGGGTACCACACGCCGCCTCAGGGAACTCAATCCTACAATCCGCTGCATCGCTCTCCAGCCTGATTCAGCTTTCCACGGCATCGAGGGCGCCAAGCACATGCCCAGCGCAATCGTTCCGAAGATTTACGATCCAACCCTGGCGGATGAAAACTTCGAGATTGCCACAGAGGACGCTTACGCCATGGCCCGCCGCCTCGCCCGCGATTGTGGACTGCTGGTGGGAATTTCCGCCGCCGCTGGCATCTTCGCCAGCCTCAGACTCGCGGAGCAGCTCGAACTGAGAAAAGAGCGGCGCGCGGTGGTTGTCACCATCCTTTGCGACTCCGGCGACAAATACTTGAGTGAGAGATTCTGGACGGAATAAATCTCACCCCAGAGGCACCGAGACACAGAGCAGACCAAGAAGCGACAACGAATTAATGATGCAACAGGTAGGCTGCGCCGGAGTGAGGTTCAAGATTTATATCTCGATCTTGCTTTTCTCTGTGCCACTTCGGTGAGTTGTCATTCCTATGTTGAGAGTTGAACGCAAAGACTACGAAGCGCTTCGCCGCCATGGCGAAGAAACCTATCCGCACGAATGCTGCGGCGTGCTTCTCGGTCGAATGCATGATGACGGAGTCCGCACCGTGACCTCGACGGCGCGCTGCGGCAATACGCGTACCGATTCGCCGCAGAACCGCTACAACATCGACCCGGGGGAACTGGTGCGCATCCTGCGCGAAGGCCGTGAGCGAGGCGAGGACATTGTCGGCTTCTATCATTCTCATCCCGACCATCCGGCTCGCTGGTCGTCGACCGATCTCGCCGAGGCCCACTGGATTGGCTGCTCCTACATCATCACCAGCGTGGAAAAAGGGAAAGCGGCGATCACCAACTCCTTTGAACTCGCGGGCACGGAAGAAAACAACAAGCAGTTGATAGACGAGAAGATACAGGTCACCTAGTTAAGTCGAAAGACCGTCGCCCAATCGAGGAGTGTCCGTAACATGAATTTATTCATCCGGCGATGAAGGGCTAATCTTTCGGCAAGCGCGCCGTGATGAAATCCGAGGCGTGCCCGGCGGCCTGTGGATCGAGGTTTGCCAGGACAGCGATCACAAAGCCGGATTGCGGGCATATCTTCAGATCTCCGTTCATGCCGGGTGCGCCTCCGCCATGGCCAAAGCAGCGAACGCCGTCAGCCGAGACTTCGTCGCCGAAGCCGTAGCCATACTTCGAGCCGCCACCCGGCCTTTCGACCTTGCCGGTGGTGAGGAGATCCACATACTTGGCATCGAGCAGTTTGTGGTTCTCGAGTGCGTTGGCAAATGCGAGAAGGTCCTCGACCGTCGAATAACCTCCACCGGCGGAAGTTCCTCGGTACGGAAGCGTATCCAGGTTAGGAAGCCACTCTCTCTTGTCGTTCATTTTCGTGTAACCGACAGATCGGCCTGGAACCGCCTGATCTTCCGGCAGAGAGTCAGTGGAGTTCATTCCTGCGGGCTTGAATATGTGCTCGCGAACATAGTCGTAGTAGTCCTGGCCACTGGCTTTCTGGACGACCAGGCCCAGCAGCAGAAACCCATAGTTGCTGTATTCCCAGCGGCTGCCGGGCTCGAAGGCCAGACTCCGCTCTCCGTAAAGCTTGACGTAATCCTGCAACGTGCGCAGCTCTAGGCGGTGCTTGTCGAACTCGGGGCCGAAGAAGTCGCCGGTGCCCCCAGTGTGAGTGAGAAGGTGGTGAATGGTGACTTTGGAGGCCACATCTTTGTTGGGATAGTCGGGGAGATACTTGCCGAGCGGATCGGTGAGATTGAGTTTGCCAGCCTGCACCAGTTGCAGCACCGCCGTCGCCGTGAACATCTTGTTCATGGAGCCAATGCGAAACTGCGTGCCAGGATGGTTGGGAATTTTCTTATCGCGGTCGGCCATGCCATAAACGGCGGTGAATACCTGTTTCCCGTTCTTCGCAACCAGGGCGGCTCCGGAAAAACGACCGGCCGCGGCAGCCTGGTCCAGGTAGGCACGAAAGGCCCTGAGCGCCGCCGCTTCCGTCATGCGGGTGATGGGAAAGTCAGCGGGGCGCGGAATGGCGCGAAGTTCGACCTCTTTGATCATGTGCGGCTCGGCAGGATCCACGTCGACCACGATTCGGGCAAACTGGTCGGAATCGCGTTCTTGCAGAATTGCAGTGCATTTCGTGACGTCGCAATCGCCAGCTTGCTTAAGATCGAAGCCGCCGGTCTGTTCGCGAAAACCCATTTCGTCGTCAATTTCAGCGACGCGAGCGGGAAAGTTTTTCTGCAGGAAGGCGAGAAGCTTGGCCCGGTCGCCGCTATCGAAAGCGGCAAGCCATGCGGAAAGCTGATGCGCTGCCGGCGTGTCTGGAAGTTGTACCTGCGCAGGCAGGCAGACGGGAGCGAGCAGAATCAGAGCGCTCAGCCGTAGGACAGTCCGGATTTCCATGGCTGGTAGTGTAGTTCTGTCTTCACGCGTCTGTCTCGCACAGGTTTTTCTTTCGAGGAACTCCTCGCTGGACGCTAGTTTCTCCCGCTTTTCACAGCGGCGTTGGAGTGCCGAGCCAGGCTGACCGCACTGCTCGCGGGTATCAAGCTGTGAAAAGACGCGCCCAGCAGTTGGTTTGCGGGAAGTGCGGGCCCCGCGCTGCACCAATTCCGGTCACCCGCCTGTGGACGCCCTGCATTCGGCTGAAAATACGTGAGTTACAAACGCAAACTTTTCGTTGACTCTGAAAATAGAAAGAGTAGAAACATAATCGTTCTTTGACAGCTTCTAAAGTTTTTCCGGTTGGTGCGGCGTCCGGGACTCAAGCGAAGTCACCCTCTTCATGAAAATGAGCAGGGAGGGCAAGCAAGGGTCTATAGCAAAGCGCTGGTCGAGGAGAACAGGAAGAAATGTCGAAGGCAGGATAGAGTTCCGAGGCGTTGGGTAGGTTTTTCCGGTTGGCGGTAAGCCCGGAGCCCGAGCGAAGATCGCACGCGGCACCCGCAAGGGAAGCTGCGTAGCAGGTTAAGCAAGGGTCTAACGCGAGCTACTGGCCGAGACGAATGGACCCAACACCACCTCGGAACTCTTAATTTTTTACCGCAATGCTCTTCTGGCGACTTCCTTCCCTCAAGTTTCACCACGTCTACATACCTTTGAACCCGGTCAAAAACTTCCCGGCTGCGATCGCTCGGTGAAGACTCGTTTCTTCCGATCAGAACTTGAATTGCAAGTCGAGCTGCATACGCCTCGGGGGTTGCGCTGCGACCGGCAGCCCGAACAAGGGTGAGGTTATAGTTCCGACGTAGGTGACGTAGTTGGGGTGGTTAAGAATGTTGAAGGAATTCAGCGTGACGGCAAGTACTTTGGATTCCTTCTTCTTTTTCGAGAGCGCGAAATCATGGGAGAGGTTGAGGTCGAGATTGATTAATCCGGGACCGGGCATGGTGTTGCGCGCCACTCCCAGGGGTCGATCGTTGATGATCCCGTCATGATTGTCGTCGGCCCCGGTTGTTATGGTGACGGGCTTGCCTGAATACAGCGACAGTGCGGCTCCGAAGGTAAAGTAGTGCGTTGGCTGGCTGGAGGCTAGCAGATCGAATTTGTGGAGGCGGTCGTTGTCGGAGCGTCCCCAATCGGCCGCGGCGTCATAGCTGTTGGCGGGAAAGAAGGTGATCCCGCTCGTGTTGTTATAAGTGCGGCTAAGCGTGTATTGAACTTGTCCCGAGAAATACTTGCTGGGCTTGCCGCGGAAAGTGAGCTCCAGCGCGTTGCCTTTGAGGTAACCCTCAGATTGAATCTGGCGGTCCTGGCCGAGAGTCGGGTTAGGGCGCACGTAGTTTCCGCCGACCAGGATAGGGGCGTTGGCATCGATGGAACGGAAGGAATCCATCCCGCGATTGCCGATGTAGACCGCGCTGGCCGTGCTCTTGGCCGTGACCTGGCGCTCGACTCCAATGCTGTACTGCATCGAGTATGGAATGCGCGCGTGGGAGTCTAACGTAACCACACTGGTGGGCACCTGTGCGAGCGCTAACGGACTGATGGGATAGGAAACCAACGGCTGATCCGCGATGTAGCGCAACAGGTTCACGCCGTTGAAGTGCAGCAAGTCGCCGATTGGACTGGGTCCGCTGCGGTCATAAAAAACCCCGGCTCCGCCGCGAATAACAGTCTTGCCGCCGGCGGTTGGCGCATACGCAAATCCCACGCGCGGCGCGAAGTTGTGGGGTTCGTCATGGAAGTAGTTCTGCCAGTAGTAGCGCGTTCCCAAGTAAAGTGAGAAACCCGGCTTCAGCCGGATGTTGTCCTCGATGAATCCGGAGATGACTTTTTCCACGAACACTACGTGGCCCTGGCCCGTTTGGAGTAGGTAAGTTGTGGGTGTGGCGGCGGCGAAGTCGACACTGCTGGCAAAGGTGTAGGTGCCAGCGCGGTTGGTGAAATCGTCCAGACCGCGACGGCTGATGTCAGGAATATCGATGCCGAAGCTGAGCTGATGCCGGCCGTTGGCATAAGTAGCGAAGTCGGTTCCATCGAAGTGGTATTCAGTCCGGCGGGAATCGGCTTGCGCACCGCCGGCGGTGAACAGTCCAGACACCGCGAGTTGGGGAGCGCCGCTGATACTGCTGACGGAATTGTCATAGTGTCCTACGAGAAACCGAAGCTGGTTCAGCCAGTGTGGGGAGAACTGGTGGAGATCGCTGACGTTGATTTCATGTTCCAGAAAGTGGGTGTCGGTGCCGGCGCTGGGAAGAGTAATCCCACCGACGTTTTGATTTTCCACGGAGCGATGTTCGAACGAATAACCAATCCAGAATTGATCGCCGTTGGCGAAGTCGTGGAAGATTCGTCCTGAGCCAAAGAAGTGATGCGTAGGATTGGCAACGGTTTGTGGGATTGCACCGAAGCCGAGCGACTCCGCGGCAGCAAGCGCGGTAGGGTCAACGATGCCCTGCTGATCTTGCAAGTCTTCGTCGAGCGCGAGCAGGAAACTGGTGTGCTTGCTATGGCCGATGGGGCCGGTGACGGAGCCTTCATAGTATTGCCGTCGTTCGTGAGGCTTGACGATAGCAAAAACATTCGTCGCGTCGAATACGGAATCGCGAAACAAGAAGTTCAGCGAGCCATGATAGTTGGGCGTTCCGGCCTTAGTGATTATTTCCAGACGAGCGCGACCGGGACGCGAGAAGCGGGCGGAGTATGGGTTGTTGTTGATCTTTACTTCCTGAACAGCGGATGGAGTCACGCCGGGTCCATTCGCCTCAATGCCGTTCACCACCAGCGCAACGCCGTTGGTTCCAGTGGCATTGTCATCAAGGAAGCGCGACATGGTCGTGATGTAGTCCTGATCGAAGACCGGGACACGGTCGAGTGCGTTGCGATCGATGGTGTTGGCGTTCTGGTTCTCGGAGCTCTCGATGCTGACGAGCGGTGTGGAATTTCCGGTAGCGACCGTGATGCTTTCGTTAAGAACCGCGATCTGCATGGTGACACGCATCGGAGTCTGACGTTTCGCCGTCAGGTTTAGGTTGACCCGGGTTGGGCGAAAACCCTCGGCGTGGAAATCCAGAATGTAGTTGCCAGTATCGAGATGGTCGAAGCGGAATGAGCCGGAGTGATCCGTAGTGACTTGAGCGAGTGCTTTGTCACCGGACCCCAGAAGCGACACTTGCGCATTGACGATGGCGGCCCCCGTTGGGTCCAGAAGCGTGCCGCTTATGGCGCGAGACGATGAGGTAGACTGCTCTTCGGACATTGTCACCGCCCCATTGCGCGCAGCGCGGTCGAGGACCTGACCAGACCCTCGGTCTGGCGCCAACAACCCGAGTGCCGCTACTAAAATCCAAAACCAGTAAGATCTCACTGCGGGGCCTTCAATAAAAGCTCACGGTGAAAGTTCTCCCAGGTCAAATCGGCTAAACAAAACTAGAGGTCTCAGAGTAACTGGATGACCTGAAACCTTTCTGAAACGAGCGAGGCCGCCCACCGACACGGGCATAGATTTGACCTTCGGGTGCGCATCAGCGCCCGCCTGGCATACTCAATTTATTAGAATTGGGGGTAACTGCAAAAGTCCCCCCGTATGGGACAAAGGGCTGGGTCGCAAGGTTATGCGGCGCTTGCAGCGCCGAATCCTAATCTTCGGTGGAATCAGGAAATCTGGGGAGAAGCGATTAAGCAGCCTCTCAGCCATCCGCTACGCTGGTTGGACTCGAGTTGCGGCTGGCGTTTGCTGGGTAAGCATCTTGAACCACTCGAAAACGAGCTCGTTAGTCTGGCTCGGACCGCCGTTGGAGTAGGCGTTGATTGGTTGCCCTTGAGCAAACCCCTCAACATCTCCGAGCGAATGCCCGAATCCGTGCGCGCTCTGACTCAGCCCCAGCCCTACAGCCATTTATTCGCGCCAGCAGCGTTCTTCAAAACTCCTTCTCGGGCGTGCCATTATGACGCACCCGGGACGGTTTTGGCGCGACCATGCAGATGGTTTTTCGGAAAGAGTCCGCTGGGCCCGCCCGCACTGTCTACGCCGCGTAAGTATGATTCCTCTTTCGCGGCGATTTGACCCTGCCGCGCCTATCTGCGTTAATTGCAGTGGAGGGTTCATGCGCGAAATTATTTCCACCAAAGATGCTCCACAGGCCATCGGCCCCTACTCGCAAGCCATCAAGGCTAACGGATTCGTGTTCACCTCCGGCCAGATTGCCATTGATCCATCAACCCAGCAAGTCATCGCTGGAGATGTAGCCGCACAAACCGAGCGCGTGCTGCGCAATCTGTCGGAGATATTGGAAGCCGCGGGCAGCGGACTGGGCAAGGTCGTTCGGTCCACCGTCTTTCTCAAGAACATGAATGACTTCGCAGCCATGAACCAGGTTTATGGCAAATATTTCAGTTCGGCTCCGCCGGCGCGCTCCACGGTAGAAGTGGCGCGACTGCCGAAAGATGTCTCAGTTGAAATCGATGTGATCGCGCTGGAATAAAAAAGCCTTGACAGCGGCATAACCGGAATGCGCACCTGACTCCATATACGCCTGTGCCCGCTTTGTTTAACATGGTTCCTCAAGGAGCTGAGAATGACAAAATACTTCGTAGCGGTGGCGATCATGCTGGCGTTGACCGGAGTGTTCGTCCTAGCCCAGACCGCACCGGCAAAAACGGCCGTGGACGTGCGCCCCAACACCAACGCTCCCACCAAAGTGACCGGCGAGGGGGTGAAAACGCCTTCTGGCCTGATCTACTGGGATATCCGCATGGGCACCGGCGAGGTCGCAAAAGAAGGCAGCCGTGTCCGGGTGCACTACACCGGCTGGCTCACCAATGGCAAGAAGTTCGACAGTTCCGTAGACGCGGGCACGCCTTTCGATTTCAGGATCGGGAACGGTGAGGTTATTAAGGGATGGGAAGAGGGCGTCGCGGGAATGAGAGTTCGCGGCAAGCGTCAGTTGCGCATCCCTCCGGACCTCGGATACGGCTCCGAGGGCACTCCGGGCGGCCCGATCCCTCCCAACGCGACTTTGATCTTTGACATACAGCTGCTAGGCGTGCAATAGAGATCACCGCCGAGCAAACACAACTCGCCAATGAATTGCTTAGTCGGAAAACCAAGAAATCCAAAAGTCGCTGGCGGGTAAGTTCAGCGGCGATTATGCCTTGACCACTTTGCCGCTACGAATGCAGGAGGTGCACACGCGCATGCGCTTGGTGGTAGCGCCCACACGGGCGTGGACGGGGCGCAAATTCACGTTCCAGCGCCGCTTGGTGACGTTGTGGGCATGGCTGATGCGGTTTCCTGATTGCGGCTTCTTGCCGCAGATATCACACTGTTGTGCCATGACGGCGATACATCCTTTCACAGGCTCTAAGCGAAGTTACTATTCTACCGGATTCTGCCCCCGCCGACAATTCGCTCAAGTCTACGGTTAGTCTACGGTAGTGCCTCAGTTTGAATTAGGGAACGGGACTGAAGATCATGTGCAACAGAAAAGAGAAGAAGCCGTAGTGGGCGATGTAATAAACGCTCCCCAGGACCGCG
>Ga0210393_10002248_pt1 | contig 15973 bp, 18 predicted proteins | sample IncBWC27OmetaG_FD_160068 | JGI IMG/M metagenome (GOLD analysis project Ga0210393, IMG submission 160068) | Forest soil microbial communities from Barre Woods Harvard Forest LTER site, Petersham, Massachusetts, United States - Inc-BW-C-27-O ... | reverse complement strand
GGTTCCGCCGCCGATGGCCAGGATTCGCATGTCCCGGTATTGTCGTTCGACTTCGGATTCAGCCATGTAGCCCATGCCGCCGAACAGCTGCACGGCTTGGTTGGCGACCCATTCGCCGGCCTCGACGGCGGTGTTTTTGGCGAAGCACACCGCCGCGATCAGCTTGGTCTCTCCGGCGAGCTGGCGCTCGACCACGTTACGCGAGTAGACGCGCGCCACATCGATGCGCCGGGCCATCTCGGCCAGCGTGTTCTGCACCGACTGGCGCGATATCAGCGGGCGGCCGAACGTCTCCCGGTCGCGGCACCATTGCGCGGTGATGTCCAGGCAGCGCTGCGCGCTCGAATACGCTTGCGTGGCAAGGGCGATGCGCTCGGAGACGAAGGCCTGGGCGATCTGGGCGAATCCGGTGTTCTCGGCGCCGACGAGGTTGGCGATCGGCACGCGCGCGTCGACATAGGACAGCTCGGCGGTGTCGGAGGACCGCCAGCCCATCTTGTCCAGCTTGCGGGTCACCTCGAAACCGGATGTGCCTTTCTCGACCACCAGCAGCGAAACCCCCGCAGCACCAGGGCCGCCTGTGCGCACTGCGGTGACAATGTAGTCAGCGCGCACTCCGGAAGTGATGTAGGTCTTGGCGCCGTTGACCACATAGTGGTCGCCGTCCAAGACTGCCGACGTTCGCAGATGCCCGACATCCGAACCACCGCCGGGCTCGGTGATGGCCAGCGCACCAATCTTGTCGCCGGCCAGCGTGGGTCGGACAAACGTGTCGATCAGCCGCCTATCGCCGGACGCGATCATGTGCGGCACCGCGATGCCGCAGGTGAACAGCGACGCGAAGACGCCTCCGGGTGCGCCGGCCTGATGCAGTTCTTCGCAGATGATCACCGAGTCGGCGCCGTCCCCGCCACCACCCCCGACCGCCTCGGGAAAGCCGGCGCCCAGCAGCCCGGCCGCCCCGGCGCGCCGGTGCAAGTCGCGCGGCAGGTCGCCGGTGCGCTCCCACTCGTCGATGTTGGGCAGAATCTCGCGTTCTGCGAACGAGCGCACCGTCTTTCGCAGCTGTTCGCGCTCCGGCGTGGTCCAGATATTCACAACAGCCTTTCCGGGATATCGACGTAGCGGCTACGCAGCCATTCGCCCAGCCCTTTGGCCTGAGGATCAAATCGCGCTTGATAGGCGACGCCCTGGCCCAGAATGCCGTCGACGACGAAGTTCACAGCCCGCAGGTTGGGCAGCACATGGCGGGTGATGTCGAAGTCGGCCGCCTCGGGCAGTAGGTCTTTGAACAGTTCGACAATCAGCGTGTTGGCCAGCCAGCGCCACTGTTCGTCGGTGCGCACCCAAACGCCGATGTTTGCCGATCCGCCCTTGTCGCCGCTGCGGGCGCCGGCGATCTGTCCCAGCGGCACCCGCCGCGTCGGGCCAGCGGGCAGCGGATCAGGAAGCGGTGGGGGATCGGCGGGCGCCAATTCCAAAGTCCCGGTGGGGCAAGCGATGTCGGTGCGGGTGCCGTCGGCGTGCACCGCGATGTGCGGCACCAGGGCTGCATCGACGTAACCGGGCGTGAAGACGCCGTAGACCTGGCCGTCGCCCGGCGGGGCGGTCACGTGGAAGCCCGGATAACTGGCGAGCGCCAATTCCACTGCGGCCGAAGAGAACTGGCGCCCGACGTTGGCGGGGTCGGGGTCGCGGACAACGCAGCGCAGCAACGCGCTGGCGGCTTCCTCGGTGTCGGCATCGGTGTGGTCGGTGCGGGCCAGCGTCCAATCCAGTTCGGCGGGTTTGACAGTGAGCGCAGCCTCGAGCTGCCGCCGCACCAAGTCGGCTTTGGCCTCGATGTCAAGGCCGGTCAGCACGAACGTCATCGCGTTGCGGAATCCGCCGATGCTGTTCAGCGACACCTTCAGCGTGGGCGGCGGCGGTTCGCCGAGCACACCGCTGATGCGCACCCGGTCGGGTCCCTCGGCAGACAGTTCGACGCTGTCCATCCGGGCCGTGACGTCCGGGTTGGCATAGCGGGCGCCCGTGATCTCGTAGAGCAGCTGTGCGGTGACGGTGTCGACGCTGACCAGGCCGCCGGTCCCGGGGTGCTTGGTGATCACCGACGAGCCGTCGGCGTTGACCTCCGCCAGTGGGAAACCGGCATAGGTCAGGTCAGGTATTTCGGTGAAGAACGAGTAGTTGCCGCCGGTGGCCTGGACGCCGCATTCGATGACGTGGCCGGCGGCCACGGCGCCGGCGAGTTGGTTGTAGTCGGTGCGGCCCCAGCCGAAATGTGCGGCCGCGGCTCCGACGATCACCGAGGCATCGGTGACCCGCCCGGTGACGACGACGTCGGCTCCGTCGTTGAGACAGTCGACGATGCCCCACGCGCCCAAGTAGGCATTCGCGGTCAGCGGCGTTCCCAGCCCCAGTTCCGCCGCGCGCGGCTGCAGGTCGTCGCCTTCGACGTGGGCGATCCGGGCCGCGATGCCCAGGCGCTCGGCCAGCGCGCGGACCGCGTCAGCCAGCCCGGCGGGGTTGAGGCCGCCGGCGTTGGCGACGATGCGCACGCCGCGGTCGCAGGCCTCTCCCAAGCAGTCCTCGAGTTGGGTCAGGAAGGTCTTGGCGTAGCCGCGGTCGGGATGTTTCATCCGGTCGCGGCCCAGGATGAGCATGGTGAGCTCGGCAAGGTAATCGCCGGTCAGGTAGTCCACATCGCCGCCGGTGAGCATCTCGCGCATCGCCGACAGCCGGTCGCCGTAGAAACCTGAGCAATTCGCGATCCGGACAGCACCGCATTGACCAGAAGCAGAGGCCATGGGCGTCCTCCATTCGGGAAATTACCGGCAAGCGCAACCAACCAACCAACCGGTAGGTTAGCGGGTACCGCCGGTGCCACGTCAAGGATGCCTCGTCTGCGCTGGTGGCGCTGCCGTGCACCCCAGCAGCAGGGAAAGAACCTCGCGGTGGCCGCCATTTTGGCGCCCAGCAGGCCACCGACTATTCTGATACGCAATCGTCGCCGTTCGGCCCAACTGGCCATGCCGCGCGACACACCCGACCCGAAGCCCCAAATCGAGGAGTAAGGCCCGACCATGGCCACACCCAAGCGCAGGATGTCGCGCGCGAACACCCGAAGCCGCCGCGCGCAGTGGAAGGCCACCAAGACCGAGCTCGTCGGTGTGACGGTGGCAGGTCAGCGGCACAAATTGCCCCGCAGGCTGCTCAAGGCGGCCCGCCTTGGTCTGATCGACCTCGACCGGCGTTAATCTCGGCGAATACGCGGCGCGCCTCTCAGGCCGCTCTCAGACGCTAGGACGAAACTAGTGGCCGTGCGGATCCTTGTCGTCGACGACGATCGCGCGGTGCGGGAGTCGCTGCGCAGGTCGCTTGCGTTCAATGGCTACTCGGTCGAGTTGGCGCATGACGGGGTTGAGGCCCTGCACATGATCGCCAGCGACCGGCCCGACGCGCTCGTCCTGGATGTGATGATGCCGCGTCTGGACGGTCTCGAGGTCTGCCGTCAGCTCCGCAGCACCGGCGACGACCTGCCGATCCTGGTGCTCACTGCCCGCGATTCGGTCTCCGAACGGGTCGCGGGCCTGGACGCCGGCGCCGATGACTATCTGCCCAAGCCGTTCGCCCTGGAAGAACTATTGGCCCGGATGCGGGCACTGCTGCGCCGCACCAAGCCCGATGATGCCGCCGAGTCGGTTGCCATGACGTTCTCCGATCTGGCCCTGGACCCGGTGACCCGCGAGGTCACCCGCGGAGAACGCCGGATCAGCCTGACCCGCACCGAATTCTCCCTGCTGGAAATGCTGATCGCCAATCCGCGGCGGGTGCTCACTCGCAGCCGCATCCTCGAGGAGGTGTGGGGATTCGACTTTCCCACCTCGGGCAATGCGCTGGAGGTCTACGTGGGGTATCTGCGCCGCAAAACCGAAGCCGACGGTGAGCCGCGACTGATCCACACGGTGCGCGGGGTGGGTTACGTCCTTCGGGAGACGCCTCCCTGATGAACCGGTTCCGCCAGCACCGGGGCTCGCCGCTGCGAGCCACCAGCTCGTTGTCCTTGCGGTGGCGGGTAATGCTGCTGGCGATGGCGATGGTGGCGATGGTCGTCGTGCTGATGTCATTCGCTGTCTACGCAGTGATCTCGGCGGCGCTGTACAGCGATATCGACAACCAGCTGGACAGCCGAGCGCAGCTGCTGATCGCCAGCGGCTCACTGGCCGCCGATCCCGGCAAGGCCATCGAGGGCACCGCCTATTCCGATGTCAACGCGATGCTGGTGAACCCGGGCCACTCGATCTACACCGCCAACCAGCCCGGCCAGATACTGCCGGTCGGGACGGCCGAGAAGGCCGTGATCCGCGGTGATTTGTTCATGTCGCGGCGCACCGCCTCCGACCAGCGGATACTGGCCATCCACCTGCCCAACGGCAGTTCGCTGTTGATCTCCAAGAGCCTCAAGCCGACCGAAGCGGTCATGACCAAACTGCGTTGGGTGTTGCTGCTCGTCGGCGGGATCGGTGTCGCGGTCGCCGCGGTGGCCGGGGGAATGGTCACCCGCGCCGGGCTGCGTCCGGTGGCTCGCCTGACCGAGGCGGCCGAGCGGGTGGCGCGTACCGACGACCTGCGGCCCATCCCGGTGTTCGGCAGTGACGAATTGGCAAGGCTCACTGAGGCATTCAACTTGATGCTGCGAGCGTTGGCCGAGTCGCGGGAACGGCAGGCACGGCTGGTCACCGACGCCGGCCACGAATTGCGCACCCCGCTGACATCGCTGCGCACCAACGTGGAGCTGCTGATGGCCTCGATGGAGCCGGGAGCGCCGCGGCTGCCAGAGCAGGAGATGGTCGACCTGCGAGCCGATGTCATCGCACAGATCGAGGAATTGTCCACGCTGGTAGGCGATTTGGTGGATCTGACTCGAGATGACGCCGGTCAAGTGGTGCATGAGCCGGTCGACATGTCCGAGGTCATTGATCGCAGCCTTGAGCGAGTCAGGCGGCGGCGAAACGACATTCACTTCGACGTCGATGTGATCGGATGGCAGGTTTACGGCGACGCGGCCGGGTTGTCACGAGCGGCGCTGAACCTCATGGACAACGCGGCCAAGTGGAGCCCGCCGGGCGGTCATGTCGGTGTCAAAATGTGGCAACTCGACCCGTCTCACGCTGAGCTGGTGGTCTCCGATCATGGCCCGGGGATTCCGCCGCACGAGCGTCGTCTGGTGTTCGAGCGGTTCTACCGGTCGACGACGGCACGAGCGATGACCGGTTCGGGATTGGGCCTGGCGATCGTCAAGAAGGTGGTCCTCAACCACGGTGGATTACTTCGTGTCGAAGACACCGTTTCGGGAGGACAGCCCCCGGGAACATCGATTTACGTGCTGCTTCCTGGCCGGCCGATGCCGGTTTCGACGTACCCGACGCCCACTGCCGACACCAAGACCGACCCTCCCGTACCAGTGGCCGGCAACGAGGCGAACTCTCGGGATTCGGCGAACGTTATCTCAGTGGACTCTCAGTCGGCGCGGGCAAGGTAATTGCAGTTACTGTTGGAACTCGAGCCAAGTCGAGCCGACATAAGCCGAAATAGAGGAAGAGCGACTTAGCGACATGACGAATGACCCGAGGTATTCGCCACCGCCGCAGCAGCCGGGATACCGTACCGCGCCTAATCAGCCTGTGCCCCCCGCCTATGCCCAGGGGCACCAGCAACCGTACAACCAGCCGTTCGACTGGCGCTATCCGCCGCCGCATCAGGCGCAACCGTCGCAGCCGACGCAAACGACGCAGTTCCGTCAGCCCTACGAGCCGTTCAGTGGTACCGGGCCCGGTCCGATACCGGGGGGTGCCGGGCCCGGTCGGATATCCGGCGGGACCGGTGCAGGTCCCATACCTGGGGGGACTGGCGCGGGTCCGATTCCCGGGATGCTGCCGCCGATGCCTCCCCTTCCCGGGCCGGTACGCCAAAAGCGGTCCCGCGCAGGCATATTGGCGGTCGGTGCGGTGGCGATCGCGGTGGTGTCGGCCGGTATCGGTGGCGCCGCTGCCACGGTCGTCGAGTTGGGGACGCACTCTGCGAGCGGCGGCGGGAGCGGGCTGATCCCGGGGGCGGCGCCCAGCGTCCCGGCCGCGAACATGCCGCCGGGCAGTGTCGAACAGGTCGCCGCCAAGGTGGTGCCCAGTGTCGTCATGTTGGAGACCGATATGGGACGTGCTTCCGAAGAGGGCTCCGGCATCGTCCTGTCGGCCGATGGGCTGATTCTCACGAACAACCACGTCGTCGCGGCCGCGGCCAAACCGCCGGGCGGCCCGGGCGGTCCGGGCGGGCCGGGCGGCCCGGGCGGGCCGGGCGGACCCGCTGGTCCGCCGCCAAAGACGACGGTGACCTTCTCCGATGGCCGCACCGCACCGTTTACGGTGCTCGGCGCCGATCCCACCAGTGATATCGCCGTGATTCGGGTGCAGGGCATGTCCGGGCTCACGCCGATATCCTTGGGCTCCTCGTCGGATCTCCGCGTCGGCCAGCCGGTGGTGGCGATTGGGTCACCGCTGGGCTTGTCGGGCACGGTGACCACCGGAATCATCAGTGCGATGAACCGACCGGTATCCACGACCGGGGAGTCGGGTAACCAAAACACGGTGCTGGATGCAATTCAGACCGATGCCGCGATCAATCCGGGTAACTCCGGCGGTGCGCTGGTCAACATGAGCGGCCAGCTGGTGGGTGTCAACTCGGCGATCGCCACCCTGGGTGCTGATTCGCCCGACGCCCAGAGCGGTTCGATCGGCCTGGGCTTCGCGATTCCGGTCGATCAAGCCAAGCGCATCGCCGATGAGTTGATCAGTACCGGCAAGGCGACACATGCCTCGCTCGGCGTGCAGGTGACCAGCGACAAGGGCACCCCGGGCGCCAAGGTTGTCGATGTCGTGCAGGGCGGTGCTGCCGCAACTGCCGGGGTGCCCAAGGGTGTGGTGGTCACCAAGGTCGACGACCGCCCGATCAACAGCGCCGACGCATTGGTTGCCGCCGTAAGGTCCAAGACTCCCGGCGACAAGGTATCGCTGACCTTCCAGGATCCCGGTGGTGGCAGCCGCACCGTGCAGGTCACGCTCGGCAAGGCGGATCAGTGATGAGAGTCGATGAGCCGATGTCGGAGCTCGGATATACGGTTGCACCCATGGAAACGGGTGTGGAGTTGGTAGTCGGCCGCGCTCTGGTCGTGGTGGTCGACGATCGCACCGCCCACGGGGACGAGGACCACAGCGGGCCGCTGGTCACCGAGCTGCTGACCGAGGCGGGATTCGTCGTCGACGGTGTGGTGGCGGTCGCGGCCGACGAGGTCGAGATCCGTAACGCGCTGAACACGGCGGTGATCGGCGGGGTGGACTTGGTGGTCTCGGTCGGCGGGACCGGCGTCACGCCGCGCGATGTCACGCCGGAGGCCACCCGCGACATCCTGGATCGCGAAATCCTGGGCATCGCAGAGGCCATCCGTGCCTCGGGGCTCTCCGCAGGAATCATCGACGCCGGACTGTCACGCGGTCTGGCCGGCGTGTCCGGAAGTACGTTGGTGGTCAACCTCGCCGGTTCCCGTTACGCGGTGCGAGACGGGATGGCAACGCTGAATCCGCTCGCCGCGCAGATCATCGGGCAGCTGTCCAGCCTGGAGATCTGAACCACCTACTAGCGGAGGTCACTGCGATTCGGCGTCCGCGCGGGGTCCGTACTCCGGCGGGGGTGTCTTGGCCGGCACTCCGCCGTGCCGGCCTGACGAATCTCCGTTGCTCGGGGCGAGAAGGTCGCGGATTTCGGTGAGCAGCACGATTTGCGCGTCGTCGGCCTGCTCGACCTCACCGCGCTTGCGCAGGGTGTTGTAGGGCAGCACAACGAAGAAGTACACCACCACCGCGATCAGGAAAAAGTTGATCGCGGCCGACAGCAGGATGTTCAAGTCGATGGTCTGACCGCCGCCAATGCTGATCTTCAAGACGCCGACATCGGAATGCTGCTTGACGCCGATCCGGTTGATCAGCGGGGTGATGATGCTGTCGGTGAACTTGGTGACCAATGCAGTGAACGCCGTGCCGATGACCACCGCGACGGCCAGGTCGACGATATTGCCCCGCGAGAGAAACTCCTTGAACCCCTTGAACATGGGCGGCCCTTTCTTGGACTGAACAGAGTTTGCTGCAGATCGCGCGGCGAGCAGCGGCCAGACACTCAGTGCAGGGTGAGAGTTACCGCTTGACCCAGCGCCGAGCCTGCCACCGTGTTCGCCACGCGTGCCGGCAGCGCAACCAACACTACGCGGTCGCTGTCCGCAGCCTGGACCTTCTGCTTGGCCGATACAAGCACGACAACGGCGTCGGTTGCTACCACTTTGGTTACGGCCTGGGTACCCATCGGCGCGTCGGTGGGCGGCGCGGCCAGCACGTCAACGACATCGCCAACGCGCACGAGGTCGATCAGAGCGCTGTCCGCCAGATGCAGCGGGACGATGCGGGCGCCGGGCCCGGCCGTCGACTCGGCAAGCCGGCTGCCCAGCACCCGAACGTCGGTGAGCACCTCGCCCCGCCTCGTCGGGCTGGCCAGCGTCGCACCGACCATGGCGCCGGGGTTGGCTTGTGACCCGTCGGGAACCGTTGTAGCCAAACGCTTTTCGACCCGGACATCATCGGGATTCAAGGCGATGCCGGGAGTGAGGTCGCGCGCGGCCACCACGACCTCGACACGATCACCGTCTGGATTCGAACGCAGCGTGGCGACGCCGGCCAACACCACGAGTCCGCCTGCAGCGACCCGGCGGGCTAGCACCGTCCGAGTCCAGTCCGGCCGCAACGACGCCGACAGCCGGCGCAATAACGCTGGATTCAGCGATGATTCACCCACGCCGTAACGGTAGGCGCAGCGCTGCCGGCGCAGTGGCGTTGACGAAAGCCCGTTGTGGATAACCCGTTAGGTCGAGGCGCCCGCGGTCGATGGTGCGGAGGTCTTGCCGTTCTTCTCGCCCGACCCGCTCTTCTCGCTCGACCCGTTCTTCTCGCCCGACGCCGCAGTCGACCCGTTCTTGTCGCCCGAGGCCGAACTCGACCCCGAGTCGCTTGTCGATGACCCGTTGGCCGCACTCTTCGCCTTCTGGCTGGCCTCGCGGCTGTCGGTGCGGTAGAAGCCGCTGCCCTTGAATACGATGCCGACGGAATTGAAAAGCTTACGCAGTCGTCCGGAGCACTTCTCACATGTCGTCAGCGTGTTGTCGGTGAAGGCCTGCACGATGTCGAAGCGGTTGCCGCACTCGGTGCATTCGTAGCTGTAAGTCGGCACTAATAACCTCCGTGAATCTTCTAAGCCTCGTTAGCACTCTACATGCTCAAGTGCTAGAACCACCGTATGAACTGTCTCATTCCCTGTCGAGAAGGAGCGCGATTAGCCCGCGCTGGGGCGTGAGTGCATGGGTCATCGGCACGTCGTGCGGCTCTGCGGGCAACTCGTCAACGAACTCCGCGTCGCGCACCATCGCGATCAGACGCGCTTGCGGGTTCCGGCTGTCCAGCGACCGGTCATAGAAGCCGCGGCCGCGGCCCAGACGCACGCCCCGACGGTCGACCGCCAGCGCCGGGACGATCACCAGGCTGGCCTCGGCCAGCGTCGACTCCGGCAGCCAGGGCTCGGGTGGCTCGAGTAGCCCCCAGCGACCGGAAATGAGTGCACCCGGTTGATATTCGCCCCAGCGCAGCGGCATCGGGGTGTCGTCTGCGGTGGTGCGCGCAACGGGCAGCAGCACCCGTCCTGACCGGCGCAGCAACATATCCAGCATCTCGATCGACCCAGGCTCGGTGCCCACCGGTACGTACGCGCAGACGGTGCTGCCGCTGCTCACCACGAGCTTCAGCCGCTCGCTGAGCATGCGGGCCTCGGCGGTCCGCACGTCGTCGGCAACGCGCCTCCGGGCCGTCATCAGCTGTTCCCGCAACGCGGCCTTGCCTGCGGTCGCCATGCCTTAACCATGACAGCCCGGACATTCGCGCCGCCATACCGAGGCGGCAAACCCCGCGGGCGCTATCGTGTGAACGATGTCACGCCCAGAAGTCCCGGTCCCGTACACGGCGATCGTGCCGGCGGCGGGTCTGGGCACGCGTTTCCTGCCGGCGACCAAGACGGTGCCCAAGGAGCTGCTGCCCGTCGTCGATACTCCCGGCATCGAGCTGGTCGCGGCCGAGGCCGCCGCGGCTGGTGCCGAGCGCTTGGTGATCATCACCTCCGAGGGCAAGGACGGCGTCGTCGCGCATTTCGTCGAAGACCTGGTGCTGGAAGGCACGCTCGAGGCTCGGGGCAAGTTTGCCATGCTGGCCAAGGTGCGTCGCGCCCCGGCGCTGCTCAAGGTCGAGTCCGTCGTGCAAGCCGTGCCGCTCGGGCTGGGACACGCCATCGGCTGCGTGGAACCCACGCTGGCGGCCGACGAGGACGCCGTTATGGTGCTGCTGCCCGATGACTTGGTGCTGCCGACAGGCGTACTGGAGACGATGTCGAAGGTGCGGGCCGACTACGGCGGCACGGTGTTGTGCGCAATCGAGGTAACGCGCGAAGAGATCAGTGCCTACGGCGTTTTCGATGTCGAGTCGGTTCCCGGCGACAACCCAGACGTGCTGAAGGTCAACGGCATGGTCGAGAAGCCCAAGCCCGAAGACGCGCCCTCGATGTATGCTGCGGCGGGCCGCTATGTGCTCGACCGTGCCGTCTTCGATGCGCTGCGGCGCATCGACCGTGGGGCCGGCGGTGAAGTGCAGCTGACCGATGCGATCGCGCTGTTGATCAAAGAGGGCCACCCCGTCCATGTCGTCGTGCATCACGGATCTCGACACGACTTGGGAAATCCCGGCGGCTACCTCAAGGCTGCGGTTGACTTTGCATTGGATCGTGACGACTACGGCCCGGAATTGCGGCGGTGGTTGGTGGCGCGATTGGGTCTGACCGAGCAGTAGCGGGCCCGGCGACGTAGCGGGCACTGACGGTCCCGTGACGAGCGGGCGGTCAGGCTCAGTTCGCCCGACACGGCGCCCGTCAGGGCCTGAGGGCAGAGAGGCGCGCTTGTGCGTTCTGTGGAGGAGCAACTGGCCCGGATAACGGCCGCCGCGGTAGCCCCGCGGCCGATACGGGTTGCCATCGCCGAGGCGCAGGGATTGATGTGCGCCGAAGAAGTGGTCACCGAAAGGCCGCTGCCCGCTTTCGATCAGGCCGCGATCGACGGCTACGCCGTACGCAGCGTCGACGTGCTGGGTGTCGGCGAGCTGGGTGCCGGCGAGCTGGGTGCCGAGGGCTCCGGTGATGAAGCCGGCGACGCGATGGGCGACGAGGACGGGCGCGACGGGCTGATCCTGCCGGTGATGGGAACCATCGAAGCCGGTGCCCGCACCCCCAGCCGGCTGCAGCCCCGCCAGGCCGTCCGGGTGCAGACCGGTGCCCCGCTGCCGACGCTGGCCGATGCGGTCCTGCCGGTGCGATGGACCGACGGCGGAACGTCGCGGGTGCGGATTCTGCGCGGGGCACCGTCGGGTGCCTATGTGCGACGCGCCGGGGACGACGTGCAGCCGGGCGACGTTGCCGTGCGCGCCGGAACGATCGTTGGCGCGGCCCAAGTGGGGCTGCTGGCGGCGGTCGGCCGTGAACGGGTGCTGGTGCACCCGCGCCCGCGGTTGTCGGTGATGGCCGTGGGTGGCGAGCTGGTCGACATCTCGCGCACCCCGGGCAACGGGCAGGTGTACGACGTCAATTCCTACGCATTGGCGGCGGCGGGCCGGGATGCCGGCGCGGAGGTCAACCGCATCGGGATCGTCAGCAACAACCCCAAGGAACTCGGGGAAATCGTTGAGGGCCAGATCAATCGCGCTGAGGTTGTGGTGATCGCCGGCGGGGTCGGCGGCGCAGCCGCCGAGGCGGTGCGGTCGGTGCTTTCCGAGCTCGGCGAGATGGAGGTGGTCCGCGTCGCCATGCATCCCGGATCCGTCCAGGGTTTCGGCCAGCTGGGGCGCGAGGGCGTTCCGACCTTTCTGCTGCCGGCCAATCCGGTCAGCGCGCTGGTGGTCTTCGAAGTGATGGTCCGGCCGCTGATCCGGCTATCGCTGGGCAAGCGGCAGCCGATGCGCCGGATCGTGCAAGCCCGCACGCTGTCGCCTATCACCTCGGTGGCCGGGCGCAAGGGCTACCTTCGTGGTCAGCTGATGCGAGACCAGGACACCGGTGAATACCTCGTGCAAGCACTGGGCGGAGCCCCAGGGGCGTCATCGCATTTGTTGGCGACGCTTGCCGAAGCAAACTGTCTGGTTGTGGTTCCCAGTGGGGCCGAGCAGATCCGTACCGGTGAGATCGTGGACGTCGCCTTTCTGGCTCAGCGCGGCTGAGCGCAACGACTGCACACGCTCGTGAACCTCTTGCGCTCCAATTCCCGGCATCCCGGTTGGCCCTTGGACGTTGGGCCGCTGCGGGTCCCGGCAGGCGTGGTCCGATTGCGGGCGGTGCGGATGCGCGATGGTGCGCAGTGGAGCCGGATCCGGTTGGCCGACCGTGCGCACCTCGAGCCGTGGGAGCCCAGCGCGGATGGCGATTGGTCGACCCGGCATGCGGTAGCCGCCTGGCCGGCGTTGTGTTCTGGTCTGCGTTCGGAGGCCCGCAAGGGTCGGATGCTGCCCTATGTGATCGAGCTGGACCGGCGGTTCTGTGGACAGCTGACCATCGGCAACGTCACCCACGGGGCGTTGCGGTCGGCGTGGATCGGCTACTGGGTACCACGGTCGGCGACCGGCGGCGGGGTCGCCACCGCAGCGTTGGCGCTGGGTCTCGACCACTGCTTCGGTCCGGTCATGTTGCATCGCGTGGAGGCCACCGTGCGTCCGGAGAACGCCGCGAGCCGGGCCGTGTTGGCAAAGGTGGGGTTCCGCGAAGAGGGTCTGCTGCGCCGCTACCTCGAGGTAGACAGAGCATGGCGGGACCACTTATTGGTGGCCATCACCGTCGAAGAGGTGTACGGGTCGGTGGCATCGGCCCTGGTCCGCGCGGGACATGCAAGTTGGGCCTGACCGGAAGCTCGTAACGGCGAACGCTGCCTCGCTCTCTCGGCGCTTCACCGGCACACCCTGACTTGGCGCGTCGAACGAGCTGTGGCTAGCGCGACACGAGTGACGTTTGGTGCTTGTAGGCGGCAAATTACAGGTGTGTAATTGTTCTGGTCGCTGTGATCCGGCCGCGCTGGCCGCCGATGAGCCTCGTGGGGGATCCAGACCAGAAGGAGCAGGTTCATCATGCCAAGCATCCCGCAGTCGTTGTTGTGGATCTCGCTCGTGGTGCTCTGGCTGTTCGTGCTGGTTCCGATGCTCATCAGCAAACGCGACGCCGTACGCCGAACCAGCGACGTGGCTTTAGCGACCCGGGTGCTCAACGGTGGTGCCGGATCCCGTCTGCTCAAGCGCAATGGTCCCGCCGCGGGTCATCGCAGTGACCCCGACTGACAGCCGGAGGAAGACACCGCTGACGAGGACTTCGCCGACGACGCTGACCAGGACCAACACGATGAGCTTGACGAGAGTCAGGACGAAGAAGCCGATACCGATGATCTGCAGCGCGCACGGCCGGTCGTCGTGAAGGTCGCGGTCGCCGAGGACACCGAGCCCGACTACCTGGACGTCGACGTTGTCGAAGATTCAGGTGCCCTTCCGGCAGGAGCCGGCGCCGAGGTGCCCGACGCCGTTGACGAGGACGACGTTGCCGACGCGGACGACGCCGCCGACGAGACCGACGCAGCGGCCCACGAAGATCAGAGCGACCGATACGAATACGTCGACGACTCTTCGGGCTTGGAGCCCGAAGAGGACTCCGAAGAGGACGAGAACGCGGAGTCGGGGGCGACCGTCGCGTCGGTTGGCTCACGGCAGCGGCGTCGATTCGACACGAAGACCGCCGCTGCGGTCAGCGCCCGCAAATACGTTTTCCGCAAGCGCGTGCTGATGGTGATGGCCGTCATCTTGGTTGGATCGGCAACGGCCGCATTCGAACTGGCGCCGACCGCCTGGTGGGTGTGTGGCAGTGCCACCGCGGTGACCGTGCTCTACCTGGCCTATCTGCGCCGGCAAACCCGGATCGAGGAGAAGGTGCGTCGCCGCCGGACGCACCGGATGGCGCGTGCGCGGCTCGGCGTGGAGAACGCACACGACCGCGAATACGACGTGGTCCCCTCGCGGTTGCGGCGCCCGGGCGCGGTCGTGCTGGAGATCGATGACGAGGACCCGATCTTCGAGCATTTGGAGTACGCGATGCCCATGCGGACCTTTGGGTGGCCCAGGGATCTGCCGCGAGCGGTCGGCGAGTAGCCCCTGGCGCGGTGCCAGGCGCGTCGGAACTGGTAGCCTGCTAGCACTCAGGGGCTATGGCGCAGTTGGTAGCGCGACTCGTTCGCATCGAGTAGGTCAGGGGTTCGAATCCCCTTAGCTCCACCCAAAGAAACCCCAGCTAGGACGGCATCTCACCGGTAGCTGATCACCTGGTCTGGGACCTGCCAGTCCGCAGCTGGTCCGCAGTAGATCGGATTGCTGAGTCCAGCCGGTCTGCAACACCGTCCAGATCCTCGTCGAAAAGGTCCGTGTAGACGTCCAGCGTCATCGAGGCCTTGGCGTGCCCGAGCATCCGCTGGACCGCCTTCACGTTGGCGCGAGCACTGACGGCGAGGCTGGCCGCTGTGTGCCGGAGGTCGTGCGGAGTGATCGTCGGAAACGTCTCATCTGCTGCCTGACACATTGCCACCGGCTCCGGTCTCATAAATCCCGTCAAACGCGCGGTTTTGACAGCACCGGTTAAGAGACGGGTTTCAAGACAGCCGATCGACTCGTTGAGCCTGGAAGCAAACGTGCCGACGGCAGTGATGTCTGGGTCGCATCACTCCATCGTTTTCGAGACAGGCAGATAGAGGGATTTCTAGCCGCGAAGGGTCTACACCAACTGGTTCGCCGGAATGAGATCTACGTGTCTCGGTATCGGTGTGGCGCGCCTGGCGCACATGGATATTCTCGACCATCCGACATTGAAGTCGCCCAACGGATCCACTCGGGAGCAAGTTGGTGCTCCCGCCGACAATGAATAAGGATGACTCATGAGCATGGCATACCTGGCGCAACCGGAGCAGCAGCAGCAACTGGAATGGCTCGACGGCGGAACACTGGCAATCTTGCTCGACGGGAAGGCCACAGATGACCAGTTGATGATCGGACGCTTCGATGTGAGCGAAGGCGAAGCCCCGCCTTACCACCAACACACGCGGGAAGACGAAGTGTTCATGTTGATCAAGGGAACCGCGCTGGTCTGGGTAGACGACCAGGAGATGGAGTTGGCGGAAGGCGGGATTGTATTCTTGCCCAAGAACATTCCGCACGCCTATCGCATCACGTCAAAGACAGCAGATCTACTGATGATCAACACACCGGCAGGAATTGAAGGAATGTTCCGCTACTCCGGTCGCGACAAGGCGACGCCGCGTCCGGAAGGCTTTGAAATTCCCCCCTCGCGTTTGGTCGAGGGAGCTGACAAGTTCGGACAGATCATTCTTGGCCCCCCGCGCTGACCGCGTACTCATACGGCGAGCAAGCCCGCCGAGTAGGCCACCATCCCCACCCCGCGCCGACGAAGGAGAACCCGGAGAGGTGGGACTGCGAGTGTGGCCACCTGTGGCGCATCCTGACGCCCGAGCAGGTTAGGCAGAAGTTCGCCCATCTAGGTGTACCTGGCCAGGATGTTGGTAGCAGGCGTGTCGGCTTGATGTGAGGAGAACCTCCGGGTGGGGTGTGGCTTGTCGAAGGCCAATACCCGACCGGAGGTTCTCGTGTCCCACCGTAATGCCCGCACCACTTTCCATGGCCGAATGCTGATCGTTGAGCGGTTCAGCGAAGGGTGGGCGAAGGCCCATATCGCTGCGGCGATGGGGATCTCA
>Ga0210393_10002246_pt1 | contig 15979 bp, 20 predicted proteins | sample IncBWC27OmetaG_FD_160068 | JGI IMG/M metagenome (GOLD analysis project Ga0210393, IMG submission 160068) | Forest soil microbial communities from Barre Woods Harvard Forest LTER site, Petersham, Massachusetts, United States - Inc-BW-C-27-O ... | reverse complement strand
TTCTACTGGAAATACACGTCATTTCCCAACTCGGACTTCATGGTTAGTAGATGCCAAGTTGAACAGCACAAAATCGGCTTATCTCAGGCTGTTGATCTGTCCAGGAACGGTCCGAATGAATTCGCATGCCACTCACCTGGAACCTATTGTCTCTATGTCTCTATCTCTCTGGGGCAGTATCGGCAGATCTTTTGCACATAAAAATACAAAATACTGCCGCTGGTCCACAGCTTTTCTTCCTCAACTACAAGCACCAACCCCTACGTCCCCCTTTTCTTTTCTCTTCTCGCACTCTCTCAGGCTATTTGCATGACCGTGACTGCCACAGTCATCTCCACCACTCAGCTATCCGCTGTGAAATACCCACACACTCACGAATATGGTCCCATGTCATCGCCTTCCACCCCTTTGAACACAACCCAGGTCAACACCGCGCGCCAGAACAAGCGACCATCAGTCAGGCTTAAAATCGCCCGCGGTAAATCTAACATTGTCAACTCTGTAGTTGTCGATGCAGCCGGCCAGTCCCTCTACACCATCTCAAGTAATTTGAAGCGCACAACTGTGGTCGCATGCAAGAACAACGTCGAGGTGGCCACCGTCGAGTGGGACCGTTCCAGTCCCCGGATTGTTTTACGTCGGAAGAAATTAAGGTGCAAGGAGTGGCTACCGCTCGCAGGGCCCCAGACAGAGTACAAGCCCTTCCTCCTTACTGCTTTTTGTCATTCTGAATTAGACCGTGACCCTTCCAGGTCTCGCATACTCACACATGGTGACTCGCAATTTACTTGGGCGCATAGGTCGTCTACCTGTGGTTACGTATGTATCTGCTACCACTTGGACACCTTTTTGAGGGGCTGATAGACCTGTTGCAGCTGATCCCTGCCAACCGACCCGGTCTCGCCGTTGCACAGTGGCGCATCAGGTCCCATTCTGATGATCTCGAATTGGAGATATTCCACGAAGCGCTGGTCGAACCTGGCCTTCTCGAGGCGATTGTTCTTTCTGTTTTATTGCTCCGGTCTGGGCGATCTCTTGGTGATACCATAGAGGCGATGAGCTTCTGGGACCCAAATTTCTTTCGACCGACATAGCACCGTATTGTTGTTGTAGTTCGATATTTATTTATTTATTTTTTCTTCTGGCCTGATCATGTGGATTTCACACGGCAAGCCGGCAATCTCCCTTTCTCGGCGGGCGGCATCAGCCCGGCCGCGCTCACTGTTCACTGCCTCGCGCCCACACTCACCACTTTTGGCGCCCGTCTCTTCCTCAACGACCACGACGAGGTCCACCCCCCTCCCTTCCCCCCCCCCTTCCCTCCTCCGCTCCTCTTCCTATCATCATGTCTGCTCGTCACAATTCCTCGCGCAGCCATGAGGGTTACCCTTCTTCGTCCCCTCCCGCTGACATGAACGATCCATTCAACTCCCGTCACTATTACGACAATGATGTTGAACTAACCGAGCCCTACCACAGAGACAACTATGGCTCAGAGAGTAGTGCCGCTGGTTTGAATGACCCTGACCCATATGGTTCGTCGTTCATTCTCCCCATTATCTCACATGTGAACATCATAACCCGTATTTCCAGGTCAACCAGATACCGACTCGGAGCATGATGTTGTTTATGGACAACGCTTAGGCCATTCAGCTGAGTCGCTCAACGGCGTGCGCTCTTCGGCGCCCAACCTAGGCGACTTTGGCGCAGCTCAATACAACGGTGGTCGTGAGCCCTATCCCGCATGGGGGGCCGAACGCGTGATCCCACTTTCTAAGGAGGAGATAGAAGACATATTCCTCGACCTCCAGCAAAAGTTTGGCTTCCAAAGAGATTCTATGCGGAATATGGTACGTTACGAATCTTACGTGCCACTTCAACCGGCGCCTGTGGCTCATAGCGCCGGTAGTTCGACTTCACGATGCAGCTGCTTGACAGCCGTGCATCTCGCATGTCCCCCAACCAGGCACTGCTCACTCTCCACGCGGACTATATCGGTGGCCAGCACGCAAATTACCGCAAGTGGTACTTTGCCGCCCAACTTGATCTCGACGACGCTGTCGGTCATACTCAAAACCCTGGTCTTCAGCGCCTCCGCTCTAAGCGTGGGGGCGGCCGCAGTCATTCCGAGAAATCTCTGACTAGTGCCCTTGAACGCTGGCGTCAGGCAATGAACAACATGTCTCAATATGACCGCATGCGTCAGATTGCCCTTTATCTTCTCTGTTGGGGAGAAGCTGCTCAAGTCCGATTTGTCCCCGAGTGCCTCTGCTTTATCTTTAAATGTGCGGATGACTACTACCGCTCCCCTGAGTGCCAGAATCGCATCGATCCCGTGCCGGAAGGCCTCTACCTTCGCGCGGTCATCAAACCCCTTTACCGCTTCATTCGTGATCAAGGTTACGAGTCGGTCGATGGCAAGTTTGTGAGACGGGAACGTGATCATGATCGCATTATTGGCTACGACGATGTAAACCAGCTCTTCTGGTATCCAGAGGGCATCGCTCGCATCGTGCTCACAGACAAAGTATGTCTGCCTTTCATGACCCGGGCCAATTGTCACTGATCCCCTTTCGGCCAGACTCGTCTTGTGGATATTCCACCAGCACAACGTTTCATGCGTTTCGACCGCATTGACTGGAATCGTGCATTCTTCAAGACGTATTACGAGAAGCGCTCGTTTGGGCATCTCCTTGTCAACTTTAACCGCATCTGGGTCATCCACGTATCGTTGTTTTGGTTCTATACCGCTTACAACTCCCCAACCGTATACCAGCCGGAGCGTGGCCACTCGTCTGCTATGACCTGGTCCGCAACGGCACTTGGGGGTGCTGTTGCGACCCTTATCATGATTGTTGCGACGCTTGCCGAGTTTTCTTACATTCCCACAACCTGGAACAACACGTCACATCTCACCCGTCGGCTGCTTTTCCTCCTCGTCACTCTAGCCCTCACAGCTGGTCCTACCGTCTACATCGCAATCGTGGAGAATCAGCCCAGTGGCGGTGGATCCCTCGCTCTAATCCTTGGAATCGCCCAATTTTTCATTTCTATTGTCGCAACCCTCCTCTTCGGAATTATGCCGTCCGGTCGGATGTTCGGCGACCGGGTTGCCAGTAAATCGCGCAAGTACCTCGCGTCTCAGACCTTCACGGCCAGTTATCCGGTCCTAGACTCTCAAGCGCGCTTGGGGAGTATCTTTTTATGGTTTCTCGTATTTGGGTGCAAGTTCACCGAATCGTACTTTTTTCTCACCCTCGCTTTCCGCGACCCCATCCGTGCCATGGCCGGAATGAAGGTCCTGAATTGTCATGAAAAGTTGTTCGGTGATTCCCTCTGCCGCAACCATGCCATCTTCACCCTTACGATCATGTTTGTTATGGACCTCGTGCTATTCTTCCTCGACACGTTCTTATGGTATATCATTTGGAACACCGTCTATTCCATCGCTCGCTCCTTTATACTTGGTCTTTCAATCTGGACTCCTTGGAGGGATATCTACGCTCGATTACCCAAGCGCATATACGCAAAGATTCTTGCAACCTCTGACCTAGAAGTTCGGTACAAGCCTAAGGTGCGCCTTATCATATACCCATCCACGTATACTTAGCCCTTGCAGGTCCTTGTTTCCCAAATTTGGAATGCGATCATCATTTCGATGTATCGCGAGCACCTGCTGTCCATAGATCACGTGCAAAAACTTCTATACCACCAGGTTGACACGCCAGACGGTCGTCGCAGTCTCCGTGCCCCCCCGTTCTTTGTCGCACAGACCGACAAGGGTTTCAAGGGTAGTTTCTTCCCACCGGGTTCCGAGGCCGAGCGTCGAATCTCGTTCTTTGCTCAGTCACTTACGACCGCGCTACCCGAGGCCCTTCCGGTGGACGCCATGCCCACTTTCACAGTCCTTACCCCGCATTACAACGAAAAGGTATGTTTTCCCCCGGCTATGTTTCTCTTAGAATCATTTCGTAATATGCTCGACTCCAGATCCTGCTTTCGTTACGGGAAATCATCAAAGAGTCGGATCTCAATTCCCGCGTTACGCTCCTCGAGTATCTAAAGCAGCTGCACAGCCTCGAATGGGAAAACTTTGTCAAGGACACCAAAATCCTAGCCCGAGAATCGGATTTATACGACAGTGCATTCCCAGGCGATGAAAAGGGTTCATCTAAGCTCGACGACTTGCCATTTTATTGTATTGGTTTCAAGAGCGCTGCCCCCGAATTCACTTTGCGTACCCGCATCTGGGCTTCCTTGCGCTTCCAAACCCTTTACCGTACTGTTTCAGGCATGATGAACTATGCCAAGGCTATTAAGCTGCTATACCGTGTCGAAAACCCGGAAGTAGTCCAAATGTTTGGGGGCAACACAGACAAACTCGAACGCGAGCTTGAGCGCATGGCCCGTCGCAAGTTCAAATTCGTCGTCTCCATGCAGCGGTATTCCAAGTTCAACAAAGAAGAACACGAGAACGCCGAGTTCCTGCTTCGCGCCTATCCGGAACTTCAGATTGCCTATCTCGAGGAAGAACCACGCAAAGACGGCGGCGAACCGCGGCTTTACTCTGCTCTTATCGATGGTCATTCCGAGTTCAATCCGCAAACAGGGCGGCGTAAACCCAAGTTCCGAATTGAACTGCCTGGCAATCCCATTCTTGGCGACGGCAAGTCGGACAACCAGAACCATGCCATCATCTTTTACCGCGGTGAATACCTGCAGCTTATCGACGCCAACCAGGATAATTATCTCGAAGAATGTCTCAAAATTCGTAACATTCTTTCGGAGTTCGAGGAATACACGGTCAGTAGCCAGAGTCCATACGCTCAATGGGGTCAGAAGGAATTCAAGGCGGCACCGGTCGCAATCGTCGGCGCACGCGAGTACATATTTTCGGAGAACATTGGCATTTTGGGCGACATCGCCGCCGGCAAGGAGCAAACATTTGGCACTCTAACGGCACGCTCGCTTGCTTGGATAGGGGGCAAGTTGCATTATGGACACCCCGATTTCCTCAACGCGACGTTCATGAACACGCGGGGCGGCATATCCAAAGCACAGAAAGGCTTACACTTGAATGAGGACATTTACGCGGGCATGAATGCTTTCGGACGCGGGGGGCGAATCAAGCACACAGAGTATTATCAGTGCGGCAAGGGTCGCGACCTTGGGTTTGGCACGATCTTGAACTTCCAGACGAAGATCGGCACTGGGATGGGCGAGCAAATGCTCAGTCGCGAGTACTATTATCTAGGAACACAACTCCCCATCGACCGTTTCCTCACATTCTACTACGGTCATCCGGGCTTCCACATCAACAACATGCTCATCATTCTGTCTGTGCAGCTCTTCATCGTAACTAGTATGTTTTTTACCCCTGATCTCTTCCCGAAAGACATTGACCCCTCTTTTTCTAGTGGTGTTCCTGGGGACTCTCAACTCCCGGCTCAGGATATGTAAATACTCGAGCACTGGCCAGCCGCTCAACGGCCAAGACGGATGTTATAACCTTCATCCAGTCTTTACCTGGATTCACCACTGCATTATCAGCATCTTCTTGGTTTTCATGATTGCATTCTTACCCCTATTTCTTCAAGGTATGCCACACGGCTTTTCCCATCTGGGCTTTCAGGTCCTGATCACATTTTTGGCAGAACTGATCGAGCGTGGCACCGTCCGTGCGCTTGCGCGTCTTAGCAAACAATTCATGTCGTTTTCCCCTGTGTTTGAAGTATTTTCCACCCAGATTTACACGCATTCGATCCTGAACGACCTCACCTTCGGTGGTGCACGATACATTGCCACCGGTCGTGGGTTCGCAACATCTCGGATCTCATTCAGCATTCTTTTCTCGCGCTTCGCCGGCCCTAGTATCTACCTTGGCATGCGTACTCTCCTGATGCTGCTCTACGTGACTCTCACGTTTTGGACACCGTACTTGATATACTTCTGGATATCCATTCTTGCGCTTTGTATCGCCCCGTTTGTCTTCAACCCCCACCAGTTCTCATTCGCAGACTTTATCGTTGACTATCGGTGAGTCGCCTGATTCCGGCCGCGACACTCTTTGCTCACAGAACTTGCAGCGAGTTCTTGCGTTGGATGTCTCGTGGAAATTCACGTTCGCACAACAACTCTTGGATCGGATATTGCCGGCTGTCGCGCACCATGATTACGGGCTACAAGAAGAAAAAACTGGGTAAACCATCGGAGAAGTTGTCAGGCGACGTACCTCGAGCCGGTTGGCGCGCTGTTATCGTCTCCGAAGTTCTCTTCCCCATCTTCTTCGCCATCCTTCTCATCATCGCATACATGTTCGTCAAGTCATTCCCAGTCGCCGGTCAGACGTCACCCAGCCCTCTCATTCGCATTGTCGTCGTATCGATCGGCCCTATCGTATGGAATGCAGCTGTCTTACTTGTCCTCTTCCTCGTTTCCCTGTTCCTTGGGCCAATGCTCGACTCATGCTGTGTGCGGTTTGGCGCAGTTATGGCAACTTTCGCTCATATACTCGGCACCATCGGCATGATTGGATTCTTCGAATTCTTCGTAAGTCTACCCTCACACCTTAAACAGCTTTGTTTCATCGTACTCAATGCGTGCGATGTAGTGGCTCCTTGAGCTTTGGAATACATCACATGCCGTCCTTGGTCTCATCACGATCGTGGCAATCCAGCGTGCCATTCACAAAGTACTGATCTCGGTGTTTCTCTCGCGTGAATTTAAGCATGACGAGACCAACCGAGCATGGTGGACGGGCAAGTGGTATGGCCGTGGCCTCGGGGCTCACGTACTTTCGCAACCGGCGCGCGAATTTATTGTCAAGATCATTGAGCTGTCCCTCTGGAGCTCTGATTTCCTGATTGGTCATGTCTTGTTGCTCATGCTAACGCCCGCAATACTTGTACCTTATGTCGACCGGCTTCATTCAATTTTGCTCTGTAAGTTTCCTCCCAGGTACGGATGGCTTACCGACTAAATCGATTGCTGCAGTCTGGCTACGGCCGTCGAAGCAGATACACGCACCCATCTTCAACATCAAAGTGAGGAAGCAGCGTCGTGCCATCGTGAGTATCTGGGCGTTCCCAAACCTCATTAAGGAACTGACAAAGTCTTCGCAGATTATCAAATACGTTCCTATATTCTTTACGGTCATTGCGACCATTGTCGGCTTGATTGCTGCCCGTGAGTCTTTATGCTGCTTCGTGCGACATCCCACTGATTCATATCTCGCACCAAGCTGTCGTTCTCAGCGACACCGTTCGTCTCCACTGTTCATTATGCAATCAGTTGTAATGCCGGACTCTTGGGACATTTCCATTCTTAGTTATACCGTTTGCTGACCTCTGTCCTCGCCCTGCCTTTCTTCCGTCCGCTTTTTTAATTTTCCACTGTCTGCACGGCTCCCGTTGGACTTATAGGTGTATACGTCTTCCGTGATTATTGTATTTTACGGAAGTTGCATTGCAACGAAACGTTTTGCTTACAAACATGGGGTGATTTTTTCCCATTTTCCCAGTTCCTAAGGGAGTTGTAGGGCCCATTGCCTTACTATCAACTAGCGTGTTTCAAACTGCTTTGTGATTCAGAGGCAAGCGTGTGCATCGCATATCATAAAGCGCGTAGTCTCCGTAGCCTCAACGTGATAACTTGTACAAGCAATGATGATACCTTAACGACCTGAAAATAAGCGGAAGTAACGAAAAATCGAAGGGAAAGCTTCAACATCTAGATGGACAGGTATGTACGAGAGGGTACAAAGCTCATCCTTCGTCTCTCCCCTCAACGTACCGGAATATCGTTAGTCGGACTTTGGGTGCGCCGGCGCAGAGGTGACCCAGCTGAACCATCCGCTCGAGCCGCGAGGGACGGTATCGGTCGGTGAGCCAGCGGCGCGCTCACCTTCGGCGTCACTCGGCACCTCGACCTCCTCGAAACGGCCACCGGGACCGATATTCATGCCACTTGCAACGCGTTCTCTGAGGCCGCCGGCGGACTCGGAGGAAGGGGTGCGGCTCTGCGTGCGCGGTATCGGGACAGGCTCGGGGCCATCGTCTACATCGTAACCCTGCGTGGGTCCCGCCGCCGCGCCACTGGCACGAGTGTTGCTGGGAGTAACTCCCTGTCGCTGGAGGAGCGCCGTACCACCCGCAACAATGGCTGGGCCATATGTACGCCAGAGCGTGCCGAGGATTTGTGTCGGGCCAGACACGGAGTCGCTGAGCGCCGGCGCCGGCGCTGAGGCCCCGGATGGGTACTCGGGCGCAGCGGTCGACTGCGGCCCAGTGGCACTGGCGACGATGGAATCCCAGAGCATGCGCGTGCGGGCTTGGAGAAATGCGAATACGCGGGCCCTAAGCTGCGCCAGGGCGGCGTCTATTTGGGATTCGTGCGCACGTAGAGCGGGTTCAAGTTGCGTCAGGTAGAGGTAGGAGGCGCCCTGTGTTTGCGGAAGGGCGAGGTAGAGAAGGAAAAGCATCTTGAAAAGATAGTAGAACGGGATCCTATAACGGGGGAGAGAATGAGGAGAACAAGATTGCTGAGCGGATGTATCACGTAGAGCGCACCAGGAAACTAGCCACTCTGCGAGATATTCGACACCTACGACACATGCAAGCACAGACCAATACATTAACCATCGCTCGAGATCTTCTTCTGAGGCAGGCCGCTGGGACAGGGTCTTGAATGAGGCGTAACCCGGATAGAGAAAGGCGGCAATGCAGCTAAGAGGCAAAAATCGAAGGATCAGAAAAAGTTGGGTAGAAAGGACAAAAGACGGATACCTGACAATTCGAGAGAGATAGAGGAACATGATGGCAGACGAAGGGGAGGAATGACACTGCCGCGGGCGCGTAGGGCTGCGGGTGTCGGGGGTTGATGACAGAGCGGACGGCGGCGTCGAGGACAGCTCAAACAGAACAGCCACGCCACACTAGTGCTGGCACTGCACACTGCACTGCATGGCAAACATCGGCAGCGTTTTTCTCGGTGACGTCCAACGCAACTGTCTACGCTCCTCGGCCTCAACACCTGGTTCGACCCCTCCATCATCGCCTCCTCCCGTATCGCTCACTTCCCGTGGCCCTACACATTCACCGTTTCCTGACTTGATACATGAACAGGGAAAGCCTCCCTCACAGCATCACCTGGCCCCAATGCAGTCTCTAGAGCTTCGTGTGCGTTGGCTCGAGGCAATCCTCTATGGTGCGAAGCACGACGAGCCACTCGCAGGTTTGCGGGAACTTAAGCCAGGGCTAAAACGAGGTGAAACGTTGATACGTGCTGCCGAAAGCACCCAGCGGCAGATGAATGACATCGCAAGCACCTACGACGTCCTGCGAAGGTTTATCGGTCATTGTGAGCCACTACCATCATCATCCCTTTCCCTTCAGCCCAACTCACAGCCCAGACGAGCAACATGCGCAGTATTTGACTCCCGCCTTCGCGCTCTCTGGAACGCTGCCAACTATCACGCCGCCCGATTATAAGGACATGTCTCCCGCAGACTTGGCAGCGCTCGCGGCAGAGCTGGAGCCCGATATCCGTGCCGCAGACAACGACATGCGTGAAATCGATGACTTGCAACGAAAAGGCGTCACTGGCGCTGGGATGCTGTCAGGTGTGCTTTCGCCCGCTGCACACCACTGTGGTTAAACCAAGCTTTTGCGACTGTCCGTAGACTACGAAGCACTACAGCCAAGGCTCGAGGCGCTCCTGCTACGGCATCAAGGAGATATTGATCGTGCAGCCGCCCTCGAGAAGCGCGTGGCTCGAATCGTCCGGCAGTATACTATGCAGGTTTGCATGCTGCTCTTACCTACCTGGGCACAAGCTACCGTAACTTATGACTGTCCCACTCAGGTCGACTCGCTATCAGAACTTTTTGTGGCGTGGGACGAGACACTCCGTGTGGCAGAGGACAGAGTCGGAAAGCTCGAGAAAGAGCAAGAGGAGCGTTCACGCCGTGGGTACGATTAAGGTGCAGCGTGCTGATCCGATTCTTGTCTGAGACATGATGACCAATGGCAAAATGTTCTGAAGCAAACTTAATGCTATATGGCATCCCCTGCCACCGAAACGGAGAGATAAGCCTTATAAAAAGGGCCTAGTTTTGCCTCGTGCATCATGGAGTTGAACCGGGTGACACGGTGTGAACATCGAGCCCTAAAACGTCCAACTTGACGGCATTTGGCTACAAATAGGCAGGGCAGATGCTCACGTTACGTCTTTGAACTATCGTCCGACTTGCACATTGCTATTAGCTTCCGGACCATACTTTCCAGGCCTAGGAGGGCTGCCGCAGTGATTCATGCCGCCTCCGCCTTCGGTACGCAGCGACGGGGCAAACGCAACCAAATACAAGGAGCGCGAGTGGAAGCGCGCCCAGGGCGCCATCGCTTGCGCAGAATGTAGACGGTCCGTTTCTTTCTCCCATCTTTCCGCAACTCCTTCATTCTGTTGTAGGCTCAAATTAAAATGCGACAAGAGTGTCCCGTGTTCGTCATGCAGCCGGAGAGGGTGTGCTTCCATCTGCCCAAATGGTGTGATCCCCCGTGTTGACCCATGCCGGCGAGTATGTACTGATTGACTACCTGCAGGAAGCCTCGTAACAGGACAAGGCACACGGTGCGTCCATAAATTCGGCCTTTTTTTTCGCTATGGCCTTACCTATATGCCTCTAGTTTCGTCCTTGCAGACACCGACCGACTGCACAACAAGATCACGGAAATGAGCGCCCGCATCCGCCAGCTTGAAGACGCCCTTGCGGTTTCCCATTCAAACATCTCGCGTGACGCACATCCTTTACTTCAGCCCGACCTCCTCCAAATAAAATCGATCATCGATCTGCATTCTGCCATCGAACGAACAGTCGAAAATGAAGAGACAATCGAGGATGATAATGGCCGATTACTGGACGTATTCGGCACTCTGGCCCTCCGCGATGATGGGGCGTCCACATTCTACGGGCGATCTGCAGGCCACGAAGTAAGTATCTTATTCTTGCCGAATACATCGAACACTAATGGCATATGTTCAGAGCCTCCTTCTGGTGAGGGAATATTATTTATTTTCCGAATAACACCCATGACATCTTCCCTTTGTCGTCAGAGTGAACGAGATTCCCCAGAAGAGCCATCTCGCCCCAGTAGCGGTGCCGGGGAGCATTTCCGTCCGCAGAATCTCGACGAGATATCTACCAACCTTCCTCTACCCATAATTGAACTCTCCGCGTCATTCCCGGATGCTTCCATTCGCCTCCCTCTCTTCGTACTCGAGGCGTATCTACCTCCCTGGTCTCGTGCTTCGCAGCTTTGTATACTCTACCTTGAGCAAGCTCCTTGGTTCTTTGGCGTTGTGAAAGCGCGCCAGCTTCATGAGGAACTTCTTCCCTTATATTACGTTGAAGCTCGACCGCCCGGTACTGCTCCTCCCGCCACGCCAACAGCACATGACCTTGCCCTTCTATTTGTTATATTCTGTTTTGGAGCTATAACAGACGAAACGCTACCACCTGCACCAGGTAATCCAGAAGCGGACCGCTTCTATACACTAACGCGAGCCGCAATTGCACTTTCACCACCAATGGACCGTCCGCCCACCGTAAGTACCGTACAAGCGTTCAGCTTGATGGCGATCTACCAGGGCCTTGTTGCAAATCAAGACAGCATTGAAACCACTTGGGCAATGATGGGATTGGCAACCAAGTTGGCACAGAGCGTGAGTGATGCTTACGTAACCGTAATGTCAACATCTGAGCGCTGAGCGCTTGATTGCAGGTCGGCCTCCGTGAGTGATTACATAATGCAAGCGCGCCAACTGCTGATCACGACAGACGGGTAGATCGAGACTGCGCGAGATGGAATTTGACCCCCTTTGAAACCCAGAAACGTCGAGCACTGTTCTGGGAGTTGTTTGTCACTGATTGCTGGCAGGTGGGGAGCTTCACCGAGGAAGGACTGTCCTTTGAGGCCATTATTAATACCCTACCTTTTCCCAGAGTCTTGCTACGGGCCGGTTACCCACATTTTCACTTCCCTTCGTCGACTGTGAACTCCCTCATGACCTGGAGCAACTCTTGGCTGACGACGGTACCCCCCAAGCTTCTTGTGAGTATCCTTGGATGTATTACTCGCTTCTATAATGCTCCTCTCCTCTCGCAGTTCCGTATTGGAAGGCTCAATTTGGAAAGCAATGTGTTTCTGAAGTTGTTACGGGCATTCTCACTGCTCGCCCACCCAAGTACTCTGTCATCGTCGACCTTGATCGCAATATTCGTGACATGGAACTTCCTCAATATGCACTCGATCCCCCGCTTGAGGGTGCGCCCTTCTCCGTCGTAATGCAACACTTCATGCCCGAGAACTATCGTTGTCTAAGTGCGTCGTAGTTCTCGCTACCTGCCTTTTCTCTTTGAAAGTAATGATACGCTGGGCCGGTAGCACTTCTCTATGTCCACCGCGCATTTTTTGCGCAGGGCCTATGTGACCATCCCTCAGATCCTCTTCGAGGCATGTATGCACCATCCATCCTTTCTGGCTACCGCTCCGCTTGCCAGATCCTATCCAACCTGCAGGCTGCCTTCACCCTCTTTCCTAGTCGGGTTGCTAGGTTCTGGGTGCTGTGGACTCATGCCTTTTCTGCCTCCGTAAACCAGTTATCTCCATAATATATCTCCTGGAGCTGATCTAAGATAAAAGGTGATGCTGGCGTTGGTTCCGGTACGAGCACCGCGGAGTAAAATGGCGCGAGGGGCGTTAATAGAACTTCGCTCCGCCTACGAACTGTTTGATCGCGCTGCACCGTTCGGTGGTCGTGCTGTCAAGATGCTTGTATGTCTCACCTTTATCAATCCCTATCACTGACAGTGTTGATTTTGCCTTCACTCTCGCAGCCTATTGTGAAAAGACATCTTGAGAAGGCGACAGAATGTTTCAATGCCGTGCACACTGCCACTGAACCATTCGCAGGGCCAAAGCGAGACGAATTCGCGATCTTCTCAGGCCTGACATCCACTGTGCGCGCTACAACCTCCGCGCATCTGTCATTGCTTCGCCCCTCCCCCGAGTCGTTGACTGATACATCGCCAAGTTCCTCCCAAGAGATGCGCCATGCTGCTTCCGAAGTAACTCACCAACCTTCTCAACCACCGGGGCCACAACCTCCATTGCAACCTGCCGGTTTAGAAACCGAATCCTCGCCATGGTGTCAGGTACATCCAGCGCTCATCGATCAGCTGGTGGCTTTTGAAGCACAGATGGCGCCTTCTCCCGTGGTGGGCGGATACCTGGATGGGCGATCCACGTCGTCTCACACTTCGCAAATCCTCTCCCCATTCCCAATGTCTACGAGACCTGCGAGCCCACCAAGGCCCACATACTTACAGCAAACGCCACGTGGATACCCTCATTCACATGACCCGCAATACGCGGAAGGCTCACCCCTTACTTCGGCTGTGTCAGATGTGAATGCTGTTGAGACGCGCTGGGGTACACCGCACGCGGACATGCAATCCCAATTCGCCCGCCCCCGCACGCCGCCCCCTGGTGGGCGCACACGCGATCGCGTGATGCGACAGAGCGGCGGTCTCAGTCTCACCGAAGCTTGGTCGCAGTTTCTAACGCAGATGGACGTTCCACCTGCTGCTCCGCAACAACCGTCATGAAGGGTGATGTTGACCCGACGTCGCTTCTGCTACTAATTCTTTGCGGGTTATGTATTTTGAGTACGTCTACCATATATATGGTCCATCACGCTGTCATTGGTTTGTCAACGGTGCTATTGTAGAGTCGTAGATTTTATCTAACCTTACGCGTGTACGGGCAATGGGGAGATCAGTTACCACCGGTGATCGTCCTTGTCTGACTATGTAAAATGCCACACTCAAAGGTCCAAGCAGGGCGATGAATCGTTGAGGTTTTCCAACACCTATGGTAAAGTGATGATCGATGGTCTTGCGACCCTTATAAGTTGCAAAATATTCGTGCGATAGTGTCCGGGTATCTGCATAGATCAGCTTGGAGGAAATCGCAGACAGGAAAAGAGAGGAGTTCTCTCGTAATGATGTACCAGGATCGGGCCCGGGCCCTTTAAATTTGTACGGCGCGAGTTGAAGTTCTATGGACAACCCTAGCACTACGACGACTTATATGGTAGCTAGACTATGTTCGCTCTCCGTTCCCGATTCCAATACTATCCCGATAGAAACTTCCTTAAATACTCCGCTCGAAACCGAGGATAACGAGAGGCCATTACCTTCCATGTCACGTTGCGTTTGTTGTTCCAAGATCCTCGGCGTCACAGCGGCGGACGCCACGCAAAGGAGGTTCGGTCACTGAAAAATGGAAGTGGTATGATGTACTATTGATGCATCCAAAGTTGTCCTGTACGTGCGCTTGACCCAAGTCAATCATTTATGTGGCTGGATCAGATTCAGTAGCCAGAAGAGAATTGAATGCTCTGCGAACCTCAATCAGACTCGGATTATCGCAGACCGTTGTTTTATAGTAGGATTAAATGAGTCCCTTATGCCAGTGCCAGTGGTTTTACGCACACGGAAAACACGAGGCCGAGGGAACCGCCACACATTACACCGTTTGGAGGGTCAGGACAATATGTTGAGCTTGGGCCGGAAACATCGGACAGAAAGAACAGCACTAGCAACAAAATCTTTGCAACTTCCATCAAGAGAACATGTTCGGATTCTGATTACTTTTGTTCAAGGGGCATTGACCTTTACGCTAGACACACACAGACATGCTGCGTTGTTACCACGGAAACCGCAAAGGCGAACAATTAGGGCTAGCAACACAAAAGTGGCAAGGCTGGTGGAACAATTGGGAAGTTGGGGGTGGCGGGCCGGGCTGTCCAAGCGCTTGCGGGTGCGCCTGCCAATGTCCTGTGGAAGCATGCCTTGACTCCGACGAGCACAACGACTGGTTTTTACCGTAAATTACTAGTACGATCACTTCAACTTTGAGTCGGAAGGGCGCGTCGTTACACCACAACTCAGAAATTTCACCTTGATGGCCAGTACTAGACTCCAACTTTGCTTGGATTTCTGTCCGTAGCAGTCTGCCCAGGAATGGACATGGCATTCGAGTTCCCACTGGCACCTTTTGTCTCTACGCTTCTCTCTGGAGCCAATACTGTAGTTGAGCGCTCGTCCTTTCATAAAAGAACTGCCGTGACCCACTGCTTCGCTTCCCCACCGCCAGGGCGCAAGACGCTCCCCTACTCCCGTCCCCCACTTCTCCCTACAACCCTTTCCTTCTTCCCTCCATTGGCATGGCCTCCGCAGCCATTTACGCCGCTCGGGTATCCGCTGGCGGATACCCCCACGCTCACGATTATAGCTCCATGTCACCCACTCACACACCCCTGAGCCCGACTCTGGTCAACACTCCCAACCACAACGAGCGTCCTTCCGTTAAGCTCAAGATCCCCTGCGGTAAATCCAACATTGTCAACTCTTCAGTTATCGATACAGCTGGCCAGCGCCTCTATTCCATCTCGAGTAATTCGAAGCGCACGACTCTGGTCTCGTGCAGGAACAACGTCGAGGTTGCCACGGTCGAGTGGGACCGCTCCAGTCCGCGGATGGTTTTTCGTCGGAAGAAAATGAGGTGCAAGGAGTGGTTGCCGCTCGCTGGTCCTGAGACCAAGTATGCCCTGTTACTTTACCGCCACTCTTAATCTGAACGTGATCTCGCCAGATCCCGCATACTCACCCACGGCGACTCACAATTTGTTTGGATGCACGGGTCCACCTCTGGCTATGTGCGTATTTGCTTCCACTGGACACCTTTTCCAGGGGCCAATCAACCCGCTGCAGCTACTCCCTACCAAAGGACCCGGTCTTGCCGTAGCACGGTGGCGCATCAAGTCCCGTTCTGACGATCTCCGTGTGGAGATATTTCAAGAGGCTCTAGTCGAACCCGGCTTACTCGAGGCGATTGTCCTTTCTGTCGTGTTGCTCCTA
>Ga0210393_10002245_pt1 | contig 15986 bp, 13 predicted proteins | sample IncBWC27OmetaG_FD_160068 | JGI IMG/M metagenome (GOLD analysis project Ga0210393, IMG submission 160068) | Forest soil microbial communities from Barre Woods Harvard Forest LTER site, Petersham, Massachusetts, United States - Inc-BW-C-27-O ... | reverse complement strand
GTAGGATTCCGTGGCTTTTTCAAACTCCTTCTTACCGAAATATGCAGCGCCCATATTGCTATAGAACGAGGCAGAATCGGCGCGTAATTTGAGCGCCTTCTCGTATTGCTTTATGGCCTTCCCAAATTTCTTCGCCTCATAATCGATTACACCCAGGTTGTTCACGGCATCGGCATAGCTGTGGTCGAGATGAACTGCATGCTCGAACTCCTTGCCAGCTTCTTTGTAGCGCTGCATCAGGAGTTCAGCGATGCCAGCCTTGTTGTGGACCTCCGCATTATTCGGATTCTTGGCTAGAACCGCCCGATAGTAATCCAGCGAATCCAGATAGTCCTTTTCGACGCGGAGCTCATCGCCACGTTTCTCCAGTTCATCGAGCGTGGCCGTAGCCGAAGGGGGCGGAGCACGCCGGACGGTCGGCGGGCTGATCTGCACCAGCTCCGGGTTCGAACTTTGAGCTTGTAGGGTGGACACAGCAAAGACCATCAAGGCTAGCAGGCAGAAACGAGACAAACGTCGCATAGCTCACCTCCATGAATCCGGGCGAACTTTCTACACTTCTATTGACACCATCAAACCCAACAATGTTCCTTCACTGGGGCGCGGTTCCGGTTTGCGCCGGGGTGGTGGCCGGCGGGTTAGACGGTTTGTCGTCTTTAAAGATACCCGCAATTCTGCCAAAAAACCCCTTTTTTTTCTTCCCATCCTGGTCCGTAGCGTTGGCGTCCTGCGTAGCGCCACCAGCTTGGGCTCCATTTGGGCCGGTTGATCCCGGCGGCGGGAGGGCTTTCTCGCCTCCCATACCAAGCATGCGAGAGAAGAATCCCTTGACGCCGGTAGACTGGTCGCAGGTCTGGTTCGGCTCTGTTCCCGCAATGAAGGCAGCCGTATAGGTTTCGGGACAGGCTGGGGTTGCCAGCAGGTTGGTCGTCTTGTCCAGTTGTACGTCGACGACTCCCGCCGGTTGGGCGAATGACTTCACGTCCGCGTACTGGGGCAGCGCCACTGCCTTCTTCATGAACTCGGCCCAGATCGGCGCGGCTGTTTGGGCTCCGCTCAAGCGAATGTCACTGTAATCGTCAAATCCGACCCAGACGATGCAGAGAAGATTGCTAGTGTAGCCTGCAAACCAGCCGTCGTGGGAGGTTCCCGTTTTGCCTGCGGCGGGAGCCTCAAATCCACGGGTGCGAACTTCGTAGGCGGTTCCGAAGTTGAGCACACCTTCCATCATGTTGGTCATCACAGCGGCAACGCGCGGGTCCAGCACCTCACGTTTGTCCGGCTTGAAGTCCATGACCACGTCCCCGGCGGCATTACGCACCGAATTGACCATCACAGGTGAGATGCGCACGCCTGCGTTCGCAAAGACGGTATAAGCTGCGGCCATGTCCAGAGGAGTGGCGTCGTAGGAACCGAGAGCCATTGCTGGGGTAGGTTTCACCGAAACGATTCCCGCGGCCTTAGCCAAATCAGAAACTTTGTCGTACCCCACTTCTTCAGCCAACTTGACGGTCGCATTATTCAGCGACATGGCCAGGGCATAACGGGCAGTCACGTCGCCGTGGTACTCCTCCTTATAATTTCGCGGCTCGTAGATCTGATCTCCGTAGGCGAAGCTGCCGGGCTCGTCCTTCACCATTGAGGCCGGAGTAAAAACTGAATTAGCTCCATCCACGGCAGTATTGATGGCGGCCGCATAGACGAATGGCTTGAAAATGGATCCCGTGGGACGTCGCGCTACCGCGTGATCCAACTGGCTGAATCCATAGTTCCGCCCGCCCACCAGGGCAAGCACCTCTCCGGTGTGAGGATTGAGAACAATTAGAGCGACCTGCGCCTGCGGCCCCGGCTCAACTGTCGTTTCGAATTTGTTCTTTCCCACCTTTATTTTCTTGGTACGCCGCTTGGTCACCTGATCATCGACGAGTTTCATACCCATATCCACCGCTTGAGCCGCAGCGCGTTGCAGGTCGGGATCAAGGGTAGTATAGATTCGGTAGGACTGCTCATTCAGTTCGCGTTCATTCAAGCGGCTGATGACCGCATCGCGAACCAGGTCGACAAAATAGGGCGCGTCGCTGGCCTCCACATTCGGAGGCGCGAGCTTCAGCGGAGTGGCTTTGGCCTTGTCGGCCTGCTCTCGGGTGATCGCATGGGTTTCAACCATGCTATCCAGAACCAGGTTTCGACGGTCGGTCGCGCGCTCCGGATGGCGATAGGGAGACAAAGCGCTGGGGGCCTGGATCAGTCCCGCGATGAGCGCGGCCTCAGGTAGCGAGATGTCTTTCAGATCTTTATTGAAGTATGCCTGCGAAGCTTCGGCGAAGCCGCTGATGGTGAACGAGCCGCGCTGCCCCAGATCTACGCGATTGGCGTAAAACTCAAAAATCTGCTGCTTGCTGAACTTCTGTTCCAGTTCCATCGCAATCAGCATTTCCACGATTTTGCGCTTAACCGTTTTCTGCGGACTCAGAAAAAACGCGCGCGAAAGCTGCATCGTAATCGTGGATCCGCCCTGCTCATGCTTCTGATGAGTAAAATCCACCCAAGCCGCTTCGCCCAAACGAATGAAATTCACTCCGCCGTGCTGAAAAAAACGCCGGTCCTCAATTGCGAGCACGGCATCGACCAATACTTTAGGAATGTCGTCGTACTTTACCAACTGGCGTTTGGACCGCTGTTCGGCATCGAACAGCGCAGTAATCATGCGGGGTTCGAGTTCGTAGGCTTCGAGTTCGCCGGATTTTCCGGTTATGGTTGAGACATGCCCATCTTGCACGCGGATCGTCGCTGGCTCCGGGCTATGGTAGGACTGCGGGCCGGGGCTGATCTCCACACCATTATTCAGCGCACGATAACTCCCCATCGGGGATGAGCTGGCGTTTTCCGCATAACCCGCTCGACGGAGCTGGGCTTCGATTTCGTGCAGATCGACCTTCTCGCCCACTCGGACGGCACGCGGTATCGCGTAAATACTCGCTGAGCTGCTGAAAACCGCCCCTTTAAAGCGCTGATCGATGATTCGTCCGTATTTGATGTAGAAGTAGGAGAAGAATCCGCAGAGGCACACCGAAAGAACGACGAAAACCGCGAGTGCGACTCGGATCACCGGATCATGCGAGAGAACGCCCTTGCCGGCTTTCGCGCCGTTTTTCTTTTTCGGGATCTTTAGCTTAATGGTCACGGTGAATTTAGCGGAGTCGCCTGAATCTCGTCGACGATGGGCGCGCCCCCTTCAATCAGATGACGGCGCTCGCGAATGCGTTATCCTCGAGCCGGACTTGCCGGCTCTCACATCCGCGAATCTTCGGCCAATCGAAAACGAGCCAGAGCTCCCAGAGGGTGGCTCCAGTCTCTATTCTAAATCACACCGAATCCACAACCGTTATCAGAAGGGGCTCTTGTTTTCGGTGGAAGCGTCGAAGTGCAGGTCCACCGGATATCCAGGCAGGTCCAGATGCACAGTATAGGGCGCGCTGATGGTCAGTGATCCCGTGCCCTGCGTGCCATGGCGCTGGACCTTGATCTGATCCTTGCTTAGCGGGATGTCGAGACCCACTGCTTTCTTGTAGATGGCGTCGCGAATCGCGTCTTCAGGTTTGGCGGTATAAGTCTCGAGCGTGGCCTCGGTCTTAACGTCATCCGAAAACTGATAATTGGAGTAATAGACAGGAACCAATACCGCGCCAAGATATACTCCCGCCACAATCACGAAGATGCCAATAGCGAGTTTGATCGTTCCCATTTGCGTGCTCCCGGTTCCGGCCGCACGCAGAGATCCGATCAGCGCGCAGGCCGTTTAGCTTTGAAATAATCCGTTATTGCCGCGATGCTAGCATCCTGCACTTCCCGAGTCGAGCGTTGAACGACCTCCACAGTACCTTCGGTAACCTTCTTCCCGAGAGTTACACGAAAGGGTATGCCCACCAGGTCGGCGTCTTTGAACTTCACCCCTGGCCGTTCGTCCCTGTCGTCTAGTAACACGTCGAAGCCGTCGGCTTCCAGCCGGGTTGCGATATCGACCGCAGCTTTCAACAGAGCCTCGTCTTTCACATTGACCGGGCATACGACAATCTCAAACGGCGCAATCGACGGCGGCAGCCAGAAGCCGTTTTCGTCGTTGCTTTGCTCGACCGCCGCAGTCAGGATGCGCTCGATCCCAATCCCGTAACACCCCATGATTAAGGTAACTTCCTTGCCATTGCGGTCGAGCACCCTGGCGCCCATCAACTCCGAGTATCGATAGCCTAGCTTGAAGATGTGACCGATTTCGACGGCTGTGTCGATGCGGAGCGGAGCCCCGCAGTTGGGACAGCCTTCACCGGCGGTGACCGCACGCAGATCAGCATAGACCGTGGGCCGGAAGTTGTGCCCGGGGGTCACGTTTTTCAGGTGATAGTCTTCCTTATTTGCGCCGGAGATCAGGTTCTTGCGAAACTCCAAAGCCTTGTCGACGAGCAAGAGGGGAAGGGCACCATCCTTCATATCCGCCGCCCATTCGATGCCGATCGGTCCCAGGAATCCCGCGGGAGAACGGAATAGCTGCTTGATTTCGTCCTCCTGCATGGGGCGAGTCTGTTTTCCCCCTACGGCTGCGGCAAACTTCGCCTCATTGAGTTGGTGATCGCCGCGCATCAATACGACAACGGCACGCAGCTTGAGCTTGCCTGTCTTCGCCTCTTTTTCTTCCGTCATGTAAGCCAGCGTCTTGATCTTGTTCTTCGGAGAGACGCCAAGAAATCGGGCCACATCCTCAATCGTCTTCATCCCTGGCGTATGAACTTCGAGCGGCTCTCCGCCTCCTTCGAGCGTCAAATCCTCAACGCCCGCGAGCTTCGAGAACGCTTTCTCCATGTTCGCCGCGTAATTACACTGGTCGCAGCTTACGATCAGGTCTTCGCCCGCCGGAGTGCGCACCATAAACTCATGCGATTCCTTGCCGCCCATCGCACCCGAATCCGCCTCAACCACCATGTACTTAAGCCCGCACCGGTCAAAAATTCGGCGGTAAGTTTCGTAATGCTTCTTGTACGAAACATCCAGCCCGGCAGCATCGATGTCGAACGAGTAAGAATCCTTCATGATGAACTGCCGCACCCGCAAAAGTCCCGACCGGGGCCGCGGTTCATCGCGAAACTTCGACTGAATCTGATACCAGATTTGCGGTAACTGTTTGTAACTACGCAGTTCTTTGCTGGCGATATCGGTCATGACTTCTTCGTGGGTCATGCCAAGACAGAGATCCGCCCCTTTGCGGTCTTTCAAGCGAAATAGATTGTCGCCCATCAGCGCCCAGCGCCCACTAGCCTCCCAAAGCTCGCGCGGATGCAAAGCCGGCAAATAAAACTCCTGCCCGATCCTGTCCATCTCCTCGCGGACAATGCCCATGATCTTGTTGAACGACCGGTTCCCCAGAAAAAGATAGGAGTAAAGTCCGGCGGCAAGCTGGCGAATGTAACCCGCCCGCACCAGAAACTTGTGGCTGGCGACTTCAGCGTCCGCAGGCGCCTCGCGCAGAGTAGGAATAAATAGTTCAGACCAGCGATGCATAGTTGAGAATCCTGAGTAGCAGGGAATTGGCTATTGTAAACGATCGGATAGGGGCGACGTGCCGACAGGGGCTGTCCAGCCGAGCAAAGATCCGTGGGTCTTTGACTTGCCCCTAATGCCAAGATAGAATCGGCCTTAATCTAATGCCAAAGACGCGATACCACTACAACATAATGCTTCGGCCCGAACCTGAGGGCGGGTTCACAGCAATTGTCCCCGCTCTGCCCGGTTGCGTCACTTACGGCCGCACGTTGTCGGAGGCTCGGAAGATGGCGAAAGACGCAATATCTGGCTACATCAAGAGCCTAAGGAAGCACAGAGAACCTGTACCCACCGACGACGAAACCTTGGTCGCCTCCTTGGACCTGGAATATTCGTACTAAGAAATCAGCCTCCGACGTTTAATAGCCTGCAATGGCAAAACTACCCGCCGTGAGGCCGCGTGAAGTCATCGGGTTTCTGGAGCAGAACGGTTTTGTTCTCGATCATGCCTCGGGAAGCCACTACGTGTTCTACCAACCGATATCGGGGCGCCGGGCCGTGGTTCCTCGGCATAACCGTGACATGAAGAAGGGAACTCTCCTTTCGTTATTAAGGGAGGCAGGATTCACGCGCGACGACATAATCGGATTTGTCGCAGGCAGATAGGCACGCTGATCCTAAGCTCGGACCCACGACGCTCACCCCGCCAACTGCTTCAGAATCTCTTTCCCCAACTTCTGCGTCTCGCCGAAAAATTTCTGATACTCGATGAACATCCGATTGAGTTCCAGCGACTTGTCCGGTCCAGGATGCTTACGCAAAATCATGTCGCGCACGTGGACCGGGTTGGGCAGGGTTGCATCTTCCGTCAATTCTTCCAGCGCCGTATTGGGATCGTAGTGATACATAGGATTGATCAATAGTTGAGACAGAATCATCGAGACTCATCTCATATTGTAATGTCTGTTCGAAGAAAAGCGTCACAGTCTTCGTGTCATGGCCCCACGGCTAGATAGTCCCCTCTATCGGCGGGCCGAAGATTATTAAGCTCTATACTTACAAAATCAAAGCCGCCTGGGGTCGGCGGCTCTTGAGATAACATTAGATTTTCAGCTATCGTCGCGACGGCCGAACTTTAAGTCCTCCACGGGTCCGCAGTGCCGCGGTACACACATCCCCGGGTTGCGTGGTATTGGGAACGTTGGCGGTCGTGTTCGGCGCCCCCGTGTTTCCCGTGCCATTGCCCAGCAGCACGCCCGCACAGGCTTCGTTGATCGTGTTCCCAGTGACTGTGGTGTTGTTCCCGGTGGGGCTGCCATTTTCCATGCATGTGCTGTCAATGTGAATGCCGGCGCCGTCGCTGGAAAATACGGAGTTGGTGTGCGCCACATTCCCGTTGCTGCACAAATCAATGCCATCATCCAGATGAGTAGCGGAAACTTGATTTCCCGTAATCGTGTTATTGTCCGCTGGCAACACGCCGTCGGAGAACACCACAATTCCAAACTGCGTGTTGCTGACGGTATTGGAAGAAATATTGAGCGAGCCGGAGTCGTAGATGAGGATGCCGGAAGCGCCAACGCTTCCGGGCGAATAAATGTCGTCCACAACTTTATTGCCCGAGATCACGCCCGTGGCGCCGTCACTGACCTGAATGCCGTTCTCGGCCGCGCCGGTCGTCGGTCCTTGCCCTACTACATAGTTGTCATGGATCGTGGCGACGGTTGCACTGCCATCTGCCGTGATCCCGTTCTTTTGGTAAGAGTGCACACTGCTGTTTTTGATCGTAACCGTCGCTGAACCGCCAGATCCATAGCCGCTTTCGATAAAAACACCCTGTCCGCTCTGACATCCGTTGAGAGCCTCGCCCAATGCCTGATTGCGAGCTACGATATAGTTGATCGTCCCAGAAGCATTCTGATAGTAAATACCAATGAGATCCGGACTGCACCCCGTAATCTGATTGTTACTGCCGTCCAGCGTGAGATGGCTAACGCTCACATTGGTTGCGCCTTGAACAAAAAGTTGGGCCGCAATCCCACTGCCGTCAAATAGATCAGTCGCATTTTGCACGATGCCGCTCGAAGGCGCCAGCATTACAGCGGCGTCTTCGGTCCCTGCTACAACGCCAGTTAGAGTCAGGTTCTTGTTGATCGAAACCTGTTCAGGGTAACTGCCGGGACAAATTTCAATCGTAGTGTTAGCTGGAGATTGAGTTACCGCGGCTTGAATGGTTGAAAAACTCACCAGATTAGGTCGACACGTTCCCACCGCAACCGTGGTTGCCGTCGATATACCCTGCAAACTCACCAGCACAATTCCTGTAATCGCCAGCGTACACAGAATCTTACACATTGCTTATTCCTTTCGTTTAAGAGCCCTATCGTGAAGGGCTTCGGAAGTGTAGATTGAGCCGGAGAGCGTCACTCGTGGAGGTGCTAACGCGATAGCGCTCAACTATGCGCTCTCATAGAAACACAAAATAAAAGTTTGGTCTGGGGTACCCGGGGTCGCATCAGTGGGGCTCAATAATATGAACCCCACGAGCATAACTAGAATACTCTTGGCTGGCGCACTGTCAACACGATTGTTCTTTCCTGGAGTTACATCATTTCCGTTCCCCACAGGTCGTGAAGGTGGAGGATTCCTTTTAACGTCCCGTCTTTATCGACAACCGCCAACGAAGTAATCTTTTTCTCCTCCATCAGAGCCAGAGCAGTCGCCGCGAACTCATGACCCGCGATCGTTTTCGGATTTCGTGTCATGCACTTTCCGGCAGTTAAATCGAGAACATCCTTGCCGCGCTGTTCGAGCAGACGCCGCAAGTCGCCGTCACTAATCACTCCCACCAATTTTTCGCCGTCGACCACAGCCGTCACGCCCAACTTCTTGCGCGACATTTCATAGATAACATCCGGCATCGTCGTGCGCGGCGTCACCCGCGGCACAGCATCTCCAGAGTGCATCAGCGATTCCACCCGCGCCAACCGCTTCCCGAGTTTGCCTCCAGGATGCAGATTGGCGAAATCCTCTTCCTTGAAGCCCCGCTTCTCGGCCAGCGTCATCGCCAACGCATCCCCGAGAGCGAGCATGCAGGTTGTGGACGCCGTCGGGGCGAGCCCCAGCGAACATGCTTCTTCCGCCACCGAACAATCAAGCGCAACTTCCGCCGCTGCCGCCAGCGTGGATAACTTAGCTGGTATGGCGCGTGCGCCCCCGCCCGCGTCTTTCGAATAAACCTGGTCGCAAGTCATCGCGATGAGGGGCACCCGTAGCCGCTTCAATGTAGCCAGCAACCGCAGAATCTCCTCAGTCTCGCCGCTGGCCGAGAGCGCCAAAACCGCATCGCCCCGCACCACCATCCCCAGATCGCCGTGAACAGCCTCGACGGGATGCATAAACAGCGCAGGCGTCCCCGTCGAATTCAGCGTCGCCGCAATCTTGCGCGCGATGATTCCACTCTTGCCCATGCCCGTGACCACGACCCGGCCGCTGCAGCCATAAATCAATTCGACCGCGCGGTTGAACGCATCGGCCATCGGTCCAGCAATGCGATCCGCCAGGACGCGCAACGCTTCCGCCTCGATGCGCACGACATTCTCGCCAATATGTTTCATGGAATAAAGAATCCTAGCCGGTACCGTCAAGCGCCGATGCAACGAGCATTCCCGCCTAAATCAACGCCTTCATAGAACACGCTCAGAAATGCTCGTCCATCTTCTGAACCCGCTCCGCATGATGCCCTAACCCGGCCAGACTTCTAGCCTGAATCGCACGGTCCCACGGCCCAGCTTCCCAATTATCTTTGGTCTTTTCCGGATGAATCCAAGGTGGCAAAGTGATCAGCAGATTGCGCGCCATGGCAACGGCGTACGGCTCGTAAAGCGAACGTAAGTATGTCAACTTATCGTTAGACCTCGTCACATCCGCGGAACGCAAGCCGTGGTCCATGAGCGCTTGCCGAACTTTTGCCAGTTCCTCGTCATCAAGCCGGTTGGGAGCGAGTGGATCGTACTGAGCACGTACAAGCTGAGCCAAATCCACCATCGCGTGGCGCGCTATTGCAAACGTCAACTTGGCCTGCTCCTTCGCAATGCCATCGACGCCAGCAGAGACCAGTGCTGTGGTATCGAGCATCATGGTAAGCGCGCCCAGCCAAGACTCATTAATGTGCTGAGAACGAAAAAAGCCGAGCGGCGGATAGGAAATATGACTTTCCAGCAGTGCGGCCGCCCATTCTTCCCACTCCCGAAAGATGTCATCCAGATGGGCGCAACTCCCCAGCCTTATCAGCATTTCCGCGGCCGTGGGCGGTGAACCGGCTCGCGCATCTAACATGGAAATCTGAATTTCGCGTCTGGAAAACGACGAATAGATCGTCGGCAGGTATCCGATGACAACACCGAGAAAGCCAAATCCCATGCCGGATTCGAGCACCGCCAGAATGCGGGCAAGCTCTGAAGTCGGAATAATGTCCCCGTAGCCCAGCGTGAAGAAAGTCGAGCCACTCAGATAAATTACCCGTCCGAAGGTGACAGGTTCGTTGCCGATCATGACGTGTTCGCCCGCGCCGTATTGCAGCAATGCAAAACCGAAGATCAAACCGCAGGCCCAGAGTGCGAGCAGGAAAAGCAACGATAGCGGTCCGAAGTAGCCAAGAAAATTTTCCCGCCGCCCTGGCGTCTTGATCAGACCTGTGATCTTGCGCCACGGCTTCCAGGTATCGCGGTAGAACCAGACGCTAATACGAAATTTCCGCCGGACACGGCGGGGCAGAACAACCGTTTCAAACGCGTCCAACAGGACCGCGAGAATTACGATAATGCCGGAGATGGTGGCGAAAATAAGCATTCGAACTGAGTCGTGGCGAAAATGGTAGCAGATTTCGAGAATTCCACCTCCGGCGTCATGCGATTATGTAAGCAGCCAGGAGATTCATGATGATTTCTTCGTCCCCCGGAAAACATGGGGGCGGCGGTGCAACAACCGATCAGCCTCCCGTTCCCGAGCCTTCGTTCGCCGAGCGTGCGCGCACCCTGATGTACTTGGGTCGCATCGGCAGCCTCTCGACCTTGTCGCGAAAACAGCCCGGGTTCCCCTTCGGATCGGTCATGCCCTACGGGTTGGACGATCGCGGGCGCCCCATCTTCCTAATCAGCACGATGGCCATGCACACGCAAAACTTGCAGGCTGACACTCGCGCCAGCCTGCTCGTGACCCAGGCCGATGCCAGCGGTGATCCGCTCGGAGCCTCCAGGGTCACATTGGTGGGCAATGTGCCGCAGCTGCCAAAATCAGAAGTTCCCACGGCCAGAGAGCTCTACCTGCAACGATACGAGAACAGCAAGTATTGGGTGGACTTCGAAGATTTCTCTTTCTACCGCATGAACGTGGTCGATATTTACTACGTCGGAGGCTTCGGCGTAATGGGCTGGGTTTCGCCCTCGGAATATGACGGCGCACAACCCGATCCACTAGCGGACTCGACCACCGAAATCATCCAGCACATGAACGCCGATCATAAGGATGCGCTGATCCTGATTGCGCGAGCCTTCGCTGGCATAGACTCGCAGGAGGCGGTAATGACCTCTGTCGATCGTCTCGGTTTTCACGTACGCCTGAAAACGCAAGACGGCATGCGCGGCGCTCGCATCGCATTCTTGCGTGAAGCGCACAATCCGAAAGAAGCCAGAGACGTCCTGATCGAGATGGTGCAGCAGGCGCGCCAGAAGTGAGCAAGCATTTGCTAGCTGTCTGTCGCAGAACAATCATTACTAGAGCGGGCTATCGGTTCATTTGCTTTGGGGAAGGGCACGGCTTCAGCCGTGCCGTCCGAGCTAATAATGACGCGGGCTTTAGCCCCTGAGAGAGCCCGTGTAATGCCGCATGATCGATGAGGGTTTAACACCGAAAATCTTTAATTCTTTTCCTGGAGGCTTCCTTGGCTCGTGTTCTCAAAATATCTCCCGCACTCAAGAAACGCGCCGCGCAAATCAGCCTCATCCTCATGGACGTCGACGGCACCATGACCGATGGCGGCGTGACTTTGCTCTCGCAAAACGACGGCACCGCCCTCGAAATAAAAACCTTTGACGCGCACGACGGCCAGGGCCTCACCCTCGCGCAAACCGCCGGCCTGCGCACCGGCTGCATTACCGGTCGCGAAAGCGCCGCGCTCCTGCGCCGTGCCCATGAAATGAAAATGGAATTTATCTACATGAAGCAGCCGGTGAAGATGCCGGCCTATGAAGAAATCATTCAAAAAGCCGGCGTCTCCGATTCTGCTGTCGCGTTCATCGGCGACGACCTGCCGGACATCCCTTTGCTGCGCCGCGTTGGCCTCGCCGTCGCCGTAGGCGATGCCGTCCCCGAAGTAAAAAAAATCGCACACTACACCACAAAAGCCCTCGCCGGACACGGCGCAGTCCGCGAAGCCATCGAACTCATTCTGAAATCCAAAGGCATCTGGGAAGCGATGATCGATAAAGCCCGCGCGTGAACTAAGGAGTTGATCGAGCAGCCTGTAGCACCCCATGCACAGCCAGCAATTCTTTGAGCACGCCACGTAGTTGCGTGGACGCGAGCGCGTTGGCTCCGTCCGACTTGGCTTCTTTGGGATTGTCGTGTACCTCCAAAAAAATCCCATCCACCCCCGCCCCAACCGCAGCCCGGGCCAGCACCGGGATAAACTCCGGTTGCCCGCCGCTGGTCGCCGCGCCATCTTCGTCTCCGTGGGTGGCCGAGGGCAACTGCACTGAGTGAGTCGCGTCAAAAACCACTGGTGCGAACTTCCGCATGATGGCGAGCGACCGCATGTCGACAACCAGATTGTTGTAACCGAAACTGGATCCGCGTTCGGTAAGAAAAATTCGATCGTTCCCCGCAGCACGACATTTTTCCACCGCGTGCTTCATGTCCCACGGCGAAACGAACTGGCCTTTCTTAATATTCACCGCCCGCTCGGTCATCGCCGCGGCAATGATCAGGTCAGTCTGGCGGCAGAGGAAAGCCGGAATCTGCAAAACATCCGCGACTTCCGCGACTTTTGCGACATCTGCGGTTTCGTGCACATCTGTGAGCACCGGCACATGTACTTCATCTTTTACTTTCTTGAGAATGCGCAAGCCCTCGACCAGCCCCGGCCCACGAAAGCTGCGCATCGAAGTTCGGTTGGCCTTATCGTAAGAAGCCTTGAAAATAAACGGAACGTTAAGCGCACGGGTAACGCCCTTAATCACTTCCGCCATGAACAACGCATGCTTCTCGCTCTCAATGACGCAAGGCCCAGCAATAAGAAACAAATTGCCCGAGCCAATGCGAACACCCTCGACTTGAAAAGAAATTGCCAGCGAGAAATCCTCAACCGCCGAGAAAAAATGATCTTATATCTTTAAGAGGCCAGCGCCTTATTCTTCCTCGGCGCCCTCGGCGGTAAATCCTTTAACTGGCCAGCTCTAGCGCAGGCCGACTTTTTCCGGCCGATGGAACATCTCAACCTCAGCCGCCGCCTTTTCAGCCCGGCGTTTCAACCCGTGCTCGTAAGCCGCACCCACAAAAGTCCTGAACAAAGGATGCGGCTCCAGCGGCTTCGACTTAAACTCAGGATGAAACTGGCACCCAATGAAATGAGGATGATCGGGTAGCTCGACAATCTCCACATAAGTTCCATCAGGAGTCGACCCAGAAATTCGCAACCCGCCCGCCGTTAAGGTCTCTTCATACTCACGGTTGAATTCGTAACGATGCCGGTGCCGCTCGCTGATCTCATCTTGCCCGTAGATTTTGTGCGCCAAAGTTCCCGGCTCAATTTTGCAAGTCCACGCCCCCAGCCGCATAGTCCCGCCAAGTTCTTCCACGCCGCGCAGTTCGCGCAACTTATAAATCACGCGATGCGGAGTCGCCGGATCGAACTCGCTAGAATTAGCATCGGCCAATCCGCATACGTTCCGAGCAAACTCGATGCAAGCCGTCTGCATCCCCAAACAAATTCCAAAATAAGGAACCTTCTTCTCCCGCGCATAACGAATCGCAATCAACATCCCTTCGATGCCACGTTTGCCAAATCCCCCAGGCACCAGAATCCCGTCGTAATCCGCAAGCTGCTCTTGGCTGGCCTGATCTCCCGCTTCGAGCCCCTCCGCCTCAATCCAATTCAAATTCAGCTTCAGATTGTGCGCCAAAGCCCCATGCACCAAAGCCTCCTTCAGCGACTTGTACGAATCTTCATACTCAACATATTTCCCAACAATGCCGACCGTGACCTCGGCTTTCGGGTTGTACACGCGATGCACCAGCTCTTCCCAACTCTTCAAATCGCGATCTTTGGCCTCGATCCGCAGATAGCGCAGGACCAGCGTGTCCACTCCTTCATGCGAAAACACCACTGGGACTTCGTAGATGGAGGCGACATCTTTGGCGGTGATGACTGCTTCTTCTTCTACGTTGCAGAAGAGGGCGATTTTCGATTTGATTTCTTTGGACAGAAAGCGGTCGGTGCGGCAGAGCAGGATGTCCGGCTGAATTCCGATGCTTAGCAGCTCTTTTACTGAGTGCTGCGTGGGCTTCGTTTTCAGTTCCTGTGCAGCCGCGATGAACGGCACTAGCGTTACGTGCATGAACAAAGTTCGTTCGCGGCCTAGTTCCTGCCGCATCTGCCGAATGGCTTCCATAAACGGCAGCGACTCAATATCACCCACCGTGCCGCCAATCTCGACGATCGCGATATCCACATCCTGCGCGACCTTCTTCATGGCTGCTTTAATTTCATTGGTCACGTGGGGAATCACCTGCACTGTTTTGCCGAGATAATCGCCGCGCCGCTCCTTGGCAATGATCTGCTCATAAATGCGGCCGGTGGTCCAATTGTTATCGCGAGAAAGTTTGGCGTGGGTAAAGCGTTCGTAGTGGCCGAGGTCGAGGTCGGTCTCGGCGCCGTCGTCGGTAACGAAAACCTCGCCGTGCTGGAAGGGCGACATCGTACCCGGATCCACGTTGAGGTAAGGATCGAACTTCATCAGGTTGACTTTCAGCCCACGGCTCTCCAGCAGGCAGCCAATGGAGGCCGCCGCCAGCCCTTTACCGAGCGAAGACACAACTCCGCCAGTCACAAAGATGTACTTTGCCGACATCGCTTCCTCACCTTGAATTGTCTTTGAAATTTTGTGCAGGATAGGTGCACAAACAATTATGCCAGAAATGAGGGAGCGTGGCTAGGTTTTCTTGAGACCGCTCCCGCGCGCTCGGGTTGTCCCTCGGGGACCGGGCTTGCTGGCTCTTGGGATTGCGCTTGGGCAGCGATTTACACCGCCGATCAATCATGGAAAGGTCTGCGTCTCGGCGTTCGCGTACACCACATCCGCTAACTTCTTCACTACATCGCCCGCCCGCATCATAATATGGAAGACCGTGAATGCAAGGAATAGAACTCGCGTCGGCTTGGCGTTCGCCGTCCTATTCGTCTTGGCTATTCCTGTTCTCGCGCAGCAACTGGCCAAGCGCCTCATCCTGAAAGACGGTACCTATCAGCTCGCCACCAAGTGGGAAGTCAAAGGCGATCGCGTGCGTTACCTGAGCGCGGAGCGCGACGAATGGGAAGAGCTGCCAAATTCGCTGGTGGATTGGGCCGCCACAGACAAATTCGAAAAGGATCGCGCTGCCGGCGTTCCCACCCCGGAAGCGGTCGCGCTCGATCAGGAAATCGAAGCAGAACGCCGCGCCGAAGAGGCCAAGACTCCGCAGGTCGCGCCCGGCCTGCATTTACCCGAAGACGGCGGAATGTTTCTGCTCGATACTTTTCAGTCCCAGCCGCAACTCGTTCTTCTGCAGCAGAACACCGGTGAAGTCAATCGCAACATGAAGACAAATATTTTGCGCTCGGCGATCAATCCCATCGCCAGCGGCAAGCAGACCATTGAACTGGATGGTCTCCACGCCAGCGTGCAGGCGCACGCGACGCTGCCTGCAATCTATATCAACTTCGATCAAGATCAGGGTTCGAATGCTAGTTCACAGCAGAAGCCGCAACAGCCGCAGCAACCGGAGCAGCCGTGGGATCGTTATCACGTTGTTCGCGTCCAGGTGAAGAAGGGCAAACGGATCATAGGAGATATAAATATTAGTCCGCTGGGAAAAGCCACGCAGGAGCAGAACCTGGTTCAAACCACGTCGCTAATGCTGACCGGAGGTTGGATAAAGATCACGCCAGTGAATGCCCTTGAACCGGGAGAGTACGCGGTGGTCGAAATGCTGGGCAACGAAGGAATGAATACCTACGTCTGGGATTTTGGGTTGAACCCTGCGGCTCCGGCAAATGCGAATGCTTTGACGCACGAAGCTTCCTCGGCGCAACCCGACAAGCCTAAGTAATCCTACATTGCTTCTTGCTGAATTTTGCGCCACGCGCGCTCGACGTGGCGTTCCATCGTGTTGGTCTGGCCCACGCAGAATCGTAAAGT
>Ga0210393_10002243_pt1 | contig 15996 bp, 17 predicted proteins | sample IncBWC27OmetaG_FD_160068 | JGI IMG/M metagenome (GOLD analysis project Ga0210393, IMG submission 160068) | Forest soil microbial communities from Barre Woods Harvard Forest LTER site, Petersham, Massachusetts, United States - Inc-BW-C-27-O ... | reverse complement strand
GCAAACGCAAAAGATGTCGTGGATAGGGCCGTAAACGCGTAACCAAAAACGGCCAATGGTTTTCGATGCTTGAGATTGTCGGTGTAGTGGCCGGCGGCGAGCTTGGCGAAACTGGAAAGGCCGTCGGCGATGCCTTCGATGGCGCCCAGCCACACGGGGCCAGCGCCGATCACCGCTAAAAACGCGGGCAAGACGGCGGTGGCGGTTTCGTGGCTCCAATCGCTGAAAAGGCTGGTGAGCCCCACGCCGAGGACGGTGCGATTCAGCCAGGAATTATTCTGGGGCGTTTTTTCCATGCGCCAATAAATACTTTGCCAGCTTCGCGGCGCAGGCGCAAACCGGGCACGCGCGGCGCATGTGCTACTTCTTTGCGGCGCGATAGAGGATGACGCGGACTTTTTCGAGGGTGATGAGGCCGCCTTCGACCATTTCGTCGAGCCTGGGGAGAATGGTTTCGATGCGTTCGGTGGCTTCGATCACTTCGAGGACAATGGGAAGATCCTGGGAGAGGCGCAGAATTTTGCTGGTGTGATAGACGCTGGAGCCGCCGTATCCGGCGACGCCGCGGAGAACGGTCACTCCGGAAAATCCATCCTTGCGGAGCATTTCGACAATCGCTTCGTAGAGGGGCCGGCCGTGCCATTTATCCGATTCGCCGATGTGAATGCGCATCAACGTGCGTTCGCCTTCAAATTTTTCGTGGGTCATGGCGTCACCTAGAATTTGTTCGCAAGGCGGATGCCTGCGACGGATAAGAGTAAGCCGAATATCACGCTCGCGCATACATAGGCCGAGGCGCGGAGCCATTCGCCGCCTTCCATCATTTTGGCGGTTTCCCAGCCGAAACTGGAAAACGTGGTGTAGCCGCCAAAAAATCCGACGGCGATGGCCATGCGCAGGTCTGGAGAAATAAGCATGCGGTTGAGCGTGTATTGGCCGATGAGACCCAGGAGAAAACAGCCGGTGAGGTTGACGATCAGCGTGCCGTAGGGAAACGTTCCGCCGGTGCGGAACTGAACAAATCCCTGCAGGCCGTAGCGCGCCAGGGTTCCAATGGCTCCGAAAACCGCAATGAGTGTGATTCGCAAACTCGCTCCGATCCGTGAACTGCGACGATGGGATTCATTTATTTTGCGGCGACGCCAAACAAAAAAACTCCTGGCGCCGCGTGGCAGCCAGGAGTCATCAGTTCCGGGAAAAGCACCTGAACGGTTATGGCGAACTCCATCGCCTGAAATTTTCCCAGTCAGTCTAACACTTTCATGGATTGGCGAAAGGCCAATTCGACCGCTTGCTTTATTGCCACCGTGGGATTCTCCAAGGTCTGCCCATGCCCAACCGCCAACCGAGTTGGCCTTAAGTCGCGCAATCTGCGCGCACTCTCGGCGGCCAAATCACGATTCCAGGAAAATAAAGCCGGAAACGGAAACAACGGTTTGAATACTCCGGCCGCCACCAAACCGGTCTGCGTGGTGAATGCGTCACCACAGAGAAGCGTTCCGTCGCGGGTGTCGAGGAAAGACATGTGTCCCGGGGTGTGTCCCGGAGAATTAACTGCCAATAGCGAGCCGACGCGATCGCCATCGGTAAGCAATCGCGAAGGACGCGCCTTCACGCGAATGAATCCGAACAGTTTCTTTCCAGTTTCTCCGGACTGGAGAGACAAATCACCGGCGAGCAATTTGGCTTCGCGCGTTCCAACCGACAGTTCCAGTTCCGGCAGATCTTTGAATAAAACGTCGAGTGAGCCGACATGATCCATGTGGGCATGCGTGAGGGCGATGCGGCGAAGCGGCAGTCCCGTTTTTCGCGCGGCCTCCAGGATCGCCGGGCCCGAGCCAGGAAGCCCGGCGTCAACTAGAGTGAGTCCATCGTCTTCTATCACCAGAAAACAATTGATCATTTGCATGCGCGTGAGCCTGATCAGGTTTTCTGTTTCGCGAATTGCTTTCACAGTTTCAGGGCATCCTCAGTAATGGAAACGGTAGCGCACTTGGGCAAAGAGTTCGCGGGGATTTTGCCAATGCGTTCCGCCGAAGGTGAAGCTGTTGTCGAGGAGGACGCGGCGATTAGCGACGTTGATGCCGCTAACGGAGACGGAGAAGCGCTCGCCAAAACTTTTGCCGAGCGTTAGGTCAAAGGTGGTGTGCCCGGGCAGATGATCCGGCCCCGAAGTTGCGCCGCCATTGGTGAAACCCGAAGCGTAGTAGACATCCGTGGATGCGTACGAACTCCATGGCAAGTTGTATTGTCCGCCGAGATGCAGCGTGTTTCTCTGGTCGTGATCGAGAAAGGAAAAGCCCGGTGGCGGAGTGGAGCAGGCGCTCACCAGACCGCCGGTGAGGCAGCCCTGCGAAAGCGCCAGTTGGTTGGAGTAGGTGAGATAGACCTGGCCGCGATTCCGAATTCGCGGTGAACGCAGGGTGAGTTCCCAGCCATTGATGCGCGCGGCCTGAATGGTGATCGGGAAAAACAGGTCGGAGTTATTGAAATTGTTATGGTCGAAGAAATTTGTGGCGCGGGTTTGGAAGTTGTCGGCGTCGATGGTCCAGCCGCGGAAGGGAATGGTCACGCCGAATTGATGCTCCTCGTCGCGTTCGCCGCGCAGAGGAATGAAGCCGAGGTTTTGCTGCGTGGCGAGTTGTACGAGCGGGCCGGAGATGGTGCTGAGAGGCGGCGCTTGATAAAAGTGGCCGTAAAATCCGCGGAAGACCCAATGAAGTTTGGGGATTCTGACGGAAGCGCCGGCACGCGGGCTGGTGGCATTCTCCACGACGCCGCCGGAAAAATGCGTCTGGCGGAGACCGGCGTTCAGAGTCAACCAGGAAGTGGCCTTTAGCTGGTCTTCGGCGTAAACCGCTATCAAACTTCCGTCCGGATTCGCCGGCGTGGGCGAAAGATTGGCTGGACAAGTTGCCGTTGGTGTCGTCGTGCAGTTGAATGTCAACGCAAACAGTTCGTGATTCTGCTGCGCGAAGCTGTACAAACCTGCGCGCAAATTATTTTGGCCTTGGACCCAGGAAATGGTCGCTTGCCCGCCCTCGTACTTCGAGGAGTTGTTTTCGGTCGCCGAGCTGGGCTGGTCGAGCGGACTGCTTCCATAGTTTGCACTGTTGTAGTGGTAGAACGGTGAAATGGTGAAGACCAATCCTGAGGAAACGGTGCGCACCCAGGAAAAAGTGACGAAGGAATCGCTCTCGCGATTTGCGTCCTTCAAGAATTGCCCAGTGGTGTTGGGATCGTTCGGGTCAAATGGGACCTGGTAGAAATCACGGCGCGCCTGCGCCACCAGGCGCAACTGATCTTGCGCGTCCAAGTTGTAGATCAGCGAAGTGAATCCGCCGAAGCCATTGGCGGCATCGTGAATCACCGCGGGAGTCGGCGTTTGCAGGCCGAGATTGGTGCGATTCCCGTTCAAGCTGGCGTAATAGGCGAAGCGATTGGAATGGCCGCCGAAATTAAGCTGATCGTCTGTTTGATAGAAATTTCCAGCGGTCATCACGAGTTCGGCTTCGTTGTTTCGTTCGAAACCGGTTCGCGGAGAGACACCGAAGACGCCGTAGGTGCGGTCGCCGTAATCCGCGGAGTAGCTTCCGCGCTGCGCTTCGAGGGTATCGATGTCTTTGGGATCGATTTGCGGGCCGAGGTTGCTGGCGATGTTCGTGTTGGGGATGGGCACGCCGTCGATCAGCCAACTGACTTGGTGCCCGCCGCGAACGTGCAGTTGATCGTGCGTGAAATACGCGCCGGGGACGTAGTCGGTGATGATCGCTAGGCTATTGGCGCGCGAGGCGCCCGGCGTTTCGGCGATGAGTTCTCGGCTCACGAGCGTGGTGGGCGTGACGGACTCGGTCTGCCCCGGCGCAGCTTCGGCGGAGACGGTGACGGATTGATTCTGCGCGGCAATTTTCATTTCAAAGTGCAAGATCGGCGCCGTGCCGGAGAGAACGGTCACACTTTGTTCTTGGGTCGAGAAACCATCCTTCGACAACGTAACGGTGTATTCGCCGAGGGGAACGGCGTCGAAGTGAAACTGTCCGTCCACACCTGTCAAAACGGTCTGCTGGTAGTCGGAGCTTTTTGCTTTTAAGACGACCTGCATTCCTTCGACGGGGCGATGCTGCTGGTCGTGGGCCAGGCCGCGGACGGTTCCGAACACGGTGGCAAAAACTGTTCCTGAAAACAAAGCGAGAAACGCAAATAACAAAACAAAGCGTCGCATGAAATCCTCTTTCTCCTATAGGAAATAGACTGCCCGCGGCTTCCATGCCGCGGCTGGAGTGGATCAAGCTCTACTGAGAACGGTGGAGCTTCTAGGAAAGCGAGGAGGAGAATCGAGGAGGAGGAGAAAGTGGTTCAACGGAGCGAAGAAAATTCGTTTGCTTTGTAAGAACGACTCCAGAATTGGCGGAGACGAGCCCATCCAGGGAAATGACCAGGGGCAAAACGAATGCGACGGTGGCAATTGCGGGGGCGATCGAATCATGGCAGCAGGACATGGTGCAGCCGTTCATCGCACCGCGTTCATGGCCGCTCATCTCGTGGCCACCCATGTCGTGGCCGCAGTTCATGTCGTGCGCCGGGGCTTCTTGCGTTTTGTGATGATGATGCGCGGCGATGGGGCAATAATCTCCGGTGCAGCACATTCCGGTTTGAATCGACCAGGCGGCCAGCGCGATGGGGGCGTGCAAAAGCGCCAAGGCCAGCAGGCACATCGCCGCAGCCAAACGCTTCCACCGATCATCTTTGCTTCTGATCAACACGATTCCCACGCTTCCATAATACGCCAAACAAAACGCTATGGCACCGGCGGACCAGCCAGATTACAAACGTTTTACAAATGGCGCCCAGGCGGCCCCCGCGTCTTGACTTGTCGGCACCTGCATCGCAGACTAAATATATGTCCCACATTTATATGAAATTTGAGTTTGGTGCCGACGAGGAAAAGGCTCAGTCCGCCCGTCACAAGCTGGACGTTTGGAAGCAGGCTTTCCGCCTAGACAAGAAGCTGCAGTACAAGCTGGAGCGCCCTGAGCCCCCGGCCATGGAAGCTGTTGCGGAGACTCCCGAGAAGCCCGAAAAAACGGCAAAGCCGGCCTCGGCCGCAAAGTCAAAGACGAAAGGTAAATCCAAGGACGCGGTTTCGGCTGCCGCAGAGAAGTCCGAAGCTCCGTCCAACGGCAAGGTGAGCTTGCTCGTTCGCCTCTATTTTTCGTCACACGAAAAGCTTTCCGAGCAACGCTGGCTCGACCGCATCCCCACGGAAGAGCCCTTCAAAAGCGCTTCACCCAAGATCATCCGTCAAACCGATCCGGAATTCGAATCTTCCGACAAACTCTTCGAGGATTTGCAGTAACTTGCCGCGGCGAGGAGTCCGCCATGCGGGTTCAGCGACGATGAGCCATATTGGCTGCACGCCAGCGGACTTTCCACAACACGATTTCGGGGGCGCCTCGCGTCAGGAACGCAATTTCCGGTATAATTAATTCCCGCAGAGCCAGAATTTCCGCTTCCCTCGCGAGGTCGCATCGAATGGGAATACAAACCCGCGTCAAACTTGCCAAGCTTGACGCTCCCAAGGTTCACGGCCTCAACCGCGACACCCTTGTCCGTCTGTACCGCACCATGTACCTCTCGCGAAAGCTGGACGATCGCGAGATTCAGCTGAAGCGCCAGAACAAAATCTACTTCCAAATCTCGAGCGCGGGCCATGAGGCCGTCACCGCAGCAATGGGGCTTCTTCTTCGACCCGGAGCCGACTGGATTTATCCCTACTATCGGGACCGCGCGCTCTGCCTCATGCTGGGCGTCACGCCGCTGGAAACGCTGCTCCAGGCCGTGGGCGCGAAGGACGACCCCAGCTCGGGCGGCCGCCAGATGCCGTCGCACTGGGGCCATCCGAAGTGGAACATCGTCAGCCGTTCTTCCTGCACGGGCACGCAATTCGTTCAGGCCGTGGGGGCCGCAGAATCCACGCTTTACTACGACGAACGCCCCAAGGCCCTCGCGCAAGCCAAGAAAGCTCCGCTCGGCGAATACGTGCACCACGAGCGCGACGAAATTGTGTATGTCTCTTCGGGCGATGGCGCCACCAGTGAAGGCGAATTTTGGGAGTCGCTTAACGCCGCCTGCGCCAGGAAACTTCCTCTTGTCTATCTCATCGAGGACAACGGCTACGCCATCTCCGTTCCCGTCGAAGTGCAAACCGCCGGCGGTAGCATTTCCAAGCTTGTGCAAGGCTTCCCCAATCTGCACATCGCCGAATGCGACGGCACCGATCCTATCGAAAGTTACAGCGTCTGCAAGGAAGCCGTTCAATACTGCCGCGAACGCCGCGGTCCAGCGCTCGTCCACGCGCATGTAACGCGGCCCTATTCGCATTCGCTTTCCGACGACGAAAAACTTTACAAGTCCGCCGAAGAGCGCCAGGAAGAAGCCCATCGCGATCCGCTTTCGAAGTTTTCGCTCTTTCTCGTTCGCGAGGGCGTTCTGGACCAGAAACAGATCGAGTCTCTCGAAGCGGAGGTAGATGAAGAGGTTCGCAACGCCGCGGACGAAGCCCTCGCCGCCGCGGAGCCTTCCGTCGATTCCATCCTCACGAACGTGTATTCGCCGGAAATCGATCCGGCGTCTGCGGCATTCGAAGCCCAGCCCAAGTTTCATGGCGCGCCAAAGACCATGGTCGAGATGGTCTCCGCCACGCTTTCCGACGAGATGCTGCGCGACGAGCGCATCACCGTTTTTGGCGAAGACGTCGCCGATGCGAGCCGCGAGGAAAACCTCAAGCACGTAAAAGGGAAGGGCGGCGTCTTCAAAGCCACATCTGGTTTGCAGCGGAAGTATGGCCAGGATCGCGTTTTCAATACACCTCTGGCGGAGGCCAGCATCATTGGCCGCGCCATCGGCATGGCCACGCGCGGACTTAAGCCGGTCGCGGAAATTCAATTTTTTGATTACATCTGGCCCGCGATGATGCAAATTCGCGATGAGCTTTGCGTCATGCGGTGGCGTTCGAATGGCGGATTCAAAGCGCCAGTGGTCGTTCGCGTAGCGATCGGCGGGTACCTCACCGGAGGGGCCGTCTATCATAGCCAGAGCGGGGAATCGATCTTCGCGCATTGCCCCGGCCTGCGCGTGGTGATGCCCTCGACTGCACTGGACGTGGCCGGTCTGCTTCGCACGGCCATTCGCTGCGATGATCCCGTGATGTTCCTCGAGCACAAGCATCTCTACCGCCAGCCCTATAACCGGTCGGAATATCCAGGCCCTGATTACACCGTCCCCTTCGGCAAAGCTCGGTTAGTCAAGGAAGGCACGGACGTCAGTATCGTCACGTACGGCGCTTTCGTCCACCGCGCCGAAGTCGCCGCCGCGCAGTTGCAGCGCGAAGGCATCTCCGCCGAGATCATCGATCTCCGCTCGCTGTCGCCCTACGACTGGGAAGCCATCGCCGCCACCGTTCGAAAGACGCACCGCGTCATCGTAGCTTACGAAGACATGCAGAGTTGGGGCTATGGGGCTGAAATCGCCGCGCGCATCGCCGACGAGCTGTTCGAAGAGCTGGACGCCCCCGTGAAGCGCGTCGCCGCAATGGACACTTTTTGCGCGTATCAACCCAAGCTGGAGGATGTCATCCTCCCCCAAACCGCGCACATCACCGCCGCGGTCAAGAAGCTCCTGGACTACTAGGCCTCCCCGGGGCCTCATCCAAAAGGAAACTATTTCGGGGGTTCAGTCGTATCATTAGGTAAGAAAAGGAAGGCAATCCGCCGAGTGGAGGGTACGCCATGACTTGCACAAATTGCCAAAAGGACATCGCCGACGGTTCGAAATTCTGCTACAGCTGTGGGGCAAAGCAGCCCATAAACCCGCCCCCATCCGCTCCGGGATACTACCCGCCGCAGAAAAGGCTGGTGCGCTCCACCAACGACCGTAAAATCGCCGGCGTCTGCGCCGGGCTTGCGGACTATTTCGATTTCGACCCCACTATCGTGCGCATTATCTGGGTCCTCGTCACGTTTGTGCCGGGTCCGAACATCTTGGCCTATATCATTCTCTGGATCGCTTTGCCCGAGGGCACTACGCGGCTGTACCCGTACTCCGCGACGTCTTCCGTTTGACGCGTATCGTTTGGCGCGGCGTCCAGGTTCACTTCTTCGCTTTTGGCGGTTTTGGCGCTCGGGTTCTTCCGCCGCCTTCGCTTAAGGGATGATCCAACGAAATCAGCCCCGCGCCGACAGTCGCCAGCGCGAAGCACGAGGCCGCCAGCGTTAACGGAAACTCGTAGTCATGCACGGCCAAGTATCCGCCACCGCTGTGCACCTTCCAGATGGCCACGCCCATCTCGACGGCCAGCAGGAGCGCCGTGACCCTGGTGAAGAGCCCCAGAACCAGCAGCGCCCCTCCGAACGTCTCTAAAATCGCCGCGATATAAACAAAATATCCCGGCAGTCCATGCTGCACGAAAAAGCCCTGCATCCCGCTCCCCATGTGCGCCAGCTTTGGGTATCCGTGAGAGAAAAATATGATTCCCAGCGCCACGCGCAGAACCAGCAATCCCAGCGGCTGCAGAGCATTCAAGAACTTCATCCATTTCCTCCGCATTCAAAAAAACGCAGCTGCATTCTAGCAGAATTGATTCTGCCGCTCCCCAACTCGGGTCCGGACATGCTTTCAGGTACAATCCTTTAAGCAGACATCAGAGGGTTCATGAGCGAGTTCCAGCCGTTCGCCATTCCGCCGCGCCATCGGGCTGTGCGCAAATGCCGCCCCACCGCCGCGGCGAACGGAAATATTCCATGAAGCGTAAACTCCTCGTAGCTATCCCCTTGCTCTGTGTCGTGGCGCTGGTTGCCTGGCTCTTGCGGCCGAAGCACGAAACTCTCGGCGAATCCTACGTCAGCGAGCGCAGCGTCACGCTCTGGAGCAGCGTCGCCCAGGTTCGCGAGCCCCTTGGCATTCTCCACTTTGGCGATCGCGTGGACGTAGTCGCGCGCCGCAACGACAACATCAAGGTGCGCACCAACGCAGGGGTCATCGGCTGGATCGACGCGCGTAATCTCATGGATCCGGCCCTGTGGCAGCGCAGCGTCAAACTTCTCGCGCAGGTGCAAGGCATGCCTGTCCAGGCGCGCGGACGAACCAAAGTGGCCACGAATCTTCGCGTTCAGCCGGGCCGCACCGAGGCCCGCCTTTATCAATTTGGCCGCGGTGTCCCCGTGGAAATCGTTGGACGCGCGGTCGCGGACTGGGTGCAGGTCAATGATGAAAAGGAACCTTCCGGAGAGCCCGAAGAAACCAAGAAGGAAGACTGGTTTTTGGTACGCGGGCTGGCCACTCGCCCGCCCGGCGAATCCACCGCGCGCGGCTCTGAGTCCGCCACCACGCAGCCCGGCGATCAGACCACACCCATCGCCGGTTGGATTATCGCTCGTTTCGTCGAGTTCGATCTTCCCGATGCCGTTCGCGATGGCGCGTCCTCATCCAACATTCGTCCCATCGCCTGGTTCGAACTCAATCGCGCTCCCGATCCTTCCGGAGATAAGCCGCAATATCTTCTGGCCGCGGCCCGCGGCCCGGAAAGCCAGCCTTGCGATTTCACCACTTTGCGTGTCTACACGTGGAACATCCGCAAGACCCGCTACGAAACCGCCTTTATCGAAAACGATCTCTGCGGCAAGTTGCCCATCCGGGTTGGCAAAGGTCCAAAGAACGAGCCCGAATTTCGCTTCCACGTGATGGATGGCGACAAAGATGAGCGCGTCTACCACCTCATACAGACGGTCGTCCGCCGTGTTCGCGAAGACGGCACTGCCCCACCCAAAAAAGCTTTAGCCAAGTCAGCTAAGAGCGCGGCTAAATAGCCGCCTCGCGGAACATTCGCATCCTCTGTAGACTGAATAGAACATTGTGGGGACTCATAAGATGACGCTGCATATCAGCGAAGCCGAAGTGCGGGCCGTGCTCACCATGCCGATGGCCGTGGAAGCCGTGGAAGATATTTCGCGCAAGCAGGCTACGGGAGAAGTCGTGGTTCACCCGCGCCGCCGTTTCGAGCTTCCTGGCGCCGGTTTTTTTCATTACATGGCCGCCGCCGATTTGACCGCCGGGTTCGTCGCCATGAAGCAGTACACTTACGTTCACGGCAAACTTCGCTTTCTCGTTCCGCTTTACCAAATCTTGACCGGCGATCTGGTCGCGCTCATCGAAGCGGATTACATGGGTCAGTTGCGCACCGGCGCCGCCTCCGGCGTGGCCACGAAATTCCTCGCTCGCAAGGATGCTTGTATTGCAGCCATCATCGGCACCGGAGGACAAGCCCGCACTCAGTTGGAAGCGCTGGGCGCCGTTCGCGAACTGGAATCCTGCCGCGCCTATGGCCGCGACCCGGATCGCCTCGAAAAATTCTCTGAAGAAATGTCGCAGCGCCTCGGAATCCCCGTACACCCAGTAGCGTCCGCCGCCGAGGCCGTTCGCGATGCCGACATCGTTTCCACCGCAACCACAACTTCGCAGCCCGTCGTCTTCGGCGCAGACTTGCCGCACGGCGTGCACATCAACGCCATCGGCGCGAATCACGCCAACAAGCGCGAACTCGACGCCGAAGCCGTCGCCAGCGCCGACGTCATCGTCGTCGACTCGGTCGAGCAATCCCGCCAGGAAGCCGGCGACCTCATCATCGCCTTCCACGGCGACGAAATCTGCTGGACCGGGGTAAAAAAACTGTCTGAAGTTGTCTCGGGAAAAGCCACGGGAAGAACCAGCGACACCGAAGTCACGCTCTTCAAATCCAACGGCATCGCCTCATGGGACCTGGCGGTCGCCATGAAAGTTTACGCACTCGCAAAAGAAAAAAACCTGGGAAGGGAACTGCCCCTCTGGTCGGGTGACCCCGCACCATCATCTAACCAATAATTTCTAAGCTTGCTGCCGGCCTTCCGCCATTTTCCGTTTCACCGCGGCATGCAATCGCGATTTCACGTCCGCAGGCAGCTCCACCAGTTCGCTCCCGCAGAAAATCTCCACCGTCCGGCGCGTCTGGTCGATCACCATCTGGCATTCTCCGCAATGCTCCAAATGCCTTTCAAGTTCGTGCCGCACCGCCAGCACCAGTTCGCCATCGATGTAATCCGAAATCTCGCGAATCACGCCGTCGCAGTTCAATTTGTTTCACCTTGCCGGAAGTACCGGTTCAATTTCTGCCGCAGTTTCAGCCGCGCCCGCAATAGCCGTGATTTCACCGCGGGCACCGAAATTCCCAGCGCCTTGGCCGTCTCTTCCGTCGAAAGCTCTTCCACGTCCCGTAGCGCGAACACCGTCCGGTAATCCGGCTCCAGATCGTCGATTACTCCCGACAAGATCTCCCGCATCTCCGTTTGCGCGAACCGCTGCTCGGGACTTGGTCCCCAATCCTCCAGCTCCACCGGCATCAAATCTTCTTCGCCCTGAATCGGCTCATCAATCGAAAACTGATTCGGCCGGCGCTTCCGCAGGCGCATCAACGCTTCATTCGCCGCGATCCGCACCAGCCAGGTGTAAAAACGCGAGTCCCCGTCAAAATCCTTCAGGTGCGAGTACGACTTCATAAACGCATCCTGCATCGCGTCCTCGGCGTCTTCCTTGTTCCGCGTAATGTTCATGGTCAGCCGGAAAATCTTCCGCTCGTAGCGCTCCACCAGCTCCTCAAACGCCGCCGCGTCCCCGGACTTCGCCGCCGCGACCAGAAGATGCTCATCTTCTTTCGCCACTCCAGACGGCAACCGATGTGGATTCGATGCGCTCAATAGGCTCCCCAGGCCCGCCAGCAGGCCGCTCTGCACAATCCCATTCTCAAAGGTAGCACAATACACGGGGGCACTTCCTCGCTCCCCTGTTTGGATGAGGCTGCCGCGCCTTGGGATTCAGCAATCTTATGGTGCTTGCCCAAGGACAATCTAGGCATGTTCGCCTATCTCTCGGTTCCCGGGCGCATGTCCTGGGCAAAACTCTGGAATGCCGCTGCGTCTTCGGGCGCACTTGACGCCACCGGGTTTCGCCTTCTCAGCGCTTCGCGGGCCGCTTGTTCCGGCGTCCACGACCTTAGAAACACGGCCTCTCGCATGTATCGCAATTGCTGAAGCGTGGAATCGGAAGCTCCAGCGTACTTGTCGATCTGCCGCAGGAAGAAGTCGAACAAAGGTTCAGGCAACTCATAATCGTCAGCGACGTCCCGCCGCGTGTATTCATAAATTGTTTTCTGGCGCCAGGGATTGAACTTCTTCGTGTCAAACGTGTCCGTATCTTCCAGAAATATTTGTGACGTCGGCACCACCACTCGGATTGCCGGGCCGGCCGTGGGACGTACTGTCCAAACGGCGACCGTGTGATTTGAGGCCGGCCAAAATAGCCCCACGCTCTTCACCCCCGCCCGTTCCACAAGAAACGCATACAAGGCGGAGAGTTCGTCGCACTCCGCTGAGGCAGTGGGCAGCTCCGGGAATGGTTTCTTTAGGTCCTTCCATTGCCGCCAAATCCGATCGGAATTCGGCGGCTGATCGGTGATGGTCCAATGCATGTTCCAGAAGCCCGCGTCCCGAGTTGCTTCGAATAGCAGACGCACAATCACATAGTCCGAATATCGAATGCTGTCCGAGCCGAGTTTGTGCGCCGACGTGAACGTCTGGAATCCGCTCCGCATTCCAGACGAATTCTCCAGAGCCTTCGCCTTCTCTCGCACGAGGCGAACAAGCTGCAACACGCTTGTATTAGACGCAGAGCTGCCGGGAACAGGATTCGGCTCTTGCCCGCACAGACGTGCAGCCGCGAACGCCATCATCGCCATCGCAAATACGGCTGTCTTTAAACGCATCCCTACAATATAACTCAACTAAGAAAGCGCCAGAGTTCGCATCGTTCACCAGGCCTCCAGGTCAATCCTCGATGGGTAGAAATCGGGTTTTTTGAATAGGTCCTAAGCACAATCGACAACACCCTCGGCGACACACCTTGACGGACCGCCACGGACAGCATAAAGTTTTCTCAGTCAATAGCCCACACACGAGCCCCATGCGCACACTTCCCGACTACCTCCGAAAAGGCATGAAACTCGTCATCGTCGGCTGCAATCCCAGCGAATCCTCCGTCCGCGTCGGCCACTACTACGCAGGCCGCGCTAATCAGTTCTGGCCCATGATCTACGAAGGCGGCGTGGTCCCCGAGCCGTTCGACTATCACGACGACAAGCGCGTCATCGAATTCGGCATCGGCCTCACTGACCTCGTCAAGCGCCCCACCAAGGGCATCGAAGAGCTGAATCGCGAAGACTTCGCCGAGGGCCGTATTGTGCTCTCGCAAAAACTCGAAGAGTTCGCCCCGCACGTCGTGGCCTTCAACGGCAAACTCACGTACGAGCAGTTCTCCCAGCGCAAATGTAAATTCGGCATCCAGAAAGAGCATCTCTACGGCGCCCGCGTCTACGTCCTGCCTTCCACCAGCGGCGCAAACGCCACAGGCAAAAGCGAGAAGCTTCGCCATTTCAGAAAACTCGCGCAACTCGTCACGCGCATCGCCAAAGAGCTCGAATCCAAAGGTCACTAACCGGAGATTCTCATGAGCCATCCATCGCCTGCTCCTCAAACTGGGCCCCTCGTTTTGGAGACGCGCCACGAAGGCATCGCAACCCTAGTTTTGAACCGACCAGACCGTCTCAACGCGCTCAACAACGATCTGTCCACCACGCTCAACGACGCCTTGAATCGCATCGCCGATGACGACTCCGTCCGCGTCGTCATTCTCACCGGCGCGGGACGAGGCTTCTGCGCGGGCGGCGATCTTGCCGCCATGGGCAAGGGCCGCCAGACCGGCGCCACTCACGAGCTCGAGCCTCTGCTGCGTTCTGGCATGCAGTCCGTCTTGAAAATGCGCACCATGCCGCAACCGGTGATCGCCGCCGTCAATGGCCCCGCGGCTGGCGCAGGCATGAATCTTGCCCTTGCCGCGGACATTCGCATCGCCTCCGAAGAAGCCACCTTCGGCGAAAACTTCGCCCGCGTCGGACTCTTCCCAGATTTTGGCGGCACCTGGTTTCTTCCGCAGCTTGTCGGTCCATCCGTCGCCGCCGAAATGTTTTACACCGGCGAAATGATCGACGCGCCCACCGCGCTTCGTCTCGGCATCGTCAACCGCGTGGTTCCCTCGGCCCAGCTCGAAGCCGAAGCAAAATCACTCGCTCATAAAATCGCGCAAGGCCCGCCCGTCGCCGTCCGCGCCGTCAAACGCGCGCTCTTCGGCAGCGAAAAAGCCGCCCTCGCCAAAGCCCTGGAACACGAAGTCCAGGAACAGATCAAATGCTACCTCTCCGAAGATTGCAGCGAAGGCATCCGCGCCTTCTTCGAAAAGCGCCCCGCCAAATTCCAAGGCAAGTAAGTCTGCATCTCTGAGATGAGCTGGGACCTCTTCATCCAAGACCTTCCCGTTGCCATTAACTCCATCGAAGAAATCCCGCCCGATTTTCAGCCCCAGCCCATCCTGCCGCGCACCCGCATCCTCGAAGTCGTCAAGGAACTCGTCCCCACCGCCGACTTCTCGGATCCCAAGTGGTGGCGCATCGACGCTCCCGAATTCTCCATCGAAATCAATATCGGCCCCGAAGATCCCAGCAACGGTTTCGCACTCCACATTCGCGGCGGAGAACACGTCCTCGGCTTTGTCCACGAACTCCTTACGCGCCTCGGCGTCCGCGCCCTCGACCCCTCCTCCGACTCCGGCCTCTTCGACATGGAAAAAAGCCGCGCCGGCTTCGAAAAATGGATCGCCTACAGAAACCTGATAGTAAGGCAAGACCCCCAATAGATCGCTTACACCAGTACTCGGTGACCGCACTAATCGGGATTTGGCATCATTCCTGACCCACTTTTCGTGATTCTATCGAAAATGTCGGCCAGATTTCCGTTGGCTATGTCCGAAACGTCTACACCATAGAAGCTGCGAATCTTCCCTACAAGCTCTTCATTTGTTTCATCACCATGGAAGTCCCACAGGCTTGATTTGTCAGAAATCCATGCCCAGTCAACGTCAAGAATGTGCCGAAAGAAGTCTTTTGCAAGCCCCGAGTGCTGGCTAACACGATGATTAGGGGCGAACTCAATTGGCACCTTGCTGCCCGGTCGCGGCAACTTGATCTTCCCCGTCTTGAACTGATCGAAATTCTTGCGAAGCGCTTCGATGGCTTCAGTTCTCGTATTCCCATTTCCCGACATTGCAGGCCAGTTGATTATGCTGGCGGTCCACGGAATTAGTTTCAGCCGGGATCTTTGTGGAGAGTCAGGAACTCGTTGGAACCATGTGCGAATCGGGTAGTCGTCAATCGTCCATTCGTCTTTGAACGTGGAAGCGAAAAGCATCCAGACTGCTCGAACTTGCAACGCAACCTTGGTAAGCATGACCATGATGTTTTTATATCACGCACGGGTTTATACCTGATGAGTTCTATCGGTCGGCACAGAATCGCGCTGGTGCAGGTTACAATTTTCTTCGAGACTTGCGAAGTCCACGGTGTTGTTCTTATCCTCTCATTTCGCGGCATCTTTTCCATTCTTCAACTTCCACAAAATCTCCCGCAGCATACCCATCCACATCTCAGCGTCTGCAGCCGACAAATTATGCCGCCGGATCATCCGCCGCACCTTCTCCTCCGTGCTCGTTGCCGAACGCGACCTCAGCGACCCGCTAATCCGCAGCGCCTCTAGCAGCATCGAGACCACCCGCTCCGCATCGCCCGCCGAGACTGCCTTATGCTTCTCCACTCGCAGGCTTGCCTTCGCATCTCGCGCCATCTCATACAGACAAATCGCCACCGCCTGCCCCAAATTCACCGACCGGTGCTCCTCCCGCGTCGGTATCCGCATCAGCCAGTGGCAATGACTCAAATCCTCATTCGTAAGCCCCACCTTCTCAGAACCAAACAACAGCGCCACGTTCCCTGCACCCATCCGCTTGCGAATCAGCCGCGCACCCTCC
>Ga0210393_10002242_pt1 | contig 16000 bp, 14 predicted proteins | sample IncBWC27OmetaG_FD_160068 | JGI IMG/M metagenome (GOLD analysis project Ga0210393, IMG submission 160068) | Forest soil microbial communities from Barre Woods Harvard Forest LTER site, Petersham, Massachusetts, United States - Inc-BW-C-27-O ... | reverse complement strand
GACAGGGTTCGTTTCTTGATATGCGCCCATCCGATACGTGCTTTAGAATTTGGCGGGGAGGAGCCGATGGATTGGGGGTCACAAATCGTCATGTTGTTCAGGCGTTCGATCTGCTACCGAAGCGCCCCAAAACGGGCGAACTCGCGTTGGGGGCATTAGTGTTTCTACCCGGCGCGAACGACAAGAGTTGGCAGATGCTCAATGTCGATGTAGTGAACTGGTGCGTTCTGGGAGAGTTCCAATCGCCCGACCGCTGGTATGGCAACACCGTTCCCGATCTCGGGTTTGTTCATCTGGGCGTTCGTGAAGTCCCGTTCCTGCAGCTTGCAACGGAAGATTTCTTCGTAAAAGTAGGAACGGCAATCGCAACGATAGGGTTTCCCATGGGAACTCTTCCGTTGACCGCCCTGGGCACATTGAATCAGGTAACGCCGATCCTCGGCATGGCATCGTGAGCAGCGTCTATCCGTTCCCAACCGCGCAGCCTCACGGTCTCACGATAGACATCATGCAGCAAGGCGGGTCGAGCGGATCACCGTTCTTCCGAATCGCCGATGGCAGCGTGATCGGCATGATGAGCAGCGGAGTGATCGAAAGGAAGATGGCGCAGTCGGAGCAAGCGAGTCTTGTCTATACCGTGGACACAAACATCAGCATCGCGGAACCGTCAGGCATCATCAAGACTGCGCTGGACGAAATTCGCAAGCAAATGCCCAAGCCTGACACTTCGGTTGTGACGCTCGCCGAACTAAGAGCGAAGCACCCACTCGGAGTGGTTCCGCAAGATTTGACTTGGGATTCTTCGCGAGCATAGTCGACCGGAAGCGCGACTGTTTGACAGGATTCAATGGACACGTCGCAGGAAGGAGTCATGCGTGGCTGAGTCGAAGGCAATTACGAATTGGACTGCACTGGGTGTCATCGTAACTGCAATCGGAGTGATGATTGCTTGGGCACAGTATCACAAGGCAGACCCTCCGCCAATGGCTCGACCAACACTGGACATCATTAGTGCCGTCGTTAGCCAGAGAAGCAATCCGTCCGACGTCGACGTTGGCTTAGAATCACATGAGCTTCAGCTCACCGTAAAGAACACGGGATCAGTGGAAGCTGCGAACATCGCATCCTGACAACAACGGCGGATGCCCTGAGCGAAAGCGAGGACAGGAACTTTCAATCCTTGGCACAAGTGTTGTCACAAAAACCCGACATACCTGTTGGAGAAGAGAGAAACATTGAAACATCACGATTCAAGACTTCGGCCAGAGAGGCGACAAAATACGACGCACGTTGTTTCAGTTGAGGCTACGATCCTTCGATAGAAACAATGGCAAACGCTACGATGAGAGCACGTGTTTCTACACACAGAAGTTTGAAGCTGCAAAAGATATACCCGCCGATTCGCATCTGAATCTCTGAATCCACCCGTTTCGCTAATCTTCTGTGGGCGAACGTCGCAATGAAATTGTGCTTGTTATCCTCTGGGCTCCTCACGGAGCCTCTGCCGTATTTCATCAGACGTCGATTTGTCCTCTATAGCGCCTGCCTTCACCCGGCAGACGCCATCGCAGTACCGCTCCGACTTCTTGATGAGCTTATTGCTTTCGAGCTTCTTACCGCATTCGTTACACTTCATTCGATTCGTACCTCTTTAGAGAAAGATAATGGATCATGGCAAGCAAGAGGGAATGTCCTTGTTACGAAATCCGAACAAAGATGAGCTATGTAAGTTTTAAGTCCTTGACTTTTGCACCCACAGTGTTATCTTGGTGCCCAATTCGGCGAAGCGAAGGATGAAGCTAATCAAAGCTTCTCATCTGAGGGGGCTTCTACTCGCCGAGCTTCCCAAAAAGTAGGAGTGTGTCCGCGAGCTGCGCTTCCGTGCTCACAGAGACGGGCGTAGGGTCGTCAGCTTTTTCGGAACTGCGTGGCAATAGGAGCTCGAATCATGATTATTCGAATCCGCCTATTCGTCGTTGTAGTGTCCTTGCTCATTCCATCGCTCCTGGTTGGCCAAACGAAATCAGAGGATGCCGTTTGGAAGCTGCTGAGCTCGAAGGACGTCGAGACGCTTGAGTTTCAGCCCGGGGCTCCTGCGACGGGTCTCGTATCGGCGTTCCTCCTTGACCAGCCAAAGCTCATTGACATCCTAAAAACAGCGCCGCGCGAATTCAGCGCCGAATCGAAGACCAAAACGACGATCGTATTCATTCCGTTTCCTGACGGGACCTATCAACGATTTCGAGTCGAAGCGTCGCCGGTCATCAATCGGCCACTAGAATCAGCTGGAAATGAAACCCACACGTATAAGGGGGTCGGAATGGACGATCCGAGCGCCACAATCCGTTTTGAGCGAGCCTTCGACGGGTTTCACGCACTGATTCGGTCGTCCCTTGGCACTTTCTACATTGATCCACCTTCTACGAAGGAGCGGCGGCAAAACGCCAACACTTACTTCAGTTATTTTGCTGGTGCCCGTCCGGGACCTCCACAAAGGCTTCACTGCGAAGTGAGTGGTGACCGAGCACGACAGGATCGTCGTCGCATGTCGCCTGGCAGGCGACCAGCTCCCGCTGCACAGGCGCCCGAAGGCATTAATTTTGTGCCGCAAGATCTGCACGTTTACAAAATTGCAGTGGCTGCCAATTCCTTTTACGTCCTAGCGGTCTATGACAACAGTCTGAGTGCTTCCCCGTACGATCAGGCGGCGGCCGCTATTACGCGAACGATAAACAGAATCAATGAAATCTACGAGAGCGACCTCGGAATCCACCTTGCGATGGTGGACGATGAGGCGAAGATTATCTACACGGACCCTAATTCCGACCCCTACCGCAATGTGAACAGCGATGCGAAAAACGCATTGCCGCTAAACCAACAAAACCTCGACGCGGTCATCGGAAATGCCAACTACGATATTGGCCATCTCTTCACAACAGCAACTGCGGGACTGGCCAGCGTGGGTTCAGTCTGCAACGCCGACTACAAAGCGCAGGGGGTGACGGGCATCGGCACTCCGACTGGAGATGACTTCGATGTCGACTATGTATCACATGAGATTGGACACCAGTTTGGTGCCAACCACACCTTTAACGGTACCAGCGGATACTGCAACGGTAATAGGTACCCGGATACTGCCTATGAGCCGGGGAGCGGATCAACGATTATGGGCTACGCTGGCAATGGAATCTGTGATCCCGAATCGCTGCAGGATCATAGTGACGCGTATTTTCACATAGCGAGCTTGATTGAAATACGCGACTATGTGGGCGACACCACTAAGGGAAGTGGTGGATCCTGTGGTTCTCTGGCCCCGATTTCGAGTCCATCCCTGCCGAGGCTTACTTCCGTGGGCTACACGATACCGAAAGGGACGCCCTTCGTTTTATCAAGCGGCAGTAGTAATCCAACCAAGACGGTTCTCCTTGCATGGGAGGAGTTCGATCTAGGCGATCCAGCTCCCCCCGACAACGAAAATGGACCGAATCCAACGCCGCGGCCGCTTTTCAGGTCGAAGTCGCCAAGTGGAAGCGCAGCGCGTTACTTTCCTGATTTTGCCAACTTGCTCCAGAGCGCGTCACCGCCGGCGCTTGGCGAATCCCTTCCCATGCTCGACCGAACTATGAAATTTCGGGTGACGGTGCGGAACAATCATGGTGGCTTTAGCTCGAACGACATCGCCATAAAGGTTGACGCGGCCTCTGGGCCGTTTCGAGTTCTGTCAGTTAGTGGAGGAAATACGTGGCAGCGTGGTTCAGTGCACACTCTGAAGTGGGACCTAGCGCACACTGACAAGCCGCCCGTTAGTTGTGGACGCCTCCTCGTTCAGATTGCAATCGATAACGATCTCTCAAAACTTGTGACAGTCGCGAAAGGGATCCCGAATTCGGGCTCCTATGATTTAACCGTACCAACTAGTATGCCGCTAACAGCAAACGGACGATTGATCTTGAGGGCGGAAGACAACATCTTCTTGGCGGTGTCTCCCGCCCAAATCCAAGTAACCCCAGACCGATGAGCTAGGCGATGAATCCAAGCATTCCGGCGCTTCCCAAGCTGACGATACTTCTTCTTATCACGGCCATCTCTCCATTGGTGGGGAAAAGCGTGGGCCAAACTGAGTCCGGAATCCGCTGGGAGCTCCTCGAAACCGTACAGAGAACCGATCTGCTATCAGCTGAAACTAGCGATGTTGCGTCGGTGCTGACGACCTTAACGGCTGACACCAAATTCGCCCATCACGTTAATGTCAACCGTCCCGTCATCGAGTCCGCGGTGAACGTGTACATCTTAGCAGGAGACCTCAGCACACGCGCGAACTTACCACAGGCTCTTCTCCGGTCACACATACTTGGGAACTGTGCATACATCGGCGCATCGAACGCGATCATCTGCGATCCGGTATTCATTGATAGTTTTCTTGCGGAGCATGGTGCCCTTCAGGAACTTCCCGATTCGGGTCTGCCCCAGTCAATGCGCGACTATCAGTTTGCGTTCCTCGCGTGGGTACTCGGACATGAACTGGGTCATGTTGTTGCAGGAGATCGAGGTGCTCACTTCGGAGAGCTGGATGTGCTGGACTCTAAACATAAAGCGGCAGTAGAAATGACCCAGAAAGAAGAAACGGCGGCTGACCTGTTTGCCGCTAGGCAGATTGAGCTCGATAAAGGCTTGAGGGTTAATCTTCAGCGAATGTTGATCAGTCTGATTGACGGAGAAGTCGCAGAAAAGAACGGGAAGTCCCCATCGTACGGCGTTGGGCTGCACTGGGATTACGCAAGCAAGAGAATCATCCAGTATTTCGCCAACCAAGATCACCCAGAGTTTGTGATTCGCGCAACTCGGATGCTCACATTTCTTGCTGAAGATACTCACGACGATGCTTTAAAGGCGCTAATTGAGACCTTCGCAGCACATCTGGTTCAGGTGGGCGTGAGTAGCAATCGGCGTCAGCTACATTAGAACTGTCTCAGTGGATCCAGGTTCCTTGCGAACATGATGCGCGATGACAAGTTGTTCCACTCTAGTCGAACGGGAGGAATGAACTCAATGATTCGGCAACGTGCTGTAATGCTCCTCTTGACCCTCTACGGGACGTTCAGCCTGGCCCAGGATGTGCAGGTGAACTCCCGGGACAACGATGCCCCTAACCTTTCAAATTACACAACAGAAAGTGAAACGTCGGTTGCACGTAGCGGATCCCTTATCGTCGTTGGTTATAACACTAGCCGTCAAGCTGGATTGGTGGGTGCCGGCGCATTTACGAGCCTAAGCGGATACGCATATTCGACCGATGGCGGTCTCTCATTTGTCGATGGTGGGTTTGTGCCAGCGAGTGGGACATTTATTCTTCAAGGTGATCCGACTCTTGGTTTCGACAATGCGGGCAACCTGTATTATGGCTCGCTACTGGAGAATCCGAATTCGAATTGTTCATACGTTGGGATAAGCAAATCCACTTCTACATCCCCTTCCGTGGTGTTCGGAGAACCTGTTGCGATATCGGGCCCGGGCTCTTGCTCTGGTTTCTTCGAAGATAAAGAGTTTCTTGCAATAGACACAACTGGCGGTCGTTTCAACAGCCGCGTATATGTTGCGTGGTCCGAGTTTCCTCCCGAAGGCCAAGTTGGAAACCCGCAAGCGCTTCTTGCAGCGTCTACATCCACCTCGCCGTTGGTTTTTGGGCCCACAATCGCTCTGGCGCCGTCCCCGAGTTCTTTTCAGCATGGCACAGTTCCAATAGTAGGCCGAGATGGGACAGTCTATGTTGCATGGTCAACACTGACCTCATTCTCGACAGCGGCCGCCGCTACAATAAATTTGGTTAAGTCCACAAATGGAGGCAGCACGTTCGGAAATCTGGTGACTGTCGCAGCCTTTACCTCGACAGTCGGCGATCTAGGCTCGGGTGGGATGAGTCTTCGCACACGTTCCTTCCCCTATCTAGCAGTTGACAACACCGCTCCAGGGAGTGGAACTCATAACAATCTGTACGTCGTTTTTCAAGGTCAACCGGGAAGCACTTCCTCTCCGCGTTCTGAGATCCTCTTTACCTCCTCAACTGATGGTGGCGCAACTTGGTCAACGCCACGTAACATTTCCTCGGGACCAGCTGTCACGGTTGGCGCTGACACGACGAACAACGATAATTGGATGCCGTCGATCTCGGTTTCGCCTACTACGGGGCACATTAGGGTGTTGTTCTATAGCCGACGAGAGGATCCTACTAATCAGAAGATTCGAGTTTATGAGGCAGGATCCAACGATGCCGGTCAGACCTGGTATAACCGACCATTCTCTGCCAAATCGTTTACACCCGCAGTTGGCTATGATCAGCTATTGTTTGCCAATTATATGGGTGACTACCTCTACGCCATTGCAGACTCCGACGGCTTAATTGGAACTTGGGGGGATGGACGAAACCTATGTACACCCCCTGCAGGCGCGCAAGCTCCCTGTGGTCCCTCGGGCCGCCCTGACCAAGATGCGTGGGCGCGCACGGAAAAGTATTCGGCGGAATCAGATCTGACGGCGAGCTTGAAAGAATATGTCACAGGAGTTGGGCCAAGCTTGAGCATGGGGAAGGGGCCCACAACGCCAGAGCAACAAACTTCCACCCAAACCAGCAAGGAAACCGCGAAGCCCGCTGCTCCTCAACCGACTCCGCCGAAGCAATTCCAATTGGCGGTTCCCATGGCACCGGCCACCGTGCATCGATCGCTGGCCGCGTATGTCGCATCTCAAGGGCTTACGCTATTACAAAATGATCCGGAGAAACGGCTCATCAGTTCTTCAGCAATTCCTCTGAGCCATGATCAGCTACTTCAATCAATTACACAAAGTGCGCAAAAGCTTGTGTCTGAGAACGCAGTTGGGAAGTATTTCGTGACATTTAAGACGACGAATGCCGGGGCTGGGGCTGCCGCAAGTGCTCAAGTCACGGTTTCCACTCGCATATTGATAGTCACCTCACAGGACCTCGATAGCCCACTTGGGGGCCGAATCGTAACGTCGAACGGCGCTCTCGAACAGAAGCAACTGAACGCGCTGTCTTCGCTTTTCGAACTGAAGTAGTACTAGCGTCGTTGCGAAAGACAACGGCAAGCTCTTGAAGTCCGGTGTTGACGACCCCATGTCCACGACGAGGTTGAGACTTGTGGGTCGATTCTAGGAGGAATGTTGATGAACAGATTGGATGATTTATTCGCGGTTGCTCTGCTGGTCGTCGGTGCTCTGTGCTCATACACCTGCTATGCCCAAACGATCCCTCCAGGCGTAGGGTCTCGTCACTACGGGGCAAAATTAGCGATGAAGAACGCGGTTTCGAACAACACCGGCGAGAGCGCTGAAGTGTCGCGGCTAGCAACTCTAGCGATGAGGGCGGGCGCACCTCCGAGTTGTGCTGATCTTAACACTCCCGCTAAGCTCGTGACGTTTGGAGGTGCGAAAGTGATTGCGCTAAGAGTCGTTTGTGGCATGGATACACACAAGTACACAGCTGCCCAGATTGCTGACGGCATCGCGTTTATCGCTGCAGACATAAGCGATGGGAGTGGATATGCCGATGCAATCAACGGAGTGAATGGCGCTGACCCGAACAAGCCAGCCGAGGCTCTCGTAAAGGCCGCCATCAATGCGCAGCCACACATCGATGATGTCAATTGTGTGGCAGTTTACAATTCTGACACCAAGCAGTTCGACTATCAATTCGGTCATTTTCTGCCAGCCACTCGCATTCGCTGTGGTCAAGCCGGTGTTTTGGCTTTTTTTAATTTGACAAAGAGCGCAACGTTTGGAAATACCGTGCAGTACTTGTACAACCCGAAGGTAGGTGCCAGCCAGTTTGGGTCAGATTTGGTGACCGCCGTATTTCCGCAAGGATTCCAAGTAGTATTGGCAGGCACTGGAACGGTTCCAACGGGCCAGACTCCTCAAGGAACGTCGAGTCCGCCGCCCGCTCAAACAACCTCTGATCCGGTCGCGTTAGCAGTTCAGAAGATTGAAGCCGGCGGCGACTTTAATTTGCGTTTCAGTCTTCCCCTACTGAGCACACCGCCAGGAGCCACCGCTTGGTCGACCTACCTTCAGCCGTCAGTAGGTTTTGTATTGGGCAGTACAACCAGTCAGGCGAATGGCAGCGGTGCACAGGTTACTGTTTCGTCCAGCAATCAATACGTCATTTCACTCCCCTTCGAGACCTACTTTGAGACATCATCCATCACGGGAGATAATTCCAACGGGCTCTCGACCGCTACGCTCTTTGCAGATTTAAGATACGGTGGCAACATATTGTCGCCCCAATACCAGAAGACCATCGGTATTCCAAACCGCATCTTTCAACTCGGACAGGCTTCAGCAGGAATCAATTTTGCAGGGAGTTTTCGAATTGGTTTTCAGTATTTCTTCGGGGGACCCAACCAAGCTTACGTGCTTGCAAACGCTAGTGGGCAGACCACAAACGTGAACACGTCTATAAAGGGTTTTCATATCGTGTTCACCTATTCTCCCAAGAAGACGAGCTGATGCGACCTTCACGACGTGTCATCACAAACTCCGGCGGTTAGGGAAGGGGATAGTTCAGAAGGATGTCGCTATGCCGAAAGATAATGTACATGTTATGAGACTGCCGCTTCTTATGTCGGTGATAATCGCAGCTAGTTCTTGGTCGGTAGTTGGTGCGCAAGATGCTACTGAAGCGCGCTTTGAAACATACTGCAGCTGGACTCAACCGGGCAACTCGGTGGCTGAGGTGCAGTGGCCCCTCACTCAGGCCGGAACAGCCAACCTTCGTCCTTTCGCAGAGCAGCAGGTGCTGGATGTGACGGTTTACAAAGACGGATTCGAGCGCGGCCTCTATAAAACTGTCAAGCCGGGGGTGGCTCGACCCGAGTTTCATCCGTCCAGACCAGCAGAGAGGCCGGACATACCCGGCCTAGAGAAGCTGAAGCTTACGCAATTTGGCACATCACAGGAACCGTCGAAGGAAGGCCTGCGGCTGCAAGCGCGCCCCATAGCGGGGCAGGAGTCCGCTGACGCGAAGCTTGAGGGTCTTGAAGCCGGCTTGAAGTATTTTGTGCGCCTTTCGTCTCCGGATGCGGCCCCGAAAATCGTCTCCTTCACTGCCCCAAGCTGTCCGGTGGACTACGTCCATCCCAAAAAGAAGTAACGCCAATCAGGAATTACTGTGTAAGGATACGACCAATGCAAACCATTGATGTCAGCGAAGAATATCAGCACAAGCACTGTTGCGGGCGCCTTATAGTGTTCTTTGGTGTCGTGCTGATTCTAAGCACATTACCCGGAGGCGCGCAGACGATCACAGAAATAAACCCAAGCCAATCTACATTGTGGGCCAGTGATCCGAATGGTGCTAGCGGCGGCCGCGTGAACCATGTAGGAGTAGCTCCACGCGACAAGCACATCATGTTCGCAGCAAGCGAATGGGGCGGGATTTATAGGAGCAGCGATGGCGGCCATACTTGGAAACATTTGGACGGCCACCACCCGACGGTAACCTGGGACGTGAAGGTTAGTCCGTTGGATTCAAATCGTGTGGTTGCAACCTCATTCTATGATGGACGTGTTAACAGCTTGGCAGGAATAAACGTCAGCACCGATGGCGGGGCGATATGGATACACCCAAGCTCAGCTACTCCGCCTCCTAATTTCTGTACGTCGGCGGTGGCGCGTTATGAGCCAGCGGCCTACGGCATCAGTTTTGATCCCGATGCTCCAAAGAGCATCTATGTTGGCACAAACTGCGGCCTCGCGATCAGCAATGATTCCGGCAGTACTTGGCATTATGTGGATGTCACGCCTGCCGATAAGGCGGACAGCGTGTGGTCCGTTGTCGTCCACCACAACGGGGTCATTGACACTTGTGGCGATGACGGTCATCGCCGCTCGGCCGATGGCGGATTGAGATGGACGTCAACAACCGGAGGGGGCATGCCATTGCCTGCCGGGATATGCTCTATCGCGGCCTCGCCCGATGAATCCTCCGTTCTTTTTGCCGTATCGGGTACTACTATCTTCGAATCAGACAATGGAGGCGGCACTTGGATCTCAACGGCATACAGCAATCCCGCACCGCAGGGCAGGATCCCGTTTGTTAAAACTAATGCGCGGGCCCGTGGAAAGTACGACCTGTGGTTCGGGGACGTGAGCTTGTATCGCCGAACGTGCAGCACCCTTTCGCCGGCGGCAACCGCCCTGCGGTGTCAGGCTTCAGCCTGGTGCGGAGGCTTCACCAGTGAACACGGGGCACATGACGATATGGGCGACCTCGCGTTTGACCCGTCATCTGGAGCCTTGGCCGCATGTCCGGTGCTCATGTCTTCCGATGGCGGCGTATTTGTCAACAAGTTGACCGCGGCCCCGGAATGCCAGGATCCTGCGTGGATTCAGCCGAATGTCACCCCACACGGGTTATGGGTGTTCGGCATGAATGAAGCCCACTCCGCAAGTGGAACAGGTGAGTCACTATATTTCGGTAATCAGGACGATGGCAGTTTCGCTTCGAGCAATGCCGAAACCGACTCTCCAAAGTGGTCAAACATTGATTGTTGCGACAGCTTCGACGTCGCAACGGACACCAACCAAGTGCTGTACACGGACTGCTGCTGGGACGGGGGACGCTTTAACCGTTTATTCCTGCGCAATGCGGGAATGAGCGGAGGAGCGGAGATCAACACCTATCCTGCAGGTGAGCTGCCAGGCTGGACTCCCCCCGATGTTGTGGATCGGTTTGGGAGCAATGAATACGTGTTGTTGACCAGCGCCGGAGTGTTCATCACGACCAATATCACCGCCAACCCGATATCGTGGACGCAGCTCGGAGAGAACAGCAGTCCTGCGGGAGCTTGCGCTGTGCATGCCGCATTATCAAACTCCACGCCTTCATTCTTCGTGGAAGTGGGTACTTGCATCAGTTCCGAGCCGGATCAGATCTGGCGTTACGATGGCACGCTCCCGAACGTGGAGTGGCACGTCGTCAATCCGCCCACGGGATTCGACGGATTTGGGGTTTTTTCGGTGGATAAGAAGAATCCCGACCGCCAGTTCGCTTCGGTGCTAGGCACATCGTCTGTGCAGATGGTTCTTTCTACTGATGGCGGCAAGAACTGGAGTAAGTTGTCGGCGTTAGACGATCTGATGCAAGGTCGTGGCAACTTCCCGTATCGCAACCTAACTGGACCGGGCCATGTCGCAAACGGGGCAACCATGCAGTTCAAAGGCTATGTGCAGCCAACGCTCGTGGCGTTTTCGCCATTCAGTACTAAGATGCTATTGGCGGCCGGTGCTGATTCCGGTGTTTTTCTCAGTAACGACGTTGGTGCGACTTGGAAGATTGTCACTGATAATTCGGGTACAACTAGCAATCCGCACGTGCCACGGGCTAGGTTCGCCTCGTTCGATCAGAATGGTGGAGCGACAACAATCTTTATCGGCACCCAAGGAAGAGGTGTTTGGAAACTTGAGGTTTGCTGCGATAACTGAGATTCGGACCTGGAATTTTGCTGCCGGACGGACCTTCTAGCGCGTGTGCACCCTAGCGAGTCCTATGAAACTCACAACCGATTTTGAGGTCCCGCATTTTAGCGCGTGACAAACGTGATAGTCGGACGCCTTTAAATATGAGATTAGTTAAGCCAATGCTATCACGAAGATATTTTCTCGCGACAAGTGCGGTCGGGGCTTTCGATCTTCTGCTTACGGGATGTCACCATGGGACGCAGATCCTTCGTCTTCGATGATTTCTTTTGCCGTCTCAGGTGTAGGTCTGATCGGTGACGTTCCCCGCGTCAGCCCGCTTCACCAGCAGGTGGAAGTGGCCCTCTGAATCCGATTTCCTTCGGTGGCACGACTCTGATGGAGATCCCCGGCAGAGCTCGTAACCACGCTTGAATCTTGAATCTGCTCACCTGTGCTTAGCTCTGACGGGACTATGTGAACTCGAATTTCGGCTATAGCGATGCCGGCGCCTTGGCAATAGTCAGTGATTGCACCGACCGCGAACTCGTGGACAGTGGACTCAAGAATGTGTCCATGTCCTGCGGGTGCCTACATTCTTCGACCACTGGGGAACTTGACCGTCATGGCGCAGTCTCGCCATACAAAGACCATCAATGTTCCGTTTCCGGATCATCAGTTGTCAAATTGCCTAAGACAAGAGCAGCCAAACCTGCAAGATCACAAGATCACGCGGATGGCCCGTTGTTTTCGAGCCGGAGCGCTTGCGTTTCGCCTTGCGTTTCGTCTTTCTTTTCGACACGTTCACCTCCGAATGAATCTCGTGGTCTCACAAACACTTGCCATACTGCTCTCCTGTCAACCGCCTGTTTGTGACTTGCCGCTCTCCGTGATCTCCCGTTCCAATTGTTCCTGTACAAACTGCTGAAACTCCTCCTGCTCTTCTTTCGTCCCTTCCCAGAAGACTTTCCAAACCCGACCATCGACTCGTTTGGCAAAAGTTTCCGTGGCCTGCTCGACTGCTGTTGTGACTTCCTGCTGGCCAGCCTGGGGGCCGCGGATTTTTTAGCGGTTTCTCTAGGTTCTAGACCGTCGTTTCGCGCGGATGCGGTTTGATCTTCCTCATTCGGCGCGCACAGTTCGCACTCCGCTTTGTGTTTGGTCAAATCTGCTGCCACGCGGTCCTGGACTCATCGCTAATCCAGCAGCCGAAGTGGAACCGCACCGGGGTTGCCACCCGCGACGTGGTGCATGAATACTGCCGGGAATGCGGAGGCCAGCGGCACCTCGACGCAATCCACCGCTTTCTCGATCGGCTGCTTGCACAATTCGCAAGGGAACTGATTTGTCGTGCGCGGCGCGTTTGGGGCGTTCTCGCTGCTGTGTTTTTCCGTCATCGCTTTTCTCCAATGTCTTCGGTACCGGCGGCGGCGCGCGTTGGACGGACAAAGTCTGTCCGCGCCGATGAGGCACCGCAGCGTCCGACTGGCGTTGCGTCCGAGGACACAACTAGGACACAAAACTCATTGTTTGGGATCAGAAACTTCCGGGAACCGCCAGAATTGAGTCAACCGGACCTGGAAGGATTGGTCGGGGAGAGAGGATTTGAATCTCCGACCCCCTGGTCCCGAACCTGACTCGCTTCGCTTGACCAGCCTCGCAGAAGAATCAACAGGCTGCCGAGCGGCGACCTCATCTGCATTATGCCACACATGGGGTCGTATACTGTGGCTTGTGAACGCCTCTGCTGATGGTACTCCAGAACATTTGCACCCACCTGCTCCGCCGTGGCGTATTGGCCTCACCGGGGCGGACAATGACCTGCAAGACCTCGTCACTCAACACTCCACGGTACAAACCCGAGTCGTACATTTTCAGGGAAAATATTTCCTCGAAGCTAATGGTCTGAACGAACTGTTCGACCCGCAACAGGTTTATGAGAAGGCCCATGGGATTCTTCACATTATCTGCGGCCTTGCCAAGGTCCGAAGATATTCAGCTTTGCCCGTCACGGCGGTCTCCGTCTCGTGGACAGATGGCAAAAACAATTGGCTAGGTCTAATGCCGTTTCCTTCCGTGCGGTATCGGGCGGTGCCGGGAAACAGGTACCTGGAGGGAGCCAATATTTCAGAACAGATTCTTGTTTTGGCTCAAACCAACGAAGTAGCACGACTGAACTTGATTGATTTTCTAGGGGAGTGGGACTTTTCTCGCCTCAGAAGAATTACCCGCAACATCATGGTAGACCTCGGCGGCGGGAATGTTAAAAGAGGGGCGAAGGAAGTAGTGCGACTCGGCTGGGCGACCGAGGCGGAATGTGCCCGCTTCGATGAAAGCTCGAATTTCGGCAATAAGACTTTTTTCGGAGCACATTCTAAGTTTGAACTTACTCCCGGTCAGAATCACAATCCTCTTAGCCTCGTAACGGCCTCCGAGTTCGTGCGACAGTTACTTGCTCGATGGCTCACTTCCAAGATCACCCCTTCGGGCTAGAGTTCTAAAACACGACGCCCGAACTCAATCTCGTTTACATGAGGATTTCTTTGACGCGGTCTTCCATGTACTCGTTAATCTTTAAGCGTTCGTTGGCCTCGACAAGACTAAGCAGCTTGTTGATGTCTTGATCTTCAAGCACGATGATCAACTGCTTATCGTTGTTGTTCACGATATCTTGGCATCGCTTGACCATCAGACTGCGGTTTTCGATTCTTCTACAGACGAGAATCCCGACGAAACCTCTCTTTCGATTGAGCCGTGCTTGCAGTTGATCGAACTCCGGGTTTTGTGGGTCGCCAGAATAGTTCTTACATTCAACTGACACGTATGGAGCAAAGTATTGATGGACGTTCACGAGACGGGAGAAGCCACCTTCCGACGCGGTATTGTGAAACAGGATGTCGATCCGCTTGCGGCCATCATCGACAGACTGCTCTTTTTTCGGACGAGTCAACGCTGGATAGAAAATCTGAGTGAGAGTACCAAGAATAAAATTGTGGTACTTGCCCGCGTCATCATGTCCCGCGTTTATCGTCCCCAGTGCGGCAGACGATTGAGCCGCGCCTGACAGACGAAAGACTGATTGGGTCTGCTCAATGCCCGCGTCTGAAATGGCATCGGCGGCTTTGGGAATGAGGCTCTCTTTGTATGCTTTCAACACTTCGGGATGTTGTTCCGAAAAGTCGAAGAGGATATCCTTCGAAAGTTTATATTTCGCCTTTAGATCGCTGATATAAACTTTGGGATTCCCATTCTTCAGCGTGTAAACAAGCGAGTCTCTCGCACGCAGATGTTCCCCTTCGAGGAAGCGGATATAGTAATCGTTGTAGAACTCTCTGTAGTCTGGAACTATATTTCGCCGGACTGCGATTTTTGGAACCAAGATCAAGCCCTGATTCTTGTAAACAGGTAGGTTTGCATAATGGCTCTCCCAACGTGCATCCTCTGGATTCCAAAACACTCCCGCAGGAACATTTTCCATTGGAACGCCGTGCAGAGTGCATTGCTCCTCTGTATAAACCGTAAGTTCACCACGAATCACATTGATTGCGAGATCGGAGATTTTGTCGTTCCCAATTCCGGGAACCAGCAACTCGAAGTCACCTAAGTCTTTCAGCCTCCCGCTCTGCACGGCCTTACTTCTGCTCAGTTGTTCGTAAAGCTGTGACGCTTGCTTGTGGCCCCATCCCCTGCCCGAAGGTTTTCCTTTGGAGTGTCCCAACCGAGTTTCATTCGGTTCGCGAAGATTCGCGAGTAGGCTAAGTGCCTTATCTTTGTCCTTCACTTTGAGCGTTTGTATTAGCAGATCGAAATAATTGACTACCAGATCGCCACAGGTTCTCAGCCAATCGGCCTGCGAAATGTGCAAGGCGTAGGGATCGACAAATAGCAAGATGTCGGTGTCCAACGGCATGTCAACAAAATCAAGCTGGGACTGTGGCTTTGCAATACCGAAGTGATCCGAGAAGCGGTAGGAGACTCGTCTTTGAGCGGACAAGGGGCAATCATCCTTTCGAGCAGTACAGATTGATCTTGCTCAGGTCTGTCGAAGGTAATCGACGAGTGTTATTATCGCATGTGAGATAGATCGTCCTCCACGCTTAACCTACAACACTGCACTAATCTCTAACATTTGGCCGCATTCAGGCACTCAATTTCGTCCTTTCTCTTTGGCTCGGTACATCGTCTTGTCGGCCCGCTCCACAAGTGAGTCTCTGTCGCGGTCTTCGCCAGCTTCGGCAACGCCGAGGCTAACCGTGACGGCTAGATCATCAGGCGTGAATCGAAGGGACTCGACATCGGTGCGGATTGCTGCGGCTGCCTCGCGTGCTCTCGCTAGAGCGTGGTCGCCTGTGAGAAGGACAGCAAGTTCGTCTCCTCCATACCTGTATTCGACACGACGTTTTCCGTCGCATTTGTCCGACAAGACCTTCGCCACTTCGAGGAGAACTTCATCGCCCACTCGATGCCCAAAGGTATCGTTGATTTGCTTGAAATGGTTCGATGTCAACCATGACGAGAGCAACACGCT